>Ga0210396_10003031_pt1 | contig 16880 bp, 13 predicted proteins | sample IncBWH17OmetaG_FD_155466 | JGI IMG/M metagenome (GOLD analysis project Ga0210396, IMG submission 155466) | Forest soil microbial communities from Barre Woods Harvard Forest LTER site, Petersham, Massachusetts, United States - Inc-BW-H-17-O ... | reverse complement strand
GGCCGGGCGGTGACGAGCTTGGGAGCGTCATTGTCGACGCCGTCCTCGCACGCCCCGGCGTCACGTCGGCCAGCATTAATCGCCCGTTGTCACGGGTCGTGGTGAGCCTCTACGGCGATCAGACCTCACTGCGTGAGCTGTGCCGAGTGGTAGACGAGGCCGAAAAGCAATGCCGCTCAACCGGTAACGCCCCGCGCTCGAAACCTTTGCCGGGCGACGGGCTGCTGCTGGCCACCAAGGCGGTGGGGGTCGGCGCCACAGCTGCCGGGGTGGGCGTCGCGGTCGCCGGCCGGGTACTGCGGTGGCCGGCCCTGAACTACGGTTTCGAGGCCGCGGTGGTGGCCGTCGATTACCAGCCGCGGGTACGCCGCCTGATCGAGGACAGCATCGGCCAATCCGCGACGGATACGCTGCTGAGCCTGGCTATGACGGCGGCCCACGTCATTGAACTCTCGCCCGCGTCGCTGGCCGTCGACTTGATGATGGAGACACTGAAAGCGGCCGAAATGCGGGCCGAGGCGCAGGCGTGGAGCCGCCACGAACCGAGGCTGGCCCGCCATGCCGAGCACGCGGAGATCCACCCGCCGGCGCGCCCGGTGCCATTGCCCGAAGGACCGATCGAACGGCATTCACGTCGCAGCGCCTTACTTCAGGTGATCGGGGTCGCCGCCGTCGGCGCCACCACCCGCAACCTCGACATGACCTCGACCGCGGCGTTGGTCACGACGCCGAAAGCCACCCGCACCGCCCGCGAATCGTTCGCCGCGGCGCTGGGCCAAGGGTTGGCCGACCACCACGCCGTCTTGCCGCTGAATCCGCAAAGCCTGCGCCGGCTCGACCGGGTCGACGCGCTGCTGATCGATCCCAGAGTGTTGTGTACCGACACGCTGCGAGTGGTGCGGGTGCGCGGCGCCGACGAGGACGAAATTTCCCCGGCCTGGAACCGCGCCCAGATGCTGCTGGAGAAACGAGGCCTGCGTGTCGGCTGGCACCCGGTTCCCGGAGCGCCGGCCGACGCCAAAATCGAAGCGCTCATCGGCCCCACGCACGATCCGCTGGCCTCGGCGGTCTTGGCCGAGGCACGTCGGGCCGGCCTGGATTTGATCTCTGTCGACATCGATGACCTGGGCGAGCTGCGGCCCGCGTTCGATGAGCTGCGGCCGCCCGAAAAAGGATCCGTCGACGAGGCGCTGGTCGCGGCGCTGACCGATCTGCAACAGTCGGGTCATACCGTCGCGGTGCTGTCTTCGTCAGGTGCACAAGCACTTTCGTCGGCCGACGTCGGACTGGGTGTGATGCCCAACTCCGATGGCGATCCGCCGCCGTGGACGGCGGATCTGATCCTGAGTGACCTCGCCGGCGCCTGGCGGCTGCTGCATGCGGTCCCCGTTGCCAAGTCGGCGAGCCGGCGAGGGATCGAGATATCGACCGGCGCGACGGCATTGGGCGCGCTGCTGATGGTGCCCGGCGTGCGCGGCCGCGGGCCCGGCCCGGTGACCACGGGTGCGGCGGCAGGTCTGCTGTCCGGCTACTTGATGGCCCGCCGAGTGGTTCGCGCACCGACTCCGCTGCCGGCCCCAATCCACGAATGGCACGCAATGTCGGTCGAGCAGGTGCGAAAGATGTTGCCGCCGCCGGACGCCGACGAATCGACTGGGACGTCAGGCGCCCGCCGGCCGCTGCTGGCCACCCGGGCCATGGAAACGGCCCACCGCGGCGCCGAACTGACGGGACGACCGCGGCGAGCGGTTTTGCAGTTTGCCAAGGCCGTACAAGCCGAGTTGTCCGACCCGCTGACCCCGGTGTTGGCTCTCGGCTCGGCAGCCAGCGCGATCCTCGGGTCGCCGGTCGACGCGGTCCTGGTGGGTTCGGTGCTCACCGGAAACTCCGTGCTCGCCGCCAGCCAGCGCCTGCGTGCCGAAAGCCGACTGAACGAACTGCTGGCGCAACAGATTCCACCGGCCCGCAAAGTGACAATGGGTCCCGACGGCGAGCCGGTGTACACCGAGGTTGTTGCGGCGCAGCTGCGGCCCGGCGATGTGATCGAGATACGCACCCACGAGGTGATCCCCGCGGACGCCCGACTGATCGAGGAAGACGACCTCGAGGTCGACGAATCGACGCTCACCGGTGAGTCGCTGCCGGTAGAAAAACAGGTCGACGCCACACCGGGCGCCGAACTGGCCGAGCGTCGCTGCATGCTGTTCGCCGGCACCACGATCGTCGCGGGCACCGCGGTGGCGCTGGTGACCGCCGTCGGCGCCGACACCCAGGCGCGTCGCGCCGCCGAACTCGCGTCCGGTGAACTGCCGGACGTCGGGCTGCAGCACCAGCTCAGCAAGCTCACGAACCAGGCATTCCCGGTCAGCACGGCCGGCGGCGCCCTGGTCGGCTTACTGGGCCTGTTACGCGGTCGAGGAATGCGCGAAGCAGTGGCCAGTGGAATCGCGATCACGGTGGCCGCGGTCCCAGAAGGCATGCCACTGGTGGCGACGCTCGCACAAGCCGCGTCGGCGAGACGCCTGACCGAGTACGGCGCGCTGGTACGCATCCCCCGTTCGGTCGAGGCGCTCGGCCGCCTCGACGTCGTTTGCTTCGACAAGACCGGGACGCTGTCCGAAAACCGGCTGCGGGTGGCGCAGGTGCATCCGGTGGCCGGTTACTCCCGCGAAGATGTGTTGCGCTTTGCGGCGCACGCAGCCCCGGACGCCAACGGCGGCCCGCAGGTGCACGCCACCGACCGGGCCATCATCGAGGCGGCGCTCGCGGTTGATGCCTCCAACGGCTCGCGAGCCACCGAAGCCGACGCCCATTTGCCGTTCCGGTCCGGCAGGTCGTTCTCGGCGTCGGTGTCCGACGACGAGCTGACCGTCAAAGGCGCACCCGAAGTGGTCCTGGCCGCCTGCCGGGACGTCGGTCCGGACATCGATGAGACGGTGCGTCAGCTGGCGGCCGAAGGGCTGCGGGTGATCGCCGTCGCGCGGCGCCGCCTTAGCCCGCAGCAGGCCAATCTGGTGGCCGATGACGAGGACGCAATCGGTGACTTGGCCGACGAGGAGTTGTCACTGGCCGGATTCCTCGGGCTGTCCGACACGCCGCGAGCCGAAGCACCCGCACTGCTCAAGGCGCTGTCCGACCGCGAGGTCGGCATCAGGTTGATCACCGGCGATCACCCGATCACCGCCACCGCTATCGCGCGGGAAATGGGCATGCCGGTGAGTGCCGAGCAGGTCATCACTGGCGCGGAATGGGACGCCTTGTCGCGCAAAGACCAGGAACGCGTCGTCACCGAGCGGCTGATCTTCGCCCGGATGTCACCGGAGAACAAAGTCCAGGTCGTCCAGACGCTCGAACGCAGCGGCAAGGTATGCGCGATGGTCGGCGACGGGTCCAACGACGCCGCCGCGATCCGAGCCGCCACCGTCGGCATCGCCGTCGTGGCGCGCGGCAGCGACGCGGCCGGCATCGCTGCCGATGTTGTGCTGGTCGACGCCCGAATCGAAGCGCTGGTCGCAGCCGTCGACGAGGGACGCCAGCTCTGGCAGCGGGTACACGCCGCGGTGTCGGTGCTGTTGGGCGGCAACGCCGGTGAGGTGGCTTTCGCGATCATCGGCAGCGCGATCAGCGGAACGTCGCCACTCAACACCCGACAGCTGCTGCTGGTGAACATGATGACCGATGCGTTCCCCGCCGCCGCTCTCGCCGTGAGCCCGCCGAGCGGCCCGGTGCAGACCGGCCGCGGCGGCCCCGATCAACGGGCACTATGGCGAGCCGTCGCCATCCGCGGGACGACCACGGCGGCGGCGGCGACCGCGGCCTGGATGATGGCCGGCGTGACCGGACGGCCACGACGCGCGTCGACGGTGGCCCTGGTCGCCTTGGTCAGCACCCAGCTGGGTCAGACGCTGCTGGAGTCGCGCGCGCCGTTGGTGGTCTTGACCGCCGGCGGATCGCTGGCCGTGATGGGGACGCTGATCAGCATCCCCGGCGTCAGCCAGCTTTTGGGCTGTACGCCGCTCGGCCCGATCGGGTGGGCGCAGGCGCTGGGCTCAGCCGGGGTTGCGACCGCCGCGGTGGGCGTCGCGACCCGCATACTCGACAGTAAGCTTCCACTGGAGCTCCAAGCCGGCCCCGATCGGGCGCCCGACGAGTCCCAACCTGCACAAGGCCAAGCCGCCACAGAACGGCGTACAACTCGATCAGCGGGATCGCCAGAAAAACAGCGGCCCCTGAAGCTAGTGGGTCGGCGAGATTCTCCGTCGTCGACGTCATACTCCCGACGGTGACCGGGGCACTCTGCTGGACGGCAAATCTGACGTGACTGAAAGGCAAATGATGGTCGACAAGAAGCCCCATCGCGCGACGTCCCAGGCCGAGGCCGTCGCGCACATTCGTGAGGGCGAGACGTTCTTCGTGAACTTGCCGCTGGTCGGAAAGGTGGAGATTCCCCGGCCCGAGGCGCTCGCTTACTACGGCGGTCTAGCCGCGTTGGCCGCATTCGAGCTCATCGACTGGCCGGTCGCGGTCGTCATCGCGGCGGGCCACCTGTTGGCCAGTAACCACCACAACCGCATCCTCGAAGAGCTCGGCGAGGCCATCGAAGAGGCCTAGCTCGCGTTCTCCTGCAGCACGCGACGCGCGGCGTCCGCGTCGTGGTGAAGCGGCAGACACATCAGTTCGGCCACTCTGTACATAAAGCTGTCCGGCGACAGAACAAGAACGATGGCGCCCTGTTCGAGCAGCCGATCCAGCGCGGCGAATCCCGCGCTGTCCAGGTATTTGATCGGGCTCAGTTGAAGGATGAGGGGCCGCGGGCCCGGCACGGCCAGGACCGAACGGGTGAACTCGTCGACGTTGGTCACGTCGATTTCGCCGGTGACCGTCACCTCGGCGGGCGTAGCCGCCGCGGTGTCGCTCTCAGGGATCTGCAGTTGGAAAACCGCCCGGGTCATCGTATAGCGCCCTCCACCAAACTGGCCCCCGGGACAACGGCGTGATGGAAATCAAGAGTAATTCGAGTGCCGTGGGCGGTGCGCACGGTCTTCACGTGGTCGGCGAGTCCGTTGATCATCGTGAGGCCTCGTCCGCCCAGAAGGCTACGTTGGCTGGCCGAGGAATCACCCGACCACCGGCCGGTATCGCTGACCGTCGCGGTGACGGTGTGACCGCGCATGAAAGCCTCGATGGAGACCGTCCTGAGCGAATCGCCGCCGCTGCCATGCTCGATCGCATTACTCACCGCTTCCCCGGTGGCCAACAGGATGTCGCATACTCGGCGGGGATCGACGGCGAGACCGGTCAGCCAATCGCGCAGCCGGTGCCGGGCCTCCGGGATGTTCATCGGTGCGGCGGGAAGCACGGTAGCGAAACTACGCGCCGTGCTGTGGTTGGGGCGCACCGCCAACAGAACGACGTCGTCGGTGTAGCCGCCGGGCGGGGCCATCCTGTCGAGCAACTCGTCAACGAACTCGCCGACCGACAGCTCCACACGATATGCGGCCGCGGCCTGTAGCCGCGCGAAGCCTTCATCGAGTGTCTCGCCCGGCCGCTCGATCAGCCCGTCGGTATACAGCAGAAGCAGGCTGCCCGCGGGCAACTCCTGTTCCGCCGTATTGGCCTTGAGCTCGCTCGCCGACGCCGCAATCGGGGGACGCCGGCCGGCTTGCAGAAAAACCGGGGTTTGGTCCGGCGTCACCAGCAACGGGTACGGATGGCCTGCACAGCTGTAGCTGATGCTGGCCGCGCCGTCGCCCGGTTGCCCGGTGTCGATGACGGCGTAACTGACCGTCGCGCAGCGCGCACCGGGGATCCCCGCCGCGTACCTGTCCAGCGAGCTGAGCACCGCATCCGGACCGGCGCCGGTGAGGGCGGTGGCCGACACCGCGGCGCGCAGTCTGCTCATCACGATCGCGGCGGGCAGGCCATGCCCGACGACGTCGCCGACGGAGACCGCGATCTGGCCCGGTCGCTGCAGCGGCGCCACCAGGTACCAGTCGCCGCCGACGCGCATCGCCTCGCCACCGGGCTGATACACGGCCGCCACGACCGCGGCCGTCGACCCGCGGTCGAGATCGAGCAGATGCTCCTGGAAGTCGACGGCAATTCGATGTTCGCGCTGTGCACTGCGGACCCGCCCCACCGCCGATTGGGTGATCTCTGCAGTGCGAGCGAGCATCTCGAGCTCGCCTGCGTCGAAGTCCCGCGGTCTGGGCCACAGCAAGCCGAGCGAACCGATCACGTTCCCATCCGGCCCGCGCAACGGCTGGCTGACGCACGACCGGACGTTGTGCGCGGTTTCCTGCACCACGTGGCCATAACGCGGGGTGAGCGACAACGTGTCGGTGATCACCATCCGCTGACCTGACTTGATGACGTCAATCGGCACCAGCGGCGTATCCAGGGTCGCGACGTGATAACGGTCGCGAAATTCGACGGGCACCGGACCCGCGTACTCGAATCGGACGTTGTTCTCCTCGGAGTCGAGAAGACCGATCACGACGATGGTCGCATCGCCCGAGCCGAGCGGCGAGGCCAGCAGCGCATCGGCGATTCCGGCGACCGAGCCGGCGGCCTGCAACGCCGCATCGAGTTGGGCGGCGGCGGAGATATGCCGGAGCTCGGCTTCACGCTGTTGCTGACCCGCACGTTCACGGTTAGTGGCGGACAACCGCGCCGCGATCCTCTCCACCAGCTCCTGCGAGCGGAACGGTTTGGGCAGGTAGTCGTCCGCGCCGCCGGCGTAGCCCTCGCTGACGGCCTCATCTCCGGCACGGGCGGACAGCATGACGATCGGAGTGGCGGCCAACTCGGTGTCGCGACGAATGGCCGAGACGAAGTCGAAGCCGTCCAGCTTGGGCATCATCACGTCGGTCACGATGGCGTCCGGGCGAAGCTCGCCGGCGGTCCGCAGAGCCGCTTCGCCGTCGGCAACCAGAACCGTTCTCCAGTGCACCGACAACACCCGGTCCAGATGGTCTCGCATGTCGGCGTTGTCGTCGGCGATCAACACCAGTTTGCGGTCGTCGCCGCCGGATGCAGCCGCGCTCGGCAGCGGCGCCACCCATTGATCCGCCTCGACGACGTAGGGGTTGTCCAGCAGGTCGGCCGGTAAATGGTCGATCGGTGCGTCGACAAGCGATTTCGGCAGTGTGATCGCGACCGTGGTGCCGCGGCCGAGTTCGCTGGTGATCTGCATACTGCCGTCTTGGAGCTCCACCAGCCCGCGCACCAGCGACAGTCCGATCCCGGTGCCCTCCACACTGCGACCCAACGCGGTGTCGGCCCGAAAGAACCGTTGGCCCAACCGTTTCAAGTCCGCTTCGCCGATACCGACACCGGTGTCACGGACGGTGATCAACGAGTGGGCCTCGCCACCGTGCACCGCGACGGTGATCGAGCCGTTCAGCGTGTATTTGACCGCGTTGGACATCAGGTTGAGCATGATGGTTTCCCACATGTCCGGGTCGATGTCGGCCAGCGCCTGATGGCAGTCGAGGTCGAGTTCAAGCCCGCCCCGCGCGCACAGCTCGGTGAACGATGACGCGATCTGCCACGTCAGCGCCCCGACGTCGGTGCACACCAACTCCGTGGTGGCGCGGCCTGCTTCGATACGGGAGAACTGCAGCAGCGAGTCGACCAGCCGCAGCAGCCGTCCCGCGTTGCGTCTGGCCGTTCGCAGCCGCTCCGCGAGAACCGTCTGCGGACCCACATCGGAGAGCGCGTCCTCCAGCGGACCCAGCAACAGGGTTAGCGGAGTGCGGAATTCGTGGCTCACATTGGTCAAGAATGCCGTTTTGGCGTGGTCCAATTCGGCCAGCGCATCCGCGCGCTGCCGCTGCTGCTCGTGCGAGACCACGGACGCCAGCGCCGAAGACAGCTGGTCGGCGAGCAACTGACAGAAGCCGAGGTACTGCTCGTCCAGCGGGCACTGTGGGTTTGTTCCGACCACCAGCGCCCCCGCGATCGCGTCCTCCCCCAGCGGTAGCACCAGCGCCTGATCCGGGCAATCGGCGCCCAACGCCTCATGGAGACCGTGTATCACCGAGGCCACGCCCTCGATGATCTGCAGTTCCGCCCGTGACCGCGCTGTCGGCTCCCAGTCGGTCAGCTTGTCCAGCGTCGGCGGCAGCAACGGCAGCACCGAGGGCGTTGCTCCGCGCAAGGTGGTTTCGGCTGCGTCCGCGCCACTGACATACGCCGCGACGAGAGGCACGTCGGGCTGGTCGGCACAGACCGAGACAGCTGCGCTCACCGCGTCATCGACGGTGCGAGTTTCCATCGTCGCCGAGGCCACCGCGTTGAGTAGATGTAGTCGTCGCTCGCTGATCACCCGCTCGGTGGTTTCCCAGGATGGGCAGAAAATCCCGTAGATTTCGCCGTTTTCGCCGACCAGTGGACTGTAGGTGAAGGTGAAGTAGCGTTCCTGGCGTCGGCCGGCGGTCACCATCGGCAGCATCAAGTCGTTGGACCAGGTCGCCTCGCCGCTGGCGATGACGCTGGCCAGCATCGGACTGATCGGCTCCCAGATGTCCCACCACACGAATCGGCCACGCCGGCCCAGCGCCGCCGGGTGCTTGTCACCGAGGATCTCGATGTAGGCGTCGTTGTACACCAGGAACAGGTCTTCAGTGCCCAACCACAAGACGATCGGAAAGCGCGAGGTCAACACCACCGCGACTGCCGAGCGCACCTCGGCCGACCACTCCTCGGGCGACCCCAACGGGTGTGCGGCCCAGTCGAATTCAGCGAACTGACGGCCCATCTCACCGCCGAGCGCGACGGCCTTGGCAAGGTCGGAGGGCAGGCGCTGCGGCTCGCTTCTCCAGTTACGGCGGGGAGGCCCGTTCACTGCCCCTGCTCGGTATCACGGCCTTGCAGCGCGTCGGGCAGCGTGGGGTAGAGATCCAAAACGCTGTCCAGATTCGTCACCTCGATCGGGCGAACCACCAGTCCGTTGTCGGCGACCAGCCGGACGGACGTCCCGGCCTGCAGCCCTCGCCGGTGACAATCGAGGACGGCGTTGAGTCCGGCGCTGCCGAAGTAGGTCACGGCCTGCAAATCGATGATCAGCAGTCGCGAGGCTTGGGTCCCGGCCTGCTGCAGCGCGGCATCCAGCTGGTAGACGAGCTCGGCGGCGGTGCTGGAATCCACTTCGCCCTTCGCGTGCAGCAAAACCGCTTCCGGCCGCACCTCATAGTCGACCCGCAACAAATCCATCAACGTTCACCCGCTTCGATCTTTTCGAGCCTAACCGGCGGCCCGGCTATACGTTGGCTTCGCCCGGAATACGCTCGTGCACCGTCAACAAAAGATGGTCGAACGTGCTTTGTAGCTCCGCCGACGGCGGTGGCAGCGTGGCGATTTCGACGATCAGCTGCTTGGCCAGCGCGCGCAGTTTGGTGTTGGTCTGCTGCGATCGCCACCGCAACACACCGAAGGCCTGCTCGGGGCTGATCCGGTAGATGGCCATGAGGGCACCTTTGACCTGCTCGATCAGCGCGCGGGCCTCGAACAGGTCCGGCAACATCTCGTCGAGGGCGACCTGGCGGGTCTCGACGAAGGTCGCGGTCAAGTCGATGTAATAGCCGGCGGTCCCCACCACTGCGCCGGTCTCGTCGGCCATCCGATCGGCCACCACGATCGCATCGTGCACATTGCCGGCGGTGTCGATGAAGCGGTGGCGGCTGGAGAACGAGCTCTTGGAATGCAATGCCCGGTCCAACAGGTCCTGAACGTGATCCCGGTCTTCTGGATGTTTGTGCGACAGCAGAATTTGCGTCGTCGGCACCACCGACCCGGGCTCGTAGCCGTGCATGCGGGCGACCTCGTCGGACCACTCCCAGCGCTCGCCGACGAACCAGAATCGGAAAGCACCCACGCTGACGTTGTCGGCGTCGTGTTCCGCGGGCGGCCCGGCGGGTGAGCCACCGGTGTCGGCGCTTGTTTGGGCGACCTCGTGCACGTCACGATCATTACACCGTTTACACAGGCGTGCGCACCGGTTAGACAGGAACCACGGACGTGCTGCGCACCGCGGTCCCGCTGCGCTAGCGTGGACTACGCACGATAACGCGGGAGCGCACGCCGAGTGCGCTGAGAGGACGGCTCGGGGCCGTCGACCGTAGGAACCTGACCGGGTAATGCCGACGTAGGGAGATGACAAGAATGACCGTTACAGCTGAACCGTCCGTCACCACCGGACCCATCGCGGGCAGCAGCAAGGCGTACCGAAACATCGATGGCGTTCCGGGCGCCCGGGTGCCGTTTCGGCGGGTGAATCTGTCGAACGGACAGCACTTCGACCTTTATGACACCTCTGGCCCCTACACCGACCCCGACGCGGTAATCGACGTGACGGCAGGGCTGTCCTCGCGCGCGGGCATCGTGCGCGATCGCGGCACCCAGCTGCAGCGCGCACGAGCCGGCGAGATCACCGCGGAGATGGCCTTCATCGCCGCCCGCGAGGACATGCCCGCTGAACTGGTTCGTGACGAGGTTGCCCGCGGCCGCGCGGTGATCCCGGCCAACCACAACCATCCCGAGATCGAGCCGATGATCATCGGCAAGGCCTTCGCGGTGAAGGTCAACGCCAACATCGGCAACTCGGCGGTGACGTCGTCGATCGCCGAGGAGGTCGACAAGATGGTGTGGGCAACCCGCTGGGGTGCGGACACCATCATGGATCTGTCCACCGGTAAGGACATTCACGCCACCCGCGAGTGGATTCTGCGGAACTCACCGGTGCCGGTCGGCACCGTGCCGATCTATCAGGCGCTGGAGAAGGTCAAGGGCGATCCGACCGAGCTGACCTGGGAGATCTACCGCGACACCGTAATCGAACAGTGCGAGCAGGGCGTGGACTACATGACCGTGCACGCCGGGGTGCTGCTGCGCTACGTGCCGCTGACCGCCAAGCGGGTCACCGGCATCGTGTCCCGCGGCGGGTCGATCATGGCGGCGTGGTGCCTGGCCCATCATCAGGAGTCGTTCCTGTACACCAACTTCGAAGAGCTCTGCGACATCTTCGCCCGCTACGACGTGACGTTCTCGCTGGGCGACGGGCTGCGGCCGGGATCGATCGCGGATGCCAACGACGCCGCGCAGTTCGCCGAGTTGCGCACCCTGGGCGAGCTCACCAAGATCGCGAAAGCCCATGGCGCACAGGTGATGATCGAAGGACCGGGGCATGTCCCGATGCACAAGATCGTCGAGAACGTGCGGCTGGAAGAGGAGCTGTGCGAGGAGGCCCCGTTCTACACCCTCGGGCCGCTGGCTACCGACATCGCGCCGGCCTATGACCACATCACGTCGGCGATCGGTGCCGCCATCATCGCCCAGGCCGGCACGGCGATGCTGTGCTACGTGACCCCCAAGGAGCACCTCGGGCTGCCCGACCGCAAGGACGTCAAGGACGGTGTGATCGCCTACAAGATCGCCGCCCACGCGGCCGATCTGGCCAAGGGCCATCCGCGCGCGCAGGAGCGCGACGACGCATTGAGCACGGCGCGGTTCGAGTTCCGCTGGAACGACCAGTTCGCGCTGTCGCTGGACCCTGACACCGCAAAGGAATTCCACGACGAGACGCTGCCGGCCGAACCGGCCAAGACCGCACACTTCTGCTCGATGTGTGGCCCGAAGTTCTGCTCCATGCGCATTACTCAGGACGTCCGTGACTACGCCGCCAAGCACGGACTGGACAGCGAGGAAGCCATCGAGGCGGCGTTGCAGCAAGGGATGGCCGAGAAGTCGGCCGAGTTCGCCGAGCACGGCAACCGGGTGTATCTACCGATCGCCCAGTGACCTACCTTCCGCTGGCGCCGCGCGGCACGACGCCGCTGCGGGTGTTGGCGATTGCCGGATCGGATTCCGGCGGCGGTGCCGGTATTCAGGCCGACATCCGCACCTGCACCCTGTTAGGAGTGCACGCGCTGTGCGCGGTGACCGCGGTGACAGTGCAGAACACGGTGGGCGTGAAAGATTTTCACAAAGTACCCGGTGACGTCATCGCCGCCCAGATCGAGGTTGTATGCCACGACATCGGGCTGCAGGCCGCCAAAACCGGCATGCTGGCATCGGCCGAAATCATCACCGCGGTCGCGCAGAGTTGGCGCGAACATGGCGCGGGCGTGCCACTGGTGGTCGATCCGGTCAGCGCGTCGATGCACGGTGATCCGCTACTCGACCGCAGCGCACTGGATTCCCTTCGCGCCGAACTGTTTCCGCTGGCAACCCTGGTGACGCCAAATCTGCACGAGGTGCGGCTACTGGTGGACATCGAGGTCGTCGACTCGAAATCCCAGGCCGACGCGGCTCGCGCACTGCATGCCCTGGGACCGCAGTGGGCGCTGGTGAAGGGCGGCCACCTGCGCGGTTCGGCCAGCAGCACCGATCTGTTGTTCGACGGCAACGACTTTCACGAGTTCGCCTCGCCGCGGGTGGACACCACCCACGACCATGGCGCCGGCGACACCCTGGCTGCTGCGACGGCCTGCGCGCTCGCCCACGGCTACACCGTGCCGGACGCGGTGGCGTTCGCCAAGGGTTGGGTGACCGAATGCCTGCATGCCGCTTATCCGCTCGGGCATGGCCACGGCCCGGTGTCCCCGCTGTTCAGGCTGTTATGACTCTCGAAGACATCGCTGGCATCGCGCATGAACCCGACGGAACGCCGTCCGGCGTGGTGGTGTTGACACACGGCGCCGGTGGCAGCAGGGAATCCGCACTGCTGCAACAACTTTGCGACGAGTGGGCCCGACGTGGCTGGCTTGCGGTGCGCTACAACCTGCCTTACCGCCGGCGACGGCCCAAGGGACCGCCGTCGGGCTCGGCGGCGACCGATCGTGCCGGCATCGTGGAGGCGATCGCCGTGTGCCGCGATCTTGCCGACGGCCCGCTGATCGCCGGCGGCCATTCCTACGGTGGTCGGCTGACATCCATGGTGGTGGCCGAAAAGCCGCAGCCGGTGGATGTGCTGACGCTGTTCTCCTACCCGGTACATCCGCCCGGTAAGCCCGAACGCGCCCGCACCGAGCACCTGCCGGACATCACGGTGCCGACGGTGTTCACCCATGGCACGTCGGATCCTTTCGGCACCCTCGACGAGGTGCGCGCAGCCGCCGCCCTGATTCCCGCGCCGACCGAAATCGTCGAGATCACCGGCGCGCGACACGACCTGGGCTCGAAAAACCTTGACGTTCCTGCATTGGCGGTCGATGCCGCATTAAAGCTGTTGCGCTAAGCGGCGTCGAACGAACTCGACCGCGATGTCGGCGATCTTGACGTTGGCGTCCTGCGAGGTTCGACGCAGGATGTCGAACGCGTCGTCCTCGGAGACGTCGTTGAGCACCATCAGCATGCCGATGGCCTTGCCGATCGTGCGGTTGCTGGCCAAGCCACGCCGCAGCCCGATCGCGTCTTCGCCTTGGGCTGTGGCATTGGTAGCCACCGTCGCGAACGCCGCCAACACTATGGCCCGTTCAACCGACGTGTTGTCGAACGCGTTGACCGAATCGGAAAACAGATTGAGCGCACCGACCAGGGCGCGGTCTACCGGCAGACGAATGCTCATAGCGCCCCGCACCGGCGTTTCGGCGACCACGCGGGCCGCTAGTACCGGCCACCGGCCAGCGGTGGTCAGATCCGTTGCTATTTGAGCGGTTTGCTCCTCGATGGCATCGAGGCATGGCCCCATGCCGAGCGCCTGCTCGAGTTTGTCGACCTTGTGCGCGACAGAGTCGCTGACGGCCGCTGTGCTGCAGGCTCCATCACGGCAGATCATCAGGCTGGCATGGTCGCAGCCGGGAACCATCAACGTTGCGGCCACACAGATCGCCGCATACATCTCTTTCGGTGTCGAGCCCTGGTGGACGATGTCTGCGAGCGCTGTGAACACGCTTGCCGGATCGACATGGTTGCAAGACGGCATGGCAATCTCCTGAATTTTCAAGACGTCCGCGGGTGGCGCCAGGGCGGCAGCGGGTTCGCACTGCGCGTGCCCGCTGCCGCCATCGGACCATCAGGCGTCGATCACCTCGCGCTTGGCGGCCTGGCGGTTGAGGACGTGGTGCCCGTCGGCGCGGCCGATGGTGATCTTGCGTGGTTTGGCTTTGTCGGCCACCGGGATGTGTAGCCGCAGCACGCCCTCGTCGTACGAGGCTTCGATCCGGTCGGTGTCGAGGTTCTCGCCCAGAACCAGTTGCCGGCTGAATATTCCGCGCGGCCGCTCGGTCGCCAGCATTTCCCGGTTCGGATCAACGGCCGGGCGCTGCGCACGCACGGTCACCACATTGCGTTCGATGTCGAGATCCAATGAATCCTGGTCGATGCCAGGCAGGTCGAACTCGACGAAGAACGCATCACCTTCGCGCCACGCGTCCATCGGCATCACCGCCGGGCGGGCCGCGGTGCCCAGCGCCTGCTGGGTGAAGCGGTCCAGGTCACGGAACGGGTCGGTACGCATCAGCATCGTAGTCACCTCCGACTCTCCTATTCTTTGTGAGATGTCATCTATAACCTGTGTTTGATGACATAGATTTGATATAGCACGTACTTCATCATGTCGCAAGTGTGATATAAAGATTTCTTGTACGCCCAGCCAAGGATGATTTCGCATGATCGACCGACCTGATACGCCAGGCATGCCCGCCCCGAGCCACGGCGTCTATGGCATCACCGTGGCCGCCGAACTCTCCGGTATCCCTGTGCAGTCGCTACGCCTCTACGAGCGCCACGGCCTGCTCACTCCAATCCGCAGTGACGGCGGGACCCGCCGCTATAGCGCCGACGATCTGGCTCGTCTGCGGCGAATCAGCGAATTGGTCGCCGCCGGTGTCAATCTCGCCGGCATCGGCCGCATCCTCGACCTGGAGGACGACAACGCGGAGCTGCTCGCCGAGAACAGCGCCACGGGCGATAAGGCAAAGAAGAAAACCAAGCCCAACTCGCGGCTCGATATCATCAAGGGCACGTCCACCAACTACTAACTTACTCTGAAGTAAGGTACGGTCCTGTGATGAGTTCGGAGCACTTCGACGTCGTGATCGTCGGTGCCGGCTTCGGCGGCATCGGCGCGGCGATTCAGCTCAAGCGCCTGGGTATCGACGACTTCGTCATCCTCGACCGGGAGGACGATCTCGGCGGAACCTGGCATGTAAACCACTACCCGGGCCTGGCCGTCGATGTCCCCACCACCACTTACTCGTACTTCTTCGAACCGAACCCTAACTGGTCGCGGTTGTTCACCCCAGGACCGGAGATCAAGCAGTATGCCGCGGGGGTGGCCGACAAGTACAACGTGCGCCGGCACATGCGGTTCAACACCATCGTGGAAAGCGCCCGCTGGGATGACGAGACCCGTCGCTGGCAGGTGGCGCTGTCCGGTGGCGAAGTGCTGTCGGCGCGCTATCTGATCACGGCCACGGGGTTCCTGTCCCAGCCGAAGACACCCGACATTCCGGGGATCACCACGTTCGAAGGCAAGGTCATCCACACCACCGAGTGGGAGGACGACTTCGATCCGACCGGCCGCCGGATCGGGATCATCGGGACCGGCGCGACGGCGGTGCAACTGATTCCGAAACTCGCGAATAAGGCCGCCGATCTCACCGTCTACCAGCGCACCCCGATCTGGGTGGCACCGAAGATCGACTTGCGGTTCTCGGATCGCGCCAAACGGCTCTTCGCCCGCTTACCGTGGACACAGCGGCTGATCCGGACGATCACCGACACCATCTACGAGTTGATGATCACCGTCGGCGTGGTGCGATACCGGGTTCCACTGTTCCGGCGGCTCAACATCTCTGCGATGGATTTGTGCAAGATCAACCAGTTCCTGGCGATTCGCGACAAAGAATTGCGCCGCAAGCTCACGCCTGACTACGACATCGGGTGTAAGCGGCCGACGTTCTCTAACAGCTATTTCCGCAGCTTCGCCAAACCGCATGTACATCTGCAGGCCGACGGAATCGAGCGCGTCGAGGCCGACGGAATCGTCAACGCCGACGGCTCGAAGACCAACATCGACACGCTGGTGCTGGCCACCGGATTCGACCTGTGGGAGGCCAACTTCCCGGCCATCGAGGTAATCGGCCGCGACGGGCGCAACCTCGGAAAGTGGTGGCGCGACACCCGATTCCAGGCGTATCAGGGCGTGTCGATGCCCTACTTCCCGAATTATCTGAGCCTGGCCAGCCCGTTCGCCTTCTTGGGGTTGAACTTCTTCAACACCATGGAGTATCAGATGCGTTTGATGGAACGGCTTTTCACCGAGCTCAAACGTCGGGGCGCGGATACGTTCGAAGTGACCGAAGACGCTAACGCGCGCTACCTCGACCGGATGACCGAACTGCTGGGCGATTCACTGTGGACGCTCGGTGACTGCGCCACGTCACGTTCCTACTATTTCAATCCCAGCGGCGAACCCTCGCTGTTGCGTCCGATGGCCACCTCGACAGCAATCGCGGAGGCGTCGAATTTTCCGTTGAGCGACTACGCAATCAGCTAGGGAGGACTGGGAGAACTGTGTCTCGCAAAAGCAACCGTCTTGCCCGATTTTCGGGTCTGGCACTGGCCGGAGCCGGGCTCTCCCACTTCACCAGTCCAAAGTTGTTCGAGCCGATCACCAAGGCGGCATTTCCACGTAACACTCGTCAGCACGTCTACACCAACGGCGGCATCGAGACCGTATTGGGTCTGGGTTTCGGCAGTCGGCAGACCCGCAGCCTGGCCATCGTCGGGCTGATCGGATACCTCGCCTATCTGGGCGGGAATGCTATTCGGCACTCCCAAACACCGTAGCCTCCATCAGTTTTCGCACACAGGCTTGCGGGTAGGCGGAGTTATCGGCCGGGTGCTCGTACTGCACAAGCCGTCCCACGTCGACC
>Ga0210396_10003029_pt1 | contig 16887 bp, 16 predicted proteins | sample IncBWH17OmetaG_FD_155466 | JGI IMG/M metagenome (GOLD analysis project Ga0210396, IMG submission 155466) | Forest soil microbial communities from Barre Woods Harvard Forest LTER site, Petersham, Massachusetts, United States - Inc-BW-H-17-O ... | reverse complement strand
TCGGACGGCTGAATGCCGTCCGCGAGATACTGGACGAATACAAACACTTGACCGGAAAAGTGCAACTGCAGGGCAGAGGATCTTCCGCGCTGCCGGAAAAGGTCTGCTGACGTAATGGTTTCTGTGCGAGGGTGACCCATGGACGTTGATCTTCTTTATTCCTACTTGATCGATTCCACCTGGTTCTTTCTCGGGAGCTGGGTGGTGGCGCTGTTGACGGCCGGCGCAGTGGCATTCGCCGATTGGTCGCTGCCGCGAGTCGCGCCGCTGATGGGGACGATGCGGCGAAACTGAAGCTCGGGCTGGTAGAATCGCATCTAACGAGCTGATGCTGCCGAAAAGCCTGCGTCCCCTGATTCCCTACTTTAAGAAGTACCGCCGCAGCTATGTGGTGGGGACGATTTGTGTCTTCTTGACCAATGGCGTCTGGATTCTTTTTCCGCTGGTCATTCGGCGGGCGGTGGATGACCTTCATCTCGGGATCACTCGACACAAGCTGGTCACGTATGGGTTGCTCCTGCTGGCAGTGGCTGCGTTCAAGGGAATCTTCCAGTTTCTGACCCGTTGGATTGTGATTGGCGTTTCTCGGGAAATCGAATTCGATCTGCGCAATGACCTCTTCCGGCACCTTGAAGGCCTTTCCTACTCGTACTATCAGCGAACGCGAACTGGCGACATTATGGCTCGCGCCACCAATGACCTGAATGCTGTCCGCATGCTGTTGGGACCGGCAATTATGTATTCGGCGAACACGATTGTGTTTACGGCCGGTGCGCTGGCCTTCATGCTCTCGATCAGTCCCCGACTGACTCTCTACGCTTTTCTGCCTCTGCCGATCGTCAGCGTCACCATCCAGTATTTTGGTCGCAAGATTCACGAACGCTTTGAGAGAATCCAGGCGATGTTTTCTGACATCTCGGCTCGAGCCCAGGAAAACTTCTCCGGCGCGCGTGTGATTCGCGCTTACGTGCAAGAGGAGGCTGAGATCGCGGCCTTCGAAACAGCAAATCAGGAATACATTAAGCGCAGCCTGAAGCTGGTTCGCTTGATGGGCATGCTCTGGCCGACGCTCGAAACCATGTTGGGACTCGCCATTGTACTGGTGCTGTGGCTGGGCGGCCGCGAGGTGATAGCGGGCCGTATCACCGTGGGCGGTTTTGTTGCCTTCAACACTTACATGGTGCAGCTTACCTGGCCCATCATCGCGCTCGGTTGGGTCATCAATATTTTCCAGCGTGGGACGGCTTCGATGCGACGCATCAACGAGATTCTGGTGGAGAAACCGGAGATCGAGGACAGCGAGGCAATCGAAGTCACAAGCAAAACGGGCGAGACGCTCGCACCTACACAGATACGCGGGGAGATCGAGTTCCGGCATTTGAACTTCTCTTATGGATCTACTCCGGTTCTGCATGATATCAATCTCTGCGTTCCGGCTGGCAGCAGCCTGGCGATTGTCGGCCCTACGGGTTCCGGCAAGACCACGCTGGTTAACTTGATCTCTCGTATTTACGACGCCGAACCTGGAACTGTGCTTATCGACGGCATTCCCATCCGCGATTATCCGATCGCTGCCCTGCGCCGCAATCTCGGTTTTATACCGCAGGAAACTTTTCTCTTCAGCGAAACCGTCCGCGAGAATATCGCCTTCGGAAAGGAGGACGCTACCGACGAAGATGTTCGCTCGGCGGCGCAGGCGGCCAGCATTGGCGAAGAGATCGAGAGTTTTCCCGAGCAATATCGGACTCTGGTGGGTGAGCGCGGCATTACGCTCTCCGGTGGTCAGAAGCAGCGCGCTGCAATTGCCCGCGCCATCATTCGTAATCCACGCATTTTAATTCTGGACGATGCGCTCTCGAGCGTCGACACCCATACGGAAGACAAAATTCTCAATCACCTGCGCGAAATTATGCAGGGCCGAACTACGATTTTCATTTCCCACCGGGTTTCTACCGTGCGCAACGCCGACCGCATCGCCGTCCTCCACGCCGGACGAATCGTGGAGTTGGGTACCCACGACGAACTGGTAGCCAAGGACGGTTACTATACCGACCTCTATAACAAGCAATTGCTCGAAGAAGAACTGGCGGAAGTGTAGTTCAGATTTTCCATTGACAATTGAACACCCCAGCCGCACTTGAATTCTTACATGAAGCGCGTCGTCATCCCCGAATTGCTCGACACCGATTGCGGCACACTCGCCGAGATCGCCGCTGCCCTCTCCGACATCCGTCAAATCAATCGGTGGTTCGGGGGGATTGCCACGACCCAGTCGATGATCGCGCAGGTGGTACGGAAACATGGAGCCAGATCGCTCTCGCTGTTAGAAGTGGCGGCGGGCGCGGGATACGTCCCTCATGCTGCCAGCGCACACATGCGGAAGTCGGGAGTCCGGCTCCAAGTCACGCTCCTGGACCGCGCCCACTCGCATCTGAAAAACGGCTCTGGAAACGGAAGCTCGGCGGTAGCCGGAGATGCGCTGGCGCTTCCTTTCGCGGACGGAAGCTTTGACTTAGTGAGTTCCTGCCTCTTTGCTCACCACCTGGAACCGCGGGAGTTCGTGCAGTTTGTCAACGAGGCCCTGCGCGTGGGCCGTACCGCGGTGCTCATCAACGACCTGGTCCGCGATCCAATTCACCTCGCCCTGGCTTATGCAAGCCTGGCACTTTATCGCAGTCGATTCAACCGCCATGATGCACCCGCTTCGGTGCGTCGCGCATACACCCTTAAGGAAATGCACGAAATGCTGGGGCAAACCACGGCTGCGAGGGTGGAGATTGAGCGCCGTCCCGTGTTTCGTATGGGAGCAATCGCGTGGAAAAGATACAACGATGTATGACTTGATCGTGGTCGGCGGCGGGCCCGCGGGAAGTTCCGCGGCCATCACTTGCGCTCGCCATGGTGCCCGCGTGCTGTTGCTCGAGCGCGGGCAGTTTCCCCGTCACAAGGTTTGCGGAGAATTCGTGTCCGCCGAATCCCTCGAACTTCTCTCCGACCTGCTCGCTCCGCGACACGCAGGGCTGGTCGCCGATGCTGTTCGAATTGCTCGAACTCGCCTTTTTCTCGACGGTCGCATGATTCAGACCCCGCTCGATCCGTCCGCAGCCAGCATCTCGCGCCTGGATCTCGACGCTGCTCTTTGGGATTCAGCGGAACGAAGCGAAGTTGACGGCCGGCAGCAGGTTGTCGTACAAAGTGTCTCCGGCACGGATCCGTTCCTGGTCACAACCTCGGTCGGAGAATTTGAGGGTCGCGCGCTGATCAATGCCTCGGGCCGTTGGTCAAACCTGAATCTTACAGGAACCGATGCGACAAAAACCCCGGTGAAATGGCTTGGACTCAAAGGACATTTCGCCGAATCTCCCCCGCTGGCTTCTGTGGATCTCTATTTTGTAGATGGCGGTTATTGCGGAGTACAACCGGTAAACCTGCGGGACGGGGACGAGCAAACCGAAAGGGTCAATGTCTGCGCCATGGTGCGCGCCGATGTGGCCAGCACCTTGCTGGAAGTATTCGATTGCCACCCTGGATTGCAGAAACGGAGTCGCGGATGGCGGCCGCTTAGCGAGCCCGTGACCACATCGCCGCTCGTCTTTCGCGAACCGCAACCGGAGCGAGACCAGATTCTGATGACTGGAGATGCCGCGGGTTTTGTGGATCCGTTCGTCGGGGACGGCGTTTCTCTCGCCTTGCGGAGCGGCACCCTGGCGGCCGAGTGTCTGATCCCGTTCCTCGCTGGAAGAATCTCGCTGCAGCAAGCTGCACGCGACTATCGCTCGGCCTATGAGACACGACTCACCCCGGTGTTCCGCACCGCTTCGAAAATCCGGCGCATGCTGAGTTTGCCGCAAAGCGTGCGGATTCCAGTTTTCCGTTTACTCGAAAAGATGCCCGCGATCACACGATATTTGCTGAGAAGGACCAGGTAGGCTGCGCCGCGTAGCTTCGCTCCGCAAGGACCGGTGAGACCGGTCCTCCACTTTATCTGACGACCAGTACTTCGCGGATGTTGTCGCGAGTCAGGAAAAACTTGATCGAACCGAAGTCGCGGAACAGATTTTCTACGTGACGGTTGTTAAAGACGCGCTGCAAGCGAAAACTCTTTTCGATTGACGTATGAAGCGCGCCCGTAGGACCTCGGCGCAAATCTCTCCGCGCTTCGACGTGCTGCATCTCCAGAATGTCGTTGTCCACGATGTGGTAGCGGTAGCAAGGCGCGTCCGGTCCGGCTTCGCGAGTATGAAAGAACGCGAGCAGCATGCCGCCGGGTTTAATCGTCGACCAGAGGCGGGCGACCACGGGCTTGACCAGGCTTTCCGGCATATAGTCGGCCAAGTTCCAGCACAGCACGATGTCGAATTGTGCGGCTGGGTAGACGAGGTTATCGGCCAGAAAGCGCCTGCTATCCAGAATGATCTGTCCCTGTTCGTCTTTCGTGATCAAAGCGGGATCGGTCGAGGCCTCGAGCAGATCTTCGCTGTAGATCTTATGTCCGCGTTGGGTCAGATAACGGATGTTGGCAGCGGAAGTGGAACCGATATCTAGAACACAGATCGGTTCTTCGGATTGCAGCGTGCGCGAAACTGCGCCCAGTCCGCTGGAGCGGCGTGTTAGCCGCTGCGTCGTAGACACAGATCTGACCCCCTGACCGGGGACGGTGGATGGACCACGAAAAAGTTTCATGAAGCTGTGCGTAACGGATGCCATGGTAAATTCCCGGCCTCCGGCTCAACAGAGTTCCGCAATCTAAATATATCGCGGCCTGCGCGGTTGAACCGGCGAAAAATTCTATTGCTTGGTTACCGGAGTACTCCCCGCCGCAGCACTCCTCGCCTCGACCTGCAGCTCGGGCTTGGGTGCGGGCGGTGAGCTCGGATTGGCGGTTTCCCTCTGGATTTCCACCTTACCTTTGAGGTAAGCTCCGTCCTCCATCGCAATTCGCTGGGTGACAATATCACCCACGATGACGGCGGACTTCCGCAACTCCACCCGTTCTGTGGCTCGTATGTTGCCTTCCAGCTTGCCTTGGATCACCACAACCTTGGTGCTGACATCGGCATGCACGTGCCCGTTCGGTCCAATTACCAGATTGTTCCCACGCAGTTGAATCGTGCCTTCGACGGTTCCGTCGATGTACAAATCCTCACTGCCGGAAAGCTCTCCTTTAATCACTACAGATTTACCGATGTGTGCGAACTCTCCGGTCTTTGGCATGTCCATACCTAGGGTTCTCCTTTTGAACGCACGGCCGCAGGTTAAAGCGGGAATATCGGATTCTAAACTATTTGGTCGATTCTGGGGGACCAGGCGCGAGATCCAGTGAAAAAAATTGCAGAGTTCAAGCAGCCTTTCCGTTGACGATCGGGCGATTCCGTTTATGCTGCCGGGCCAATGCCAGTGTACAATTCCGGTCGGTCTGCAAATTCAAGAACCCAAGCTCCCGGTCTAAAGAAAGAGTGAGTGCATGAAACATTCCATCGTGGTCCCCCTGATTACTGGGGTTGCGTTATGGCTTGGCGCATGTCTATTGCCCGGTCCCGTTCACGCTGCTGACGAAGCAAAAATCAATGGATTTACTCTTGTCGTTCCCGAGTCCAGCATTCCGCGTCCTGGCCGCATACATACAAACTACTCTATCGCCATTCCAGACCTCCCCAATACCACTGGCGGCCCTCCTGCGGGTGCGGAGACGCCTGGCTCTTTGGCCTGCGTCTACAAATTAGTAAACGGACCCGAGGGTTGTCCAATCACCACCAGCACAAACGTTCCGACCGGCGGCGGGGGAGCCATCGCTATCATCGACGCGGGACACTACCCGACGGCGAAGCAGGATCTGCACGCCTTCTCGAAGCACTTTGGCATACCCGACGCCGACTTCACGGTCGTCTATGCCGATGGCCACCAGCCGCCAGTTTATAGCGAGTGGTTGCTGGAAGAAGCCCTGGACATCGAATGGGCTCATGCCATGGCGCCGAAAGCCAAACTTTTTCTGGTGGAATCTAAGCTGTGCATGTCCGGCACTTGCAAAACGGATCCCTACTGGTATGCGGTGACGGTGGCGAGTAAGTTGGTGGCCAACAATGGTGGTGGCGTGATCAGCATGAGTTGGGGTGACCACGAGGCCTCCACCGATTTAGGCTACGACAAACTTTTCACTGAGCCTGGAGTTGTCTATTTTGCTTCGAGTGGTGATTCTGGTATCGGAGTGACCTTGTATCCCACGGCGTCCCCGAATGTGGTATCCGTTGGAGGAACGGTGTTCAACCGGGATTCAAAAGGTAACTTCATTAACGAGCAGTACGCCACCAGGGGCGGTGGTGGCGATATCAGCCCGTATGAGCCCAGACCCAGCTACCAGGACGTCATTCAGAACATCGTAGGAAGCAACCGCGGATATCCCGACGTTGCTTCTGACTTTTGTTGCGCGGCCATCTACTTACAAGGCCAGTGGGGCGCGGTTGCCGGCACCAGTTGGTCTTCACCGACTTTTGCCGGAATCGTGAATGCCGCTGGCGGCAAAATGAAGTCAACCCATGACGAACTCACCGTGATCTACAAAGAGTACACCATCAAGAAAGAGTACAAGGCCGATTTCTACGACATCACACAGGGGGATTCACGCTGCAAGGTGGGCTGGGACCTTTGTGCGGGAGTGGGCTCGCCACGCACGTACAAGGGGAAATAGCTCGTATTCACCACACAATGCTCAGTTGGTTTCTCGTGAAGGCCCTGTCAACTGACCAGGGCTTTCGCTTTTCCGACTTGCCCCGGAGGGGCCAAGCATATACAACGGCTGTAAGCCAACTAACGTCTAAGTTAAAACTGGGCGTGCATGGAGCGGATGCACTTCAACACGAAGCTGGCGATCGCAATTGCTCTGCTGGCAGGGGTCAATGCAGTCCGTGCATTCTCTGCAGACCAACCCTCTGAGTCGCCCGTCGAACTGGTGCGCCGCACGGTTCAGCGGGAGATCGCGCCCGGCAATAGCAACGCGAGAGCGATGTGTTTGGCTCGCAAGGAAACGCCTCACGGGTCGCAGAGTAAGCTGATTGTCGAAACCCGCGAAGGCATGGCGGGAATGTTGATTGCCATCAACGATAAGCCCCTGACATCGGAGCAGCGTCGAGCCGAAGAGGCTCGCTTGTCCGAGTTGGCAAACAATCCCGAGGCCCTCAAGAAAAAGCAGAAGTCGGAGAAAGAAGACGCGGAGCGTGAAACACGCATCATGAAGGCGCTACCAGATGCATTCCTCTACGAAGCCGAAGGGACTACGGTTGAGAATCAGACAGGCGGGAAAGCTGGCGACCAGTTGATCCGCCTCAAGTTCCGACCTAATCCCAAATACAGTCCACCCAGCCACGTGGAGCAGGTGCTTACCGGAATGCAGGGTTACCTGCTGATCGACGCGGACCAGCATCGCATCGCAAAGATCGATGGTACCTTGAGCAAAGAGGTGGGTTTCGGTTGGGGAATCCTGGGCCACTTGGACCGAGGCGGACACTTTCTGGTGGAGCAGGCCGAAGTAATCCAGGGGAACTGGGAAGTCACCCGCATGAGCCTGAGCTTCACGGGCAAAGCGCTTCTGTTCAAGAACCTCAATATCAAATCGGATGAAGTCTTTAGCAATTTTCGGCCAGCACCCTCGAATCTGAGTTTCGCTCAGGGAGTGGAACTACTGAAGAAGCAGGAGGCGGAACTCGCGGAGAACCACCAACAGCTCGGAGGCGATAAGCCAAAGTAGAACGCGGGTCGCGGCGCCGTCGGCTGCAGTGCGTGGGCGCAATTGCAAGTCCTTACGTCCCTGCGCGGATGGTTTCTTTGCGGACAGTGAGTTTTTCAATCAAATCCTCACGCACACGATAGCCGGTGCTTGGTACATCGCGGATCTGAATTGTACCTTGCGGCGTGACCTCGACTTCAGGTTCGATGACGTCTTCCTTCCAGTATCGTTTCGAGGCGGAAACATCTCCCGGCAGGCGAAAGTTGTGCAGCGCGGAAATAGCGATGTTGTGAGCGCGCCCTACCCCCGACTCGAGCATGCCCCCGCACCACACTGGGATGTTTCGGGATGCGCAAACATCATGAACCTTCTTGGCTTCGGTGAATCCCCCCACTCGTCCAACCTTGATGTTGATGATGCGGCATGCACTTAGATCCAGAGCCTTGGCTGCATCGCGCGCGTGGCGAATGGACTCGTCCAGACAAATCGCCGTACGTAGCTGTTCTTGGAGGCGAGAGTGGTAAAAGATGTCGTCATGCCACAGCGGCTGCTCGATCATCAGGAGGTTGAACTGGTCGAATTGGCGGAGGTGTTCGAGTTCGTCCAGCGTGTAAGCGGAGTTTGCGTCACAACTGAGCACAATCTCGGGCCAGCGCGAGCGGACGCGCTCAAGTACGTTCACATCCCAACCCGGTTTGACTTTGATCTTGATGCGCCGATATCCGGCGGCAACTTCGGTTTGAATTTTCTCCAGCAGTTGCTCAATCGAGTCCTGAATGCCGATGGAAACGCCACATGAAATTTCTGGCAGCGTGCCGCCGAGCAGCTTCCATAGAGGCATTTGCTTCTCCTGCGCCTCTGCGTCCCACAGCGCGTTTTCGATGGCGGCCTTTGCCATGTCATGGCCCCGGACTCTCGCCATGAGAGGTACGGCCTCCCGTGCGGCCGAAAGCGTCCGGCCCAGCACTGCAGGCGCGAGATAATGTTTGATCGTGGGCCACGCGCTCTCCGTCCACTCGCTGCTGTAGAACGGATCTTCCCCGGCTACGCATTCCCCCCAGGCATTGATGCCGTCGCAGTGGACGGTCAGCAGAAGGATTCTGCGACTGAAAGTGCGCTTAAAGCTCGTCTCGAAAAAATGGACGAGCGGCATTTGAATTTCACGAAGGGTAATAGCTTCAATTTTCATGGCGTCCAAAGAGACTTACGACAGGGATGCATGCCGACAAAAACTTCCCGGGCTCAGGTTGCGGGATAAATCCACTTCTCCTCCCACCGTCCGAGCAGAAACTCGCCGCTTCCCCGCTGGTCGCGCTCATAGCCTAGCACTGCCAATCCGTCGGCAAATGCTTTTATGAATTGTTCTCGATTGTGGTCTTGCACTTCTTTTGCCTGACTTCGAGCTGGGGCAGTGGCTTTCCAATCGTAAATCTGAGCCGGAACGGAAATCGTGGCCAAGCTCTCGAGGTGCGGCTTCTTTCCTGTTTGCAGCAAGGTTTCGACCCGCTTCGACTTCAGCCACCACTCGGCCACCAAGCGGTCGGTGGGCAGTCCGCCCTGCAATGGTGAAGAGGTAATTCCGTACTGGTTTACGCTGTAGCGGCGCGCAATGGCACCCAGCTTCTCGATATTGAGATACGCGTTCTTGATTTCCAGCGGATCGAAGGTCCACTCGATCAGCTCAAAACCAAGGACGAGCGCGTCGTCACGCTGGAAAAGTTTAATGCGGCGGCCCAGACCGCCATTCTGATACTGCTTCCGCACCGCCAGCATATGCGAATGCAGGTAGGACTGCCCGCCCCGGACACCCGGTATTGAGAGGGCAAATCCTACTATTTCGTTGCCCTTGAACGCGGCGATCACCTGCCCTCCGATTTTCTCTGCCACGACAAACATGCGCAGCGGTACCAGGTCGGCATCGGAAAAATTCCAGACTTCCTGCTGCAGTCGAACGCAGGCCCGCATTTCGTCAAGCTGGTGGCATTTGCGGATATCGATCGAATCTGCGCTCACCTGGCATCCCGCTCCTGTTGCTTGGCCTGTTGCCATAACGATTCGAGTTCTTCCATCGACGCTTGCTGGGGAGCGCGCCCCGAAATTTGCAACTGATCCTCCATCCATTGAAAACGACGCTTAAATTTGCGATTGGTTTTCTTCAACGTCGACTCAGGGTCGAGCGAAAGGTAGCGGGCGATGTTGACCATCACAAAGAAAAGATCGCCCACCTCGCCTTCCAGCCGCTGGCGCAGCTCTTCGCTGATCTGCGGTCGACCGGCTCCGGCAACGCCTCGTCCCTGGGGCTGAGGGCCCGGTGCGGGGAAGTCCCTGAGTTGCTCCTTCAGCTCTTCCGTTTCTTCTTGGAGCTTTTCGAAGAGTCCCTGAATGTTCGGCCAATCGAAGCCCACGTGTGCTGCACGCGAACTGAGCTTGTGAGCCTCCAGCAACGCCGGCATCGCGGTTGAGACTCCGGCAAGAACGGACTCTGGCCTGCTGTCATTCTTTGCGGACTTTCCGCCTCCTGCCTCCCGGCGCTTTTTCTTTTCTTCAGCTTTAAGCGCTTCCCAGTTGCGCACAACGTCGGACGAGGTCTCAGCCTTCACGTCGCCAAAAACATGGGGATGGCGATCGACTAGCTTATTGGAAAGCCGATCGATCACTTCGTCAATTGAAAACGTGTTCTGCTCTCTCGCTATTTGCGCGTAAAACAGAACCTGCAGCAGAAGGTCGCCAAGCTCACCGGTCAATTCGTCCCAATCGCGATTGTCAATGGCTTCGAGCACTTCGTAGGTCTCTTCGAGTGTGTAGGGCTTGATGGAGTCGAAGGTCTGTTCGCGGTCCCACGGGCATCCGCCGGGACCCCGTAGGCGCGCCATGATGGAAACCGCCTGTTCGAAACGCTCTCCAGTAGTCGGCATGGGACCATCACTGTAAATGAGGCCCGCGTGCCAGGGCAATGACGGATATCACGCTTCAGGATCGCTCACCGGACGAGGAACGTCCGGGCCACGGGATCCGTAGATTTACAAGGAACTAAAGGAGTCATTCCCCACAAACCAAAACTAACGTTATCTTTCTATGTGGGACGCATGGGGGCGACACTAGAAACCGCTATCCGCCTATCCTCCCCGCCCGGCCTATGGGTACGCATCTAAACCCACGCATGACCTCGCGACCATCTCTCGAGAACGAGCGTTTCCATGTGATTGTTATTGGCGGAGGAGTCAACGGAGTGGCCATCGCTCGCGAATGTGCTAGCGCCGGACGGCGCACGCTTCTGCTGGAGCAACACGATTTCGCCGCGGGCACGACCAGCCGTTCGACCCGCATCATTCATGGAGGCTTGCGCTACCTCGAGCATGGCGACATAGGACAGGTGCGGGAGTCCTTAAGGGAGCGGGAGTGGTTGCTTCAGCGGTATCCCCATTTGGTGCATCCCCTGCAGTTCCTGCTGGCGTTAGGTGAAGAGACCCGCCGCAGCGCACTCGCAGTACGCACCGGCTTATGGCTCTATCGGAAGATGGGACACGCCGTCCGTGGAGTGGATGGAAGCCGCACTGAGCAGGACAAACTTGAGCGTCTGCTGGACGCTGGAAAGCGCTTCTCTGTTTTCAGCTTTGACGACGCACAGTGCGCGTTTCCCGAGCGTTTGGTTGCGCAATGGCTGGTGGAAGCAATCGAAGCCGGTGCCGTGACGCGCAATCACACCGCGGTACTGGCGGTAACAATTCACAACGGGCGCGCCACTGGTGTATCGCTGAGAGATCAGCTCAACGGAAAGGAACAACGCGTCGACGCCGCCTGGATCATCAACGCGACTGGCCCGTGGGCAGATGGCATCTGTCAGAGTTCAAACATTCAGACTCAGCACCCCATGGTTGGCGGAGTGCGCGGATCGCACATCGTGTTATCGAAGTTCGCTGGCGCGCCGCACGCTGCGGTTTACACCGAAGCGGTCGATGGTCGTCCGATCTTTGTGATCCCGTGGAACGAACAGGTGCTGGTCGGAACGACCGAAGTCGCGGATGGAAACGATCCCGGCGAGGTGCAACCGTCTGCGGACGAGATTGACTATCTGCTGCGCTCTTTCTTCCACTTGTTTCCCCGGGTGCGACTCTCGCACGACGACATACACTATGCGTTCGCCGGAGTCCGGCCACTTCCCTTTTCGCCCAAGAAAAGTCCATCGGCGGTGACCCGGAAACACTATCTCCACGACCACACCCCGGACGGCGCCGCCCAGATGATTTCCGTAATCGGGGGAAAGCTCACCACGGCGGGCGGCCTGGCGCGTGAATGTGCGGCGAGGATTGGCGTGAGAGTGGCCCGACCTACGCTGGCCATAGCTTCGGGAGACGGGGTTGACCCAACTCTGGAACGGTGGGTGGTTGAAGTCGCGGAGGCGGGCGCAATCAGCGCCGACGTCGCACGTAGCATTGTGGAATGGTACGGAAAGCGAGCCTTGACCGTCGCCCGTAGGGCTCACGCCAGTGCGGAAATGCGCACTCCGTTGTGCCCGCATAGCAGCCACATTGTGGCGGAGGCGTGGGACGCATTCAGCAACGAATGCGCCGCTACGCTAGCGGATGTGCTGCTACGGCGAGTACCGGCGGCTCTGGGCGCGTGCTGGTCGCCGTCTTGCAGCCGGGAAGCCGCAACGCGCATTGGCGCCGTTATGGGATGGGGTGAAGAGCGAACAAACGTGGAGTTGGAAGAGTTTGCGAAAGAACGAGATGCTTTTTTGCGTAAAGCCTCCCAGGCAGGTGCGACTCGAAAAGCCCAAGCGTAGGTTCGCGTCTTCCATAAAGATTCGCGCACCTCGGCTTACGATGCGAAGGTCTGCGCCAACAATTTCGTATCGTCGGAAACGATACCGTCAACTTTCCAATCGGCGAGGCGCAGCATTGTCTTTCGATCATTCACCGTCCAGGTGAGCAGTCTCTTGCCCGCATCGTGTACTTCCTTCACCAATGGAAGCGTGACCAGCGAGTGATGAGGAATAACATACTCCGTGTTCGATTCACGCCAGCACGTAAGTTGTCCAGGCTGGTCGCAAATAATCCCCGCTTGAAGCTTCGCGCTGCGGGTCTTCAGTTCCATCACTACCTCGGGCAGAAAGGAAGAGACTACGTAGTCTTCCTCCATCCTGTACTCGCGTAATGAGGTCAGAAGCTTCGACTCCAGGCCTGGAACCTTAAGCTCAATATCGAGAAACGCCCGCTGACTGTAGCGCCGCAGGACATCCTCGAGGATGGGGAGAGCAACGAGCTGATCTGCAGTTGCCTGCGCGACGGTGATGCCGTCAACCTTGGGGTCATGACAAACTACAGCGCGTCCGCAGCCGGTTAGGCGCACATCGAATTCAAAACCGTCGCAGCCGTGTTCAAGGGCCAGATCAAAAGACGCAAAGGTGTTCTCTGGGACCGAGGTAGACGAACGCGCGCCGCGATGACCGAGCAGCAAGGGAAGGTCGGACATCGAGCGTAATCTTACGCTCGATTGTGCGGCGGCGCGCACATAAAAAATTCCACCCCGTGAAATTCATGGAAACTTTACAATCGACGAAACCCTCGCACGTGGTCGAATCGTTCGGTTCCCGAAAATCGTTAGTCGAGGTCAAAATCGCGAATGGGTTTGCCGGTATCGGGAGATTCTTTAGCTTTCTTGACCGCTTCTTGGAACTTCTTTTCCAGAAGATCTCCGGCGTGTTTTTGCGCTTCCACCGATTGACGGAAGATGGACTCGCGGCGGCTGTCCTGTTCTTTCATGGCCTTGGCAGCTGCCTCGAAATCGTTGAACATCTTGGGCTTGACGGCGGCGGTATGGGCGATAACCCCTTTAGCCGTTGGATCGACCTTCAGCACCGCGCTGCAGCAGGGGCAGGTTATATCGAAAGCCGAGGAGTTCTCTGCCATACAGGAAATCATAGCGCAAATGCGCGCTTCTTGATCTAGAAACTCAATGGGGTTGGATCTTGATGGGAAAGATGTGGAACAGCGAGAGCATTTCCCAACCCAGGAGAATCACCGAAACGACCGTTACCGTGATCGCCAGCATCTCGCCGAAATTCAGATTGCTGCGGCGTGGCTCGAAGCGTCTCGCCACCAGGCCAAGAATATTCAGGGTTGCGAACCCAAAAACCAGCACCCACAGGATGTTATAGACATTATCTTTCTTGCTGGAAGGCTGATCGGAAAACTGGACCACGAAAAGCAGCACCGATTGCAGGCCGATGAGACCCGGCCCCGACCAACTACGGGAGGTCACGCGTGCGAGAGTAGCGGTTAGGGACGATACCATGGCTCGATGTAGCTATGCCTCCCGGCGAATGTACGACCACAGCCGAAAGCCTACGATATTACTCCGTTTACAGCGCGAAAATCATCGCAAAATTGATTACTCTCCTGCTTCACGCCGGGCGCTGCTTTATAATAGAGAGTTTCGCACCCCTTCCGAGGCTTCCTAGGAGACCCCGTGGCGTGGAAATTCGAGAGCTCCGGGCAGGTGCGGCACTTTGCAGATATCCATAACTGATGTCCACTGAAAAGAACTGGCCCAAAGCGGGTAACGTCTTTTCAAGCGGATAGAGTGGCCCACTGACGGAAAAGGTGGGCCATTTTTCTCTTGAGTAGGAATGTTTGGTGCAATCGTTTGTGCAACTCAAAAATCTAGCGCGTGTTCACGAGTGGAAGCGTACACACACAAGGTTCGCTCGGTTCGGGATGCGCAGATAATGGCTTGCAACAAAAGTTCGCTTTGGGTCGGCCCGTCTTGCTCTACAGTGGCCTTGATTGACGTTTCGACTGGCATAGCGGGCTGAACGGGAGGAGCAACGGGTTCAGAACGATCACAGGCTCAGTGACCGGTACTCCGAGCGGTCGCGGCTTGATTTCGATATCGTCTTCAAAGAGGGCCATGATAGGAATCTCATAGCATGGAGTCATCAAAAATGCCAGACCCAAAGAAATCACCAGGCTGGTTCGTTCCGAGAAATTCTCCGGTCTTATCTGCGGTCTTGCTGAACCCACCGGGTGTATAATTTCGGCGACCTGGGAACTAGCAGTCCGGTCATCCCCAGCGACTACGCCTGTCCGCTGGAGAAATGTGTCCGTTTCCTTGAACGGACTCCGAAAGCGTATTCAAATTCCACAAAATTAGGAGGTGCCCAATGAAGTACAGATCGTTGCTGCTTTTCTTCTGCACCACAATTGTGTGGTGTGCTGCCACAACCGTAGCCTTCGGGCAGGACCCGGCGGCGAGTCCAAGCCAGGCGAGACTAAGAGCCTACACGACCGTCATGCCGCAACGGGGGCCGGCTCAACGCCAACCTAGCCCGAATAGCTCCAGGCTCCCCTTGTGGACCTTTAATGTCTCCTCAACTCGAGACCGAAACAACTATTCTGGCGTCATGGTGGGCCGAAATCCATTTGGTCACGAGCGACGTCAGAGTGTTGACGTCCCTACCCAGATCGTTCCCGTTGTAATTACAACCAACCTGATCGGAACGAAAGTTGATTCCAAGACCGGAAAAGTTACCACCAAGCCGGGCGTCACCAAGCTTGATCCCACCGTGGCTAACACGGCTTGCCTCACTGCGCCGAACGATGTTCCGTTGACTCTGTATCGGCAATCGCCGATCATCGAGAACGCCAAATTCGACTTTGGTGGCACCCATGTGGGCAACACGCAGTATGTAGATGCCTTCCAGCGGGCCAACTTCTGGGCCTACACCCAGGGAAGTGACTACCATGTATTACTCCACCCGGTTACGACGACCCACACGGTTTATATCAACGTGCCGGCAGCCGACGGACTGGCCCTGTCTACCCACTCCCTTGGCAATCCGCCCTTCTGCGCTCGGCTGGGGATCATCGACATCAACTGGTTTGACGCTTATTTGGACAGTACGATTATTCCAGCACTCTATTCGCAAGGAGTGAACCCCGGCTCGCTGCCGATTTTCCTGCTGGCGAACGTAGTGATGGCGTCTCCGGTCACTAACATCAATACCTGCTGCATTCTGGGCTACCACGGCTTCACCGGCTTACCCATCCAGACCTACTCGCCGATGGATTTCGACACAACCGGTGTTTTCGGACCGGGAATTTTTGATACGTCCGTCTCCGCCCACGAGGTGGGGGAGTGGATGAATGACCCCTTCGGGGATAATCCGGTGCCAGCCTGGGGACATATCGGACAACAACCGGGCTGCCAGGGTAACCTTGAAGTGGGCGACCCGCTGACCGGGACCAATATCCCCACGGTAACGATGTCCAACGGCTACAAATACCATTTGCAAGAGTTGGTGTTCTTTTCGTGGTTCTTTGGCGCCCCTTCAATTGCGGCTAATGGTTGGTTTTCTGACAACAACACGTTTACCACTGATGCAGGGCCGCCCTGCATGTGATTTCCTTCGACCACAACGCTAAAGGGCGGGGCAGTCAACGATGGCTCGCCGCGTAGCCCGCCCTTTTTCCAAATCGGTTTACACCTGCGAAATGCGGTAACCTCGACCGCATCCAGATCGTCAGGGGTTGGCCGAAGAACGGCTCGGAGCTTCAAGATTGACGTGGCTGGGAGTGACCAGCCGCTCAACTGTTGAGATATCGCGATTTCACTCATTATCCGATTGCCTTAGCTTTCTTATCCCGGAGCACAAGGTCTCGCAATTGTCCCCCACTCTTGTAATCGCGGCGAGGGCGTCGCATGGCATCCCGAGCGCTCTCCAGAGCGCCCCATTGCTCGGTGTTGATCCAGAGTTTCTTCAGCTCCGTCAGTGCGGCCAGCACTTCTCGTCGAGCCGGTTTCCCGTTGCGAACATTTCTTAGGGTATGTCGATCGATTCCCATGTGGTAGCAACTTAAGTCTAGCGGACACGCCTCATCCACTCGCGCAACTGCATCGAAGCAACCGCATGAGTTGCGTGTTTTCGTCTCTCAGCTTCTTCGCCGTCACCAGCGCCGCGAGGGATTCTACTGAGGACACTGAACCGCTGTGTGTGGCACTCGGTTTAGTCGTTTCCTGAGCCAGCCACAGTGCACGTCCCCCCCAACACTATGGTTTCGCAACACCTCAGTAGGCTCGATCCCGCGAGCTTTTACCCCCTTGACAAGATTTTGCCCAAAACGGGATTTTGAGGTTTTGCGGAGTCGTAGGCAATGCACTCCCAA
>Ga0210396_10003028_pt1 | contig 16888 bp, 12 predicted proteins | sample IncBWH17OmetaG_FD_155466 | JGI IMG/M metagenome (GOLD analysis project Ga0210396, IMG submission 155466) | Forest soil microbial communities from Barre Woods Harvard Forest LTER site, Petersham, Massachusetts, United States - Inc-BW-H-17-O ... | reverse complement strand
GAAATAAAAATCCTCCCGCCCGGGCGGCGAGCCGTAGGTGAACGGCTGCTGCTGATGCTTGGTCGTGGTCCAGACATCATCGCGGACGATGTCGAACAGTTTGCGGACCTCGACGCGCGGCTCCTTGATGTCGCGCGCCAACGCAGTAGCGAACGGGCTATCGACGCCGTCGCCATCGAGCGCGGTCTCGCCATGCTTGGCGGCGTACACGACCATGATGCCCGCGGCGGGCTCGATATTCGAAAAGCCCTTGTCGACCAGCTTCAGCGCGATCGTGTGCTGCATCGTCGGCGCGAACGGATTGTCGCGGCAGGCGTCCAGCATCACAAGCCGCAGCTTGCGCGCGCCGCCGACCGCGGCAATCACCTGTTCCAGCGCCACCGCCTCGGTTTCGGCGTCCTTGTCCGCGGCCAGTTTGGCATCGACCGGTACCAGGTAGTTGACGCCGCCGACCTCGAAGCCGTGGCCGGCATAGTACACGACCGCCCAGTCGGCCTTTTCCGCCTCGCTCGCAAAAGCACGAAGCACTTCGAAGAACCTGTCGCGGGTGAGATCGTTGATTATGGTCACCGTCTGAAAGCCGACATCCTTCAGGGCAGCGGCGATCAATTTGGCGTCGCGCGGCGGGTTGCCGAGCTCATGCACGTTCCGATAAGCGCCGTTGCCGATGATCAGCGCGACGCGGCGTCCCGCATTCACCCCGCCCGAGCCTTGGGCGGTAAGCGCGGCGAGCCGCTCCTGGGCGGTCTGGCGCGCCATCGCGACGTCGATCTCGTCGAACCGGGTCAGTGCGACAGCCGCCGAGCGATAATCGGCGCGCGCCTGTGGCAGATCGCGCCGTCTCTCGAACAACTGGCCGCGATCCATATGCGCGCGCACATTGTTGGGATTGAGGGCGAGCACCGCATTGAGGTCCTTCAGCGCGGCGTCCAGATTGCCCTTGCCCATATAAGCCTCGGCGCGGCTGCAGAGCCCGAACTGGTACTTCGGCGCTTTCTCGATGACGGCGTTGCAGTCGGCGATCGCATCATCGAACTTGCCCATCGCGATATAGGCCACGCAGCGATAGGTAACCGCCTGCAACGCGTTCGGGTCGATCTTCAGCGCTTCGGCGAAGTCGGCCAGTGCGCCGTCGAAATCCCTGTTCATGGCCAGCACGCGCCCGCGGTTGGCGTGCGCCAGGTAGGCCAGCGACGAGGTGTTCGGCACGAATTTCAGCGCCTCGTTGAAATCGTCAAGCGCGCTCTGCAGCGCCGCCTTGCGCAGATAGACCGTGCCGCGGTTGAAGAGCGCGCGGCCATCCCTGGGATGGGTTTGCAGCACAAGATTGTAGTCGGCCATCGCGTGGTCGTCGTCGCCCTTTTCCTCGGAAGCAAGGCCGCGGAAGGTGACGTAGTCGGGATTGTCGGGATCGGCGGCATGAGCCGCGTCGAACGCCGACACCGCCTTGTCATAGTTGCGTTTGGTGCGAAACCACTGGCCGCGGACGTAATTGGCGACGGCGAGGTCCTTGCCGGTCGTCCGCCCCGCCGCAACCACCCGCTCACATGCGTCGACCCTCGTCTTGGCATCGGGCTGCCGCTCGCGACAGGTCGCGATGTCATCGTCGAGTTCGGGGCCGGCGACGGCCGGCGCAACGGCCGATGCGACCCCAATAACGCTCAATGCGAGCAAGGCGCGCCACATCTGCAGGAACGCTCCGGTGAATTTAAGGAATTTGTCGCAAAAAACGCGGCCGCGGTTCATCTTAACGGTGGCTCTCGCGATTGTACCAAGTTTCTCAGGCAGGCCGGTTCGACAGGCCGGAACGCCCGAAAAAGGTGCGGCTTTTCCTCACGAACTCGTGTGTATTGGGCGGTAACAAGTCCGGCTTTGTCCCGTATCTTGGCCAGACCCGGTGGCGGGCAGATTGCGGACCGCCGCCGCTGCTTTAAATATGAATTTCCATCCGCCGAGCCTCCAATCCGTCGAGCCCGGAGGCAGTCAAGAGGAAGCCCCCATGTCACCACGCCAATTCAGCCGCCTTTCGCTTTGCGTTGCCGCCGTCGGCGCGCTGGCAATCACGGCAATTACGGTCACCCGTTCGCTAGCCGCCGAAGACGCCGTGATCATCCCCGCGCCCGCCATGGACGTTCAGTCCGCAAGTGGCATCCAGACCGTGGTGGTTGCGGGCGGATGTTTCTGGGGCGTGCAAGGCGTGTTCCAGCATACCGCGGGCGTCGTCAACGCGGTGTCGGGATATGCCGGCGGCAGCAAATCCACCGCCGACTACAACATGGTCTCCACCGGCACCACGGGGCACGCGGAATCCGTCGAGATCAAATACGATCCGAAGAAGATCAGCTACGGCAAGATCTTGCAGATCTTCTTCTCGGTCGTGCACGATCCGACGCAGTTGAACCGCCAGGGACCGGACTCCGGCACCCAATATCGCTCGGCGATCTTTACCGCCAACGACGAGCAGAAGAAGATCGCCGAAGCATATATCGCCCAGCTCAACGCGGCGAAGGTCTACAAGAAGCCGATCGTCACCAAGGTCGGACCGCTGGAAGGGTTTTTTGCGGCGGAAGCCTATCATCAGGATTATCTGACGCTGCACCCGAACCAGCCTTATATTGCCTATAACGACATTCCCAAGGTCGAAAACCTGAAGAAGATTTTCGCCGAAAATTATCTCGAGAAGCCGACCCTGGTGAGCAGCATAAAGGTCACCAATTAGGGGCGGTGATTGAACGAAGGAGTTTCCATGCCCGACGCCAAGACGATGCCCAGGATCGAAAAGAGCGAGGCCGAGTGGCGCAAGGAACTGAGCCCGATGCAATATGCGGTGCTGCGCGAGAAGGCGACCGAACGGCCGTTCTCTGGCGAGTATGAGCATGAGCAGCGGGCCGGCACCTATGTATGCGCCGGCTGCGGACAGACGCTGTTCGAATCCGACGCCAAGTTCGATTCCGGCTGCGGCTGGCCGAGCTTCACCCAACCTGCGGCGGAGAGTCATGTCGACGAAGAGCGCGACATCAGCCACGGCATGGTCCGCACCGAAGTGCTTTGCTCAAGCTGCAACGGTCATCTCGGCCATGTGTTTGAGGACGGCCCCGCGCCTACCGGCCTGCGCTACTGCATCAATTCGGCGGCGCTGAAGCTGCAGCCGAAATAGGCAGCTGCAACCGACGGCCCTTCGGGTTCCTTCGCTGGAACCAATGGGCGGGATATGCTTTTCTCTGCCAGGCTGCGCGGCGGATTTTTCGGCCGGCCGCGCATCTTGCGGGGAGAGTGCCATGTCGCTCGGAACGATACTCATCATCATCGTGATCATTTATCTGCTCGGCGGCTGGAGCGGCCGCTTTGGCGGCTACGGCTATGGGCTGGGCCATTCCGGGATGGGCCTTGGCGGCGTGATTTTGGTCGTGCTGCTCGTCCTGCTCCTGCTCGGCAAACTGTAAAGCCGACAACACATTGTGAAAGTATGATTTCTCTTTGATCGTCGGCATCGAGGCCAGCGCGAGCCGCAGGACTTGCCGCTCGGACGCGAGCATATGTCGACGACAGACGGCCCTTCGCAACGCCTCAAAGAAACGTGATCGCCCGCGGTCGGCCTTTGTGCGAGACAAAGGCGCGCAGCGCAGCTTGCGCCGCAAGGGGGAGCCGCACATGGGCAAGAACCGGGGTATTTTTGTCATTCTTGCCGTGTTCCTGCTTGCCGCGGTCGTCGACGCACCGGCATCGGCTGCAGAGAAACGCGCAACGCTCCGACTCATCAATCCCGAAATCTTCCTGAAAGACGTCCGCATCAAGCACATCGTCGCGACGCTCGATGGCTACGCCTTCGGCGATTGCTGGGCCGATCGACGCCAGCCCAACAACGTTTGCATCAAACCGCGGCCGATCGAGCCGGGCCCACACATTCTCGAACTCCTGCTCGATCCGCTCGCGACCACGTATTTCCAATCGGTCGATAAATTCACTGCCGGCATGAGCGGCGAGTGGACCCTCGACTTGAAGGGCCTCACCGTAGATAGCGCCAAGACCGAGGATTACCTGACGCAAATTCAGGGCCCCGCGCCGGTTCAAAGCTGCCGCGCCGCACTCGGCCGCCTGGCATCGCGCCCGAGCTGCACGGCGGCCGAGTTCGGCGCGCTTGAACCCGCCCTCGCCGAAACGCGCGGCGCCTGTGCCAAGGGCGTTCCCGACAGCGACAAGGATGCTGCCGCCGCCGACTTCGCTGCTGTCGTCGATAGCCATTTCCGCCTTGACTTGCCGCGCTGCTACACGCGGGCGGAGATCAGGAAGCTGCCGGCGCACCTCACTTCCTTTGGCAGGCCCGACGGCCGCTGGCTGATTGAGACGGGCTCGTGGCGCTGGGCGCGGCAGCCGGAGCTCGATCTGTCCGATGCAAAGAGCGTCGCAGAGGGGATCGAGCAGTTGCAGGCGCTTCTGCCTGCGGCAACGAAACGCTTCGCGGTCGTCGACAGCGTTATCGCCGCTTATATCCAGGGCAACGTGGCGCCAGTGCACGAGGCGGCGATGAAGGCACCCTTCAGCCTCGATCCGGAAACGCCCGAAGGCCACCGCAACCTCCTGCTGCTCGGGCATCCCGGCCGCTTCTATCGCGAAGACTATGCCGACTTCGTCGCGGACAAGGTGGCGGCGGATCGTGAGCTCGATTGCGCGCGATCCGACCTCGAGACCGAATTGCTGGTCAGCTTCTTCATTCAAAAAGGCAAGCTCTCCGCCCGGGCCTATGGCGCGCTTGTCGCGCTCGCCGGGCGCGTGCCGGCCGATCTCGGCTTCGGCGCCTGCCGCAAGGCGATAGACTTGAGCCTCGAAAGCACAGTCGACTCAGCCACGCGCCTGCGCCAATTCTTTGCTCTTGACTGCGCCAAGGCACGTACCCCCGAACGCCGCGGCGAAATGTTGAAGGCGTTTCTCGACTCCAATCCGCGTGACGACAACACTCTGCAGCAACAGACGCGGCAGGAATTCGGCTCGTGCCTCGTCGAGAAGAAGCAAACCGTCACCGTCTCGATCACCGCACAAGCGCTCGAAAAAGCGCAAAAGAGTGGCTGCAAGATCGAGCCCAATGCCGCGTGCAGCAACGTCGCGCTGCGCCGCGCCGATCTTCACGGCGCCGATCTCCACGGGGCCAGGCTCGATCAGGCTGATTTTGCCGAAGCCGACCTCAAAGGCGTCAATCTCGCGCACGCCGATCTCCGCCGCACCGTTTTCGACAAGGCCGACCTGGCCGGCGCCGATTTGACCGGCGCCAATCTCGAACATATTTACGCGCGCAAGACCGATCTCCACGGCGTGAAACTCGCCGGTACCGGCACGATGCTTGGCGCGAACCTCCTGGACAGCGATCTGCATGGTGCCGATCTCGCCGGTGTCGTCTTGAGCGAGGGGTTGCTGCAAGGTGTCGATTTCTCGGGCGCCAATCTCAGCGGCGCCAATTTGAGCGCGGCACGGCTTGAGAAAGCCAATCTAAGGGGCAGCGATCTCCGCCGCGCCAAGCTCGATGGCGCCAACCTCAAGGGGGCCGATCTCACCGGCGCCAAGCTCGATGGTGCGAGCCTGCGCGAGGCCAACCTGTCTGGAACCAACTTCAGGGACGCGGTACTCGGCAGCGCCGACCTCACAAAATCGTCGCTCTCTGAGGTGACATGGATCGACGGCTGCAAGCTCGTCCCGCAGACGAAGTGCCCCGGGGTCGATTTGCACGGGCTCAGCCTCATCCGCGTCGATTTGCGCGGCGCCGATCTCACCGGCGCCAATTTGCAAAATGCTGACCTCGAAAGCGCCTGGCTCGAAGGCGCCGATCTCCATGGCGCAGATCTGCGCGGTGCGAACATCGCGCAGGCGATTCTGCGGGGCGCCAATCTCGCCGGCGCCAATCTCGAGGGCGCTCAGGGCGGCGACCCACAATTCGAGGGTGCCAATATGAGCGAAACCATCTTGCGCGACGGCAAGAAATGCGCGCTCGGCGCCAAGGCCGACCGCCTCCATGACTGCTGAGGGACGAGTTGGACTGCCACAGCTCGGCGTAGTTTGTCCTTGTTCACCAAATTCGGCCCGCAAGACTTGGGACGCCGTCACCCCGCGGTTGATCGGTATCCAGAGGCCCCCGGCCCTGGCCAGGACGATTTGACGCCGGAGGACGGGTATCGCTCATCTGCTTGCGCCAGCGGACGCGACGGCCCGGGTGCAGTTCGGCAAGCCGAGATACATGCAAGTAATTGTAAAAACATGACTTTTTCTTGATTTGATGCCGGGAAGCGCGGATTCATCATCAGGGCTGTCAGGAGTCGCATTTCTCGCAAACAGGCCTATATTAAGGGCTGTCCTGAAATGACGTGTATCGGCGCATCGCTTGTGCGCCCTTGCGATCTGTTCGCGACTTCGTTCGCGTTCTCACTAAAAAGAACAGAGGTCCCCGACCATGGCTTCCTTCAGCTTCAACACTGCTGCCGAATTGTTTCCTGCCGCGATCCGCAAGAAGAAGCGGGCGGGTTTCGCTTATCGGCGTTTTGGCACCGCGGCCGAAGCGGTTCGCTTCGCGATCGAGGAATTGCCGGCGGATTCGCTGAACGGCGCCTACCTGCAGGTCGACGAGGCTCGTTTTGATCAGAGCGGCATCCGCTCGCTCTATGAGAGTCAGGATTTCCCGCTGCCGCGTCGGCCCCGCGCGCCAGAGCCAGCGCCTACCAGCAACAAGGCTGACACCGAGGCCGCTTAACTTTACCCGTTAGACAAATCCGCCCCCGGAGCAGTTCGGGGGCGTTTTTCGTGCGGCCACCTTGGTGCGACCCATCTAGCGCGGCTGTTTGTCGAGCCAGCGCCGCAGCAGACGCACATTGCGCATGTTGGCGCGGAACAGCACGTCGAAAGCGTCGCCCGCAACCGGCACCATTCCAACTACGCCATCGACCGCGACATTGCCGAGCATTCGCGCCGTGACATGCCAGGGCGCGCCGAGCGCGCGCGCTTCGCGCACCAGCCACAGCGAGAATGCGGTTGCGACGAGGTCGCCGACCACCGGAATCAATCGAAGGATACCGTCGATGCCGTAACGGATCTTGGTGCCCGGCAGGATGAAGGCGACGTCGAGAAGCTTTGCGAGCGCCTCGAACCGCGCGAGCCGCTGCTCGCGGGTAAGGTCGCCAAACGGATTGGCGGCGGAATGGCCGAAATCGAAACGGAAGCGCTCAAACCGGTCTCCAAGAGAGTCTTCCGGTATCTCGCGTCCCTCCTGGTCGATGATCGGCGCGCGCGACCGCGTTGACCGAAACGATCCGCTGCGGGAGCTTCGGAAGGCTGTATTTTCGGGAGCCAGGATTTCTTCGTTCGACATCGCCATCACATGGGTAACGCGAAGGGTGGCCGCAAGTTGCGTCAAGCGGTCGCGGCCAGTTGCACCAATTGTCGCGCCCGCACGCACGGGCACGACCACCATTAAAAATCGTTAACAGTCACGCCTCCGCCGGCTTATCGATCACGCGATGCGCCAGCCATGACGACACCGCGCCCGGGATGAAGCCGACCAGGCCGTACATGATGAACTGGAACGCGCCGCTATCCTGCCCGCGCGAGCCGTAGAGAAATTCCGTCGCGGCGAAAGCGATTGCACCGACCATCAGCGTACGGACAAGAGGGCCGATTCGGTTGACGTGAAAAAGAATATCGTCGACCGCACCCAACATCAGCGCCGGAATGATGCCGAACAGATAGCTGAATTGCATCGTCACGGCGAATACGGCGAGCAGTTTCTCCGCCTCCGAGAGGCTCGGAGGATGGCTCCAGTAGCCGGACATCACGGTGGTCGTCAGCAGAAGCCAAAACCCGCCGAGCAATGGCCCCAGCACCGCAAAGATCGCATACCGCTTCATCCTGTACCCCGCGTGTTGATCCCACGCCGATAATGGCGAGAGCGCGGGCAGATTCACAGTGTCGGCAAGAAATTTTCAGCCTGTCAGAATGGGGCCCAGGACTTTACGCCCCTACTCGCCCCAGGCCGCGAACGCGTCGTTGAAGGCGCGCTCGCCGGGGGCGCCCTTCTCGATGGCGATGATGGCGCGGCGCTGATTGACATAGACCAGCGGCACGTCGAACCACGAGCGTTCCTTCAATAGCTGCAGGTTGCGCGAACGGTCGGCATCGACATTCGACAGGCCGACCAGGAAGAAGCCGTCGGTGACCTTGACGGCGACGCCCGCGAGCGGCGTACCGCGTGACTGCTCGTTGGATTTCATCAGGATGCCCGGTACGTTGCTGACGCCGCCGCCGGAGAAATCCTGCGGCAGGTTGAAGGTCAGCTCCGCGGTATGGCTCGCCGGCATCGAGGTGTCGGTGTTGTGGCGGAACGACATCGTCATCTTGAACTTGCGATCGGGGATCTCGATGTCGGCGCGCACGCCGACATCCGCCTTCTGGTTGCCCGACGCCTTGATCTGTTCGATGCGCCAGATCACCGAGCCGACATATTGCTTGCCCTTCGGATCGGAGGGGTCTTCGTCATAGAGCACGACGCGCTGCGCCACCGGCGCGACCTGATCGCTCGACGACGGCTGGCCGACGCGATCGGGGATCTTCGGCTTGGTCAGCGGCGCTCCGGCCTCTCTCGGCGCTTCGACCTGCGTCGGCGACGACTTGAACAGCCCGCTCACGCTGGTGACCACCGACTTGCCCCACAGGATCGCGGCGCCGACCAGGATCAGAACGATGCCGACCGCGATCGCGCTCTTGAACGGGAAGACGGTACCGGCGCGGGCGCGTTTCGGCTCGCGGCCCCGCTCCTGCGCCAGACGCGGGCGTGGCACCGGCGGCGGCGGGTAGCGCTCGGCTTCCTCGATCGATTCGTCGTACGAATAGGGTGCCTCCGAATCGGCGCCGCCAAAGTCCATGCTCGGCTCGAGCCGGTCGAATTCCGGCGAGGGCGAGGGAACGTTGGCATAGGTTTTTCGCGCCGCGCGGCTCGCCTGTGCCGCGGCGCGGCCGAGATCGTCGGCATCCGCGGTGATGTCGCGGAAGCCGCGCACGCCCGGGGCCTGCGAAGCATTGTTGTCCGGACCACGGCGCGGCGCGCCCGTGCGTTCGCGGGTCGGCGGCAACTGCGGGTCCTGCATCGAGACTTGCGGCTGGCGCAGCGGCGGCGGCTCCGGACGGGGGCTGCGCGCCTGGCGGTCCTCCTGGCCGAGCGGCGGGCGCTCGTTGCGCTGCTGCGGAGGCGGCTGCGGCCGTGGACGCGGCGGCGCCGAAGCGGAGGTCCCCGGTTCGGCGGCCCGCGCGTTGACAGGGCGGTTGTTGGCACGAAACGAATCGCCGGCGCGAGACCCGGCGCGCGAAGCGTCTGCCGAGCGCGAAGCGTCCCGGGCACGCTGGGCGGCCTCCGACTCCACCTTGCGCACGGCCTCTTCCAGCGAGAGCCGCTCGCGGGTGATTTCGGATTCGCTCAAGGGCGGATCGACGCTGCGCAACTGCGCGATCAACGCGGCGCGCGCCCGCTCATAGAGCGCGCGACGGCTCTCGCCGGGAGCACTGGGATCCAGTCCGGCGATGGCGCGGGCAATCAGCGGGTAGTAATCGGCCATTTCAACTCAACAATGTAGGCTTTCCGGTAACATCTCGTTAAGCCTCGAACGGGTTCTGGACCAGAATAGTATCCTCGCGTTCCGGGCTGGTGGAAAGCAAGGCGATCGGACAACCCACCAGTTCCTCGACCCGGCGGACATATTTTATCGCTTGCGCCGGCAGGCCGGCCCAAGAGCGGGCGTTGGCGGTCGGCTCCTTCCAGCCCTCGATGGTCTCGTAGATCGGCACCACCCGGGCCTGGGCGCCCTCGCCGGCCGGCAGATGGTCGATTTCCCGGCCGTCCAGCATATAGCCGGTGCAGACCTTGATGCTGTCGAAGCCGTCGAGAATGTCGAGCTTGGTAAGCGCAAGGCCATTGATGCCGCAGGTCCGCACCGTCTGGCGCACCAGCGCCGCATCGAACCAGCCGCAGCGCCGTTTGCGCCCGGTGTTGACGCCGAATTCCTTGCCGCGGCGGCCGATCTCCTCGCCAATCTCATCATGCAATTCGGTCGGAAATGGGCCCTGGCCGACCCGGGTCGTATAGGCCTTGCAGATTCCCAGGACATAGCCGACCGCGCCTGGTCCGAGGCCAGTACCGGTAGCCGCCTGGGCCGCCACCGTGTTGGACGAGGTGACGTAGGGATAGGTGCCGTGGTCGACGTCGAGCAGCGCGCCCTGCGCACCCTCGAACAGGATACGCTTGCCCTCGCGCCGCCTGAGATCGAGCAGCCGCCACACCGTTTCCGCATAGGGCAAAAGCAGCGGCGCCAGCGCCGACAGCTCGCGCAAGATGATGGCGCCGTCGATTTCCTCGAGCTTGTGGCCGCGGCGCAGCGCGTTGTGATGCGCCAGCAGGCGATCGATCTTGTGCGGCAGGGTGTCGAGATCGGCGAGGTCCATCAGGCGTATCGCGCGACGGCCGACCTTGTCCTCATAGGCCGGGCCGATGCCGCGCCGCGTGGTGCCAATCGCGGTGACCGCGTTGGAGGATTCCCGCAAGGCGTCAAGCTCGCGATGCAAGGGGAGAATCAGCGTGACGTTCTCGGCGACACGAAGATTCTTCGGGCTGACGGCGACGCCCTGGCCCTTCAATTTCGCCACCTCATCGAGGAAGGCCTGCGGATCGAACACCACGCCATTGCCGATCACCGCGAGTTTCGAGGGTCGAAGCACGCCGGACGGCAACAGCGCCAGCTTGTAGGTCTCGCCGTTGATGACGAGCGTATGCCCGGCATTGTGGCCGCCCTGGAAACGCACGACGATATCGGCCTGCTCCGACAACCAATCGACGATCTTGCCCTTCCCCTCGTCGCCCCACTGGGCGCCGACGACGACAACGTTGGCCATTTCGCGCGTAATCCCTCTGCCACTCACCCTGTTCGAGCATGATGTTCGAAAAACCGGTCCCCGCCCCCGACCCAGCCGGCGGGCTTTTCCGGATCATGCGCCCAGCCCAAATCACGGCCGGGGGCCGGTCGCATGCGAGGCACACAACCGGATAAAGGAAGCGGGCTATCGACGCAAGCAAGAAGGCGCCCCTGACGGGTCCCGGAGCCCGTTCCAACCCATTGATATCCCCACAAAATTTGTGCCGGACGGCGACCGGTGGTCGAGCCGGCCCAAGGCGCCGCCGGGACGAGCGGCGATGTCGTCACCGCCGGCAATCATACACCGCCACGGGCCAATCCCGCGGAACAAGAGACGCCGCGCTTTTTTGAAATGACCGTCACCTCGACTGCTTGACGGAACCGGTGGAGACGCCGAACGCCCCATAGGCCGGACCATAGGCAAATGTTCCGGTCAGCAGGGAACGACACCGATTCAGCCAATCCAATTCCAGCCGCTGTGAGGCAAACCGATGGGAATGGCGAAGGCGATCAGAAGAAGCACCACCAAGATCCGCGCGATCCGATCGACCGACCCAACATTGCTCATGGCTGCATCCCTTTCGAACTTGGACGATCGAAATTTTTGCAGCGGGCCGCCCGCCGGTCATTGACGAGAATCAAACCCGGTTGCGTCGCCCTGCCATGACGCCGGACGCATGGTCGCGTTGCATCCAGCGCCATTGATGCTGGACAAGAATCCGTGTCTGTGAAGCAGCCGGGCAAGAATATGTCGGCCGGATGCCTCACGCCCGGCCGGGCCGCGGCGCGTCCTGAACCGGACCGAGAACGTCTGCGCATGTCTGCTTCCGACCAGCCCTCCGATGCTGCCTCCATAGGCCGGTGGCTTGCCAATCAGCCCTATCTGCTGCTTTCGATCACCGCGCTGTGCTGGGCCGGCAACGCCATCGTCGGCCGCCTTGCGGCCGGACACATTCCACCGGTGACGCTGGCATTTCTGCGCTGGGGCTTGGCGTTTCTGCTTCTGCTTCCGATTGCCTGGAAACATCTTGCGCGCGACTGGCCGGCTATTCGCGCCGGCCTCGGTACCATGGTCCTTCTCTCGCTCACGGGGGTCGCGATCTTCACCTCCATGCAATATTGGGCGCTGGAGCATACCACGGCACTGAACACCCTGCTGCTGCAATCCGCCGGACCGTTGATCGTCGCGGTATGGTCGCTGATCCTGCTCGGCGTCCGGTTGACTCTGGCGCAAGCCGCGGGCGTCTTGGTGTCGATGACCGGGGTGCTCGTGATCCTGCTGCACGGTGACCTCACGGCGCTCGCCACCATCGAGTTCAACAAAGGCGACATCATCTTCACGGTGGCGATGGCGATCTTCGGGCTGTATTCGGTGCTGACCCTGAAGCGCCCGCCGATTCACGGCCTGTCGTTTGCAAGCTTCACCTTCGGCTGCGGCGCGGCATGTCTGATCCCGCTGTTGATCTGGGAATTGTGCTCGCGGCCGCCGATGCAACTGAACCCCAACAACCTCTTGATGCTGTTTTATGTCGCCGTGTTTCCCTCGACGGTGGCGTATCTGTGCTTCAATCGCGGCGTGCAGTTGATCGGCGCCAACCGCGCCGCGCCGTTCTTTCACGTCGTTCCGGTATTCGGCGCCGCGATGGCGATCGTCTTTCTCGGCGAGCGCCCGCAATTATTCCACGTCCTCGGCTTCGCTCTGGTGTTGACCGGAGTCTTCGTCGCCTCGCGCAAACCATCCGCACAACCCGGCTGAAGTCACTTCGCATCGTCCCCGCCGAACGAACGTGCTGCAGCGAACATGGTCCGGACATTGTAGCCCTGCAGTCGCGGCACTTGTCGCGCTGGGCTATTGCGGCACATCCTTGCGCCGTGCAATGACACCTCCAGCGCCGCAGCCATCCTCCTTTGATCCGGTCCGATGGCTCAACCACCAGCCCTATCTGCTATTGAGCCTGACGGCACTGTTCTGGGCCGGCAATATCGTGCTCGCGCGCTATGTGGCGGGGCACTTGCCGCCGGTGACACTGACCTGCATCAGATGGATTGGCGTCTTCGTCATCCTGCTGCCGTTCGCGCTGCCGCACCTCAAGCGCGACTGGCCAGCGCTGCGTGCGAAGCTGCCACTGATGGTACTGCTGTCGGCGATCGGCTTTGCCTTCAACAATGCGATTTCCTACTGGGCCATGCAGTACACCCAAGCGCTGAACGCGCTTCTGATCCAGTCCTCCGGCCCACTATTCGTCGCGCTGTGGTCGCTGGCATTGTTCGGCGTGCGCCTGACCTGGGCGCAGCTTGCCGGCATCATCATCTCGCTCCTGGGCGTGCTGACGATTATCCTGCGGGGCGACATCTCGGCACTCGCCGGCATCCGCTTGAACAAGGGCGATGTGATGTTTGCGAGTTCGCTGCTGGCTTTCGGCCTTTATTCGGCGCTGATGGTGAAGCGGCCGGTGACGCACCAACTGTCGCTGATTGCGTTTACCACTGGCTGTGGTGCAATACTGCTGCTGCCGTTCTCGGTGTGGGAATACACCACCGGCGTCACGCTGAAACCGGATGCGATCACGGCTGCAACCCTGATCTATGTCGTGATCTTTCCGTCGGCGTTGGCCTATCTGTTTTTCAACCGCGGCATCGCCCTCATCGGCCCGAACCGCGCCGCGCCGTTCTTCCATCTGGTGCCGGTGTTCGGCTCGGCCATGGCGATACTCTTGCTCGGCGAAGAGCCGCGGCTGTTTCATCTGATTGGATATTTACTGGTGCTGGCCGGCGTCGTGATCGCATCGCGGGAGACGTCTGCAGCCGGATGACCCCGTTTACCCATGCTGGGCGGCAGATCGGAATTTGATCTGCCGCCCAGCCATATGGATTATCCGGCCGGTATCAGGACGATGCCCTTGTCCTTGGGCCAGCGTACCCGCCAAGCGAAGGCGATGTCCTTGACCTCACCGGGGGCGGCTTCGAACGCCCATTCCAGCACGCCACGCCGGTCGCGCAAATCGGTCGCGGTCGGCGGCGTCGTCGAGGACAACATTTCGACCTGGATGTCCTCGTTCTCGCTGATCGGCAACTGGTCCTCGATTGCGATTCTGATCGGGAAATCATGACCGTTGCGAATGACGGTCTTGAACGCGCGCTCGTCGGTTTTCGAGGTCGTCACGATCAGGCCCGCGGACCCCTCGTTGCGCTTGACGACGGTTCGCACCACCTTGACCTTGTCGTCGGCCCCGAAGCCAAGCCGCACCTTCTCCTGCTTGCTGGCGGCAGCCATATGGCTACGACCGACAAACGCGCCGTCGCGATAGATCGCGACCCGGCCCGGCAACAACGGCGCGGCCTCGCTTTGCGTGAAACTCGCTTCGAGAAACGCGGTGGGGTCCATCACGGGAACGGACCGCACGGCAAGATCGGGCGCGATGATCGCAGTGGAGATTCGCAAGGCTTTGGCGCCCTCGCTCGCGCCGATGCTGACGCGGCCCGGAATCGCGAATACCACCTGAAACCCGCTGAGGTCGGCCGCCGCCTGTTGCTCCTCGGCTCGCTGGGCCGGCGCGCCGAGCACGTCCGTCATCGCTCTTGATTTTGCCATCGGTCTTGCCTGTTCCAGGACGCCGCTCGCGGGCGGCGATGGCTGCGGCGGATATTGCACGATCAGCGGATTGAGCTCGGGCGCCTTGCCGCCGAGTGCGCTGCGCACGGTCGAAACACTCAGCGCGACATCCGACCAGTCCTCTCCGGTGGTCTGGGTGATTTCGGCGCGGCGGATCAGCTCCAGCGTAGGCTTACGATCCTTCGTGCCGGTGTCGAGACGGGCGTCATAGAGCGGCGTCCATCGCGCGCCCCGTACGGCATAGGTCACGCGCAGCGTTGCCCTGGCCGGGCTAGCTGCGGCCAGATCGATTCTCACCTCCAGCTTGCTCGGCGGCTTGACTGCGCGGTCGGACTCCAGCCGGGCAACCTCGCGGTCGATGTCGCGCTGCTTGCGTTCTGCGTCGCGAATGGCGGTATCGGCTGTGGCAACTTCCTCGGCGACCGCGGCAAAGGCTGCCCGCCAATCGGCAATCGGTCGCGCCTCACCCTTCTCTCCGATTCCCGCTGGCGAGGTTTCGGCAAAGCGTTCGGCGAATTTGCGGCGCGCGTTCGCCGCCGCGATCGCGCCTTGCAGATTGGCGCGCTCGTCCTTCAAAGCTTCGATGCGCTTGTCGAGTTCGGGCAGATTGACCGGCGGCGCCGCGCGGGGCGGCCTTGTATCGATCGCACCGATGGTAAGCCTGGCGTCCGCCTCACCCTCCACCCGCAGCGAGGACGGATCGAGCGTCAACGGGAAATCCTTAAGCACAACGGAACTATTGCCGCCGGGTACATCGACCGTAACGGCGCGCGTGACGCTGGCGCCGTCGGGATAGACAGTGACGGCATCGACCGCCGATGTCGCCTCGACATTGGCCGCCCGGGCCTCCATCGGGGCGAACGCCGCAAGGACGACAAGGCTCGCCATAACGAGCCGGCTCGTGACAATACGCATGATTTCCTCCCGCAAGTCTGCGCCCGTCATCGACAAGATCGGGGCTGGTCCAGACCAGGCGCATGGAAACGCGTACCGCCCCTTGTGGTGAGACGTCGCGGCCAAGAAACCGGTTCGATTGAGGTTTCCGTGGGGCGCGGTTGGGGCGGGACCGCGGCGAGCGCCCTTCCGACAGACGGCGTCTGGGAAGAAGCTCGCTTGCGGCGGCCCATCGAATTCAACGGCCGAAAATCGTCCCGGATCGGGCGTCCTAGAACGCCAGCACCTTGGCCTGCTTCACCTGCGGCAACGCCTGCACCTTGGCGAGTACGTCGGGTGGCACCGCGCCGTCGACCTCGACCAGCGCGATGGCATCGCCGCCCTGCTTGTTGCGGCCGAGATGGAAGGTCGCGATGTTGATCTTGGCATCGCCAAGCAAGCTTGCGAAATGGCCGATGAAACCCGGCTTGTCCTCATTGGTGACGTAGATCATCGACTTGCCGAACTCGGCATCGACCCGGATACCTTTGATATCAACCAAACGCGGCTTGCCGTCGTGATAGACGGTACCGGAGACCGAACGCTCCTGCCGCTCGGTGGTGACGGTGACCGTCATCAGGCTTTCATAGTCGCTCTGGGCGGTGCGCGTGATCTCGTCGACCACCATGCCGCGTTCCTTGGCGACGACGGGCGCCGAGACGACGTTGACGGCGCCGAGCATCGGACGCAGCAGCCCCGACAGTACCGCGGAAGTCAGCGCCTTGACCTTCATTTCGGCAACGTGTCCTTCATAGGTGATCTGCACCTTGATGATGCCGGTCTCGGTGAGTTGCCCTGCGAACGAGCCGAGCTTTTCGGCAAGCTCGATGAAGGGCCGCAGTTTCGGCGCCTCTTCGGCCGTGATCGAGGGAAAGTTGACCGCATTCGAGATCGCGCCGCTCAGGAGGTAGTCGGACATCTGCTCGGCAACCTGAAGCGCGACGTTCTCCTGCGCCTCGGTGGTGGCCGCGCCGAGATGCGGCGTGCAGATCACGTTGGGGTGACCGAACAGCACGTTCGACGTCGCCGGCTCCTCGACGAACACGTCGAAGGCAGCGCCTGCGACCTGCTTGGAATTCAGGGCATCGACCAGCGCCTGCTCGTCGACCAGCCCGCCCCGCGCGCAATTGACGATGCGCACGCCCTTTTTCATCTTCGCAAGCGACGCCGCATCGATGATGTTGCGCGTCTTCTCGGTCAACGGCGTGTGCAGCGTGATGAAATCGGCGCGGCGGAACATTTCGTCGAGTTCGACCTTCTCCACCCCGATATCCTTGGCGCGCTCCGGCGACAGGAACGGGTCGAAGGCTACCACCTTCATGCGCAGGCCCAGCGCACGATCGGCGACGATCGAACCGATATTGCCGCAGCCGATCACGCCGAGCGTCTTGCCGGTGATCTCGACGCC
>Ga0210396_10003026_pt1 | contig 16895 bp, 11 predicted proteins | sample IncBWH17OmetaG_FD_155466 | JGI IMG/M metagenome (GOLD analysis project Ga0210396, IMG submission 155466) | Forest soil microbial communities from Barre Woods Harvard Forest LTER site, Petersham, Massachusetts, United States - Inc-BW-H-17-O ... | reverse complement strand
TGTACGCCGCGATCCCCTGAAGGCAGCCGCGGCCATAGGCGCGGCTCGATTCGATCAACAGGATTACGCGCGGGCGATGTCGCATGGTAATTGCCCACACCTTCGCAAGCTGGCCCCTGGCTCCGCCGCGCATCTTATCCGCGCGTGACGAAAAAATGAAATCAGGAGATGCGAAACGAAAACGACACGGCTGCGCTGCTCAAGTACTGTTCTCATGGATTTGCGACGAGTGACGCGGCCAGGAGTTGTTGCCGATGAAAACCGACGCGCGAGCGGTGGGCGTGTGGACTGAATCGGTCGTCATCCCCACCTATGAGCCGTATGCGCCGCTGCGGCAGCCCATGTTCCTGGACAAGCGCGTCTATCAGGGCAGCTCGGGGAAAGTCTATCCCCTCCCATTTACCGACCGCGTGAGCACGGGTAAATCCGACCGCGCCTGGCGGGCGATCTTCCTGGAGAACGAGTATCTGAAGGTGATGCTGCTCCCCGAAATCGGCGGACGAATCCACGCCATCCTCGACAAGACCAACGGCTACGACGCGATCTACCGCCAGGAGGTGATCAAGCCCGCGCTGGTGGGCCTGGCGGGGCCGTGGATCAGCGGCGGGATTGAATTCAACTGGCCACAGCATCACCGCCCCAGCACGTTCATGCCGGTGGACACGTCGATCGAATCACACGCCGACGGCAGCGTCACCGTCTGGATGAGCGAGCACGATCCGATGTGCCGCATGAAAGGCATGCACGGTGTCTGCCTGCATCCGGGGAAATCGTTCGTCGAGCTGAAAGTCCGGCTGTACAATCGCACGCCGATCGTGCAAACGTTTTTGTGGTGGGCGAACGTCGCGACGAAGGTGCACGAGCTGTATCAGGCGTTTTTTCCGCCGGACGTGCAGGGTATTGCCGACCACGCCAAGCGGGCCACGAGCTGTTTCCCGCTGTGCGACGGGAGATATTACGGCGTCGATTACCTCAGCCGGGCAAGAGGCGGCGTGTCGCAGGACCAGTGGCCGTCGCGGTACGTTCCGCCCCCGAATCGATACGCGGCCAACGATCTCTCCTGGTATGCCAACATTCCCGTACCGACCAGTTACATGTGCGTCGGCTCACAGGGCGATTTTTTTGGCGGATATGATCACGCCGCCGACGCCGGCATCGTTCACATCGCCTGCCATCACATTTCGCCGGGAAAAAAGCAGTGGACCTGGGGCAATCATGATTTCGGCTACGCCTGGGACCGCAATCTCAGCGACGACGAAGCTCCATACATCGAGCTCATGGCCGGCGTGTACACCGACAACCAGCCGGATTTTTCCTTCCTCATGCCCGGCGAGACCAAATCGTTCAGCCAATACTGGTACCCCATCCGCCAGATCGGGCCGGCGGATTGGGGGAATCTCGAGGCGGCGTGCAGCATTCGCGTCGATCATGGTCGTGCACGAATCGGAATCGCCGTCACGTCGGCGATGGAAATCGAGGCCGTGTTGCGCGCGGGATCGGAAACTCTCTGGCGGCTGAGGGCCAGGCTCACGCCGGACCAGCCGCTCATTCAGGACGATTTGCAACTGCCGCTGGGCGTCTTACGAAATGATCTGGAGCTGGAGCTCAAACAGCTGGAGTTCAAACAGGGCATACGCACGATTCTCAATCTCTCGCCTGGCACGATTCGTCCAGGCCGTGCTCCCTTTGCCGCCACCGAGCCGCCCTTGCCAGCGGAAATCGCCAACAGCGATGAGCTGTACACGACCGCCCTGCATCTGGAGCAATACCGCCACGCCACGCGCTCGCCCGAGCCCTACTGGCGCGAAGCGCTGCGGCGCGATCCGTTCGACAGCCGATGCAACAATGGACTGGGCCGCTGGCACCTTCGCCGGGGTGAGTTTGCGCAGGCCGCGCAGCATTTCCACGCGGCGATCGAACGCCTGACCAGCCGCAACCCCAATCCGTACGACGGCGAGGCGTCCTACAACCTCGGCCTGACGCTGCGATACATGGGCCGCGAGGATGAAGCATACGACGCACTTTACAAATCGACCTGGAACGCTGCCTGGCGCGCGCCGGCGTTTTATGTGCTGGCAGAGATCGATTGCCGCGCGCAGCGCTGGCAGAGCGCTCTGGCTCACCTGGATCGCGCGCTGGCCGCCGAACGGGATCATCTCAATGCCCGTGACCTGATGGTCATGGTGTTGCGCAAGCTCGACCGCGGCGAAGAAGCCGATGTCCTTGCGAGAGCGACGCTGCGGATCGATCCGCTTGATTCTTGGGCGCGCTGGCTGATGAACGAGCCACTGAGTTGTGACGGGCAGGTGAAACTTGATTTGGCGATCAATCTTTTGCGCGCAGGATTTTTCACCGAAGCGGTGCATGTGCTCGCCGAGATGCCGGTCGAACCATTCAGCGGCGCGCAGGCACTTGCCCATTATTACCGGGGATATTTCGCGCAGGCGCTGGGTGACGCGGCCGCCGCGGCGAAGCATTTCGCGGAGGCGGCGGGAGGGTCGATCGATTATTGCTTCCCGGCTCGGCTGGAAGAAGTCCTCATCCTCCAGGCGGCGATGCAAGCCAATCCCGCTGACGCACACGCCCCATATCTGCTCGGGACGCTCTACTATGATCGCGGCCGCCGCGCCGACGCCATCGAGATGTGGGAAAAAGCCGCGGCGATCCAGCCCGACAATGCGATGACCTGGCGGAATCTGGGCATCGCCTATTTCAACCATCGCCGCGATTTGTCTGCCGCGCGCGATGCGTACGAGCGCGCCTGGTCGCGCGGAGGCGGTGATGCACGGCTGCTGTTCGAACGCGATCAGCTTTCCAAACGGCTTGGCGTCGCGCCGGAAAAGCGGCTGGCGGAGCTGGAGAAACATCCACAGCTGGTGGCGTCGCGCGATGATCTCTCGGTGGAGCTTTGCGACCTGCTCAACCTCGCCGGCCGCCATGTCGAGGCGCTGCGAATCCTCAATTCCCGGCATTTCCAACCCTGGGAGGGCGGCGAAGGCCTGGCGCTTTTGCAGTTCGTGCATACGCACCTGGCGCTGGGAAGAATCGCTCTGAAGTCCGGGCATCCCGAGACGGCACGTCGTCATTTTACGCAGGCGCTGCAAAGCCCGCCCAACCTCGGCGAAGCGAAACATCTGCTGGCCAACCGAAGCGACGTGCATTACTGGCTGGGGGTCGCCTGCGGGGCGGTCGGTGACGAACCGGCCGCGAAAAAACACCTCCTCATCGCTGCCCAGACCCGCGGCGATTTCCAGGAAATGAGCGTGCGCCAGCACTCCGAAATGACCTACTTTTCCGCGGTGGCGATGCAACAGTTGGATCGCCACGCCGAGGCGGAGAAGCTCTTTGAAGCGTTACTCGCCTACTCCAGAACGCTCGCCGCCACCGAGCCGAAGATCGACTACTTCGCCACCTCGCTGCCGGCGATGCTGTTGTTCGAAGAAGATCTGGCGTCGCGTCAGCGGATCAGCGCGATGCTGCTGGAGGCCCAGGCGCAACTGGGTCTTGGCAAGCCGGAGATTGCCGAGGACCTGCTCCGCGACATTCTGCGGCGCGATCCCAGTCATCTGCTGGCCGCCGACCTGTTGCGAGAAATCTCCGCGTCGACGGGCCCGCTGAGCCTGTCCGCGCTGCGGTAATGTGAGTTGCTGGATTCAGCCGTCACAATTGAGCTCCAGCTCGATCCGCCATGTCGCACCGCCATGGGGATTGACGATCGGGCACGCTTTTGCCTCAAGTGCGTCGGCCAGCGAATCGAACGGCGCGTGTGTCGGCTCGAGGGCGGCATGATGATGGCCTCTCCATCCGCCGCGCGTGATCCAGATGCCCAGCGCCGGCAGCTCGTCAGCATCGACGCTGAAGGTGAGCCGATCACCGGTGATCGAATTGAAGACCGCCGCGCGGCCGCTCGTCAATGATATTGCGAACACTTTCGCGTACCCGGGCTGCGAGCCCAGGTCCATTCGATGCAGATTGATTCCCGGCGTCGGCGCCGGCCATGCCCAGCGATCACCCCGCCGCGCGCCGGGCAACGTCGCTACTTCGACCGAGACCTCATTCACCGGCACGGCCAATTCGTCGCCGATTTCGATTTTCATCAGCGGATGAAAGGCCCAGAGAAACGGGTGCGGATCATCCGAGTGATTTTCCAAGCGATAATCGATCCGCACGATGTGATCGTCGTGAAGCGAGATTGCCCGCTCGAATCGCGCCGGCATGCTGCTCAGATCAAGCCGCGTGCGAAGGGAATTCTGTTGGGGATGTCCAACTTCGCACGGGCGGGACCAAACTTCGCCATGATCGGGAATCGGGCGGCCCGCGATCTCGCACGCCGCGATGGTGGGGAGGCAATCGTCAGCGCCGCACATTGTGCCGGTCTCAAATGGATCGCCGGGGCGGCTGGCAAAAAGCCTCCTGCCGTCGGGCCGCCACATCCATTCGCGTCCGCTGCGGCGATTCTTGAGGCTCAGGATTTTCCCGCCGAGCTGCGGGACGATCGCAATCTCGACGCCGGTGCTTCGCAGTCCGAGCAGTTCAAAGCCGTCGAGCGCGGTCTGGAAGATGGATGACTCGCCGGGCAATTTCGCCCCGTCTGTCGCGCTTAGATCGCCGTGCCGCTGCGCATCTGCTTCACGCGATCGAACAACACAGCCATTAACAGGATCGTTCCGCTGACGACGTACTGGTAAAACGGATCGACGTTTTTGAGGTTCATCGCGTTCTGCACGACGCCCATGATGAACACGCCGGCGATGACGTAGCTCATGCGTCCGATGCCGCCGGTCAGCGATACGCCACCCAGCACGCAGGCGCTGATGACCTGAAGCTCCAGTCCGTCGGAGCTTTTGGGCTGGCCGCTGGTCATCCGGCTGGCCAGCACGATGCCGGCCAGGGCGGCGACGATCCCCTGCATGACGAAGATGAGAATCTTGATGCGCGCGACGCCAATGCCGGCGAGCCGCGCCGCTTCCTCGTTGCCGCCGATGGCCAGCGTGTTTCGGCCGAAGGTCGTCCGCTGAAGAAGGAAGCCGAAAGACAGAAAGCAGCCGATGCAGATCCAGACCGGGGTGGTGAGCTGAAACATGAGGCGATGATGAGCGTCGCGCACGACGGGCCAGGCGGCGTTGCCCAGTGTGCAGAAGGCTTCGCGCGTGATGCCGACCGATTTTCCGCCCGAGAAAATGAACGCCAGCCCCTTGACGATCTGGTACGTCGCCAGGGTGGTGATCAGCGGGTTGATCCTGCACTTGGCGACGACGACGCCGTTGACCAGGCCGACGAGCGCGCCGAATCCAAGCCCGGCGAGGATGCCGATGAGGATGCTGTCGGATTTGTTGATCATGACCGCCGCGACGACGCCGGCGCACGGCACGATCGTGCCGACCGAAAGATCGAAGTTTCCCGACGCCAGGCAGAAAAGCATCGTGCAGGAGATCATGCCGACGGTGGAAACCGCCAGCAGCAGCGAATCGAGGTTGCGCAGCGTGAAGAAGTCGTTCACGGTAAGCGAGCAGACGATGACGAGCACCGCCAGGATGGCCAGCATGCCCGCCTGCTCGAGCCAGTTGCCAAGCTGTGTGCGAATCCACGGCGGCGCCGCGGCGGCGGGCGAGGCTCCGGCGACCGGTGGCTCGGAACGATCGGTTTTGAGAAGATCCTGACTCATGCTGTTGCTCGCAGTTCGCTGCTCATCGGCAACGCCACGGCCAGCGTCTTTTCCGGTGTCGCCGTGGCGCGGTCCAGTGTCTCCACCACCCGTCCTTTGCGCATCACCATCACACGATCTGCCACCCCCAGCACCTCCGGCAGATCGCTGGAGACCACGACCACGCCCACGCCCTGCTCGGCCAGGCGATAGATGATGGAGTAGATCTCGCTCTTGGCCCCGACATCGATGCCGCGGGTTGGCTCGTCCAGGAGGGTGACTTTCACCTGCTCGCTGAGCCAGCGGGCCAGGATCACCTTCTGCTGGTTTCCGCCGGAGAGATTGCGGATCAACTGCATCAGGCCGGGCGTTTTGATACCGAGTTGCTTGACCTTCTGCGAGGCGTTCTCCCGTTCCCAGCGGTCGCGGATGACCAGGCCCAGGGCCACGTGGTTCCGCCGGGCGCTGAGGTTGATGTTTTCCATGATCGAGCGGATGGGGACGATGCCTTCCTTTTTGCGATCCTCCGGGCAAAGAACGATTCCAGCACGAATGGCGTCTGCCGGCCGGTCGATCTCCAGTTCGCGCCCATCGACCAGAATCGATCCCCCGCTGCGGCGCTCGGCGCCGAAGATCAGCTTCACCAACTCGCTTCGCCCCGCGCCGACCAGGCCGAAGAGGCCGAGGATTTCACCGCGCCGGACACTGAAGCTCGCGGGCGCGCTCAGACCCGGCCCCAGCAGACCCTTCACCTCCAGCGCCGGCGACACGTCCGTGCTCTGCTGCCTGGGCCGGTAATTGTAAATGTCCTTCAGTTCCCGCCCCACCATCGCCGTGACCACGTTATCCTGGCTCACGCCCCGCATCGGGTCCCAGGTCACAACGTGGCGGCCGTCGCGCAGCACGGTGCCGGCGTCGCAGATGCGGAAAACCTCTTCCATGCGATGCGTCACGTAAAGAATCGCGCAGTGATCCCGCTTGAGCTGCTCGATTACCTCGAAAAGCTTCTCGATCTCCCGCGCCGACAACGAGCTGGTCGGCTCATCGAAAGCGATCATTCTCGCGCCGCGCGAAAGAGCCTTGGCGATCTCGATCATCTGCCGCTGGCCGATGGAAAGACGTGCCACCAGCGTGCGCGGGTTGATGTCTTCACCGAATCGACCCAGCTGCTGGATCGTGTTGTCGCGCAGCGCCCGTCGATCGACGATCCCGCCGCGCGCGGGGAGATGGCCCAGGAAAAGATTCTCCGCCACGCTGAGCTGCGGCACGAGGTGCAGCTCCTGGTAGATCACTGCGACACCGGCGGCGATGGCGTCGGCGGTACTGTGAAAAAGCACGGCCTTGTTGTCGATGCGGAGATGGCCGCCGGTGGGATAGTGAGCGCCGCTGAGCGTCTTCAGCAGCGTGCTTTTGCCGGCGCCGTTTTCGCCGAGCAGCGCGTGTACGCTGCCGGGGCGGACCGTAAAGCTCACATCTTGCAGTGCGCACACGCCGGGATACGTCTTCGTAACGCCGCAGAACTCCAGCGCCGCCGTGCGGCCCAATGAGCTGCGGTCGCCCAGAACCGGCGCCGCTGATCCCATTTGCGTCGTCACCGAATCCCCTGCTCTTTGAGCACTTGCTGAAAGTTGTCGCGGTTGATCAGCACGCCGATCGTTCTTGTGTCCTTCTGCGGCTCGGCGCCGTTCTTGATCCAGTTGTACATCATGTCGGCGGTCTGATAGCCGTGAAGTTTGGCCTGAAGCAGCGCCGAGGCGTAGAAGCCAGTCTTGGCCGGCTTTTCGAATTCGGCGATGCAGTCAGTTCCGTTGATGCCAATGCCGATGACATTGTCGGCGTTGAACCCGCGGCCCTCGGTCGCTCGCACCGCCCCCAGCACCGCGCTGTCGTTCATGCCGCAGATCAGCCAGCGCTTCACTTGGGGGTGCTGGGTGAGCAGGATGTTGGCCGCGTCGAATGCGCCGGGCACGTCGCTGGTTTTCTGCGGCGCCTTGAAGATCCGGCCGTCGGGAACACCCGCCGCCTTGATCGCTTCGATCGCCCCTTCGGTGCGCTCGCGAGCGGTGTCCAGTTCGTCAAACGTGATCACGCAGATCGCGGTATCATCCTGCGACCAGTTGCGCTTCTTCATTTCGTCGATCAGAGCCTGTCCGACCGATTGACCGATCTTTCGCGCCGAGATACCCAAGTACGGCACATCGGTCATCGGTTTGCCGTCGCCGCCGATGAACTGGTCGTCCACCGCCAGGATTCTGAGCTCATGGCTCCGCGCTTTTGCGACGAGCGCCGGGCCGAGCTTGACGTCCGGCGTGCAGATGACGAATCCCTCTGCGCCGCCTGCGGCGAGATTGTCGATGGCGCCCAGGGCCTTCTCGCCATCGGGGGCGGCGATCTTGACCAGTTCAAAGCCATCCTTGTCGGCCGCCTGTTGGGCGAATTTCCACTCAAGCTGAAACCACGGCTCTTCCGGCTGCTTGACGACAAAGCCGATCTTGATCTTGGCCTCACCGCCGCCAGTCGTTTGAGACGCGTCCCGCTTGTTGCAGCCGATCAGCGGAAACAACCCAATCAGCAGCACCGGCCATCTAATTCTCAATAATTCTCTAATTACCATTTTTGTCTCCGACAGACAATCGAACACACGCAGAAATCTTCGGAGACGATGTTATACCAAAGTCGCGCCGCCGGCGGCGAACCGAACGCCCTCAGCGCCTCCGCCTAACTAAAGGACCCGCGCCGCAACCAGGGTTTGATCGTCCCTCGGCGTTTGACCCTGCTCGTGTGCCCGCACCGCCTGGCAGAGGTGGTCGATGAGCCCAACCGGCCGGTCCCCCGCCTCGCGGAATGCGCGCATCAGCCGCTTCCGATCGAATTGATCGCCGTTCGCGTCTCGCGCCTCGGTGATCCCATCGGTGTAGAGCAAAACGGTGTCGCCGGATTCGAATTGCACGGTGGCTTCTTCGAAATCTTCAGAGTCATCGATTCCCAACGGGTAACTTCCGACCTCGTCCAAAGTGTGGATTGAGCCGTCCGAAAAACGTCTCAGCAGCGGAGGCGGATGGCCCGCGTTAGCGTAGATGAGGCGCCTTTGTCCCGGTTCGTAGATGCCAAGGAATGCGGTTACGAAACCGCCGAGCGACTTGCTGCACAATTGCCGGTTGGCGTGCCGCAGCAGCGTCGCCGGACGCGCAATCCTCGCGGGATGCGCGTGCAGCACGGCTTGCACGATCGCGATGACGACCGCGGCGGCCAGGCCGTGTCCCGCGGTATCGCCGACGAACACACACCACCGGCCGGGCATGTCGCCTGGATCGTTGTGTCGTTCGTCGAGGGGAAAAAAGTCATAGAGGTCGCCGCCAGCGCGGCCGGTCGGCTCGTAGCTGGCCGCGATCTCCAACCCGGAGACCCGCGGCAGTGATGCCGGCAGCAGGGCGCGCTGCAACTCGCCCACTTGACGGGCTTCACGGTCGAACATGGCCTCGGCGTTCACTGGAATTCTCCTTACGAGGGATCAAAGGTTTCCCATCCGCCGCCCAGCGCCTTGTAGAGCGCCACCAGGTCGGTGGACACCGCCTGGTCGCTTTGCGAAAGCTGGTCCTGCGAGACAAAGAGGTTCTGCTCGGCGGTGAGCACGTTGAGGAAGTCGACGACGCCGGCCTGGTTGAGCTGCTTGGCCAGGGCGACCGACCGCAGGTTGGAATTGACGGATCGCCGCAGCGCCTCGCGGCGCTCCTGTTCCTGCTGGTAGGCGACCAGCGCGTCCTCCACGTCTGTGAACGCCTGGAGCACGCTCTGGCGATATTGGATGAGCGTTTCCAGTTGCCGGGCGTTCTGGACGTGAATATTGGCCCAGATCTGCCCGGCGTCGAAGAGCCGCCACGACAAGGACGGGCCGAACGACCACATCTGGCTGCCGGGGCTGAACCAACTCTTCAGCTGCTGGCTCTCCCAACCGAAGGAGCCGGTGAGGTTGAGCTTGGGGAACAGGTCGGCCGTGGCGACCCCGATGTTGGCGGTGGCGCTGGCAAGCTGTCGCTCGGCCTGTTGCACGTCGGGTCGGCGGCGGAGCAGGTCGGATGGGAGCCCGGGCGGGACGGCGGGCGGACCGCCGGGCAGCGGACCGGTCGGCGCCAGTTCCGCCTCCAGATCCTCCGGGTTGCGGCCCAGCAACACCCCAAGGCTGTGGATCGCCTGCTGGATCTGCGTCTTGATCGTCGGAATCGAAGATTCGGTGCTGGCGACTTGTGCCTCCTGCTGAGAAACGTCCAGGTCGGTCGCGATACCGCCCTGGAATCTCGACCGGGTGAGCTCGAGAAATTCCCTTTGACTGGTAACGTTGCTGTTGACGATCGCCAGTTCCTGCTGAAGCCCGCGAGCGATCATGTAATTGCGTGCGACTTCGGAAAGAAAGGTGATCATGGCATTGCGGCGGGCATCGATTTGAGATTCAAGCGTGTATTGCGCCGCCTCGATTGCCCGGCGGGTGCCGCCAAACAGATCGACCTCCCACCCCGCGTCAAATCCCGCCTGGTACAAGTTGGTTCGGGAGCCGGGAAGCCCGAAGGCGGCGCCGCTGCTGGTACTCGACCCGGCGCCGCCGATACTGCCCAATCCGTTTTTGCTGAACTGATTGCGTGAATAGGAAGCCGTACCATCCACCGTCGGGAAAAGCGTCGCCACGTTCCCCTGGAGGTTGGCGCGGGCCTCCAACACGCGCGCCGTGGCGAGTTGGACATCGAGGTTGGACCCAATTCCCTCGGCGATCAGCTGGTTCAACACCGGATCGTGAAACGACTCCCACCAGTGCTGGAGGTCCACCACCTGCGCCGGCGGAGTGGAGGGTTGCGTACTCGAAGGCTGCGTGGAGGCAGCAAGGAATCTCGACGGCCCAGAGATTTGCGGGGGTCGGTAGTCAGGACCGACCATGCAGCCGCACGTCCAGCTCAGCGCCAGCAGACTGATGACGGCAGCGCGAGATTTCGCGTAGACCGCGGGGTCCGGGCTCATGATTCATGGTCTCCATTGGAGGAGGCGCTGGCAACGGGAATTGCGGCGCGATGCGGCAAGGTTTCACTGACCGGCGGCGCGGCGTGCGCCGGCGCCGCCGGGGAGAAGCGTCGAATCACGTAATAAAAGACGGGGGTGAGGAAGATCCCGAAGAAGGTGACGCCGATCATGCCGGCGAACACCGCCGTGCCCAGCGTGCGGCGCATCTCCGCCCCGGCGCCCTGGGCGATCACCAGCGGGAACACGCCCAGGATGAACGCGAAGCTGGTCATCAGGATCGGGCGCAGCCGCACGCGTGCGGCGTCGACGGCGGCGTCGGATCGATTCGCGCCCTCGAGCTGGCGGTCACGGGCGAACTCGACGATCAGGATGGCGTTCTTGCACGCCAGCCCGACGAGAACCACGAAGGCGACCTGCACGAAGATGTCGATGTCCATGTGGGCCAGCCAGATTCCCGCCATCGCGCTCAGCAAACACATCGGAACCACCAGGATGACTGCCAGCGGTAGCGACCAGTTCTCGTACAAGCCTGCCAGCACGAAGAAGACCAGCAGCGACCCCATGACGAATGCTGCAATCGGGTTCTGCTGAAGATCGCGGAGCTGCTCGATCTTGCTCGATTGCTTTTGCAGGAACATCAAGTCGGACCACTCGACAGCCATGCCCTGGGGCAGATCGCGGGCGGCCAGGCCTTCCAGGGTCGAGATCACATCGCCGGTGCTCATTCCGGGCAGCGATGCGCCGTTGATGGCGGCGGCGGGGAACATGTTGTAGCGGATGATCTGCGCCGGCCCCGCCGACTCGCGCACCGGGGCGACCGCGCCCAGCGGCACCATGTCGCCGTCGGCGTTGCGCACCTTGATCTGCCTGATGGCGTCGGCGTCGGTGCGGAAGCGGGCATCGGCCTGAACGTTCACCTGCCACGTGCGGCCGAAGCGGTTGAAATCGTTGACGTAAAAGCTGCCGAGATTGGCCTGGAGCGCGTCGAAGACGTCGGTGAGCGGCACGCCCATGGTCTTGACCTTTTCGCGGTCGATGTCCACGAAAAACTGCGGCATGCGGGAGCGGAAGCTGCTGAACAAGCCGGTCAAGCCCGGCGTTTGGTTTCCCTTGGCGACGAGGTTGTCGGCGGCGTCCTGGAGTTGGTCGAAATCGGCATCGCCGGTCGCCTCGACCATCAATTTGAAACCGCCCGCGTTGCCCAGGCCGCGTACTGCCGGCGGACCGAAGACCAGCACCCGGGCGTCGGGAACCTCCCGCGAGAGCCGTTTGCGAAGCTGCGCCAGGATCGCCTCGCCGCTGAGGGCGGGGTTGCGGCGCTTCTCAAATGGGTCGAGGATCATGAAGAGCGACGCGTAATTCGGGTTGATCGCGTTGATGACGAACGATTGACCGGGGATGGCCACCACGTGGCCGACCCCAGGAGTTTCCATTGCGATCCGTTCGACCTGCTCGGTGACTTCGGCGGTCCGCTCCAGCGAAGCCGAGTCCGGGAGCTGAACGTTGGTGACGAGGTACCCCTTGTCCTGAATCGGGATGAAGCCGCTCGGCAAGTGCGCAAAGCCGAAGCCGGTCAACCCGATCAGGCCGACGTAAACGACCAGCACAACGGCGCTGAGGCGCAGCGTCCAGCCGACCGTCCTGCCGTAGGATTGGGTCGCCCGCTCGAAGAGACGGTTGAACCCGCCGAAGAATTTCCCCAATCCCCAATTGACTGGCCGCACGGCAAACCAGCCAAGCGCGCCGCCGATCACTGCACCGGGGAGAAAGAGGCCCGCATCGATCAGCCAGGTCAGCAGCATCGCTTTGATGCCGCCGGGAACTGCCTCGCCCTCATCCGCTGTCGGACCGTTGAAGAAGAGCCGCATCAACAGCCAGACGCTCAGCAATCCGCCGATCAGGGCGAAGAACCACCACGGCAGCGCCTCTTTGTCCTCCTCGCCGTGCTCGTGGGGCTTTCGGTGGCCGAAGATCCAGGCGGCCCGCGCCGGCGTCATCGTCATCGCGTTGATCGCCGAGATCAGCATCGAGATCGAGATGGTCAGGGCGAACTGGCGGAAGAACTGGCCGGTGATACCGCTGAGAAAGGCGCTGGGCAGCAGCACGGAGCTGAGCACCAGCGTGATCGCCAGGATCGGGCCGGTGATCTCGTTCATCGCGTCGATGGTCGCTTCTCGGACCGGCTTGCCCATCGCCAGGTGGCGCTCGATGTTCTCCAGCACGACGATCGCGTCGTCCACGACGATGCCGATCGCCAGCACGAGCCCGAAAAGCGTCAGGTTGTTGAGCGAGAAGCCCATGAGCTTCATGACCGCGAAGGTGCCGACCAGCGAGACCGCGACGTCGATGACGGGGAGGAGCAGCGCTTTCCAGTCCTGGAGGAACAGGAGCACGACGATCGCGACGAGAATCACCGCGTCGCGAAGGGTGTTGAAGACCTCGTCGACCGACTCACGGATGAAAGGCGTGGTGTCGTACCGCACCGCGTAATGGAGTCCCGCGGGGAATCGGCCTTCGAGCTCCCGCAGCTTTGCCTTCACACGATCTGCCGTGTCCAGGGCGTTGGCGCCGGGCAGGAGGAAGATCGCGACCATCGCCGACGGCCTGCCGTCCAGTTGGAAGAGAACATCCTGGGTGCGCGCGCCCAGCTCGACACGCCCGACATCCCTGAGGTAAGTGACCTGCCCATCTAAGCCGGTATTAAGGACGATTCCCGCGAACTGCTCCGGGTCGACGAGCCGGCCCAGGGTGGTCACAGTGTATTGAAAATCCTGCCCCTTGGGGACCGGCGGCTGGCCGATCTGCCCGGCGGCCACCTGCACGTTCTGCTCGCGCAGCACGCGAATGACATCGTCCACCGTCAGGTTGCGCGACTCCAGTTTCCCCGGGTCCAGCCAGACGCGCATGCTGTAGTCCTGCGTGCCAGGGATCGTCACGTCGCCGACACCCTCCACCCGCGCCAACGCATCCTTGAGCTGAATGGTGGCGAAATTGCTCATGTAGAGCTGGTCGTACATCGGCTGATGAGTCTTTGGGTCCTCGTCGGAGTAGAGGCTCGCAGCCAGCAGGATGTCGGGCGATCGCTTCTTGACCGTAACGCCGACGTTTTTCACGACGTCAGGCAGCGTCGGCAGGGCGACGGCGACGCGGTTCTGCACGAGCACCTGCGCCATGTTCACGTCGGCGCCAACCTTGAAGGTGACGTCCAGCGTATAGCTGCCGTCGTTGTTGTTGTACGACGTCATGTAGAGCATGTCTTCGACGCCGACGACCTGCTGCTCGATTGGCGCGGCCACGGTGTCGGCGACCACCTTCGCGCTGGCGCCCGGATAGGTGGCGGTCACCTCGACGGTGGGCGGCGTGATCTCCGGGTACTCCGCGGTCGGCAGCAGGGCCGCCGCGATCGCGCCCATCAGCACGATCACAATCGAGATCACCCAGGCCAGGACGGGACGGTCGATGAAGAAGCGTGCGAGCATGGCAGTTAGTCCTCTGTCCCCTGAGCCAACGTTTGTGAATCGGGCGCGTGAGCCGCGGCCGTCGGCAGATCCACGACTTTCGGTTCGACGGTCATGCCGGGCCGGACCTGCATGAGGCCTCGGATGATCACCCGATCGTCATGCGCCAGCCCGCCCTCGATCACGCGAAGACCCTCATCCAGTGCGCCAACTTGAATTGGGCGGGAGACGACCTGGTTTTTCTCGTTGACGACGCGGAGGACCTTGCGGCCCTGGTCGTCGTCGATGGCGCGATCGGGGACGAGCAATGCCTGATGCGGGGGGCCGATCGGCAGGCGGACGCGGACGAAATACCCGGGCAGCAGTGCGTCATCCGGATTGGCAAAGACGCCGCGCATCCGGAGCGTGCCGGTCCTGGGCGTGATCTGGTTGTCTTCAAAATTAAGCCGTCCGTGGTGGGGAAAGCCGTGCTGGTTCTCCAGCCGGAGGTCCACCGGCACCGCGGCGCCTTGGCCGAATTTGGCCTTGCCTTCGCGCGTCATCTGGCGCAAACGCAGAACGGTCGTGTCATCCACGTCGAAGTAAGCGTAGATCCGCCCGGTGGAGACGATCGTCGTGAGGACGGTCTGGTCTTGCGTGACCAGGTTCCCGACCGTCACGAAGTACCGGCTGATCCGCCCATCGACCGGCGCGGTGACCTTGGTCCAGCCGAGGTTGAGCTGGTTCTGAGCCAGCGCCGCCTGGGCAGCCTGGAGATCGGCGTGGGCCTGATCGGCCACGGCCTGGTACTTGTCCACGTCCTGCTTGCTGACGGCGCCGGGCGTTTTTTCGGAGATCCACTCGTAGCGCGTGTTGTCGGACTCAGCACGCTTGAGCGTCGCCGCCGCCGAGGCGACCTGTGCCCGTGAGCTGGCAACCTGCGCCTCGAACAGCCGCGGATCGATCTCGAACAGCACCTGCCCCGCCTTGACCAGGTCCCCTTCCTTAAAGTTGACGGCCTGGAGGTATCCGCTCACCCGCGCTCGCACATCGACAGAATCGATCGCTTCCGTGCGGCCGACGTAGTCCGCGTATTCGGTGACTTCGCGTTCGAGCGGATGCGCGACCTCGACCGTCGGCGATGCCGGCGGGGGCGCCGCGATCTTTTCACCACAACCGCCCGGCCAAAGCGACAGCCCGCCCAGCACCGACAATGCAATTGGTCTCAGGTAACGCATAACGGTCCTCTCTCACTGGCGTGAACGACTTCTGTTGGTGATTTCCTCGACGACTGCTTTGGTCAGGCAGTCGATGGCAATGAACTCGGCGCCTTTCCGGTGCATGGCAACCAACTGGGACCTGCCCGCGGCGTCGATGAACGTCACGCCGGTCAGGTCCACGCGAAGCTTCGGTTTGCACAGGCTGGCGAGAGTGCTTTTCCAGCACCTTTCCAATTCCTCCGCCCATGGCCCCTCCAATCTGCCTTCGAGCCGGAGGGTGAGCACTCGCGGGTTGTCGTGCGCTGTGATTCGCAGCATGGCCAAATCCTCGAAGCGAAGATCGCCGACTCACTTTCGGACGCACCGGCGATCTCCGGCCGTTCTTTCGTTCGTCTGCACCTCCAAGGCAATGGCCGTTCCTGCCATCGACTCCCCCATGGTTTGGTCCCTAAAGGATTTTGCTGGAGGGACTTGCAGTTCGGATTGGCCAGAGCAACCTGGGCGAGTGCCAGGGCTCAAGTGCCAGTGGTTTGGCACTGCTGCCGGGAGGCGGGCGGCCTCCAGGAATTGCTCCGCGTAACCGGAACAGACCGTGGACAGCCCGTCCGATTCGACCAGATCTTGCAATGCACTCGGAACCGATTCGTCGTCGACGACGATTGCCAGGAGTCTTGGGTCGAGCCGGATTCTCATTGGGCGAAGCGTAGCGCCTTCACAAATCGGGCACAATCCAACCTTGGTCGCGGGAACTACGACTTAGGCGGTATTTGATTCGGGTTGTCTTGATGTAGAACCTCGCTGAGCTTGGGATGCGAAATGCCAAGCTTCCTTCGGCCGATCGCCGTCACCTGTCCAACGGTGGCGTGGTCCAGCGCGTAGTGGAGGGCGTAGCCGCCGACCATTCCGGTCGCGCCCACGATCACAAGACGTAAGTGGTCAGCCACCATGTTCGTTCATGACAGCGCACGTTGTTCCAGCCAGTCGACGTAGAGCTTGCGCTCCTCGAACAGCCACGCGCCGTCCCTCTTCACGAAGGTATCCATATAGCGGAGCGCGGCAATCATCAGGTGCCGGTTCCCACAGTGGATTGTGAGGTGATGGGGCATGCAATACGTTTCCGCTGTGCCTCGGTCGCCGGTCAGGGTAAGAATCGTCGTCTGTCCCAGAAGGTGCATGGTCGCTGCGTACTGGTTCAGGTCCGCAAACACCGCAGCGAGCTCGTCGCGCGAGTGGAGCTCCTGTGACGGCTTTGGGTCTTTCGCGTCCATATAGACCACGAAATGCGCGTCTTCGGCAAACAAAGCCATCTGACCCTTTGCATCGCGACGGTCGGCGCAGTGTGCATAGGCTTCGACAACTTCCCGGATGGCCAGGCGATCGGCCGCTTCGCTGGGTGAAATACTGACGTGCTTGCTCATGAACTGGTTCCCTTGTTAAATTAGTGTCACATATCCTTTCTCGGCTCTTCCGGTTTTTGCGTAGGTAATTCTATCAACGCGCGGGGGCGCTGCCCCCGCACCCCCGGAGTTTAGCGCATGCTGCCGCCGGCAGGATGGGGCGGGGGAATGTTCTTGACTGCGGAAGGCA
>Ga0210396_10003025_pt1 | contig 16896 bp, 24 predicted proteins | sample IncBWH17OmetaG_FD_155466 | JGI IMG/M metagenome (GOLD analysis project Ga0210396, IMG submission 155466) | Forest soil microbial communities from Barre Woods Harvard Forest LTER site, Petersham, Massachusetts, United States - Inc-BW-H-17-O ... | reverse complement strand
GCGAGCCGGGGCCGGCCGATATCGAGGGCCTCGTGATCGACTGCCGCGGGCTTTCCGCGCGCGACGCCGAGCCCGAATTGCGCGGCGTCAAGGGCGAGCTGATCCTGATCGAGACCGACGAGGTGAAACTGGCGCGGCCGGTGCGGCTGATCCATCCGCGCTGGCCGCTTTACGTGATCCCGCGCGAGGACCATCTGTTCATGCTGGGCGCCACCTCGATCGAGGCCGAGGATACCGGCGTCAGCGTGCGCTCGGCGCTGGAACTATTGGGTGCGGCCTATGCGGTGCATCCGGCATTCGCCGAGGCCCGCATCGTCGAATTCGGCTCCGGCCTGCGGCCGGCGTTTCCCGACAACCTGCCGCGCATCAGCATCGACAGCAACCGCATTTCGGTGAACGGGCTCTATCGCCACGGCTTCATGATCGCGCCGGCGCTGGCGGAGCTGACGCTGGCCTATGTCGACCACGGCCGGATCGACAACGAGGTGATGCAATGCGCGTAATCGTCAACGGCGAGCTGCGGGAAATTGCCTCGACGCGCCTCGACGCGCTGCTCGGCGAACTCGAATATGAGGGCACGCATTTTGCGATCGCCGTGAATTACGACGTGCTGCCGAAGAGCCGCTGGGCCGAGACCGCGCTGAAGAGCGGCGACGAGATCGAGATCATCACTCCGCGGCAGGGAGGGTGAGATGAGTGAGTGTCGAATTCAATTGTCATCGCCCGGCTTGACCGGGCGATCCAGTACGCCGCGGCCTCTCTGTTCAATCTCGGGCGCCTCTGGAATGCTGGATCCCCGCTTTCGCGGGGATGATGGCCTGGTGTGCGGGACGACGGAGATGGGACGCTAACGCCATGCTGAAACTCTACGACCGCGAATTCACCTCGCGCCTGCTGGTCGGCAGTGCGCTGTATCCGTCGCCGGCGATCATGCAGGGCGCGATCCGCGCCTCCGGCGCCGGGATCGTCACGGTGTCGCTGCGGCGCGAATCCGCCGGCGGCAAGACCGGCGACGCGTTCTGGTCCTTGATCCGCGAGCTCGACGTCACGGTGCTGCCCAACACCGCCGGCTGCCGCAGCGTGCGCGAGGCGGTGACCACGGCGAAGCTGGCGCGCGAATTGTTCGCGACCTCGTGGATCAAGCTGGAGGTGATCGCCGACAACGACACGCTGCAGCCGGACGTGGTCGGCCTGGTCGAGGCCGCGGATATTCTCGTCAAGGACGGCTTTGAGGTGTTCCCCTATTGCACCGAGGATCTTTCGGTCGCGATGCGGCTGGTGGACGCCGGCTGCAAGGTGGTGATGCCGTGGGCGGCGCCGATCGGCAGCGCCAGAGGCATCATCAACCCCGAGGCGCTGAAACTGTTGCGCGACCGGCTGCCGGATATCACGCTGGTAGTCGATGCCGGGCTTGGCGCACCGAGCCATGCCGCGCAGGCGCTCGAGCTCGGCTATGACGCGGTGCTGCTCAACACCGCCATTGCAAAAGCCGCCGACCCGGTCGCGATGGCAACAGCGTTTCGCGGCGGCGTCGAGGCCGGCCGCGCCGCCTTTGAGGCGGGCCTGATGGAAGCCCGCGATTTCGCCTCCCCTTCCACCCCTGTCGTTGGGACTCCGTTCTGGCATGCTGTATCCTGATCGCCCCACACATCCGGATCGCCCTGCGTATCCTGATCGCTTTTATCCCGTCGTCGGCAGCGTCGCCTGGGTGGCGCGGCTGGCGCTGCTCGGCGCCGGCACCATCCAGCTGCGCGCCAAGAATCTTGGCGATGCCGATGCGCTGGAGACGGTGAAGGACGCGCTCGAAGTCATCAAGGGCACGGCTGCCAAACTCGTGGTCAATGATTACTGGCGCGCCGCGATCGCGGCCGGCGCCAAGCATCTGCATCTCGGCCAGGAGGATCTCGCCGCCGCCGATCTCAAGGCGATCCGCGGCGCCGGATTGACGCTCGGCATCTCCACCCATGACGACGACGAACTCGAAACCGCGCTGCGCGCAAAACCGGATTACGTCGCGCTGGGGCCGATCTTCCCGACCACGCTGAAGTCGATGCGGTTTGCGCCGCAGGGCATCGCCAAGATCAGCGAATGGAAGAAGCGCATCGGCGCGCTTCCGCTGGTCGCGATCGGCGGCATCAAGCTCGAACAGGCGCCCGAGATTTTCGCCGCCGGCGCCGACTCGATCGCGGTGGTCAGCGACGTGACGCAAAACCCCGACCCCGACGCGCGGGTGCGCGCCTGGCTGCGAACATTCGCCGCGGCGGCATGAAAAGGATGATTGATGTCCACCTCTGTCTTCCTCGCCAGGCTGATCGGACCGGTCATGCTCGTGATCGGGCTTGCCGTGCTCGCCAACCAGCATGCGTTTCGCGAACTGGCCGAGGAATTTCTGGCAAGCCGGGCGCTGATCTTTCTCAGCGGTCTCCTCATCATGCCGGTCGGCCTCGCCATCGTGCTGACGCACAACATCTGGGCCGCGGACGGACGCGTGATGATCACGCTGTTCGGCTGGCTCAACGCGATCGGCGGCGCGGTGCGGTTGGCCGCACCCGCCTATGTGATGCAAACCGGCCGCGCCATGCTGAAGCGGCCTTATTTCGTACCGGCCGCGGCCGCGACCTGGGTCGTGGCCGGATTGCTGTTTTGTCTGTTTGGATTTCGGCACTGAAAGAACACATCTCCGGAAGGGAGTACCACCATGAATAAAGCCATCAATTCAGCCGAGCTGAAGCCCGCCGTGACCACCGGCCCGCTGCCCTCGTCGCGCAAGATTTTTGTCACCCCGATTGAGGCGGCCGATCTGCGCGTGCCGCTGCGCGAGATCATCCTCTCGGACGGCGCCGGCGAGCCGGATTTGCCGGTGTACGACACCTCCGGCCCCTACACCGATCCGGCCGTGACCATCGACGTCAACGCCGGGCTGGCGCGCAGCCGCATCGCCTGGGTAAAGGAGCGCGGCGGCGTCGAGGAATATCAGGGCCGCGAGATCAAGCCGGAAGACAACGGCAATGTCGGCGCGTCGCACGCGGCGAAATCGTTCACCGCCCATCACAAGCCGCTGCGCGGGCTCGACGGTCACATGATCACGCAGCTCGAATTCGCCCGCGCCGGGATCATCACCAAGGAGATGATCTATGTCGCGACCCGCGAGAATCTCGGCCGCAAGGTCCAGCTCGAGCGCGCGGAGGCCGCCCTTGCCGACGGCGAAAGCTTTGGCGCGGCGGTGCCGGCGTTTGTGACGCCGGAGTTCGTACGCTCTGAGATCGCAAGGGGACGCGCGATCATCCCCTGCAACATCAACCACGGCGAACTCGAGCCGATGATCATCGGCCGCAATTTTCTGACCAAGATCAACGCCAATATCGGCAACTCCGCTGTCACCTCTTCAGTGGAGGAGGAAGTCGACAAGATGGTGTGGGCGATCCGCTGGGGCGCCGACACCGTGATGGACCTCTCGACCGGGCGCAACATCCACACCACCCGCGACTGGATTTTGCGCAATGCGCCGATCCCGATCGGCACCGTGCCGATCTATCAGGCGCTGGAAAAGTGCGACGGCGACCCGGTCAAGCTGACCTGGGAGCTCTACAAGGACACGCTGATCGAGCAGTGCGAACAGGGCGTCGATTACTTCACCATCCACGCCGGCGTGCGGCTGCCCTACATCCACCTCACCGCCAACCGCGTCACCGGCATCGTCTCGCGCGGCGGCTCGATCATGGCGAAGTGGTGCCTGGCGCATCACAAGGAGAGTTTCCTCTACACGCATTTCGAGGAAATCTGCGATCTGACGCGGAAATACGACGTGTCGTTCTCGCTCGGTGACGGCTTAAGGCCGGGCTCGATCGCGGACGCCAACGACCGCGCGCAGTTCGCGGAGCTGGAGACGCTCGGCGAACTCACGCAGATCGCCTGGAAGAAAGGCTGCCAGGTGATGATCGAGGGCCCCGGCCATGTTCCCTTGCACAAGATCAAGATCAACATGGACAAGCAGCTCAAGGAGTGCGGCGAGGCGCCGTTCTATACGCTGGGCCCGCTGACCACGGACATCGCGCCGGGCTACGACCACATCACCTCAGGCATTGGGGCGGCCATGATCGGCTGGTTCGGCTGCGCGATGCTGTGTTACGTGACGCCGAAGGAGCATCTTGGGCTGCCCAACCGCGACGACGTCAAGACCGGCGTCATCACCTACAAGATCGCGGCGCATGCGTCCGATCTCGGCAAGGGCCACCCGGCGGCGCAACTGCGCGACGACGCGCTCTCAAGGGCGCGCTTCGACTTCCGCTGGGAGGACCAGTTCAACCTCGGCCTCGACCCGGAAACCGCGCGCAGCTTCCACGACGAGACCCTGCCGAAGGAAGCGCATAAAGTGGCGCATTTCTGCTCGATGTGCGGCCCGAAATTCTGCTCGATGAAGATCACCCAGGATGTGCGGGATTATGCGGCGACGCTGAATGATCCCGACAAGCGCGCGGTGGCCGGCGGCGACGTCGGCATGTCGGTGTCCGGCGTGATTGAGGACGGCATGGCGCAGATGAGCGCCAAGTTCAAGGAGATGGGAAGCGACCTGTATCTCGATGCGGAGAAGGTGAAGGAGAGTAATCGGGTGTTGTGAGTTTGAGCCTCATGGTGAGGAGCGCGGCAAAGCCGCGCGTCTCGAACCATGAGGCGGCGCTCTCCTCGAAAGCGCTAAGCGCGTCTTCCCACGAGATGACCCGAGCATCTATCCAGAAAATGAAAGGCCGGGCGAAAGCCTGGCCTTAAAGGTGTGTGCAATAGGTGACCTAAAATGAGCGTGACCTATGTTGGAATTATATTGGCTCTATGGGTCTTCAACGCTGCCTTGCTATTCGGTAAGGGCGCGCTCTGGCTAATAGGTCTAAGCTCAATTCTTATTTTTCTGACCTCGTTTCGCGAGTTCTGGCGGATACTCCAGAGCCTATTTGGGACTAAAACTATATCGACGCAGCAATCCTCTACATCGAAGATATTGCTGGCGGTACTGCTCTTGTCGATTGCCAGTTGTTTCTTCCTAGTTTTCCGGCTTACCAGATTATCTTTTTCGAAATTGTTTTCCTAGCAAGCGTAGCCCGGATGAGCGAAAGCGACATCCGGGGTCACCCGGCGAACCCGCTACGTCACTTTTTGAACATCTCCTCAAACAGCGCCTTCGCTCGCACAAGCCCTTCCTGCGTGAACATGACCGACTTCACCCTGCCCACGGGATCGTGGATCATGCCCTTCTCGTGCAGACGCCCGAGCACTTCCCAATCGAACCCTTTCCAGGCCCTGCAATCGTCGTGCAGCGTCAGATAGAGCAGTGCCAGTGCAGTGTCGTCGATTTTGTCGGTGTTGAGAGCCATCGCGAACCTCCTGCTGCGGGTCAGTTCGCGTTATGGTATTCAGGATCGCGCCAAGCGCAATGGACCTAACTATTCGTGTTGGGCATTCCCCGGCTTTGACGAACAGGGCGGACACTTTGGAAAAGCTTCCCGACCGGACAGCGGTCTGCAGACGTTGGCCATTACTACGCGCATCCCGGCAATCGCTTTTGGCGCACGCTCCACGAGGTCGGCATCACGCCGCGCCGATACGAGCCCCATGAATTTACCGCGCTCCGGGAACTCGGAATTGGTTTCACCGATATTTGCAAGCTCGGCGCCGGGATGGACCATCAGGCCCTCGCCTTCCCGATCGCGATATTCCAGCCTTTCGGGAAAAGATGCGGCGCCATCGGCCGATGACCATCGCCTTCACCAGCAAGAAGGCTGCGAGCCTTTTCTATGGACGTCCGACGAAAGCGGTAACCCTCGGCCGACAGCCGCCACAGCAAGATCTCCCAATTGTCTTCGTGCTAGCCTCGCCGTCGGGCGCCGCATCGGGCCACTGGTCCGTAATACCGTGGCAGGAGCTGGCGGACTGGATCAGGGCCCAGTAGGCGGCCCAAACCGCAACGGACGCGCAGATGCTCACGCTGTACTCCTACCCCACGCTGTTCGGTGTCGCCGACAACAACGGCTACGGGCTGAAGGTGTTTGCGTTCCTGCGCCTTGCCGGCGTGCCGTTCCGGCATGAGCATATTTTCGACGCATCGAAAGCGCCGCGCGGCCAGCTTCCCTATATCGTCGACGGCAACGACACGGTCGGCGACAGCGAGGCCATTGTCGGCTTTGTCACCCAAAAATACCGGCTGACGATCGATGCGGCGCTGAATCCTTCGCAGCGAACCACGAACCTGCTGATCACGCGCATGCTCGACGACCTCTATTGGGTGATGTCGTATTCGCGCTGGCAGGACCAGCGCTTCTGGCCGGCGTTCCGCGCGGCGCTATTGCGCGAGCATCCGAACCTGACCGAAGACGGCCTCGCCAAGGCGCAGGCTTTCAATCACCAGCGTTACTACTACCAGGGCATCGGCCGCTTCGATCCCGATGCCGCCATGGCGCGCGGCGTTGCCGATCTGGGGGCGCTCGCCGCACTGATCCCCTCGCAGGGCTATCTGCATGGCGCGAAGCCGACCGGCATCGATGCGGCCATCTACGGCTTTATCGCCAACATCTACTTCTACGACATCGATACGCCGCTGAAGCAATTCGTCGTTGCCCACGAGAATATCGTCCGGCACTGTCGCGCCATTCATGAAGCGGTCAATCGGGCGGATGAGCGATAAGGTCATCCGCCAGCCCTCATGCGCATCGCTCTTGTTACAGGGCTACAGGCCTACGTGGCTACTTCAGCGTGCGCGCCGCGGCCGACGGCAATGTTCGCGCGGCATTCGATCAGGTTTCGGGTGGCTTTAGCTGCCGGCTTTCCGTCAGGTGTCCCCGGCTTTGTCAAATTGCGAGAACGGAAGGCGAGACATGGTCACCAGGACCTACGGGACGCTCAGTCCCGAGCGACAGAAGGCAATGAGCGGGCTGGAGTTCGTCAAGGGCCTCGCCAGCGGAGCGCTGCCTCTCAACACGATCGCACAGACCCTGGGCTATGACGTGGTGGAGGCAGAAAGTGGTCGCGTCGCCATCGCGCTGAATCCAACAGGCGCTCACCTCAATCCATGGGGTACGGTGCACGGCGGCCTCACGGCTACTCTTCTCGATAGCTGCATGGGCCTTGCCATCCAGTCGATGCTCGAGAAAGGCATCGGCAGCACGACGCTCGAATTCAAAATTTCGCTCGTCCGAGCCATCACGCTGGAGACGGGCCAGATCCGGGCCGAGGGCAAAGTCCTCAACTGCGGCCGTCGTGTTGGCACGGCAGAAGGCCGCCTCACCGACGCCAAGGGCCGGTTGCTCGCGCACGGAACGACGACCTGCCTCATTTTCCCGAGCTAATGCTGTCGTACCCGATTGCGACGATGGGTTTCGCTTCCGCCTTCGCTCGTTGAGCTTCGGCGGACGCGGTCGTTCAACCCATCCAGCGGGTTGGGCCGGTGAATCCAGCGTAGGGTGGGCAAAGGCGCATTTGCGCCGTGCCCACCTTCCGTTCGGTAGTTGCGCAATCTGGTGCGCACGCTTCGCTTTGCCCACCCTACGCGCTGCGAGCTAATTTTGGGTTCGTGAGGCATGGATCACAAGCCGGATCAGCCCGACCAAGGCGATCACTCCGCCGACAAAACTGGCGGCAATGGCAAACAGGCCGAGCCCGACCGGCATCGCGTAGCGATCGTACGCCTCGACAATCCACAACGGCACCCATGACCCAACCGCGATGAAGATGCCCACGACGATCGAAATCAGGTTTGCCTTCATGTGAGAGCCGCCCTTCGCGTTGCTGCGCCACGATGGCCGCCCGCGCCGGCGATTGTGCTCGACATCATGGTGTCCTCCCCCGTGAGGATCGTCATGGCCGGGCTTGTCCCGGCCATCCACGTCTTTCTTGACTTAAGCGCAGTAAGACGTGGATGCCCGGCACAAGGCCGGGCATGACGAGCATAGCCTGAACGCCCAATTCTATAGGCTGCGTTTCCAGCCAGACTCTCAGGACGAGGTCTGAGAATCCCCCGCTACCTCAGCGTGATCGCCAGCCCGCTCAGATCCACGTTGGCCATCAGCCCGGTCTGGTGGCCGGACAATTCCAGCACCGCGCCCTTCTGGTTGGTCAGCACGATGGCGCGGGCGCCGCGGCCGACGGCAATGCCCGCGCCCGCCGCGGCATAGACGCCGGCGACGTCCGACGGCCGGTAGATGTTGCTCACCGTGCCGTGCAGCACGGTTTTCGATCCGCCGAACACCAGCCCATAGTCCAGCCCGCCGCTGGACAGCGCGTAGCTGCGCCCGCGAAAATTCAGCGTGCCGCCGCCGCCCGAGCCGCCGATGAACCATCCCGCCTTGTAGATCACCAGCGACACGGTGCCGCCGTCGGCAAAGGCGGCGGAGGGCAGCGCAGCGCCGGCGAGGGCCGTCAGCGCCAGCAGCGCGACACGAATGGCGGATGATAGTTTCATGGGCGGAGTCTCCCTGGAGGGATTGGAAGGCGGGCGTTGCGACGCGAATCGATTCGCAACTTGATCGACGGTAGCAAGCCAAGCGCGGATCGGCCACCGGGTCGCGCGAATGCGCGCCCAATGACTCCGCGATATCTGACGCGGGGCTGCTGCCAGGCCGCTCCATCCGGCGGCACGAGGCCGGCCCCGCGTTTCGTTTTTGTCACACACGCGAACGATCGCGGAGTTCGAGTTGCGACCGCCACGCTTTTGCCGCACCGCTTGGATATCCGCGCCCTCACAAGAGATGGGCACCGCCGGGACGTGCAATGCGCCGCGGGACCGGGACAATATTTATCCAGCTGGGAGATTAGTCATGCGTCGCGTTACCGCTCTCTGTGCCGCCGCCGGCATCGCTGCCGCCAGCCTCGCCGTCATCAGCCCCGCGCAGGCCGGCTATTATGTGATCCGCTGGGACAACACCGGCGTCTGCCAGATCTGGAACGAGGACCTGACCTCAAAGCCGTTGCACTGGCCATCGGATTACAAGGTCGTCAGCAAGCCGGTACCGACCTTCACCGCCGCGGCGGCGGTGCAGGGGCAGATGCGGCAGCAGCGCCAGTGCACGCTCTGAGAGCCTGTAGGGCGGGTTAGCCGAATGGCGTAACCCGCCGACAGCGTGGTTGTAACGGCGGATTACGCTTCGCTAATCCGCCCTGCAGCACCACGCGGTGTTGTTACTTCTCGAACATCTCCTCAAATAATTTTTTCGCACGAGTCAGTCCCTCGTCCGTGAAGACCACCGATTTCACCTTGCCGACGGGATCATCGATCATGCCCTTGTCGTGCAGACGCCCGAGCACATCCCAATCAAAACCCTTCCAGGCCCGGCAGTCGTCGTGCAGGGTCAGATAGAGCAGCGCCAGCGCCGCGTCGTCGATCTTGTCGGTGTTGATGGCCATTGCGACCTCCTGCTGCGGGCCGGTTTGCACCATCGTATTCGGGATCACGCCGGGCGCAATGGAGCCTGCCATCGGGCCGCGCTCGGCGCGGCCTAAGCCGCTTTAATGCACCGACCTATTTCTGATTTTCCGAATTTTTTCTTGACGGCCGGGTAGACGCAGGAATATTTTGATTCGGTCCCGCCTCACAGAGGGGCGGCTCGCGATCGTCACGGACGCGGGGCGGGATGCGGTGGACGCGGATGCGCCTTTGACGAATGGCGCCAACGCGGACGGCGAAGTCGTGTGGTCCTGATGCCCCGACGCTGGCATCAAGTTGGTGGAGGCAACTCCGTCAATGACGGTGGCAAACAAGCCCGGTCACCGGGGAGAGCGCGAAATAAGCCGTAAAACCATTGCGCGGGGAATGCCGGGCGTTTTCCGGTGTGACCGTGGTGACTAACGCGTGTGCTTTCTACCACTGCACACGCGGCTGCGGGCGCATCGGGCGCCCGGCATTCCCTGCGCCCTCTGAATGGAGAGGGCGAAACGAGCCGGCCAAGCCTCGCGCAAACAAGCGGCGAGATCGCGAACCTGCATCTTGCCGTCATTGCCTGCGACAAACGCGAAGCGTTTGCGCAAGGGAGCGAAGCGACGAAGCAATCCATTCTTGCCGTGTTCGTTGCTGCATGGATTGCTTCGCTACGCTCGCAATGACGGTTTGAATCCTGGCTGTTTGAAAAAATGAAATAGGTGAAAATTCGCGGCGTGCGCGCATGCCACCCCTCGTCATCACCCGCGAAAGCGGGTGATCCAGCATTCCCGAAACGTCAGTGCTTGAATCGAACCCCGCTGGAGCCTGTCATCGGGCGCGCATTCGCGCGACCCGTTGGCTCGCAATGACGGTCGCAAACCCACTTGCGTTTCGGTTGTTTGAAACTTGAATCCCCCAAACCTACGACGCCGCCTCCCCCGCTTCGAGCCTGGTGTATTCGGCCCTGACCAGGCTGTGAAACGCCGGCTTGTCGAGCACGCCGGATTTGCGGAAGGGGGCCGCCGCCAGCGCGTTGATCACGGCGTCATGGACCTCGATGCCGCCTTCGCTGTGGTGGACCATGCCCCATTTGATCAGCTTCTTGTCGCTGATGATCTCGGCAAACCGCTGCAGCCGGAGGCTCAGGCTCTGGAATTCGTTGCTGTCGGGAAATTCCTTCTTCACCGCGACGATGCCGCGATTGCCGGGACTATCCGCCTTCGGGGAAGTTTCACCGGCGCTCGCCTGCGGGGCTTCCGCGGCAAGCGCCGCCTGATAGACGCCCAACGCCTGATGAAACCGCTCGGGATCGACCGGCCTGATTTTCTCTTCGCTGCTGGAATTCATCTTCATCCTCCCCCTCAAGCATGATCTCCGCGCAAACGCTTCGCGTTCGTCGCGAGGGAAAACCGGTTCCCGCTTTTCCGGATCATGCTCCAGGCCACGCCGGACAGGTCGCCTTTGCCCGCCCTATGCTCTTTCGGGAGCGAATTTGCAACCTGCCGATTGAACCGGTTTCGTCCTGCCCGACACTCAACCCATGTCCGGGGCATCCCCAACCCCGGCGCCCGATCTCCGCAAAGTGATTGCGGCGAGGGTTCGACATTTCTTAACCGGAGATATTAGCATCATGCGCCGACTTTCCCTTCTTTGTGCCACAGCCTTCATTGCCGTGACCGCACTCGCCGCCGCCAGCCCGGCCGAGGCCGCCTTCCATGTGATCCGCTGGCACGACACCGGCTTCTGCCAGGTCTGGGACGAGGGCTTCCCGATCGCGCCGTGGCCGGCGAACTACACCACCATCACCCACCGGCAGCCGACCTTTGAGCGGGCGCTGGCGGTCAAAGAAATGCTGACGCGCAAGCACGTCTGCACGCTTTAACAACCAAAGTCGATCGGCGGAACGGTGGGCATCGGTGCGCGTTTTCGCTCCATGCCCACCGTCGTCGCGCAGGAGGTTTGATTGCTGCACCAGTTCTCCGTTCCCGAAATCACTTTCCTGGGCGAACAGGACGGCCCGGCGGAGCGGCGGCTGAAGGAGGCGTTCGCGGTCCTGCTCCATCTCGACGCGACCGTGACCAGGGCCTACCTCGCGCGCGTGATTTATGACGGCAGGACCTCCGGCGTGATACTCGGCCTGCTGACCGACGATGAAGAGGAGAGCCCGAAACTGGCCGCGCAACTGGGCAAGGCCTTCGCGGCCCTGTTCAACACCAGGGACCATCTCGACATTGTTTTTCTCAGCGGCGAACTCGACGCCGAAATCAGCCACGCCTGTCCGCCATTCTATGACCGCAATGCGAGCCATCACTGAGCGCGCATCCGATCAGTTTCGCGATCGCGCGCGCTGCTCCTGCATCAGCGCATCCCGCGCCGCCGACAGCTCCAGAAACGCCTTCACATTGCCGCCGGCGTCGGGATGCGCGCGCTTGGCGAGGCGCTTGTAAGCGCGGTGGATTTCGGTACTCGAGAGACGACCGCCGGGCGGCAATCCCAACAGTTGCCGGTACCGCTCCTCCGGCGTCGGCAACCTCAAAGCCGCCTGGCGCTTGCCGAATTGCGGGGTGATGAACGCATGCAGGACGTCGCGAAGCATCCCGAGACGGCGCCGCGCGGCATTCCGGGTGATCTGGTCCGCGTCATCATGCGCGGCACCGCGCAGGATCGGCAGCGCCTGCGACGCCGCCTGCCGCAGCACCGCCTCCTCGCCGGCAGCTGCCATATGCGAGGCGATGCGCACGGCCTCGCCATAGTCGGGCGCGTCCGCCGAGCAGATCCGGTCGATCTCGACCTTCCATTCCGAAAGCAGTCTGTCCATCGCGCAACACCGGAGCGAATGAATACTATGCGCAGGTAACGGTTTTGGTTTCTGTCCTTGCCGATTTGAATTAATTTGTAGCGAAGCCTTAGAACCCCGAACCCCAACATGAGGAAACCGCCATGCCGCTACTCGAAGATCATATCGCCGTCGTCACCGGCGCCGGGTCAGGAATCGGGCGCGCGATCGCGGCAGGCTATGCCCGCGAGGGCGCGCAGGTCGCGCTCGTCGACATCAATGCCGGGGCGGCCGAGGAGGCCGCGCAGGAAATTCGCGAGGCCGGCGGCCAGGCCGCAAGCTTCGCGCTCGATGTGACCAGCCGCGAGGACTGCATCGCGATCGCCAAACGCGTTGCCGCGCAGTTCGGGCCGGTATCGATCCTGGTCAACAATGCCGGCATCAACCGCCGCAACCCGTTCACCGCTGACGCCGACGCCGTGTTCAAGGATTGGGACGACATCATCGCCATCAACCTCAACGGCACCTTCAACGTGACGCATGCCTTCCTCGATGGCTTGCGCGCGACCAGGGGGCGGATCGTCAATATCGGCTCGATCCAGTCCTTCGTGCATGTGCGGACGCCGAACTCGCCGGCCTACACCACCTCGAAACACGGCGTGCTCGGCTTCACCCGGGCGCTTGCCGCCGAACTCGGAAAATACGGCGTCCGCGTCAATGCGATCGGCCCCGGCCTGATTGAAACGCCGCTGAACGCGCAGGTGCGCGCCAACGATCCGGGCTGCGTCAAGATCTTCATGGACCACACCCCGCTGGGGCGCACCGGCAAGCCCGAGGACATCGTGGGCCCGGCGATCTTCCTCGCCTCCGATCTCTCGTCCTACGTGACGGGATCGATCGTGATGGCCGACGGCGGCTATCGGGCGATTTGAAATGGGCGGCTTTTTTCAGCGTCACTGCCTGCGACAAACGCGAAGCGTTTGCGCAAGGCAGCGTCAGCGACGAAGCGTCTACGATTGATGTTGATCAAATCCGCGGATCGGAATCGCGCAATTGCTGGCGTTATCCAACCTCTGCTAAGAATCCCTTTGGAATCACCGGGAGAGCGCGCAGGTGGCGAACGACACAGTCAGCCGGCAGGGACGACCTGGGCCGCAGGGCGCCCGTGGGCGACCGGGCGAGCCGGGGCGTCCCGGACCGCAGGGCCATCCCGGAAGGCCCGGACCTGAAGGTCCGCGCGGCAAGGCCGGCCCGCAGGGCAAGCCGGGTCCGCAAGGCAAGCGTGGCGAGGCAGGCCCCCAGGGCAAGCCGGGCGTGAAGGGCGGACCGGGCCCGCGCGGCGAGCCCGGTCCACCCGGCAAGTTACCATCGATCGAGCAGATGATGCCGTGGCTGCATCTTTTGTTCGACGCCTGGGAAGACTACCAGCGCCTGCGCGAGCGCGAGGCGACCGAGGCAGCCGAACGCGAAGCCGCCGAACGCGAAGCGACCGCCTACGAGGCGCTTGCCTCGGACGAGCACGGCGAAGCGTCCGACGAGGATGCCGACGATAACGGGCACCGCAAGAAGAAGAAGCGCCACAAGGACAAGCACAAGAAGTAAACCGGCGCGGAGGGCGTGCGACGATCGCGCCTCAGGGATGCGGCGATGAATTACGCACCCTGCCGAAGTGCCTGGCAAGCCACAGCGCCAGGACGAAGGCGCCGATCAACGCCGCGACGCATAATGACCATGGCGGCGGCAGTTGCGGAAGGAAGATGTACAACAGCGCCCCGCCGATCGCCAAATTCAGAAAGCCCCAGATCACGTTGACGACGGCAGAGGATTCGCCGACGCCGCGCGGTGAAGCGAAAGGGGTCTGGAACCGGTTGCCGCAGATGCCCTGTACGACGTGCGGGATCGCGTTGGCAAGAAATACACCGGCAAAGAACCAGGCGACATAGACATACAAGGCCATCCATACTTCCTCTCTCGCGGCGGTTCGTGGCCGAACCCGTCGATCATCGAAGCCGGCGCGAACCGCCGTCACCCAAACCTCAGCCGCGAGCGCTCCTTGGCCTTCTCGGCCTCGAACTCGCGGTCGCGCGCCGGCGCGTGCGTATGCAGCGAGGTCAGCAGCCGGCGGGCCGCGGCGGCGACCTCCGCGACCGCCCGGTCGAAGGCTTCCGCATTGGCCTGCGACGGCTTGTTGAAGCCGGACAGCTTTCGCACGAACTGCAGCGCCGAGGCTTGAATTTCGTCCTCGGTCGCGGGCGGCTCGAAATTGAACAGCGTCTTGATGTTGCGGCACATTTGTTTTCTCCTATGCGCTGGGCGCCATCGAATCGCACGGGCCTGCGATCGGGAGGACGCAAACTCCTGTATCGCGGCCGATTTTGTCATAGAATAAGCCACCCGTTTACCCCAGTCGCGGTGCCCGAGCCAACATAACGCCAGCAAAAAGCGAGTTCCCGATGAGCCACGTCACCTACAAAATCGTCCAGCATGATGGCGGCTGGGCCTACACCGTCAATGGCGTGTTTTCGGAAAGCTTCCGGACCCACGCCGCGGCCCTTGCCGCCGCCAAGCGCGCCGCCGCAGAACAGCGGGTGCCCGGGCGCACCGAGGCGATCGAATATGAGACCCCCGACGGGAAATGGCACACCGAGACCGCCGCCGGCAGCGACCGCCCCGATACCGATGTCGAGGACAAGCGGTAAGCGACGACGCGCGCTTCTGTCGGAGATTTGACCCGGCACCTCCGCGCCGGGCGCTTCGGTCGTCTCGCGCGGCGTGATAGTTTGGCGCCGGGGAAAGCGGCCCCGACAACGCGGCCGCGCCGTTGAGGAAATGCACCATGAAATGCTCGCGCGCGGCGCTTTCGTTTTTCCTTGCGGTGATTCCTGCAGTGACCTCTTTTACCGCACTGGCGGCTGACTATCCCACGCCGAAGCAGGGCGACTTCATCGCCAAAGATTTCAAATTCCACACCGGCGAGACGATGGCGGAGCTCAAGCTTCACTACACCACCCTGGGCGAGCCGACCGGCCAGCCGGTGCTGGTGCTGCACGGGTCCGGCGGCTCGGCCGCGACCATGCTGACGCCGGCTTTCGCGGGCGAGTTGTTCGGCTCCGGCCAGCCGCTGGATGCGTTGAAATACTACATCATCATTCCCGACGGCATCGGCCACGGCAAATCCTCAAAACCGTCGGACGGCATGAAGACGTCGTTTCCGAAATACAATTACGAGGACATGGTCGATGCGCAGTATCGCCTGGTCAGGGAAGGCCTCGGCGTCCGGCATTTGCGGCTCGTGATCGGCAATTCGATGGGCGGCATGCACACCTGGATCTGGGCCGGGAAATATCCCGATTTGATGGATGCGCTGGTGCCGATGGCGGCGCAGCCGACCGAAATGGCGGCGCGCAACTGGATGCTGCGGCGGATGATGATCGAAACCATCCGCAACGATCCGGATTACAATGGCGGCAACTACGCCGCGCAGCCCCGGATGATGAAATACGCCATCGCCGCCTACGGCATTGCCTCGGCCGGCGGCACGCTCGGCTACCAGGCGCTGGCGCCGACGGCCGACAAGGCCGACAAGATGGTCGATGATCGGCTGGCAACGCCCATCACCGCCGATGCCAACGACTTCATCTACCAGTGGCAGGCGTCGCGCGACTACAATCCGGCAGCAGGACTCGAGCGGATCGAAGCCACGCTGCTCGCGATCAATGCCGCCGACGACGAACGCAATCCACCGGAAACCGGCGTCACCCTCGAGGCGATGAAGCGGGTCAAGAATGGCAAGCTCTATCTGATCCCCGCCAGCCCCGAGACGCGTGGCCACCTCACCACCGGCAATGCGGCGTTCTACAAGCTTAAGCTCCAGGAGCTGCTGCAGACGGCGCCGCAGCGCACGATGTGACGCTTTCGGGATTTCGCATCGCATCAATTTACCGCGCCGCGCGACGCATATTTTTTAAGCATGCATCCGCCTGACAACTCCGGCCTAATCGCGTTCAATTGTGCGATTCGTGGCTTGCCGCAACCGCGGCGCACGACGATGATACGGCCAAACGCTGTGGAGGATCGGATGCGAAGGTTCGCGCAGATCGCCTTGCTGGCGTCAAGTTGCGCGCTGGCGAGCGCGGCGCTCGCTTTCGACAACGGTCAATTCGAGAACGTCCCCGCCGACATCCGCGCCTGGTTCAAGGGCGTGATGGCGCCGAATGGCGTGCCCTGCTGCGACATTTCTGATGGGCATCGCACCGAATATGATTTTCGCGACGGCGCCTATTGGGTGCCGATCGAAGGCCGGTGGATGCAGGTTCCAACACATGCCATCATCCGCGACCGCGGCAATCCGGTCGGTGAAGCCGTGGTGTGGTATGTGCATCACCGCGGCGGCATCGTGATCAGCTGCTTCGTGCCGGCGGACGCGGTGTGAATTCTCCGTCCACGCTAACGCGCAGCACTTCATCATCGACTGGCGGTGGCGGCGCCGGGATTTAAGGGGTGGCTGCTGCCCGACCACGATGATAATCTCCGCATGTCATGATTTGCCGGAGATGGAATGTGAGTGACCTTGCCGCCAGCGACCTCAAGACGATTTATCCAAGCCCCACGCCGCGCGTGATCGCGAAGGCGCGCCCGGAAATCGACGTCCACGCGAAAAAATTCATCGCGATGTCGCCGTTTTGCGTGCTCGCCACGTCAGGCTCCGACGGCAGCGTCG
>Ga0210396_10003023_pt1 | contig 16899 bp, 30 predicted proteins | sample IncBWH17OmetaG_FD_155466 | JGI IMG/M metagenome (GOLD analysis project Ga0210396, IMG submission 155466) | Forest soil microbial communities from Barre Woods Harvard Forest LTER site, Petersham, Massachusetts, United States - Inc-BW-H-17-O ... | reverse complement strand
ATCCTCCTCCTCCTCCTCCTCCTCTATTAAGCCTCCGGCTTCGAAACTTCGTTTACTCATTTATGTTAGTTATGTGCTGTCCCTTATTAGGGACAGTTGTTTGTTTCGTATATGTATGTTCGTTATTGTTATGTTTCATTGTTGGGACAATAAAAAGCCCCCGGTGGAAACCGGAGGCGTGGGATCTTTCCTTATGAAAAACCTATATCCAAAAGAGTTAAACCATAACTGTTTCAAGTGTTCCTCCGACCAGTCTCTTAGACATAACCGAATTTGAAATAGCAGACACTGGCGCCACTGAAGGAGTAAACGTTTTTGCAGTTGGTTGTATAACCGCTGGGGTTATTGACGGGACAACTACACTTACCTGAGCCGGTTGACTTATAACCGCTGGTTGACTTACGGTAGCTGGTATGCTTACAGACGGAGTAGAGTCGGTAGGAGTGTTAACCAATGTAGATACAGTTCCTACCGGATGGAGTATAGTTCCAGGAGATGTAGGGGACGTAATAGAAGGAGTTCCCGTAGATGGGTCAGAAGTAGCGGTAGTAGACGTGGATGTAGTAGACGAAAATAACGTAGGATCGAAAAAGAAAACGAACGCTGCCAGCAGTACTATTATTACTATTGCGATTAACACTCCTTTTTTCATGACTTTATTTTTAGTTACCTTCAAAGGTATTTAAAAAATCGATTACATTCTGAATAGCCGTCTGCCATTTTGGTTTCCAGAATAACAATGCCTTCACTCCCGTAAGAACTACTATTCCGGCAGACACAACGATCGTTATGTCTTCAGCCACTACTGCCCCTGCTGGTGTTGCTGCCATCATTTTTGGCGCTGGTTGTGCGTTACCACTGGGGTCCAATGAAGCTGCTGCCTGTACGGGAGGGACAGGATTAGCAACCGGAGGGTTGAGTATAGCTTCCAGTTTTGCGTCTACGTCAGATACTGTCTGTTTGATGTTTGTTGTTGTCATGATGGTGTGTTATGGTCCTTCGCGAAAAATCCAAGAAGAACGGTTAATAAAACTTGTAACGATGCGAATGTCTCATGTAGAGATCCGGTAGAGTGATTACTAACGTATATCACTATGCCAAGAGCGGTTGCCGCTGCTGTTGTTTTGCAATTTTTCATGTTATCTGTTTAATGGGTTATGACGGAATATATAAAAACATATGTAGTAGAAGCCAATAGAGAAGCCCCCGTCCCCATTTTCATACCCCAGGACCCGGCAGTATATCTGTCATACGTATACGTAGATAATCCTGAGGCGTTTGCGTTTCCTGAATATACGGATTCGAAACCTCCATTAGATATACCTCCTGAATAAAAGTTCAATTGAAATACGGTGTCAGATGCGTTCGGCAACGTTCCGGTAGTTATTGATATAGAACCACCAACTGCCGTACTTCCAGGTAAAAGGGTATAAGTAGCTCCTGTACCTGCTCCATTTTTCAATGTTACTGAATTGATGGGTACAGACCCTATCGTGTTTAACGTTTGTATTCCACTACCTTGGGAGCTTAGATTTTTAGTAGTAGCCGCCAACAGTACAGCGGTAGCGTCCGTTGTCAGGTAATAAGAATTTATCATACTTACCTGAGGAAGGCCGGCGCCCAGGGAATAATCAACGGAATCGTTAGCTACCATAGTGTTTATCCAGGTTAGTTTAGTAGTATTAGTAGGAGCAGTAACGTATACGCCTACACTATGGAAGTTGCCCGTCAACCAGCAATCCTTCATGACATGCTGCGTAATATTAGGAGAACCTCCAAGGCATCCGCTAAGATATACCGATCTGGTTCCGGCTACTTGCTCCTCCCATTCGCAGTGATCCATCATTGCGCCCATAAATTCGGAAGGACCTATAAAAACGCTTCCTGTATTGATGTTGTACGATGTCCCGTTGTTGATAAAATCGCAATTCCTTAATGGAGCATCGTATTCAATTTCATCTATATGATATCCGTGTACGGTGTTATTCCAGAAATGGCAGGATAAAAATTCCACCTGGTTAGGATAGATACCTGAAGTGGTAACTGTTCCGCTATCTAAATAAGCTCCGTAAGCGCCGTATTGAAACATACAGTTTTCAACTATCCCTTGTTGGCAGGCGTGCCAATAACTATTTTTGCCGGTGAAGTATATAGCATCAATATCATGTACGTGAAATTGGTACCACCCGTATAAGGATATTCCTGTCTGTCCAACATTATTTCCATAAAAAGTGATACCCCATATATTACCTTTACCTGCTGTCCCGAATACGGTATTATAAGAAGTAAGTAACGTGTCTGATTGAATGGACTCTAACGTATCGATCCGTTGGCCGTCTCCGAACAGCGTAACGTTGGTAGGTAAGGTAAAACCTGCCGTCTTCCATGTACCGGGAGGTATATATACGGCACCACCTCCGGGAGCATTGTGTGCGGCATTTACAGCGGCTACTATGAAAGAGTGATTGTTGGAAGAACCTGTCGTAGCTCCATATTTACGAATATCGTATGTGTATTGAGGATAGGGAGTACTTCCACTTGCGAAAGTCGTATCATTCCTAGATTGAGTTATCCAGTGAATGGTATGATCCGGATTTAAGTATATGTCACCGGGACCATAATAGTAAGAGGGGGGAATAAATAACGGCAGCGCATCTACGCTGTCTTTAGTAACACCCGTAAACTCATACCACGCCGGTATTTTTTGCGGAGGGTTATGTCCCTGGCAATGTCCCGTATAAAACATAATGATAGAGAATAGGCTTACTAGCCCTAATATGCGGAAAGTCTTTTCAAAGTTTGTCATATTAAACAGCGTTTGCGGTGTTAACACCAAATACGAAAATAGAATACGTTTCTCCGGCCTGGAATGTAAGTCCGGATGCAGGGTCAAAGTAAAATCCTCCGTTACCTGCGTTGTTATATCTCTTAATCTGAGCGGCAGTTGCCGGAGTGGTATACTGCAATAGTATTCCATTCCTAGCTACTATCAGGCTCTTATTGAAGATGGTTTGTCCCTGAATAGCAGGCGTTTCAAGTGTGGACGTTCCAGCAGCGGGAGTGCCGGCCTGACCGTCTCCGATGGTAAATGTGATAGGTGCCACGTTGGTAACTGTTGCGGCAACTAGTAAGAGTATCCCTTGCATGATCTCGTACAATAGCTGCTCAGTGATTGATTTGTATTGCGCTCCTTGTGTGTCCGGCGAGGCGAAGGTATTAAAACCCGTACCCTGATCTTGCGTCAACGGAACATAGCATGGTCCTGGTTGCATGTATTAAAATTTAAGTTTTCCTTTTTTATAAAGATACCAACCTCCCCAGATGACAAGTAGAGACAGTAACACCCACGCCCATGCAGGTATTACGGTAGTGGTAGTCGTTGTTCCGGTAGGGTACAGTTGAATGGTTCCGTTCAGGTTGCTGATTGTACCTGCCATGTCCGTATATCCGGGAGGATTTACGTTAAAGGAGGCGTTCGGTATATCGTAATAATTAGACGTATCGGAGAACGTTCCGTCCTGATTGCCTTGCATGGAATAGGCGGGTGTTCCTGATTGATCCGCGCTACCGTATACGTCTACCTCCACGTAGGGTATTCCTTTGCCGGTATTCACATCTACAAATCTTCCTGTAACTGTACTCATGATTAATAATTGATTTTGTGACCGAATTGTTTGGCGATAACGACGACCAGGTATACGATAAGAAGGTATCCTACCACCAGGAACACACCCGTTATCATGGAAGAGTTGCCGGCTATAGGGGCAAGGTATCCATTCGGGTTCCTGGTAGGGGATGGATCTACGCTATTGTCTCCCCCTCCTGTCCCGTTGTTGAACTTGGAATTTTTTGCCAGTATATTCCTGTAAGCCCTATAAGAAATTTGTCTCATAGTTTAATTTTCTTTTTAATGAAAGCCCATATAGCTACCCCTATCAATAGTACGATTATCAGTGAGGAACCAGGGTTGTTAATCACTGCTGACGAAAAGACGTACCCAGTTCAGAAAGCCATTGAACTATATTCGCTGCATAATTAGATTCGGCAGAGGTATAGTATCCGGCATTGGACAGGATAGTAGCATACTGGTCAGCAGTTGTTATCGTGGTAAGATCAGACGGGCATCCTCCTTTTCCGTCTGAGGCTCTTCTATACCACCAGTCAACTAATTCCTGTACGCTGTCCTCTATGCTATCGTAGTTACCCACCTGGACACCATTGTCTGCATTGCCAGAAGAACAGCCGTCCTGATATTGAGAGGATGAAGAACAGGAGTATCCGAAACAGTTATTGTTATTGACAAAGAAATTGCTGGTAAATCCTGCCGTTTCGTTAGCGGCTTGCCCTACCAGAAAATTAGCCATGGCAGGAGGAAGACCGGAATTGTTGGCGCTGCCGGCAATAGCTTGTGCGTATATACGGCTGGCTGCATCTTGTTGTGCTTGTGTGGTCGTACTCATTTTTTAACGATTAAATAGATGATTAATGCGGCTACGATAGCCAGGACGAATAATGTTCCCGGATCACCGGCCTGAATGTTTGTTGCCAAATCCGAAAGACTTCCAGATACCGTTGGCGGGACTACTTGCGTAGTTTCCGTTGCGCTTACGGTATTAGCAGATACCGTAGGCTTACCGGCTATTGCCGCAGCTACCGGGTTGGTGATCGTATTTTCTGCCGCTTGAAGGGCTGTTCCGGAACCAGGGACAACCAAATTAGCTACCGTATTACCAACGGCTTCATAAGGCTTCAGGGCGGTGTTTACGATAGTCTGTAATACAGTGCTGCTGGCATCAGGCAGAAGAAAGTCAGCCTTCGTACGCTTCTCTAATATGTCATTAGATAGCATTCCGAATCCGTTCGCATAGGGATAGCTGCTATATGAATTGATAAGCGCTCCCATGACAGACATAAGTAGATTGAGCAGTATCTTATTGTCTGCGAGCAGTTGCGTATCGGTAGTGGCGCCCGTTCCTCCGGAGCTTGCGGTGACTACCGGCTGAATGGTCAGTTTGCCTCCTTTTGAATACGGTCCCATCATGTCAGAAGGGATCGTAACGCCCATGAATGACGTATTCCAATACACAATTATTCCATCCGGAAGGGGAGGAACAGCCGCGCCGCCTACTGTATTTTCAGGCGGCAGGAGCATGGGGAAGGTTCCCGTAGCCGTCTGTACGTAAAACCGCCAGGGTGGGTTTGCTTCAATAGCATCAGCCGCTCCGGGGGTAAGGTTCTGATTATTGAAGACCTTCTGACCGTATGGTATACCCAGTTGCGCATCCGTCCCATAGGTGGGTTTTGTGGCAAACATGGCCGCTGTCCCTTGCAGATGACTTGCGCCCTTTTTGCTGCCGGTCAGCTTGGACATGCTGGTTTTCGTTATGTTTCCTCTTTGTCTCATGATGCGGGAAGGTTTTTTACGTACGTTATAATTTGCGCCATTATCTCTACGCCTTGTGTATTGGTGAAGTTGCCGCTCATATAATCGTACAAGTCACGGGAATACTGGTTGTTGAACTGTATGGACAGATTGCTTACGTCTATCTGGTTTTGACAGTTGCGTATAGCAGCAAGGGCGCTGTCCGGTGTATTAGAGAAGAATCCAACGGAATTGTATATCTGCGTACATAACGATTGCAGTGTTGCAAAATCCAACGTAGAGGCGTCCGGATTGTTGTTGTATAGATTTGGAGAGAAAGGGCTATTCGGGTTACTACTTTGCATGTCTGAACTGGCAACCGTAGCTGTTGCAGAGGTTGTTTCTGCATCGGGAGCGCCTAATCCGATCTTTCCGAATATGGAAGAAAAAAAGTTGCTGAGACTGCCGTATGTCTGAATGATAAGGTAGCCTCCTACGAATATGATAGCGACCACCAATAGGATAATGCCTAAAGACTTCGCCTGTTTTTCGTTCATCTTATTGAAGTTGATCTTATCCATGTTATTCCGGAGAAAATTCCCCCGTGGTTTTAGTGATAGTTGAAAACATTGACTTAATCCTGTCCATGGCTTCCGGAGATCTGCCTAATACTTTCGTAAGTGCATAGAAGGCAGTGCTACGGTTATATCCCATACGAAGGAAGTTTACCAGCGCATACAGATCGCAATACTGTTCCGTCCGATAGAAGAAGTGCCCAACTTCATGCAAATCTATAAACAACCGTATGGGTTTTATCAGCGCCAGCCATCCGGGACCGTGAACGATAACACCTTCTTCCGTGAAATTACTGGCTACTGAAATAGTCCAACCTGGATCATACACTATTACAGGTTCTTTTAGCCTGTCCCGTTCTGGGGATGGCAATACAGGTAAGTTGTAGTTTACTTCTATAGGAACCATCTTAACCAGACTGAAAGGACAATTGAACGTATATGATCCGGGGACAGGAATATTAAATCTTATTCTAGGTGTTTTCCCGTCCATATATCGGAAGTACTCTACGTCTCCGTCTGCATCTATCATCAGAAAAAGCTTAGGCATTTCCGAAGTGAATGCAATGTATACAGTTGAAGCGCTATTAACTATGATGTTTTCCTGCATAAATGGCGGCGGCGATTACGAACACGATTAATACGACGATGATTAGGATGGTGCTCTGGTTGTTCTGCACATACGTTGCAATGCTTCCTGCTCCGGCTGTATTGACAGCTTTGCTCAACGTGGTACCGGTTGTAGATACCTGCTGCGCAACGGTATTAACGCCTGCTAGCAGACTGGTAATAGAATTGAGCAACCCTCCGGAAGACGTAGAAGAACTGGCTTGCGGTAAATTACTGGCACTATTGGCGATAGTAGGTACCGTAGCCGCAACGCTGGTCGTTCCGCTGATCGTTCCGGTAGATGTACCGGTAACCGGTATGCTTGCCAGGGACGTGTTGATAGAGGCGGGAGAGGCATCCGGTGTACTGGTTTGATCCAATGCTGCCTGTAAGTCCGGATCAATATCTTCGTCTTCGCTGCTGTCGTCTACGCTATTGAATGACTTACTGGGTGTAATCATTTTCTGCCAGTCGGATGGATCGGATACACCATTTCGGGAACCAATAAAATTACTGGCAGTACCCTTGTTAATGAGAACGGAACCTACCGCAGCGGTCTGTTTCAGCGATTGCAGTAAATCTCCCATAGACGCATTCCCGTCTTTGTAACCGGCGCTCAGGTAAGCAAGGGCGCAAGATACCGCACCGGCTGGTAAAGGAGGGAGCACGTTAGAAGCGTCTGCCGTATTGTTGTCAACGTACTGCTGTTCCGCTCCTTCTATCTGTTCCAGGGCTTCGTCGTCGCTTATATCCAGGGTGCTGGCAACCGTGGCTATCTGGTTAGCCCGGAGCAACACGGCCTGTAACTGTTTCGCTGTCGGGTCGGTGATGGGTGTCTCTCCTTCCGATACAATATAGGCGGTTACTTCCGGATCGGCATCAGTGAGTATACCGGTGATAATAGTATCTACCGGTACATTTTGCGCCTTTGCTGCGTCATAAATATTCTGCATTGCCTTCGTTCTAAGCTGCGTAAGTTTAGAAGCCGGGACAGCGGTAGCCGTTTTGTTTCCGGTGAAGTGCTGTGAATGCTGCTCAAATTTTTCTGATAGATATCCATTGTTAGGAATCATCTTTTGCATTTTAAAAAGGGGTCCGACCCTTGAGTATCGGACCCCCTGGTTATTGGATCGAAAACGGGACTACGCGGCCACTCCGTTAACTGTCCACATTTCGATGAACAGGGAGAAACGGAGATTGTTTCCCGGAAGCACGACGACATTGATACCTTCGTCCAAGGCGATCGTGAACGATACGGTGATATCTATAACGAAATCCTGGAACTGCGTAGGCTTGAAGTAAGCCCTGGGACTGATGACGTTCTGCTGCATTCCACCGGAGAATGTTTTTTGGAACCACTTAATCGTCTGGTCGATCTGCGGATCGCTGGTAACCGTCAGCCGGAAATAGGCTACCTGGAATGGGCTGATACTGGAAGCTTCAAAGAAGCTGCTATATGCAACCTCCTGGCAACCGATGGAGGGAATCGGGTCCGGCGTAGTATCCAGACCGTGAATCAATAAATTACCACTGTCGCTAAACCCGATCGTACCACCGGTACCGGCAATCGTTGCTGCCAGACCTTCGAAGGTAAGAAGGGGGATCATGAGATAGTGGCCGGTTGCGTACATGGGATTGAGTACACGGGTTGCGCTGGTCAGCCAGTTGAACAATTCGAATGTAATATTGACAGCCGCGTTGTTGTTGAGGTTGACGTTGGTCTGCATCTTCTGACCTTGTGCCGCAGCTACTACGTTAGTAGCCGCCTGTCCCGTACTGCCGGAGGCGTTGTTGAAACGGTTACCCACGGACGGGTCCCAGTGCGACCCTTTCGTCATACCCGGATCAAAGGCGTTGTAAGCATTGTTCTGTAAATTCCTGAACATGGTGAGTTGATTTTGTTGTTAAAATAATCTGAATGCTGTCCCTTTGCGGGGATACTACTAAGGCAGGGAGGTGATAACCTTGCTCTTCAGAAGATTATATACAACCACTACTACCAGGGCGATAAGCGCTACTTTTAACATAGTAATTTGTTTTTGGAGAGTTTGACTGATTTGTTGTTGAGGATTCAAAAATATTTTGTTTTAAAATAAGATTTGGAACTTTCGTTATTTTTCGTATTTTAGTGTATCAATTCCAATTAATAGCCTACTAATGCCTAGAAAATTAAGCGTAAGACCCGTTAAGGGCAGCGTCCATTCAAAAGAGAATAACGTAGTCGTTGGCGTTACCTTCACTCGCCCGGCGTATACCGCAATTACAAAAATCAAAGAAAAAATGGGTCTGCCTCATGAGGGGGATGTCATTCGATTAGCTGTCTCTTTCTTCAAGGAGAAGTTCGACTATTAGTTGGTGCAATTAACATTTTTCACTTAAAACTTTTTAACATGGGATTAGGAAGAGAGGCGGGACAATCCCGTTTCGTAAATTTTTTAAAGGGAGAATTGGTAACCGGTCCTAAAGACAATAAGGTTACTTACTCCTTTATAGAGGGCGATATCATCGACCTTCATGTAGAACCTGCGGAATACCAGGGGAAGGAATACCGTAAGGTGACCGTGTACATTCAGGACAACGATGCAGACGGAAGTCCGGTATATCAGTTAGGATTCCCATTGGAATCCGGCTACGGTGCGTCTTTTTCTTCGATGGCCAGGAATATTGATTTCAAGCTACCGGTGAAGATTAGCGGAGGTATGGAAAAGATGAAGGATTCCGACCTTAGCTATTCCAAAATGTTCATCCGGCAAAATGGTAAGTACGTCAAATGGTACTACACGAAAGACAATGATGCAGGCAAAAAAATGCCGCCGCCTGAGAAGATTACAAAAGGTAAGGATAAAGGGAAGATGGATTATTCCGCTCGCAATGATTGGTACGAAAAGATGCTTTTCGAAGTAGTATTGCCGGAGATCCGGAAAGTGTGGCCGAATGGAGCAGACAAGAAATCGAAGGCGAAACCTGAAGGTGCTGAGATCGTAGATGATCTTCCCTTTTAATTAATACGGAAATGCCCAAGCGACAATTAAGTAAGCTAACGCCAAAGACTAAGGAGAAGATAAAGAAGAACTTCAAGGAACTTCGTTTGTCCGATTTCAAAGGAGAGGCGTTAGCTTACCTCCGTAAGGTACGCGGTGCGGCAAAAGCCAGGAAAGACAAAAAAGGGAAACAAGCAAAGGTATCCGCTGTCGCCATTCCTAAAGACAGCGAAGCTTATCGAATCATTGAGGCAGCGGCGAAGAAGAATAAAATGTCCGTAGCGGCTTTCATTAAGAAGCATAAAGACTCTATCGACAAACTACTGAAAGATGGGGACGTAGTGCTCAACAGAGAAACAGAGTATCTTATCCGGGACATTAACAAGCTCCCTGCCGGTAAAAAAATATTTGTCAATGATGGAAATGGGTATTTTAAAAGAAGTAAGGGCAAGGCTATTCTTTATTTACAGTTGCTCCTTCAGTTGGTGCATAGTACTGATATTTTTCTTCTTATCTTTCGTGTGCATTATAAGCTTAATGGCGATCTTACCTTTTATTGCCCTGATCCTGATAGCTACGAAGGGATGGAGGGAGATGAAGAAGAGGTCGAAAGCCTACTCGACGAATACTACCCTGAAATAACCTACTTAAAGTCCCGCAAAAGCAACGTAGAGCCTAAGAAGGAGAAGAGGATAGGGACAGATGCTGAACGGAAAAAAGCTGCCAATCATGTCCGTAAAGAAAAAGCGAAAGCCAAAGCCTCCGGTAAAGGAAAGAAAAAAAATACAAACAAGCCTAAGCACAAAGGAAAACGCTAAAGGCTACATTCAATTTCTCAAACATGCGAATATACCGTTCAAGCTTACCTGCTCCAATTACACTACCAAAATTGAATCAGAGATTATTGATAAAAAGTTTGTTTATTCAATGCAAACAAACATGTGCTTCGCAGCGTACGCGAAAATTAAGAAGGATGTTAAGGCTAAATTACCGCCTAAAATTAGTAAGGAAGAACTCAGCTACTTCGAGCATGATTTCAAACAGTCATCTTTTATTAAAGAGGTATATAATATCGATCTAAAATCAGCTTATGCGACCATTCTTTTCAACGAAGGTTACCTCAGTAAAGATACCTTTAGCTATCTGGCACGATTGCCAAAGCATGACCGATTGGCGAGTGTTGGAATGCTGGCTGCTAAAAAGAAGATTTTTACTTTTAATAAACTGGGATCTATATATGAATTTGAGGAAAAGATATCCGATTTGGAGCAATTCTTCTATTACGCTGTACGTAGAACTTTCGAAATCATGCAGGACCTTAAAAAGATTCTTTCCTCAGATTATCTGTTTACCTGGGTGGACGGAATATATTTTTTGCCCAACATGGAAAAGCTCGTTAAATGTGAGAACTACCTTCGTTATATTAAATTTCCTTATAGCGAAGAAGTACTCACCAATTGGAAAGTGCATATGGTCAGCGGAGCAGTTAGGCTGAACTTTTACAAAGACGGCAGACCTAAATCTTTTTCGCTCCCTGCCAAACAAAATACCTTCGCGTCCATCATAGCAGATTCATTAATCACTTTAAATAATAACAAAAATGAAAAAAGTAACAATCAAATTCCCACTTGCAAAAGCAAATGACATTGCCACGATCATTGCCGCTAATGGTTTCCAGACATTGCTTTCTTACTCTGACGAAGACGGCTTTTTCAATAAACATCTGGTAGTAATTCTTTGTTTCCCGGAAGACAAGGAAACCAACTTCACGCAAACCCTTTCTCAATACGTAAAAAAATAATCCTATGGCAGGTAAAAATGTGCGGACCGGTTCCTCTCCATTGAAATGGAAAGAGGAAATAATAGAAGCGCTTACGAAGGATCTTGTCCCGTTCAAGGAAGAAGTCCGCTTGTCTATTAATGAAGATCGTAGAATGTACGACAATGCTCTTGACAAGTTAAGGGACAAGATTTGGAATGTAGAGGAATGGGTTGAAGAGAAAAAAAGAAACAAACTGAAGCCGGAAGATTATATGGTTATCGCCTGTTATATGGTAATCATTATCCTGGCCATTATTCAGTTCATTCGTTCACAAAAAAGTTTTACACGATGAATTTTTTATCTGGATTGATCGGCAACAAAAGTATCATGCGCTCTTTGTTGGGAGGACTTAAAGGAGAAATGCAGAAAGAAGGGGCCAGTATGATCTGTATTACCGCAGGTGACGACAACAATCCCGACACTCCCGGCCTGGATATTAAAATGGTCAAAGGAGAGGCGGCGATATTGACAGGGGAGGATTTGGAACGGGCGAAGATTTTGAATAAAATTTACGAAGGTATTTCTATCGGAAAATTGAGATCATGGGGGATATCAGAAGAAGGGGAAATCATTGAGACGATAGCTTTTTCCGAAAATGACGCCAGACGGGTAAATCGATTGATGAAACATTTTGGCCCCTGCTCCGACGAAGATCTGGATATCATCCTGAAAAATCTGGATATCATCCTGGGAGCCTTACCGCCCGATCTGGGCAAAGGGGAGGTAACCGATGGCCTTTGAAACCATACCCCCCGCCGCACCGCCCTCAGGAGCGCCTGGGGAGCCTATTAAGCCGCCCGAATCGCAGGCCGCAGGTTCGGGCATCGTCGGACTGGAAGACGCTTTAAAGGGCGCGGAACACACTAAAAATACCCAGTTTTCGGTCAGCGACCTGGCGAACGCATCGGGCGGCGCGGGAGCCCCCGGATCGTCGGTTTCGGTAGGCCAGCTTGTTCAGGGCAAGATAGCGGTAGAATTAATGGATTCACTCATCCCCGGACTCCTGGTCCTGCTATTTTACAAGTTCGGCATATCGCTAAAAAGGACCGATTTCCAGCTTACCCAGGGCGAAAAGAATACCCTGGCTCCGATGGTCGAAGCGTGTCTGAATCAGCTTATGTTGAACTTTAACAGCCCATGGACCACCCTGATGGTGACGGTGATCTTCATCTACGGAGGGAAGGCCATGGAAAAGGGCGGTATCGCAGCAATCGATAAGAAGATCAATGCGAGCAAGCCTGCTGATCCGGGCAAGCATGAAAAGCCCGCAGCGCCCCCGCCGAAAGCTACTAAAAAAGGGGTAGAGGTCGGTATTCATAAACCCAACCCAAATTCGGAAGACTTCTCCGGCGCTACAAATGATCCGACTACTAGTCCCGGCCCGACTACATGGACGGAACATGATGTGACCGTTATAGAAAAAAGGCGTAAGAGAGGTCGGAAAGACGCTATCGCCTGGTTAGAAAAGAACTGGATAAAGAAGGGAGGGCAGATTTAATGCTTAATCGGGACAGGAAGAGGACGCTACGGTCGTGGTATTACGATCGGGTGACAAAAGAGATCAATAACGCCTCTTTCTGTCCTACTAGGCCGCATTGCAGGCCGCGCAGATACATTTTCCTGGGACAGTTCACCAGGGATAAGACTAAAAAAGCCCTATGGCAACTTTTGTGGGACAAGTATCGAATACGAAAACCTATTGTAAAAGATTTACCGTTTTAATTATGTACAAACTATCTTACGTCAGCGCTATTACCTTGCTTGAATCTGAACACTACGTTGAAATGGATAATATATCTGTACTTCCGCAGGTAGGGGACATTATTCATTTTTATGGAAATGGATCTCCGGTTAAAGTGGTAGAAAGACATATTCATTTCTATCTGCAAAACGATAGAATTATTGAACACTGGAAATTGCACGTAAAATGAACATGTATATTGTCATAGGTGCTCCCGGAGAAGGTAAAACCCCCTTCTGCAAAAAGATGATAGGAGGTGCCGATACCGGAGTAGCGCCTAACCGTTGCCTTATATTCGATATCAACAATGAATATGGACCTAAGACTAAGTATGCAGGACAGCATCCGTTCAATATATCGGTCAATACTCGGGAAGCCAGGAGCAGGTATATAGGAGACGATATAGAACAGTTCATAAAAATTGCCATGGGAAAACAGAACACGGTTGTTGTCATGGAAGAGGCAACCGCTTTTTTCGAAGGCAAAACTTCTAAGATGACCAGGAGAATGATTATCAATCGATATCATACTCGCAATGTATATATGTTTTTGTTCCATTCTATTAATGCCGTACCTCCCCGCATTATGGAGATTACCAATTATGTGGCATTGTTCAAAACAAACGATGAGCACGATAATGTTTACCGTAAATATTCTCGCATCGGTCCCCACTTCGATGCGCTACAATCACAACCACATGGCAGTGGGGCATGTAAAATAATTAAACTCATATGAGTGCTTCCAATTATGCAATCGCCTACTGTCTTATAACCCTAATTATTACCGCGTTCCTTATTTCGATAATAGATAAAATCATTTACCGCATGTATAAGAAAAAGGAAAAACCTAAAAATACAGGTATCTTGTGTCCCGTCACCGGGAAAGAGTTGAAGGACTTTGAATTGTTCAATGGAAGATGTATGAATTGCGTACATCATTCTGTAGAAAAAGGAAAGAATGTTACGGAGGTTTGTAAACTACTGGATTATTGCCAGGAAGATATAAGACACCAGAAAGCCAAACTAAAATGAGTAAGATAGAGGCATACTTTTGCGACTATAAAGATCATCTTGTCCCAGATAAGGAAGCGGTAGGAATCAGCCCTACGGAGGATCTTTTTGATAAAATGGCCTCTTTCCCTACCGTATTCAACCCAAAAAAGGCTGAAATACACTACTGTACGGGGTGTTATCGCACTTTTGTACTCACTCCGGCCTCTAACCTTGTTAATAGACGGTTAATCGGAGAAGAACCTTATAAGCTGAAAGTAAAAGAATTAGCCTACGGACTCCGGGCTGAAACGGTCAGAAAATACCGGGAGCGCAAAAGATTTTCGTGAAAATACTTGCAAGTATGGGACAAAGTTGTATCTTTGTTATGTGAGAGGGAAGTAGTAGAAAAACGGTCAATAAATTCCCTGAGAAGAATAGAACACCGGTCCAGTAAGCGAAACCCCTCACATTTTTAAAACTAATTTTATGTTAAAGCCATACGGACATTCAATGCAACAGGTTGTTGACCAGTATATAGAATGGTCGGAAAAAGACATAACCGCTTCCGTTTTATATGAGAGGAAAGATCCGGACACCGGAGAACCTATAGAAAGAAGGTATAAAATTGGAAAAGGAGAAGTAACGATAAAAATTCTATACAGATTAGGTGGTAAAGAGTTAAGATACAAAGGTGGAATACCTCTTCAACAAGCAAAATATCTTTTTTAATATTAAAATTACAACCATGAAAAAGTCTACCCTTCTGAAAATCGTCTTTATCGTAGCCGGCCTGCTAATTGTAGCCGCCTCTTACTACGTGTACTTATTCGGTAATCATACAAGCTTATAACCATGTATACATTCTGGGCTATCATCCGTTTCCTGATCTTTTGGGCTATCATCATAGGCCTGATATACATCTGCAATTCATCCTGTACGCCACGATTTGACCCTATATATGAACATAGCCGGTTGCCGGTAAGGGTTGGCATGGATAGTCTGGAATATGAGTATATGGATAGTGTGGTACATAACCGAAATGATTATTAACTCATTCCGGCCCGTCCTTACGGTGAGGCCAGCTACTTAGTAAGGATACAGGGGAACGGGTAACACTTAGTACTATGGGGCCGGAAGTTATTAGGTTCGGGTTTTGGTAGTCCCGTGTCTGCGGTTGGTGGAACGGGACATTTTTAAACTTTTAAAATAATACGATGAAAAAGAAAAAGAAAGAGGCAAAAGTTATTGAGCATTTTTTGCCGTACAAGTTCGGTCAGGCTATTATCGCCAAACGTACCAAAGACGGTACTAGCCTGCGTGACCTGGAAAAGCAAACGGGGTTGCATAAAACAACTGTCTATCGGGCTGAGTTAGCCGAAAGTCTGCCTGATATAGACACGTACTTCAAGATATGTCAGTGGCTGGAAGTGCCGTTGGATAAGTTTTTCGTTAAAGGTAAAAACAAGTAGTTATGCCATACATATTTTTGAGGATAGATGTTCCCGAGTTTCTCTTGCCATTTGTAGATCAGTGTTTGCCCGGATTTTCCAGAGAAGGACAATTAACAGATCCGGGAATAGTCAGAATAGATGACGACGAAAAAAATTACTTCCTAGCGGAGGTCATGAGAAAGATAAAAGAACAGCAGGAAGCTGATGGCAAAACAAAAAAGAAACTATCATGATTATACTAGGTAAAAGACGTTTCGTTATTCAGGTAAACACTCCTAAGGGTCCGGGAAAAAATATCGTCAACGAAGAAGGATTAACCGTCCCGGACCCGAATCATAAGATCGAATATGAATACCTTTGGTTTGCAGGCGTGGGACTAAACCCACAAATGTTAGCCAAAGGTAAATCTGTCCCTATGAATATATGGACACCGTATCCGGCCCAAGCGCATGAATATGCGGACAGAGACGATGCCGTTGCCGTTAATGAAAAAGTGTTAGGTAAACAGGCTGGCGCCAATGTCGTTGAAGTTGGTACGCCCGAATGTATGTATCATCTTGGGCGTTCGGTAATAATACCGGTAGATGCTGAAGTATTGGCGGGACAGGCGTTGACTGGATTGAAAGGGAGGGATAAAAATTAATTTATGGAGTTAGGTAATTGGATGAAGCCAGACACATGCTACCTGTTTGATAATGACGGCGAAATATTTGCTCTTGACTACTGGAATGAATGGTTGCATATTGGACCATGCTATTATATATCATTTGTATATAGGCCTTGGAAAAAACCCGTTGCGAAAATAACTAACATACGATGGAAAGAATAAAAGATCTTTCTAAATCAGATATCTTTCGTCCTGCCGGTTGGTCTGGATTCTTTAAAATAGTTTCTGTCCATTCAGATAAAATATTATGTAAAGCCGTATACAACAGAAAATATATAGTGTCCTTTGGAAGAAACAGTAACAAATTTGTTCACATTTTAAATAAATAATCATGCTCGTACAAGCTATAGCAAATGAAGATAGAAGTACACTTAGGATATACATCAATCAGTTGTTGTTCCTTAAGTTAATAGACTTCAAAAAGATTCAACTTTATTCCCATTATAATACACGCGGTTTCTACATAGAATTGCTTATCCCAGGGAACACGTCTATAAATATATTGAGTGAAACAAAAGAAAATTGGATGGCTATTCTTAAAGTATTAAATGAACATTTATGATAAAAATAATAACGTCCCGGGAATGAGATAAAAAAGAAATGGCGCCTACCGTAACTTTTTCTTCTATCAGTCTCGCATCCCACGCCTCCGGTTTCCACCGGGGGCTTTTTATTGTCCCAACAATGAAACATAACAATAAC
>Ga0210396_10003021_pt1 | contig 16904 bp, 14 predicted proteins | sample IncBWH17OmetaG_FD_155466 | JGI IMG/M metagenome (GOLD analysis project Ga0210396, IMG submission 155466) | Forest soil microbial communities from Barre Woods Harvard Forest LTER site, Petersham, Massachusetts, United States - Inc-BW-H-17-O ... | reverse complement strand
GCAAACGCCACTGCTGCCGCTTGCGCGCAACGCCGGCGCATCCGGTCGCTGGCGGAATGTCTACGATTTTTCGCTCTCGGATCTCGAGGAGGAGTGGAAATCGATGATCGTCGGCGCCGAAGCCTCGATCTTTGGCGAGAAATCCGGTGGCGGCCGTGTTGAAGCGTCCACGATATCACGACATCTCGCGTGCAACAGGGAGAATGGCGATGCCTGAAATCAGTCCGAAGATGACCCGCGCAAAGCTGCAAAGGACCGCGCGGAAAACCGCGCAGGGTAGAGGACGGGCGCCGCTGCCGGGCGTCAGGACGGATGCCAAGCATGCGCAGGCGACCGATAAATGCGGCTATCGGGCGAACCGCGATCTGGCGAAAATGATCAGCAGGGCGGTCCGATCAAAGAAGATCAGCGACAAGAACGGTTCACACTTCGTGCTGGGCTGGCGACTCTACCCGAACAAAGATCATCCGCGCTGGAACAGCAAGGACGATCATGCGTGCGGCTGCGGGTGCGGCTGCAGCGCGTGATCGTGCGAATACTCGACAGAGGGAGCGGACAGATGTCAAAAAAGCGAAGGAAGGTAAAGACCAAAGGGAAAGCAGCGATACGCAAGCGAGCTCATCGAGGCACACCGCTTTCGCCGCAGGGTATCGGCGTGCTATCCAGCATCCCTTTTCAAAATAAGCCGATCCAAACAGCGTTCTTAAATGGACTGGCCACGCCCGGAATTTACATCAATGTGCAGGATGGAAATGGAGCAGGCCTTGGCTACGACACGAACGCGTTGACGACTGGTCTGACGACCTTGAATTTGGATCCTAACGTCGGGTTGATTGTCGCCGTCGGAGGATCAATCACCCACAATGCAGCAATGAACGATGTGGGCGGCGCATTGATGCCGTTTATTTCAATTGTAGGCGGCAAGTTCGGCAATTTTCCAAATCCCGGCAATGGACACTTTTGCGGCAGCATATGCTTGCAAAGTGTCAGCCACCATGCACTTCGTATTGCAAAAATCAAAGCTCTATTTAATATCGCGACGAATGATGAAATTTGTTTGTTATACAACACAAACGCGGCAATGCACTCTAACGAAGTGCTATTGCTTAAAAACAGTGTGCCGGTCACTGTCGACGAGAATACTGTCAACGCCGGCAATGTTTACGCTCAGGCGTTCAACAGCATTAGTCAGATTCAGAATCCAACGATAAAGGCAGTAATAGTCAGTGCCGATCCCTGGTTTACTCAAACGGCGAGTAACCTTGTCACGGCGGCCAATAATTGGATTACACAACTCCCTGCGCAACGCGCAGTGTGCTACTGTTTGCAAGAATACCAGCAGTACAACCCCACTCCGGGCAAGCGACTAAAGTACGGCCCTCTACTTCAAGACGTGTACAAAGCTTTGGGCCAAATGGCGAAAGCAGTCCTCGCTGATCCAACCGCTGGATCAAATGAGGATGCGACGGATGTCATCACCACTTGATGGCGGCCGCACCGGCAACCAGCCAATGACCGGCTAGGCAGACGTGAAGAGGGATTGGTACATGGCGCTTAGTTTCGGCGTGCTTGGCAGCATGAACAATGCGTAGTCGGGCACACCCCGGGATCGGCATTGGCTACCGGCCGGACATTGCTGGATGGACGATGGCGAACCTCGAGTGTTTCGACCTGCTTGAAGTCACTGTGGATCATTGCATCCACGGCAGCCTGGCACAGCGCGCCGAGATCTTCGACCTTGTCGCTCGCATCCCTATCAATGCCCATGGAGTAGGCCTTTCAATTGGGACCGACGTGCCGCTCGATCTCGCCTATCTCGATCAGGTTGCGGCCATCGTCGAGCGCTTGCACGCCCCCGCCTACAGCGAGCATCTCGCGTTCACCCGCGTACCCGGGCGCGATCTCGCCAATCTGCTGCCGCTGCCGCGAACCGAGGCCGTGGCCGAGATGATCGTCGCCAAAGTCCGCGCCATCATGGCGCGCATCCCAGTCCCATTCCTACTGGAGAACATTTCTTATGTGTTCGAATGGCCGGATTCGCACCTGTCCGATGCGGCGTTCCTCAACCTGATCTGCGGTGAAGCGGGTGCCGGCCTCTTGCTCGATGTCGAAAACCTCTATCTTAACGCCACCAACCATGGCTTCGACGCCTTCGCCTTCCTCGACGATCTGTCGACCGGCCTGGTGCGCGAGGTCCATATGGCAGGCGGCATCGTTGTGCGCGACCCTGGCCTGGCAAAGCCATTCCTCGCCGATTCCCATTCGCACCCGATTCCGGCCGAAACGCTCGAGCTGCTGGAATACGCGCTCGCGCGGCATACTCCGGCGACGATCGTGCTCGAACGCGATGACCGTCTCGAGGCGGCGGACGAAATCCTCGGCGACGTCGAACGTATCCGGGCCTGCGTCGATCGCGGGTCGAAAAACGGACATGGCAAAGCAACCCTTGGCAAAGCGACCGGTGGCAAAGAGACTGTTGCATCGGCAGGCTAGGCTGCTCGAATACCTGACGAGCGGAGACGCCATCTTCGGCGACGGCCGCGACGTTCACTTCGATGCAGCCCTGCAGGGGATCGATCGCGCGCTGCTACACATCGAGGCGCGCTTCTCACACGAGAAACGTATGGAGAAGATCGCCGCGGTCTTCCCCAAGACGTTTGCTTTGCTGGGCGCCGACCGGGATGCCATTATGCGAGAGTTTGTCGAGGCCTGTCCGCCTGTCGACATCAGCCGGATCGAAAGCGCGCTTCAGTTTCGCGACTTTCTGACCGCACGCTGGCAGCGCCAACCTCCAGCGGCGCGCTATTTGCCAGATGTCACCGCTTGCGAGCTGGCCCTCGCGCAGGTGCGCATCGACGGCGATGGCGAATTGACGGTAAACGCCGTTCGGACCCAGGCTGGTCTTCCTGGCATCCGCCGCAAGCCGGGCGTTGTCCTTCTGAGCGCGCGCTTTGATATCCGGCCAATCTTCGAAGGCGGCAGCGAAGGCGCAAACTTGATCGAGCGCAAAGTCCCACTTGCGATCGCTCATCATGCGGGCGAGCCGCGAATATTCGAGCTTGCCCCGGAAGTGTTTGATCTGTTGGCCGCGCTCGACCGCTGGGTCGCGGTCGACGAATTTCCCGATTCGGACGGCCTCATCGCGGATCTGACCGAAGCAGGCCTTCTCGAGGTGCGGCGTTGAGAATTTGTATCGTGGGCAAGTTTCCGCCCATCCAGGGCGGCGTGAGCATGCGCACCTACTGGACCGCGCACGCGCTGGCCGAGCGCGGGCACGAGATTCACGTCGTCACCAATGCCAAGGAAGTGCGTCCGCCCTTTCGTATGCACATGAGGCCGGAAGACTGGGTGCGATGCGAGCCACAATCGCAAATCGGTTCCGTGAAAGTCCATTGGACCGAGCCGGTCGACCGCTCGCAGTCCTACATTCCGATGGCAAGCCCGTTTGTTTCCAAGCTCGCCGGCGTCGCTGCACGCGTCCATTCCGAGCGGCCGTTCGATGTAATACTGTCACACTATATGGAGCCCTACGGGGTGGCGGGGCACCTCGCTGCAGAGATTGTGGGCGTACCGCACGTTGTGCGCATGGCTGGCAGCGACGCCGGACGGCTCTGGCACCACCCGCAGTTCGAGCCGCTGTACGATCACGTGCTGCGTTCGGCCGAGGTCGTTGTCGCCGCAGGGGTGGTGGCCCAACGGGCTATCTCGCGGGGCGTCGATCCAACCCGAATTGTATCCGGTGGAAGATTCGTGGTTCCGCAGCAGTTGTTCACGCCAACTGGCCCGGCGATCGATCTGGCGGCGCTAACCGATGAAGTCGAGCTGGACCCCACCATGCGTGATGCATTCTGGGGCCAGTTCCCAGCCGACCGACCCTACTTCGGTGTCTGCGGCAAGCTCGGCGAGAGCAAAGGATCGTTTGCGTTGCTCGCCGCCATGCAACGCCTCAAGCTTGCCGGAATTGACGTTGGGCTCGTCGCGTTGGCGCATGGGCAAGTCGAGGTAGAGCAAAAATTTCGCCGCCGCGCCCAAGCACTCGGCCTTGCGGATCATGTGCTGCAAATTCCGTTTCTTCCGCATTGGCGCGTGGCAGAGTTCCTGCGCAGTTGTCTTGCGGTGTGCTGCCTGGAGCAGGACTTTCCGATCGCGTTCCATACGCCCCAAATCCCCCTGGAAGTGCTGCTGTGCGGCAAATGCCTTGTTGGCTCTACTGAGGTCATTCGCAAGCTGCCCCATTATGAGCGATTGCCGAGCGGCTACGGCTGCGTGGCCATCGAGGACGTCAATGACGACGCAGCGCTGAGCGCACGTCTTGCCGCGATTGCGCAAGACCCTGCGCCAACGGCCGCCATCGGTGCACGTGGATACATATTTGCAGGCGATTTGCAAAAGGACTTGGCCTTTCCCGACTCTTTGGAGCAGATTTTGAAGGCGGGGGCATCGCGGCAGAAAATTACACTAACGGAGCGCGCGAAGGTTGATAACGTTATGGACAAAGCGGAAAATCGGCATTTTCCGTTGACGCAAATCGCCGTGGCCGAAATGACAAAAGGGTCTGGCACTCCTGATCGAAGCGATTTCGAAGAATCGATCGATCTCGGGCGCGCGCGCGAAGTACTGGCAACTATCGAGCGAGGCATGCGCGAAGGCCGCCATGGTCTCAAATCCCTGGCGTCAGCCGTTCATGTTGAGATTGCCATCGCGACGGCGGAGAGCGAGGTGGTGGACGCCGATCGCGCGGCTGGCTCCGACCGCTTGTTTTCGCTTCGAATGCGGCGATGGGGACTGGGAGAAGGTGAATTGGCCGCCTTGCTGCCGGTGCGAGATCCGCGACTACGTATCCTCAAGTTCAACGACAATGTCTCGGAGTTTCGTGGCGTGCGTACTGCTGCTGAGCTTCCGGCGGAGCCGAAGTCCGGTCCAAGCTTTGTGGTGGCTTTTGCAGGCGAGGGCGACGCGCGAGACCCGTTGCTGATCGATCAAGCGACTGCCAGGATTTTGGAACTAAGCGACGGGGAGCTGACTGCCGGCCAGATCTGCGAGCTCCTAAAGCGCGAACGCGGTTCATTAGAGATACAGAATGACCTCGCGTGGATCGAGAACCTGTTCGTCAGCGGGTTGGTACGCTTACAACATCCCGACGCAGATCGATAAGTGCCTGGCAGGCGAGTTGCGGTATCATTTCCACATCTTTTGCACTGCGAGAGTTGGGTATTGGCCCAAAGTGACCGATATTGCGCCGCAATCAAATGTCCGCTTCTGGGGGTATAGCGACCGCCGCTTATCCAGGCGGCGTGCGTCGAACATCGCTGGGCGTAGGATCCATTTCGGAGGCACGCGATGCCCTCCATTGACAGCACCATGTGCCGCGGCACGACATCGATCACCAATGCGCCGTTTGTTGTTCGTCAAACTAGAATCACGGTAAGCGACTATCAGGCGGGGCTGACTATTGGGCTTCGCCTTTCCTCCCACACTAGCCCCGCCGAGGAAGGCGGGGCTTTTTTGTTGGTCGAAGCTCACCCGAGCCCGCCAAACGAAAGCCCCCAGGCGCTTGGGGCGCTTTGGGGGTTTTTGCTTTGAATAAAGGCCGCTCTGGCGGATCGGGGATGTCGGGGGATTGGGGGGATACGCTAGAGCAACGTTGACGTTAGCGGCGCGGCATCGCGAACCGCTATTGCCCTGCTCTAGCAGCCGCATATCGCCGTTCGGCTAAGCCCGGTTGTGGATAACTCAGCGCGCCTTTGACGAGAACGCGGACCCGCCGCACTATTGACTAGCGGGCAGAACGTCGCCGACCCGCCGACAAGGGGGGGCGTGATGTCTGTAGTTACCGACACAGGATCTTCAAGTCTCGTGGATATGGACGTGGTCGACAAGTCTCAGTCGCACGTGATGGCACAGATTTCGTCGTAGCGTTCCAACCCGAGGGTCACGTTATTTTTCGACATCATGACCTAAAAGCATTGAGGCAAGTCTGTAGTAAGCTTCGGTGGGAAGTCGTGGAAGAAAAATCATTTCCGCTAAATCTAGAGGATATTCATTCGTATCTGAGCGGATCAGAGTGAGTCGGCGACCGATTACGGAATATGATTACTGGATTAAGCACGATCAGCTTAATAGTCGGGACGGCCATTTCGTACTGGGCAAGCGGCTACCCCGAACATCGAGCAGCCATGGAGACAGTGTGGCCTGCACCCGGTTCGGTTGACACCCGCCTAAGCTAATCCCGCCTGCATTTCGAACTCCACGGGACTTAGATATCCGATCGTCGAGTGCCGGCGTTTCGGATTATAGAAGCATTCGATGTAGTCGAACACGTCAGCCTTGGCTTCGTCACGCGTCCGATAAGTTTTGCGTGCTGTGCGCTCGGTCTTCAGCGAGGAGAAGAAGCTCTCCATCGCCGCATTGTCCCAGACGTTGCCTGAACGGCTCATCGAGCAGACGACGCCCTGGTCGGCCATCAGCTTCTGGAACTGCTCGCTGGTGTACTGGCTGCCACGATCGGAGTGATGCAGCAGCGCATCGGGCTTGCCTCGTCGCCAGATCGCCATCACCAGGGCATCGGTGACGAACTGCGCCGTCATCGCTGTGCTCATCGACCAGCCAACGACCCGGCGAGAGAAGAGATCGACGACGGCAGCCACATAGAGCCAGCCTTCTGCCGTCCACACATAGGTGAAGTCGGCAATCCATTTGCGGTTGGGAGTGGATGCTTCGAAGCTGCGGTCGAGCACGTTGGCAGCGACGGCGGCGGCATGCCGCGACGAGTGGCGGGCCAACAAAGCCGCCAACCAAGCCAATGGCGTAACGGAAAAGGCCTACGTCGCTCAATGCCGCGGTGGCGCGGCACCTGCCCAGACGACGGCGGCACCCGCTGCCCCACCGGCTCCTGCTCCCACGGCAGCACCCCCAACGGGACAAAAGACGGCCGGGGCTTGCCGCGACGAGTGGAGGGCCAACAAGGCCACTAATCAGGCCAACGGCATCACGGAAAAGGCCTATGTCGCTCAATGCCGCAGCGGCGCGGCCCCCATCCAGAGCACGGCAGCCCCAGCGGCCCCACCGGCACCCGCTCCGACAGCAGTACCCGCAACCGGTCAAAAGACTGCCGGGGCATGCCGGGATGAGTGGAGGGCCAACAAGGCCGCTAATCAAGCCGATGGCATCACAGAAAAGGCCTATGTCGCCCAATGCCGCAGCGGCGCCGCGCTTGCCCAGACCACGGCAGCCCCCTGCACCTGCGCCGGCCACAGCACCAGCTCCAGCTCCAGCACCAACGGCTTCCGCTCCTCCGTCCAGACCTCTTCCTCCGCCCGCACCAGCCGCCGGGTCTGCGCCCAATCCGGGAAATCCAGTCGGGGCGAACCAATTTTCAACCGAAGCGCAGGCTAAGTACCGCTGCCCGACGGGTACCGTTGTATGGGTGAATTTAAAATCCAAAGTCTACCATTTCAGCGGAACGAGATTTTACGGAAACACGGAACACGGCGCATACATGTGCGAAGGTGATACCGCCGCGGAGGGAATGCGCGCCGCAAAAAACGAAACGCATCCTTGAACAACTAAAGACTAAAGACTTCAAATATCGGACTAATGCCGTAGCTTCGGCATGGCGACTTGACGTAAAAAAATCCGCTCTATCGATCTTTTTCGATGCTGCGGTTGTCACGCAGCAACTCGCCTCCGCTTCAACCTGAACAGCGGCCGAAAGCCACCTCCTGGCGCAAAGCGGACATTCTGCAAGCCGCGCTTACAGAACCGAATTTTTGAGTACGCGGCCTAATTCAACGAGTCAGAGGCGCGAACCGGTCTCAGTTGGTGTTCCTTATTCACTTATGCTCAGGATTTCTCGAACATCCGGAAGCAACAGCAGCTCTTCAAAATAGGTGATCGTTTTCATAAGCCCTTCCTTGAGCGGCGTATGCGGTTCCCAATTCAGCATTTGCCTCGCTTTGGAAATATTCGGCTGCCGTTGTCGAGGATCGTCTTGGGGCAAAGGCCGATGCACCACCTTAGACCTGGAGCCGGTAAGCTCAAGTATCGTAGTGGCAAGCTCAAGCATCGTGAACTCTTTCGGATTTCCCAAATTAATCGGCCCGATCAAGTCGTCCTGGCTCCTCATCAGTCTGATCAGGCCGTCGACCAGATCATCAACATAACAGAACGATCGAGTCTGCGTGCCATCGCCATAGATTGTTATGTCACGGTTAAGCAGTGCCTGAACGATGAAGTTTGAAACGACCCGGCCATCGTTCGGATGCATGCGCGGACCATAGGTGTTGAAGATGCGCGCCACTTTGATCCGCAGCTTGTGTTGACGCCAATAGTCGAAGAATAGCGTCTCAGCGCACCGTTTCCCCTCATCGTAACAGGACCGTATCCCGATTGGGTTGACGTTACCCCAATAGTTCTCCGTTTGAGGGTGGATCGTGGGATCGCCGTAGACTTCCGACGTCGACGCTTGAAGAATCTTCGCCCGCAAACGTTTGGCGAGCCCCAACATGTTAATTGCGCCATGCACGCTGGTCTTGGTCGTCTGAACTGGGTCGTGCTGGTAGTGTACTGGAGAGGCTGGGCACGCCAAATTATAAATCTGATCGACCTCAACATAGAGCGGAAACGTTACGTCGTGTCGAAGCAGTTCAAAATTTTTGTGGTCGAGAAGACCTTCGATGTTGCGCTTGGCACCGGTAAAGAAATTATCGAGACAAAGCACATCCGCACCGTTCGCCAGCAGGCGCTCGCACAGATGCGAACCGAGAAACCCCGATCCTCCGGTCACCAAGTTACGCTGCTGAAGATGCATTACAGTCTCCGTTTATTCCGTCACACCATATCCGAGTGACTTTGGTTTCGGCAAATTCATAGGTGCGCGTCCCGGCTCACTAACGGATAACTCGTTATCGACCATTTGTCATGCGGGCGAAGGTATCGCCGGCTAGAAGGTTAATGGCTTAATCGAATAGGAGTTGTTCGGCGGGCACGCCGAATTTACGGAAGCGCGGTCGAAATTTGCGGCAAAATAGCGTGGCGGCCGACATGTTCGACACTGGAAATGAGATCCCCGCACTGCAGCCTTCGAAGGTGTACAACCTCATTGGGCTGATGGTCGCCCCGCCCCACTCTTGACGATCGGTGCGAAGTACCGATTGCTGCATGTGCCCACTCCCTTCGACACTTGCAATTGATCCAGTTGACCAAGCAATTCGCCCCATCGCTCGAGCCCTTTCTGCTTGGTAAAATGTGCATCGAGCATTTCTCGCGCATGCCTGCCCATTTCTGCGACCGATTCTGGCTCCGCTGACAGACGTAGCAAGGTATTAACGAGCGCACACGCGTCAGCTGGCTCGATGGCGACGCCACACGCGAATTGATGCACAAGTCGTGCAAGTTCTCCGTCCTTATCACCAATGACTATGACCGGTTTGCCGGCAGATGCGATACCGTAGAACTTGCTCGGAACAATCAGGCCCTCAAGCTTGGAGTTGAGTGATAGCCAATGCGAATCGGGAACGCCTAGAGAATAGGCGAGCATTTTTCGCTCTTGATAGGGGATGAACCGGAATGAGCTATCGAGACCACGCCGTTTAACGATCCTGGCCAGTTCATCGAAACGTTTGCCGCCGCCGATCATTAAGAAAACAAACCGCGTGTTGCCGCGCAGGCGTTCGGCGGCGGCCAGCACAGTGTCGAACTCGTGAGCCCTGCCGAGATTGCCTGAATAGCCAAGGACGAATTTCCCTTCCAAACCCCAGGCCTGACGCAACGGATTATCAACCTGGGCAATGGGCTGGATGTCCTCGTCATTGGACCAGTTCGGGATGACGTGAATCCGTTCCACAGGAGTGCCCAGAGCTTCGACCTTTCGGGCCATTAAATGGCCAATGACCACGGTCGCCTCGGCATCTCGCAAGGAGCGATTGCGCAAAACTGCAAGGCTCGCGGCAAGGGGGCCACGCATAAATGGCACCCCGAGCTCTACGGCGGTTTCGGGGAAGATGTCCTGCAGCCAATTAATCAACCGTGCGCCCTTGCGGCGCGCGATAGCCATAGCAACGACAGAAACCAGCGGCGGATCTGTTTTGGCAATAATGATATCTCCACGGCGCATAACCTGAATGAGGCATTGCCACACCGACCGATAGAACGAAAGGTAATCGATCGAGCGGCCGAGCAAGGCGGCGCGTCCGAATTCGGTCGAAGAAACGCGATGCACATGCACGTCATTGATAGTCTCATAGGCCGGCAACGAAGCCTTGGGATCATCATAGATTTGGGTACTCGTGACGACGTGAACTTCCCTTCCCGTGCTTGCCAAGTAGAAGACGAGGTCGGAGAGCATTTGGCTCGTTGCCGAATGGTCGGGGAAGAAAAATCTATTGATGAAAATCAATCGCTGCATCTGCGCCCTGCTTCTAGGCGGAGTGAATAAATTTGATCCAATAGCAGGCCGGGTCGATAAATAGCATGCCGAGGACGCTCTCAGCGAGTTATTCGTATCTCGCAGCACTGGCGTGGTTAAAGCTCGGGTTATGATCGACGCCGCCAATTCAGCGACCCCGAAACGCGCTCAAGCTAACCGTCAGCGACAGATCAGTTCGCCCCGAGGGTTACATCTTCTCCTGTATAACTGCCATTCGAAGGGAAGCCAAGCGAGGGCGTGGTTGGGCAGAACTGTCGTCCATAGAAATGAGAGAACAATAGAGGGGCTGCAAAGATTTTGCTGTATTAACGGCGTGCGATTCATCGAGTTAACTTTATGATCGCTAACGAATAGATTGGAATTACCGAGTGCTATATTTTGATAATCGTTAATAGACACGAGCTGGTGACGGGAAAGATTTCATGCGCATCGCGATGATCGGCACTGGTTATGTGGGCTTGGTGTCGGGAACCTGCCTCGCCGATTTTGGACATCAAGTGGTTTGCGTCGACAACGACGCCACTAAGATTGAGAGGCTTAGACGTGGCGAATGTCCGATCTACGAGCCCGGATTGCCGGACCTCCTGCGCTCCAATGTCAGCGCGGGACGACTGGCGTTCGCAACCGAGATTGCCGAACCGGTCCGTACCGCCGACGTGGTCTTCATCGCGGTTGGTACACCATCGCGGCGCGGCGACGGACACGCAGACCTCTCTTTCGTCTATGACGCGGTGCGCGAAGTCGCAGCGGCGCTAGATGGCTTTACCGTCGTTATCACGAAGTCCACGGTGCCGGTTGGAACAGGCGATGAAGTCGAGCGAATCATTCAAGAGGTTCATCCGGGTGCCGATGTGGCCGTGGTATCCAACCCGGAGTTCCTCCGCGAAGGCGCCGCCATCCACGATTTCAAGCATCCTGATCGAATTGTAGTCGGAACGGCCGACGAGCGCGCCAAGAAGGCGGTAGCCGAGATCTATCGTCCACTCAGTCTCAATCAAGTATCCATTCTCTACACCACGCGGTGTACCGCCGAACTCATCAAATACACTGCCAATGCGTTCCTGGCGACCAAGATCACCTTCATCAATGAGATTGCTGACCTTTGCGAGCGAGTCGGCGCCGACGTGCAGGAGGTCGCGCGCGGAATTGGTCTCGACAATCGGATCGGCGGTAAATTCCTACATGCCGGTCCTGGCTTTGGCGGTTCCTGCTTTCCCAAGGACATACGGGCACTGATCAAGACCGCGCACGACCACGGTGTGCACGTCCGCATCCTCGAAGCCGTCGCCTCGGTAAACGACATGAGAAAACGAGCCATGGCCCGAAAAGTGGCGGCTATGTTCGGTGGCGTCTTACGTGCTCGGACAATTGCGGTACTTGGCCTGTCGTTTAAACCAAACACTGACGACATGCGCGAGGCGCCATCACTATCTCTCATTACAGCACTACAGGACATGGGCGCGAGCGTGCGTGCCTTCGATCCCGTCAGCATGGACCAAGCAAAGGCCGTGCTCGGAAATGTGCTCTACGCTGAGAACGCTTATGACTGTGCCGATGGTGCCGACGCGCTGGTAATCGCCACGGAATGGGAGCAGTTCCGTGCCCTTGACCTCAAACGCCTGCACGACCTGATGGCTTGCCCGGTGATCGTTGACCTGAGGAATATTTACCAGCCGGACGAAGTGAAGCGACACGGTTTTGCTTATGCCAGTGTTGGTAGGTCAACCGCAGAACCAGCCTATCCTGGTGAGCGTAGGAGCGCCTCGTCGGACTCGCGAAGGCGAAAGCAGTTGGCCTGAACCAATGGTAGACACAAAATCGACTTCGAAGATTATGGTCGCTAGTCTAGGCGCCGTAGCCGGGGACGGCCACGCCACGGCCGCGCCGCCAAACGCGGCGCCCAAAACGACGCGAATGACCCTGAGCGACACTTTACGAACGCCGATTACCGCATTGCGAAAGGTTCATTTCGCGGAACGGGAACTATGGAATATTGGACCGCGGGTGGATCGCTGAAAGTGTCGCGTTTGAACCAAGTGAGACATGGAGCAGAAAATTTTGCTGTGACGCACAATATAGCCTTCGTTCAGCAATTTTGTCGGCTGAGGTCGATCTGAGCAACGTGGCGAGATAGGCGGCCTTGCACTTGCTTATTGTTCGCCAGCTCTGCGCTTCATCACCGGCAGTAGTTGGCGAATGGAGAAATAGTCAGGCCATGGCTCGCCCTTGAGAACGTCGAGCCGTTTGCGTAGGTTATCGACATTGAAATGATCGGCGCGAATGCTCTCGGAAAGCTCATCCCAAGCGAGCGGCATTGATACCGATGCCGACGGCTGCGCGCGAGTGGAATACGGCGCCACCGCGGTCGCGCCGCGGACGTTTCTCAAATAGTCGATGAATATCCGTCCACGCCGGGACACCTTCGCCATGGTCGCTACGTAACGATCGGGCCGCGCTTTTGCCATCTGCTGGGCGATAGATTGCGTGAATGCCTTGGCGTAATCCCAGCTCGCGCTCGGCTCGATCGGCAGCACGACGTGAAGGCCCTTACCGCCCGAAGTTTTGACGAAGCTTCTGAGCCCAAGTGCTTCCAAGCGACTGCAAATTTCGAGTGCGCCATCGATGACGGCGCGCCATGCGACATCCTCGCCAGGGTCGAGATCAAAGATGAGGCGATCAGGCTTTTCAAGATTTGCCATGGTGGAGCCCCACGGGTGAATCTCTAAGACGCTGGCCTGAACGAGATCAAGTAAGCCCTCCACGCTGTCGAGCGTAAGCATCCTCTCCTTTTCGCCGACATGGACGCGCTTCACGGCGTCGCTGAGACCCGGCCACCCGTGCTTTGCGAAGAAACACGTCTCGCCCACCCCTGAAGGACAGCGCACGAGACTCAACACCCGCCCCGCGAGATGCGGCAGTATCCAATCGGCAATGTCGGTGTAGAACTCGGCCAAGCCTTCCTTGGTGATGCCTGCTTCGGGCCACAGGATTCGGTCTGGGTGTGTAAGTCGTTCGCGGACGGGTTTGCTGTGATCAATTCTGGATTTCTCAGGCAGCGCCTCAAGCGCGATTTCATCCGCAGGACGATCTTCGCGCAGACCCTTGAACGCGGCTTGGCGGACGAGCTGGTCAGCCGTCCAACCGCGAAATTCCACTTCGCAGACGAGCTGCGGCTTGGCCCAGCGCACACCCTTTTCGGACCCGGCCGGCATAGCATTACCCAGCGTCGGTTTGGAGCAACTGAGCTTATCCAGTGCAACGCGCAACGACCGCGCCTGCTCGCTCGAATAACCGGTGCCGACACGGCCGGCGTAGAGCAGCGAGCCGTACGCGTAGTACCCAAGAAGCAATGCTCCGACCGCGTCCTTAGAGGCCGTCGATGGGACATAGCCGAGAATGACAAACTCTTGGCTGAGAACCGTCTTTGCCTTCTGCCAGTGACCGCCCCTTCCCGGCCGATATGGCAGGTCGCCGCGCTTGGAGACGATGCCCTCCAATCCGAGTCGTGCCGCATGTTCGAACACGGTCGGCCCATCCTGACTGAGATGCTCGCTGTAGCGAATGGGCGAAGCAGGCGGCAGCCGCGCGAGCACTTGGTGCAGCAACTCCTTGCGATCGAGCAAGGTTACTTTCGTGAGATCGAAGCCTTCACAATAGAGCAGGTCGAATACGAAATGGCGGAGACGATCGCCTCGTCCGGCGCTCAAATCGGCCTGCAGCAGCGAAAAGCTGGGCAAGCCGGCGGCATCTTCGACCACGATCTCGCCGTCGAGCAGCCCAGAACTTAAACTCAGCTCCTTCAGCGCCGTCGCAATCGACGAAAAGCGCTTGGTCCAATCGAGGCCAGTGCGAGTCAAAAGCCGAATGCTCTTGCCGTCGATCCGGGCCTGCGTCCGGTATCCGTCATACTTGATCTCGTGAATCCATTTGGGACCCGTCGGTGCCTTGTCAGTCAATTGCGGCAGGCTGGGCTCGAGGAACGCCGGAAGGATGCTTTTGCGCGCTCCCTTGATTTTCGCAGGATCAGGCAGCGGCGTCGTCCGACTGCGGATGACATTCGCCCGGCCGGCGTGGTCCGCTCTAAGCTCGCCAACGGCCGCGAGCTGCTGCGTGGTACGGCCGCTGGCCGTCGATGTCGTCGCCTCCTCGGTGATGTCGACGTCACCTGGATGCCGCGCGAACTCATCATCAGCCTTGATAAGCAACCATACCTCTTTCTTCTCGCCGGCCCGGGGACGCATCCGCACCAGATGCCAACGGCCTTTCAGCCGCTTGCCGTACAGCGCGATGTCGAGATGACCTTTCTTCAGTCCGAACTCAGGGTCGAATGCGGATTCCCAGCGGCCTCGATCCCATACAATCATTGTGCCGCCGCCATACTCGCCCTTCGGGATGTTGCCTTCGAAGTCGAGATACTGCATCGGGTGGTCTTCGGTACGCACGGCGAGGCGCTTCTCGCCGGCGATAAGGCTCGGCCCTTTGGTAACGGCCCAACTCTTGAGCGTACCGTCTAACTGCAGCCGCAGGTCGTAATGGACACGCCGGGCGTCGTGCTTCTGCACGACGAACTGATAATCGTTGCCGCGACCGAGCTTTGGCTTCGGCTCGGTCGTCCGGGCGAAGTCTCGTTTGGCTTTATATGTCTTTAGCAGGTCGGCCTTCGACCTCGGCCTTGCGCGTTGAGGGCGAGCCGGCACGGTTGCTGCCACTGGTCAAAATGAGGCAGACAACTAACCAGCCTTTTTCTGCCGGGCATGCCGGCGATCGGCAGTAGCATCTCGGTTTGGCCTGCGATTCGCTTGCTTGCCTTCTTCTTCGCTGCGCCGGGGGCAGTGTGTTCCTGACCAATGCTGCGACGAAGTGCGTCCATGAGGTTGATGACGCGGGGCGCGTCATCGGACTCGCTCACCGGCACAGTTGCTACGCCCGCTTGCTTATTCTTGAGCAGCTCGACGAGCGCCTTCTCGTAGTGATCCTCGGCGACCTTGGGATCGAAGTGTCCGAGCTTGGTATCGACGATGTGCGCGGCAAGCTTCAACATCTCGTCTGGCAATTTCAGAGTGGGAATGTCCTCGAAGTATTCAGCCTGATCGCGCACTTCATAGGAGTATCGAAGCGTCGTTGCCAATAACCCCTTAGCGAAGGGCTCCAGCATCATAACGTGTTCGCGCCGCGATATGACGACGCTTGCGAGGCCCACCACTTTCTTCTCGCGCATGGCGTCGCGAACGACCGCAAACGCCTCCTGGCCGACCTGGTCGGTCGGCGTGATGTAATATGGAGTATCAAGGTAACGGTCGTCGATTTCTGACCGTGGCACAAAGCTAGTGTCCCTATTCAAAGGTTCGCTGCACTATGAGCCGAATGCAGACTGAATCATTTCAACGGGTTGCGGGAGCGTTGGGGCTCAAACTGATGCAGCAAACTTCAGATTCGGGACACTAGTAATGTCGACGGTATGGGTACTTTCGATCTTGATCGCGTCGATCTCGTCGTCCTCGACCAGAATGTATTGGCCCTTGGCGTACTCATAGCCGCGCTTGATGTCATCCTTGTCGACCGGCTCCCCGGACTCGGCGTCCACCATCTGTTGCTTGAGGCGGTTGCCAGTCTTGGAATTGATCCGGTTGAACGACACGCGCTCGCTGCTTGAAGAGGCCGGGTACAGCGCGATCGGACACGAGACCAGCGACAACTTCAGATAGCCTTTCCAATTGGCTCGAGGGGCCATAACCAACTCCTTATGCAACTCTACGGGTGCCTAACCACGGAGTATAACGAGGGGGTCACACAGGGTCGAATCAAGCGGACCAGACCCAGAACGGAGGTTTCTGTGCCCGGTAAACGAGTGCAATTTGATCAGGAGACCTGGAACGCCATCGATCTGTTGGCCCGCGACAGCATGAAGGACTTCCAGGAACTCGCGGATGAAGCGTTTCGTGATCTTCTCAAAAAGCACGGCAGGCCAACTGATCTAAAATCGGCGCTTCGTCAGAGTGCCGGTCAGCGCGCGGAGATCCGCTGCCTTCATAAAAATGAAGCCAAGCCGAAGAAGCCTCATCCGTCACGCTGAGTCCGTCGGGGCCAGGCCGCCTTCCCTCGGGCGGGCCGGCGCGGCAGTTATCGGGGGAAGACCTGCCGCTACAGCCTCGCACAGGCGCGGCCGTTTCTGACCCAGCCTGTGTAAAAACGGATCGCCTGCTTTGATTCTCGCGGTAAGGTTCTTGAGCGATTTGCGGGAGGATCGGATGAGGCGCTTCGTTGAGGGGGTTGATCGCGGGCAGACGACGTTATTTCCGGAGTGCATACCTCCCAAGTGCCGGTGCGGGTAAGGCCGCACGGCACTCTTGCTCGTAAAGCCGAGATGTCTTCTCCAAGAAGTTCTCAATCGATTTTCTCGCGACACTGAGCCCGGCTCGTTTGAAGCGATAGCCAAGGAAATCAAATCCGGGTTCGATCCGCTCGGTCTGGAAAGCGC
>Ga0210396_10003017_pt1 | contig 16921 bp, 17 predicted proteins | sample IncBWH17OmetaG_FD_155466 | JGI IMG/M metagenome (GOLD analysis project Ga0210396, IMG submission 155466) | Forest soil microbial communities from Barre Woods Harvard Forest LTER site, Petersham, Massachusetts, United States - Inc-BW-H-17-O ... | reverse complement strand
CCGTCATCGCCCGCTGCCCGGTCTTCGGCGGAAAACTGAAATCCTTTGACTCCGAGAAAGCCAAAGCCGTGCCCGGCGTCCGCGACGTCTTCCCTATCGATCCCGTAGCGCAAGGCGCGTTCACCGCCGGCGGCGTCGCCGTCCTCGCCGATAATTCCTGGGCCGCCATGCAGGGCCGCAAAGCGCTGCAGATTTCCTGGGAAGAAGGTTCCGCCGCTTCCGAATCCTCCGCCTCGCTCCATCAACAGTTTCTGGACAACGCCGCCAAGCCCGGCAAAGTGGTCCGCAACGATGGCGACGCTGGCGCTGCGCTTGCCGCCTCCCCGAGAAAAATCGAAGCCATCTACGAACTTCCTTTCGCGTGCCACGCCACCATGGAGCCCATGAACTGCACCGTGCACATCCGGCCCGACGGCGCGGAGGCCTGGGTGCCCACGCAGGCCCCGCAGTGGGCGCAGGCAGTAATCGCCGGAGTTTCGAAACTCCCTCCGGAAAAAGTCATCGTGCACACTACGCTGATGGGCGGCGGTTTTGGCCGGCGCTATCAGGCCGACTTCGTCATGGAAGCCGCGCAAGTCGCGAAAGTTTCCGGCAAGCCCGTCATGGTGTTCTGGACCCGGGAGGACGACATGCAGCACGGCTTCTATCGCCCCGCGTCTTATCACCATTTCTCGGGCGCGCTGGACGCCAAGGGCAATCTCGCCGCCTGGAAACATTTCCAGACTTCCACTTCGATTGACGCGATGTGGAGCGCCAAGGGCAAAGAGACCCCGGAGAATTCCGAATTTGCGACCGCCGCGTTCATCCCCTATGGAACACCAAACTACCGTCTCGAATACACCGTCGCGAATTCGTCCGTACCGCGCGCATGGTGGCGCTCCGTCGAGCACTCTTCGAGCGGCTTCGTCGTCGAATCCTTTGTGGATGAGCTTGCGGCGGCCGCCGGAGCAGACCCGCTGGAATTCCGCCTCCGCCTCATCGGCGACGATCGCAAGATTCCCGACTTCACCAACCCGAAGGAAGGCAAGCCGCTCGACACCGCGCGCCTCAAAAATGTTTTGCGCCTGGCAGCCGAAAAAGCGGGATGGGCCAAGCCGCTCCCCGCAGGAAATTCCCGCGGCATCGCCGGATACTTTTCGTTCGAAAGCTACACCGCCGCCGTCGTCGAAGTCAGCGTGAAAGACGGCGCCGTAAAAGTGCAGCGCATCGTTTACGCCGTGGACTGCGGCCGCCCCATCAATCCCGAAGGCGTGCGCGCCCAAGTCGAAAGCGCCGCCATCTACGCGCTTTCCGCGTCCTTGCACGACGCCATCACCATCAAGGGAGGCCGCGTCGAGCAGTCGAACTTCAACGACTACGGAATGCCGCGCATCAACGAAGCCCCAAAAACCGAAGTCCACGTGGTGATGAGCCAGGAAGAACCCACCGGCATCGGCGAGCCCGGCTTGCCGGTAGTCGCCCCGGCCATGTGCAACGCCATCTTCGCCGCCACCGGCAAACGCCTTCGCCGCCTCCCGATTCGCGCCGAAGACCTGGCGTAGACTGGCTACTTCAGAAGTATCTGCCCATGCAGAAAAAATCAGGTTCTCTCTTACTGAGAACTGAAAACTGAAAACTGACTACTGACAGCCTGTTCGCACTTGCACGGCTCGCATCCCCTCTGTAATGACAAAGAAATAAAAATTTACTTCTTACTGAGAACCGAAAACTGATTACTGGCAACGGGGTTTGTTGCAGAATATCGTGTGCCTCTCAGCTCCATCTATCTCGCCGCCATCCCTTTCGCTATTTGGTTCTATCTCCTTCTTGCCCGCGGCTCCTTCTGGAAAGTCCAGGAAGACGACACCGCCCCGCAGCCGCTCGAACACTGGCCGCGCGTCATCGCCATCGTTCCCGCGCGCAACGAAGCCGAAACCATCGCCCGCGCCGTCAGCGCTTTAGCCAAGCAGGACTACCCTGGCGAATTCTCGATCGTCATCGTGGATGACCACAGCGAAGACGCCACCGCCGCGCTGGCTCTCCAAACCGCCGAAGAATCCGGCGCAACAGACCGCGTCCTCGTTCACGCAGCAGCCCCGCTTCCCCCCGTCTGGACCGGAAAACTCTGGGCTTTGAACGAAGGCATTTCCCTGGCCGCAAAAAAAATGCCTGCCTTCTATTGGTTCACCGACGCCGACATCGTCCACGCGCCCGATACGTTGCGCCGCCTGGTTTTCCGCGCCGAACGGGATTCGCTGGACCTCACCTCGCTCATGGTGCTGCTGCAGGCCAAGACATTTCCGGAACGCTTCCTGATCCCGCCATTCCTCTATTTTTTCCTGATGCTCTACCCCCCGCGTTGGATCGCCGACCCCAAAGCGCGCACCGCCGGCGCCGCCGGCGGATGCATTCTGCTCCGCCGACCCGCGCTCGAACGCATCGGCGGCCTGGCCGCCATTCGAAACGAAGTGATCGACGATTGCGCCTTGGCCCGCGCCGTGAAAAAGTCCGGCGGGAAAATCTGGATGGGCCTCACCCGCGCCAGCGTCAGCCTCCGCGAATACCGCACCTTCGCCGAAATCCGCGACATGATCGCCCGCACCGCCTTCGCCCAACTCCGCCATTCGTTCGTTCTTCTCGTCGCCACCCTCGCCGGCCTCTTCGCCACCTTTTGGCTCGCCTGGATTCTCTTCCTCACCGGAAACGATCCCGCCTGGATCATGGCCAGCACCGCCATCTCCATCATGACCACCACGTTCCTGCTAACCGTCTCCTTCTACGGCCTCTCCCCGCTTTGGTCCTTCACTCTTCCGCTCGCCGCCGCCTTCTACGGCTACGCCACCTGCCTCTCCGCCGCCCGCCACTACCTCGGCCGCGGCGCCCAATGGAAAGGCCGCTCCCAAGCGCAGAAAGGATTGAGTAGTTCTTAAACGCCCGACGATCCCGAATCAATCGCGGCCAAGTTTCGAGTAGTTAATTCCTGATTCTCTGACTACACATCTAAGTGATTGCGTTTGGGAAGACGAAACCCGTACAACCAAACACCGAAAAAGAAGGCACACACGTTCAAAGCTATCCAGATTTCTTCATCGCGCAATTCCAACTTGGGGTTCCTTCGGTAAATGGAGAGCCACGGTCTTGTCAAGAGGTATTGAATCCCCTGAAATTCATCACCCGGCTTGTGATAATAGATGTTGGAATCCGCGTCGTTCCATGTCGCTTGGCCTCCGTAGGTCACTTCGCGCACCACGTAAGCGTAGCGAAAGACGTCCTGCTCTTGATTCAAATCGATATACCAGGCAGGGACGGAAATCCCGTTACGTGAGAACTCGAAATCCGAATACATTTGAGGAAGAACGCGGACGATTCCCCACACGGCGAGCATCGATAGCGCGAGCGGCCAAGTTTTCTTCAACCAAGCCAAAGGACTGAACTTCATCGCAATTGTATACGACATTATATGCCAGCTAATTGGCCAGTGCCTGATATTTACCCAAATTTGGAGAGTAAGGCACCGCCGAGCATCGAAAATTGTGGTGAATCGCATTTGAGTTTGTTATTCTTGGCGCAGGTGAAGTACAGGGCTGTATCCCGCATTTAAGGAACGGCACCGGAGGCCACCATGAGCGTTGTCCCGCAATCCGGCAACGGCAAAATCACCGTCCCCGAACTCCTCCAGCGCAAATCCAAAGCTGCTGGCTCCCTATCCAACTCCAAGAAAATCACCTGTCTCACGGCCTACGACTATCCGACCGCGCGCTTGGTTGACGAAGCCGGCGTGGACGTCATCCTCGTCGGCGATTCGCTCGGCATGGTTGTCCTCGGCCACGAAAACACGCTGTCCGTCACCATCGACGAAATGCTGCATCACACGCGCGCCGTGCGCCGCGGAACCCGCCGCGCGCTCCTCGTCGCGGACATGCCCTACGGCAGCTATCACACGGACATGGCCGAGTCGCTCCACAACGCCATGCGCTTCGTGAAAGAAGCCGGCGCCGAAGCCGTAAAAGTCGAAGGCGGCGAGCGTCGCCTCGAATTGATTTCGCGCCTCACCGAAGCCGAAATCCCCGTGATGGGCCACGTCGGCCTGACCCCGCAATCCGTAAACGCGCTCGGCGGCTATCGCGTGCAGGGCAAAACGTTGGACACCGCCGAAGTGCTGATTCGCGACGCGCGCGCCGTGGAAGCAGCAGGAGCCTTCGCCGTGGTTCTGGAAGCCATGCCGCGCGAGCTGGCAGCGCAAATCACGCGCGAATTGCGCATTCCCACGATCGGCATCGGCGCTGGCCCCGATTGCGACGGGCAGATTCTGGTGGTTCACGATCTGCTCGGACTCACGTTTGGTGCGACGCCAAAATTTGCGAGGCAGTACACGAACATCGGGAAAATGATTTCCGCCGCGGTGCGCGAATACTGCGATGATGTGCGCGGCGGAATGTTTCCATCCGATGGCGAGTCCTATCATGCGGCGCAGATGGCCACGGAGCAGAAAGAGGCGCCCGTAAATAGTGACGGCGACTGGTAGAAAGCGAGCCACCAAGCAAGAATCAAAAGCGGATTCGACGGTTTCGCCTGTTCAGTTTGCCTGCCGCAAGCAGGGCAGGCTCGGAATGACAACTGAAATCAAGTCCTGCATCTGGAGGGGAAGATGACGCCGCAAGAGATGCGCACGCTGTATGACTACAACGCCTGGGCAAATCGTCGCTCAATCGAAGCGGCATCCGCTCTGTCAGCGGAGAAATTTGTGCAGCCGATGGGCTCCAGCTTCGGTTCCGTTCGCGACACCCTGGCGCATATTTGGGGCGCCGAATGGATTTGGCTGGAGCGATTTCAGGGCCGCTCGCCTTCATCGCTTCCGGATACCACGCAGTTTCCAGACATGGCGAGTTTGCGGGAACGCTGGGACGAGCTCGAAGCGCGTTTGCTGGGTTTCGTGCGCGGGCTGGCGCAGTCGGATCTTGACCGCGTCTTCGAATACAAGACGCTGAAATTCGGCGTCTACCGCAATCCCCTGTGGGAATCGATGCAGCATCTGGTGAATCACGGGACGTATCACCGCGGCCAGGTCACGACACTGCTGCGCCAACACGGCGCGCAGCCCATCGCGACGGACCTGATGCACTTTTATCGCGAACGCGCCACCGCCGCAGGCGCATAACTTCGAGCGCCTACCCTTCCCAGTGGAAACCATCCGAACCATTGCCTGGATGAAAGAACTGGCGCGGCAAGCGCATGCGGAGCACCGCATCATCGGCCTCGTCCCGACCATGGGTGCACTCCATCGTGGACACGTGGCCCTCATCGAACGCGCCAAGCAGGATTCCTCGCCAGTGATCGCCTCCATTTTCGTGAACCCCAAGCAGTTCGGTCCCAAAGAAGATTTTTCCAAATACCCGCGCACCTTCGATAAGGACAGGGAAAAACTCGAACAAGCCGGCGTGGATGCGCTCTTTGCACCCGAAGCGCCGGAGATCTATCCGCCTGAATTCTCTTCCTACGTAAACGTAGATGGCCTGAGCGACCGCCTCGAAGGCCGCTCCCGCCCCGGCCATTTTCGCGGCGTCGCGACGGTCGTACTGAAACTTCTGCAAATCGTTCAGCCGGATTTTGCTTATTTCGGCCGCAAGGACGCGCAGCAATCGCGCATCATCCTGCAGATGGCGCGCGACTTGAATCTCAACACGGAAATCGTCGTCTGTCCCATCGTGCGCGAGCCGGATGGCCTCGCCCTTTCTTCGCGCAACGCGTATTTAAATGCAGACGAACGCAAAGCCGCCATCGTCCTGCATCGCGCCCTCGACGCCGCAAGAACCGAGATCCTCGCGGGAGTCCGCGACGCCCTGCAATTGCAAACGGTTCTTCACCGCACCCTCGGAGCAGAACACCTCGCAAAAGTGGACTACGCCGAAATCGTGGACGCACATTCTTTTGAGCCCGTCACGCGCATCAGCAAGCCCTGCTATATCCTTCTAGCCGTCTTCATCGGCAAAACCCGCCTGATCGACAATCTCTTCATCGAGCCTCAGCCCGCGGCCCCGGACGAACTCGACATCCACTTCTAGCCCCTCGTACCGGCCGCCTTCGGGCGGCCGCTCCTCCGTTATTCAAGGGAATCGCTTTTGCTTTTAATCCCCAATCCAGCTCCGACCGTGTGATATAATTTCCTTGTAGACCACTGCGCCCCGGCAAGCCGGGGCGTTTTGTTTTTAGTAGCACAGGCACTCCTGCCTGTGCTCTTTGTTTTCCCGTCGACAAATCCAAAACTCAAACTCTAAGGACGCTTTCATGTCCTCTCTCAGTAAAAAGGACCGCGTATCCCTCTGTCTATTCCCCAACCCGCCCAGTCGGTTGCGCCATCCCTTCTGCTCGCCTGCCATGAGCCGCAGCCACGCCCATCCACTCGACCGCTTGGCCCGGACAGGGAGACCCCTTGGGTCCATCCTGAACGCCGCATCCGCCCAGACAACAAACTCCTTTAGAATCAACACTTGCAGAGAGGCCCGCAACTGTTGATTCTAAATGATTTACACCACAGCTAACTCCTTTATCAGCAACACTTACAAAAAACCAAGGGGTGGGGGCACTGCTTCCATTGGAATTCTCACCGGAAGAGCGCTCTCTGGAAGTCTGGAAAGAAGCCACTAATTCTGCTGGATGCGCTTTAACACCTCAGCGGGATGCCCTTTGGCTTTGACCAGGGGCCAGACCTCTTCGATCTTGCCGTCCTTCCCGATTAGGAACGAACTGCGCACGATTCCCGTGTAGGTGCGGCCCATGAACTGTTTCTTCTGCCATGCGCCGAACTTTCCGATGGCTTTATGGTCGGGATCGCTGAGCAAGGGGAAATTCAGTTTTTGTTTTTCCTTGAAGGAGGCGAGCGCTTTGACGGGATCGGCGCTCATCCCGAGGATGGCGACCCCGTGCTGGTCGAATTCCGGCTTTGCGTCACGAAACTCGGACGCTTCAATCGTTCAACCGGAAGTGTTCGCTTTGGGATAAAGGAAGAGCAAGACGCGCTGGCCTTTGAAGTCATTCAAGGAGACTTCCTTGCCGTCGTCGGCTAGAAGATTGAAGTTGGGGGCTTTGGCGCCGATCTTGAGCATGAGAGTTTCCTCGCGTGGAATCTTGTGAGCTTAGCAGAATCAGGAGCGGATGGCTTCGGAACGCCGACCCTACAAAAAAAAGGCCGGCCGGAATGCGGGCGCTACAAGTCCAAACTGCTAGTAGTCATGAGCGCGAATCCAAGAAGTCAGTTCGTCGCGGACGGAGAAGGCCGCGCCGGAGGCGAAGCGAGCGGTCATGTCGTAGGCGACGACCTCCAGAGGAATGCTTCTGTAGACAAAGCGGCTGTCAACCAAACCTTGAATATAGGCGCGGGCGAATCGCGCAACGCCAAGCTGGCGATATTGTTCGGCATGCACGAGCTCATGAAATAGCAGAGGAACGCCGAGCCGGCCGCGGCGGACGAGGACGCAATTGTCGAACGTAATTCCGGAAGCGCCCGTGAAATCGAAGTCGAGCCGGATACCCCGCAAGGCCAATACACTTTTGACAAACCGCAACAAAGCCGGTTGGCCCAAGTTGTCGACGATTCGGATGAGCACGATGGAGAGCAAATCGTCGTGATAGTGGCGCGCGAGCGCCGAACGTTCTTCGGCGGACAAAGGGCGCGCATGACGAATGTGCCAAGCATGTTGCACGTGAATCCAAGCCTGTGCCAGGAGCGCGCAGACCGGTACGAACGATCTGGCGATGATCACTTTGCGTCTGCAAGGAGTTTCTTGACGATGTCGTTGACGGCCTGCGGGTTGGCCTGGCCGCGCGTAGCCTTCATGACTTGGCCGACGAAAAACTTGAAGACGCCTTCGTTGCCGGACTTGAATTTGGCCACGTTGTCTGGATTCTTGGCGATGACCTCGCGCGCGGCTTGCTCGATGGTGGAAATATCGCTGATTTGAGCAAAGCCTTCAGTGGCCGCAATTTCTGCTGGGCTACGTCCCGACCCAAACATCTTGGCCAGCACCGTCTTGGCGTTTGTTGAAGTGAGTTTTCCTTCGACAACCATAACTATAAGTTCCGCGAAATGCTTGGCCGCAACCGCGCCATATTTGTCCGCAAGTTTCTTTTCCAGGTCTGCTGTCGTCTCTGCAAGATATGTAAGTCTTTGCATCCACCCGGCTGTCTGCTTCGGGTCCGCCCCGGATTTCACCACAGCCTCGAAGTAGTCCGCTCCCTGTTGCGTCTCAGTCAAGACATTCGTTTCGTCAGTAGTCAAGCCATATGCGGCGGCGAAGCGTGCACGCTTGGCTTCCGGCAATTCGGGGAGCGTGCGGCGGACTTCGCTGCGCCAGGCTTCGCTGATGTGCACCGGGAGCAGATCCGGCTCCGGAAAATACCGGTAGTCGTGCGCCTTTTCCTTCGAGCGCATGGAAACCGTGTGGCTCTCCGCCTGATTCCACAGCCGCGTCTCCTGCGAGATTCGTCCGCCCGATTCCAGCACGCCGATGTGCCGCTCGATTTCGTATTCAAGAGCTTTTTGCAAATAGCGGAACGAGTTTAGATTCTTAACTTCGACTTTGGTGCCAAATTCCTTCGCGCCGCGCAGCCGCACGCTCACGTTGGCGTCGCAGCGGAGCGAGCCTTCTTCCATGTTCACATCGCTGACTCCGGTGTAGAGCAGGATTTGGCGCAACGTCGTGAGGTACGCGTATGCCTCCTCCGGGGTGCGCATGTCCGGCTCGGAAACAATCTCACTGAGCGGAGTGCCGCAGCGGTTGTAGTCAATGTAGGCCTTGGCGGCCGATTGCGAAAAGCCTTCGTGAAGATTTTTCGCCGCGTCCTCTTCCAGGTGCAGCCGCGTGATGCCGATGCGCTTTCTCGCCCCGCCAACTTCAATTTCCAGCCAGCCGCCCGTTGCCAGTGGCAATTCATATTGCGAAATTTGATAGCCCTTGGGCAGGTCGGGATAAAAATAATTTTTCCGCGCAAAGCGCGAATGATCGTGCACCGTGCAATGCAGCGCCAGCGAAGCGCGCATGCCCATCTCCACAGCGCGCTTGTTCAGCACCGGCAGAGTCCCAGGCAAGCCGAGGCACACGGGACACACGTTGGTATTCGGCGGATCGCCAAAGCGCGTCGAGCAGCCGCAGAAAATCTTCGTCCGGGTGAGTAACTGGACGTGGACTTCCAGCCCGATGACCGGCTCATATTTCGCCAGCACTTCGGCCATGAGAGAAGCTTCCTCTGAAGTGGATTTCGCCATAACAGAACGAAGATTATAGCATCGGCGGGTTTTCCGTGGTCAGTCGTCAGTTTTCAGTAGGGAAAAGAAGTTTTGGGGACGTGAGAAAACTGGCGGAGGTAAGCTGCGATGGCGTTCCTGGCGGTGATGGTGAGATTCGAGGGCAGCTCGCCGAGCGGGAACCAGCTGACCGCGCGCGTTTTTTCAGGCTCGCAGTTGCGGGCTTCCCCCGCGAGGACTTGTCCGAGATACGCCGGCGAAACCCAGTGTTGCCCTTCATGAGGCAAATGATGATCGGTGACGCAAAGGAGGCGTACGAGCCGAATCTCCACGCCGACTTCCTCGCGCGTCTCGCGGACAGCGCATTGCTCCAGCGTCTCGAGATAGTCCACTTTTCCGCCGACAATGCTCCAGCAACCCGCCTCGGGCGGCCGCTCTCGCAGAGTGAGCAGGACGCGCCCGGCTTCATCCACCAAAAGAACACCCACGCCGACGCGGGGATTTGGATTCTCGTTTTGGCGCGATGTACTGGCCATGCGTCGTTGCCCTCGTGCGGTGCTAGGTCAATTTGAATGACGCGATGCGGCAGCTTGGACGGATCCGCGCAACGCCGGGAACATGCGCTCAGCAAGAGCGAATCCACCAAAAAGCAAAGTGGCGTAGAAAGCGTCGCCGCCAAGCGTGTTCCAGAAAAGCGGGATGCCGGCGATGTAGCAAGCGACGAGGCCGGAACCGGTGTGCGGATAGCCGCCAAGGAATTGCCAGGCGGCAAAATTGGTGACGAAGAAAAACTGAATCGCGCCGAGCAGCGTGGCTAGACTGATGCGCCCGATCGTGCGGTGATCGCGCAGCCAGAGCCCGATGGCCACGTTAACGAGAAAGCTCGCGTAGACAATGGGAATCAGCTTGTGAAAGCCGATGAAGACGTCTCCCACAAACAGCGCCAATAGCGGAAAAAGGAACGCGAGCCTACGGTCGCGCAGCACGGCGCCGGAGAAGAACGCCATCGCGCCGACGGGCGTGAAATTCCACGGATGCGGGGCGATGCGCAAGGCCGCGGCGAGAACAATCAGGACGAGAGCCAGCAGCGTGCGGTAGAGCAGATTTTCTTTTTGAGAGATTTCACCGTTCATTATTTGCTTCCTCCAGTTCAGAAAATAAATCGCAAAACACAAAGCCATCGCGATTGACGACTTCTCCCGTTCGAACAGGAATGGGACATTGAAAAATGGGACCGTCGAAAACGAAGGTGTGGAACTCGCCGTTTTCGCCGCACGGATCGGCGTGCGGCGGAAGATCACGGAAGAAGGATTCATCGAGTTCGCGGCCGGCGAAGCTGGGATCGAGGACTTTCGGATCCACGCAAGCGGCGATGGCGCGGAAACGCTTGGCGTGGAAATACTGGATGAGTTCGCGCGTATCGCGCTTCCAGATCGGGAAGAGCGCGGTCATGCCGATACGCGCGAGATTTTCTTCGCGGTAGGCGCGGAGGTCTTCCAGGAAGATGTCGCCGAAAGCAACCTTTCGAACGCCCCCGCTGTAGAAGAGGCGCAGCGCTTCTTCCATGCGCGCCTCATACAGAGGATTGACGCATTTCGGCGGGATGCAGACTTCGCGCAGCGGCAAGCGAAGCGACTCCGCCTGCCGCCGCAGAAGTTCGCGGCGGACGCCGTGCATCGCGATACGGTCGTAGCCTTCCGTAACGGTGGTAAGAAGAGCTACAACTTCAAATTGTTTCCGCAGGAGCAGCGTGTGCAGCGCCATGGCGCTGTCTTTGCCGCCGCTCCAGCAGAAGAGAATAGGTTCGAGGGTAGTCATGAGAATTCTCGGTTGTTAGTTGTTAGTTTTAAGTTTTTGGTCAGGAACAAAGGGCGGGCGGCCTCGGGAGGCCCCATCCCTACAAGTTCGCCCGCTGAGCAGGCGGGCGGGTCTGAAGTCCCGCCACTACAAGGATGGGAGCTAAACCGGGACATCAGTTGCGGCCGCTGAAGCGGTAGTTGAGGCCGAGACGGTAATCGCGGCCGAGCGCGGGGAAGCCGATGGCTTCCTGGTATTGCTTGTCGAGGAGGTTGGTGACGCGGCCGTAGAAAGAAACGCCGCGGCCGAAGTTATAGCTGGTGGCAAAATCAAACCGCGCGTAACCCGGATTGCGAGTGAAGCCGAGACCGTCGAAGTCGCTGTCGGTGCGCACTCCCGTGAAATAGCCGGCGAGGTTGAAGCTGATACGGCGAAAGTTAGCATTGAGCCAAAGGTTGCCGGAGTTCACCGGGCGGCGAAGAAGATGATTGCCGGGTTGCTCGACGGTAGCAGCAGTGGCGACGGCATTCAGCACGCGGCTGTCGTCATAGGAGTAGTTTCCTTTTAAAACGAGCCAGTGAGTCAAGTGCGCTTCGCCGGACCAATTGAGACCGCGAGCGCGGGCACGATCGATATTGAAGAAGAGCATTTCGTGGCCGCCGAAGCACAAGGAATTGGATGGTCCCTGCTCCTGGTCGATCAAATCGCGAAACTCGTTTGCAAAAAAGGTGGCGGAGATACGAAAACGATCGGCGCTGAAATATTGATCGATTCCGGCGTTGACGGTGCGGCTACGCTGCGGACGCAGGGAGGGATTGCCTGGGTTGCAAGGATCGGCGTCAAAGGATTCGAAAATGGTGGGCTCTTCGATGCCCTCCCCATACGAAACCCTGACGCGCGTGTCTCCCAAAAAACCCTGGGAATAGCGGAGCGCATAGACTGCGCCGACGCGGGGCACAACGCGGGTGCCGAAATTGGTGTTGGCCTCGGCGCGAGCGCCTGCACTGAGAGTGAGACGGGAGAGCGGCTGCCAGCGAGCGTCGAGGAAACCGGCTTGATTGTTGCGGCGCGCATGGAGAGCGCTGAGATTATTGGGGTCGGCGTTTTCCACTTCGTATTGATAGCCGGCGGTGACCGCTCCCTGGCGGAACGAATAGGTAGATTGTTCCAGGAAGCCCGCGCGATTAAACTGGGCCGTTTCAAAAAAACTGAAATCGGGAAAGCCGCTGGTATCCAGGAACCGCGCTTCCATGCCGGAAATGCGGTGGACCCAATGCGAACCGGTCTTGAACGTCCAGCTCAAGTTGCCGGAAAGCTGCCGCAAATCATCGTACGCCGTGGGATCGGTGAAACTCGGACCGAAGAGAGTTTGTCCCGGAGTGCCGGCGAAACTTGCGTTGCTGCGCACCGTGAGCCGCAGCTGATCCGAATCGGAGAAGCTATAGCCGAAGTTGCCAGCGAAACTGCGGTTGAAGAAAGAATCATTCACGCCTTGGCCGTCGGTGTGAAAATACGAGCCGGCCATCGAGTAGTCGAATTTATCCAATAGCCCGCTGACTTGTCCGCCTCCGCGCGCGGAAGAAAAGCCGCCGCCCTCCGCAAACAGATTGAGTTCGGGAATTTTCGTGGAGCCTTGATGGCTGACGACTTGAATCACGCCGGACATGGCGTCGGTGCCGTACAGCGCACTCTCTGCGCCATGCACGATTTCGACTTTGTCCACATTGTCGAGCGTGAGGTTTGAAAAGTTCATGTCGCCGCCGGGAAGATTCACGGGAGTGCCGTCAATCAGCACTTTTGTGAAGCTGGAATTTCCTCCGTCAATAAAAATGTCCGCAAGGCCGCCAATGGGGCCGGTGCGCGCGAGGGCAATGCCAGTTTGCGTGGCAAGCAGATCCGGGAGCGAAACGGCCTGGCGCTGCTCGATTTCCTGGCGACCGATGAGATCCACGGGCGCGGGGGTGTGATCGAGATCCAGCGGCTGGGCATTCGCGGTGACGACGACATTTTCGGAAACGCGTTCGATTTCGAGGCGGACATCGAGCGCGTGAGTTTCACCGGCGGCCAAATCGAGAACGAAATCACGAGACACAAACGATGGGTGTTGAAAATGGATGTGATAGCGGCCCGGCGGAACGGCGAAGAGATAGGCGCCATCAGCGCTGGAGGTCACCGGCCAGACCTGCGCGTTTGTGCCGCCTTCGAGTTGGGCGGTGATTTTGACGTTTCCGACTCCATAGCCCGAAAGATCGGTGAGTTTTCCAGAGAGATGAGCGTCGCTGGAAGTACTTTGGGCCTGCAAGGAAACGCGGACTACAAAAACTGCGAAGAAAAGAAAAGCAGTTCGAAGAAGAGTCGTTTTCATTTTTTCCTCCGCTCCCTCTCGCGCGGGAGTTGAAGGTTGTCCTGTGCAACATTTGAAGTTCACACAGGCTGCGGACTTCGCCGGTCTCCTGGCTTGGCGGCAGTACTTGCGCGGCCTTCCCGCGGCAGCGCCCCCGATGGGAGCAGCGAGCCGCAGTGGCCGGTGCAAAATGTTTCCGCCTTACAGTCGCGCGGCGGCGACGGCTTCTATTGAGCTCATGATCGAAACTCGCATGAGAGGCGAGCTCGAAATCGTCAGTCCAAGTGCAACCGCTAAGCGGTTGCCCGTCTTCCCGAGCACGAAGTCCACGGTGATTGTGGTCCGCAGCGAAACGCCGCGGGGTTGGGGTTAACGAGTAAAGAGCAACTATCGTTCCGACAAAACCGTCACGCGCGGGCGCCCGGAAGCGCCTAACTCCACCGTGAGCGGCGTTTGAAAAACCTGTTCGAGCAATTCGCGCTGATAAATGCTGGCAGGCGGCCCAACGCGCAGGCAGCGACCGCGCTGCATCAAGACGACTTGATCGGCGTACTCCGCCGCGAGATTTAATTCGTGCGTCACCACCACGACGGTGTAGCGATTTTCCGCGGCCAGCCGGCGCAATGCGTCCAGCAAACCAACCTGCGCGGCGATATCCAGGTGCAGTGTTGGCTCATCGAGCAGCAGCAGCAACGGCTGCTGCGCCAACGCGCGGGCCAGAATCACGCGCTGCTTCTCCCCTCCGGAAATCTCGTCCATCCAGCGATCGCTGAGGTCCGCGGCACCCACTTGGGCGAGAGCATTTTTCGCGATGATGACGTCGTCTTCCGATTCGAAGCGCAGCGAGCGCCCGTGCGCGTGGCGGCCCTGCAGAACAAATTCCCAGGCGCGCGCGGGAAAGAGCAAACGGCTCTCCTGCTGGACGACGGCGATGCGCTGCGCGCGTGTTTTCGGCGTGAGCGAGTGGGTGACAAATCCGTCGAGCAGAATGCGGCCGGAAAGCGGCGCGAGGGCGCCAGCAATCAAATTCAACATCGTGGATTTGCCGCTGGCGTTGGGCCCGAGGATAGCAACGATTTCGCCGGGCTTGGCCTGAAAACTGGTGGCTTCGAGAGTGAAGAGCGGGGCCTGCGTCGGATTTGCGGAATAGGCGTAGCTGACCTGCTCCACGCTGAGGCGAGAGTCGCCCCCCGCGCGAGCGGGTTCGAACGGATTCCGCGCCAGAGCCGAGCCGCTGCTCATGTCAGCCTCCGGCGCAGGAGGTAGATGAAGAGCGGCGCGCCGATAACGGCGGTCACGGCGCCGACAGGCACTTCCGTCGGAGCAACCACAGTGCGGGCCAGAGTATCGGCCATGATAACGGCGATGGCGCCGCCGATCGCAGCGGTCGGCAATAGTGTGCGGTGATCGGAACCAAAGATGAAGCGCATCACGTGCGGCACGATCAAGCCAACGTATCCGACAGCGCCGCTGACGGACACCGCCAATCCGGTCAAGAAGGAAGCGGCAATGTAGACGACGAGGCGGACCCGGGGCACATCCACCCCAAGGTGCATGGCCTCTTTTTCGCCGGCGAGGAGCAGATTTAAATCCGAGGCCGTGGTGTAAATGGCGCCGGCTGCAACGAAGAACCCGACGCCAAGAAACCAGTAGACGCTCTTCTGCAAGGGAGTAGAGAGTTCGCCCATCATCCAGAAAGAAAGGCCGCGGAGACTGCCCGTAAGAGTGCTCATGAGAAACAAGATGATGGCGGAAAGGAAAGAGCCGGTGATGACGCCAGCGAGGAGCAGAGTGGTGCTATCAATCTGTCCTTCACGGCGGCCCAGAAAATAGACCGCGGTGATGGTCGCGGCCGCGCCGAGGAAGGCTCCGAGAGGAGTGAGCAGCGCGGCGAACAGCGGCGAAATGGAGAGATGCGGCTCGACGATGAGGGCCAGGATGGCGCCGAGTGAAGCGCCGCTGGAAACACCAAGCACGTACGGATCGGCGAGCGGATTGCGGAGCAGGGCTTGAAAGCTGGTTCCTGCAACGGAGAGCGAGGCGCCCACGATCATGCCCAGAAGAATGCGAGGCAAACGGATGTTCACAATGATCAGGCCGTAATCGCTGGAGATCTGGCTGCTCTGCCCGAACAGCACGCTCAGCAAGTCGCGCCCGAGAGCGTAGAGCGAAACAGGAACCGCACCGAACTTCAGCGCCACGACTACGACCACGAATAAAATGATCACCAGGATCGAACATTGCAGGAGGAGGCGCCGAAGCGTCAGCGGTTTCATGCGCAGCCTCCAGGAACAGTCGTTTGAGCCTGCGCGGCGTCTCGCGAAAAAGAGGGAGGCGGCGTGGACGGCGAGTTCGGCGGAGGATTCTCCTTCTGCAACTTCTCTTTACTGCTTTCTCGTTTTTCCACGAAAGCATCCGGATGAAGCTGCCGGGCGAGGTCTTCGATGGCCAAGACGATGCGCGGGGCGGGCCGATTGACGGCCTCGCTGATCACCGCGATGCGCCGATGGCTTACGGCCTCCACGATGTTCCATCCGGGGAGCGCGGCAAGCGCATCCACAGCGGGGGAAACGGCGTCGGAATGCGAAGCCGAAAAAACCAGAAAGTCGGGCTGCAGCCGGGCGACCTCTTCCAGACTCACCTGCGGCCAGTCTTGCTCGGCATCCACGATGGAGACGGCCCCGGCGTGACGCAAGGCATCGGCGATAAACGTGTCCTTGCCGACGGAGATCAGCGGCTGGGTCCAGACAACGAACAGCACGCGCTTGGGCGGCAGAGCGCCCAGGCGCTTTTGCAAATCGGCGAGATGGCGCTGCATATCCGCGGCGACGGATGCGCCAGCTTCGGAAACTCCCAGGATGTCAGAGAGTTTTTTGGAGGAAGCGATGATTTCCTCGAGGGTATGAGGATCGGTAGCGTAAGAAGGAATTCCGAGGTTGTCCAGCGAATGAACGGTTTCGAGACGGTTGAAACTCTTGGTCACAAGAACGAGATCCGGATGCAAGGCCGCAATGACTTCCAGGCTGGGGCTGATGCCGCCGCCGACCTTGGTTTTTTTCTGAGCGTCCGCGGGGTAGTCGCAGTAATCGGTGTCGCCGACCAGACGATTCTGCAAGCCAAGCGCGTAAACCGTTTCGGTCAAACTGGGCGCCAACGAAACGATACGGTTGACCGGCTGGGGAACGCGCACCGTGCGGCCGGCTTCGTCCGTGACTTCGCGGAACACCGGTGACGGCGCAGAGACCGGAGAAGCGCTCTGCGCATGCGACTGTGCCGCGCAGAAGAGCAAGGCCGCGATTGCGGCGCAGAACGCGTTTCGAATGAGTGAGTGCGCGAAATCTTTCACGAATCTTTCCCGGCGAGAGCGTTTCCAGAGTGCAACAAAAAAGCCCCACGAGACACCCTGGGGCTTCCGGCGGCGTTCTTTCTCGCGAAGAGCGCGGGCCTCTGCGGCATGGGAGGGTGGCCTGGCTTACGGCGTTTCAGCCGATTACAGTGGCGGGACCGCGGCCGCTTCACACGGCCTTCCCCGCTGCCCTTGCCTGCAAAATGAAAAACGA
>Ga0210396_10003014_pt1 | contig 16933 bp, 11 predicted proteins | sample IncBWH17OmetaG_FD_155466 | JGI IMG/M metagenome (GOLD analysis project Ga0210396, IMG submission 155466) | Forest soil microbial communities from Barre Woods Harvard Forest LTER site, Petersham, Massachusetts, United States - Inc-BW-H-17-O ... | reverse complement strand
AGGACGTTTCCATGGTTTCGGGCGCTCATGTTGCGACTGAGTCGCAGCTCGGAAGATCAAAAAACGATAGAGTCATTACACGCCCTTCTTTAATGAAGGAACTGGCCGCACGAGGAGTCCGCATGACCGCCCAGAGGCGCCTGCTAGTGGGCATCATTCAGGACTCTCCCCGCCATCTGGACGCGGCTGCGCTCCTGGAGATTGCGCGGAAACAGGATCCAGATATAGATCGCGCCACTGTCTATCGAACCCTTGCGTTACTCAAGAACCGTGGGCTGATCGATGAACTTGATTTGATGCACATTGAGGGCGAGAAGCACTATTACGAGGCCAAGACCAATCGAGATCACTGCCACATGGCTTGCTTCCGGTGCGGCGCGATCATGGAATACGCGAGTTCGTCTTTCGAGAAACTGAAAGCAGAGATGGTCAAGCAGAGCGGTTTTCATATCCGGGTCGTCCGGCTGGAAGTGGGTGGATTTTGCAAGCGGTGCCAAAAAGGAGTGACTTCGTAGTCTTTTTTTGGACGTCTAGATGCGACTGAGTCGCATGTAGAGGCGTAATCGACAGCCGATGAACCAACGAGCGCGGCCTTTAGCGGAAATGAAAGGTCACAAGGACAACAACGGCGTGGGTACCGAGCAGGATTGCGTCTTGAATTTTCTTTCGATCTTGCTGCGCTCATGCCTGCTTTCCTTGTGCCTTTCTATTTCATTGGTCATGTTCTTTGCCGCCGATTCGTGGGCTGGGGCGGGCGGCAGTGTTTCTGGCACCGTGAAGGACGCGAGCAACGCAGTAGTTCCGAACGGGACCGTGAAGGCAACCAATATTGCCGCCGGAGTGCAACTGCAAGTCATGACCAACGACCGGGGCTTCTACTCCTTCCCCAACCTCGCCGTTGGGCGCTACAACATCGTGATCGAAAAGATGGGCTTCAAGCCCTACCAGCGAACCGGCATCGTCATCGACGCGAACAGCGCGTTGCTGGTTGACGCAGTGCTGGAAATCGGCGGACACACGGAGGCAATCACGGTGACCGAGAACGCGGTTCATGTCGAAGTGTCCAATACCCAGATGGGAGAAGTGGTCAGCGGAACGAAAATGGCCGCTGTGCCTCTAAACGGCCGCAGCTACACTGATCTTCTGGCGCTCCAGCCAGGCGTCGTTCCCGCGACCTCCCTTACCTCGAATACTCAGCAGGACGTCGGCGTGAGCGCGCTGTCGCCCTCCGGTAGTCTCAACCCTGGAACAGTCTCGATTCACGGACAGCGGGAATTCTCAAATGCATTCATCGTGAATGGAAGCGATGCTGAAGAAGACGTGAATTCTGGAACGGCGATTGTCCCGAACCTCGACTCCATTGCCGAGTTCCGCATTCTTACCAGCAACTTCGATGCTGAATACGGCGGGCACAGCGGAGGACAGATCAATGTCGTCACGAAATCCGGTACTAACCAATTTCATGGCGACGTATTTGAGTTCCTGCGTAACACGAACCTCGATGCTCGCAACTATTTTTCTCCCACTCGCGGAACTTTCGATCAAAACCAGTTTGGCGGAACCTTCGGTGGCCCAATTCGAAGGAACAGAGTGTTCTTCTTCGCCGATTATCAAGGGACCCGATTGACCCAGGGAGTCGACACGGGCCAGATCCCGGTCCCTTCAACGCAGGATCGTTCTGGCGATCTCCTCGATCAGGCAAGCTCGCTGAGCGGCACAGTCACTGGCCAATCCTGGGCAAATCTGCTGTCGCAAAAACTCGGATACTCCGTTTACCCGGGCGAACTCTACTACACGGCGGGATGCTCGAGCAGCGGCTCTATTCCGTGTGTTTTCCCGGGAGGCGTGATTCCGCAGAATGCGTGGTCGGTCCCTGCCATCAATCTCTTGAAATACATTCCTTCGCCCAACACTTCGAATGGTAGCTTCGCGACTTCCAACTCCAACGAAACTTTGCGGGACGACAAGGGAGCTTATCGGCTCGACTACAACAGTCATTGGGGCGCGCTCTCGGCGTATTACTTTTTGGACGACTACACTCTCAACAATCCATATCCAGTGGCGCAGAGCGGGGCAAGTGTGCCCGGTTTCAACGCGCTCTATTTGGGACGAGCCCAGTTGCTCAGTTTAGGCGACACGAAAGCCCTCGGATCGACAGCGGTCAATGAGTTCCACTTCACCTACATGCGCAATCACAACGATTTGGGCAAGCCCATGGGTGGGCTCGGCGTTAGCCTGGCATCGCAGGGTTTTGTGACCGGCGCGGGGACGCCCGGCATTGTGCCACTCAATCCACAAGGCGAGGGGGTTGAGAATATCGTCTTCAATGCGTTTTCCATCGGTACAAATGCGAATGAATTGCGGCAGGTCAACAATACTTTCCAATGGACAGATAACTTCTCCAAAGTGGTGGGCCGTCACACCGTGAAATTCGGAGGAGAAGTACACTTCGACCAGATCAACACCAATCCGATCGCGCAATTCAATGGCAATTTCCTGTTCACGGGGAGCGAGACCGGGTATGACTTTGCCGATTTCCTCCTAGGAATTCCGAGCCAGTACAACCAGAGCCAGTTGCAGCCGTTCTACGGCCGCAACCAATACTGGGGACTGTACGCGCAGGACAGCTGGCGTGTGCGTTCCAACCTGACTCTGAACTACGGCGTGCGCTGGGACCGGATCGAACCCTGGTCCGAAAAAAACAATGGGATCTCGACCTTTGCACCGGGCAAGCAGTCAGCAGTCTTTCCTGGCGCGCCCGGCGGAATTCTCTTTCCCGGCGATCCCGGTATTCCTCGCACTTTGGCGCCTCCGGGAAACTTGAACTTCGGTCCTCGCGTTGGCCTGGCCTACTCTCCTGAGGCGAGGGAAGGCACGGTTCTCGGTAAGATTCTGGGCGGGCCGGGCAAGACCAGCGTACGAGCCGGTTTCGCTATGAACTACACTGCGATCGAGGCTCTGACCGTGGGGATCCTGGCCGGGAACGCGCCCTTTGGAATCACCTATTCCAGTCCCGCCCCGCCGCTGTTCGCCACGCCCTTCATTTCCGCGTCGACTGGTCAAAACCAGGGTCAGCCGTTTCCGGTGGCACTGGTCACGCAAACGGCTTCCAGCGGCAATCCGAATTCGAGTGTCAATTGGTCGCAATACGAGCCGATCAGCGGCATCCCCGGCTATTCCGCGAGCAACCGCATCCCCTACGTCGACGAGTACATTTTTTCTTTGGAACGGCAACTCGGAGCGAACACGGTGCTAAGTATGAGTTACGTTGGAACGCAGACGCACCGGTTGCTCGTCATGGTGGAAGCCAACCCCGGCGATCCCGGGCTGTGCCTGAGTCTAAGTCAACCGAACCAGGTGGCGCCCGGTTCACCCACCTGCGGTCCCTTCCGGGAGAGCAATATATTCACGACGGCTTCGCGCCAGGTGATCAACGGAACTCGAGGGCCCCTGGGTTTCAATTTCGGCAGCGACACCAACCAGGCGACTATTGGAAAATCGAATTACAACTCTCTTGAACTCAGCTTGCGCCACACCAGCGGAAGGTTGGAATTGTCTGCCGGATATACCTACGGTAAATCCCTGGACGAGTCTTCCAATTTGGGGGAAGAAGTTAATCCGATCAATCCTGCCCTGAGCTATGCCTTGTCGTCCTTTGACATCCGGCAAAACTTTGTCGTGAGTTACAACTACAAGCTTCCATTCGAAAGCCTGTTCCACGCCACCAACCGCTGGACGCAGGGCTGGGAACTCTCGGGGATTACCCATTTCAGCTCGGGTCTGCCCGTGACGCTCATCAACTACGGGGACAATTCTCTGCTCGGAGCGGAGCCGAATGGCATCAACAACTATGGAATCGATGAGCCGGATTACACTGGCGGCCCTCTCGATCTCAATCGCAATCCTCGTAATGGGCGGTCTTACTTCAATACCTCACAATTCAGCGATAACGCCTTGGGCACGCCAGGCACGGCAAAGCGGCGGTTCTTCTCGGGACCGGGGCTGGACAATTACGATATGGCGCTGCTCAAGACCGTGGGTCTAACTGAATCGAAGTCCCTCCAGTTCCGGCTCGAATGTTTCAATATTTTCAATCATGCCCAGTTCTTCGGACCCCAATCCGTCGACGGCAATATCGGCAGTCCTTCGTTTGCTCGAGTTGTTAGCGCCAATCCGCCTCGCCTGATTCAGTTGGGTGCAAAGTTTCTTTTTTAGAGACCGGCCGACGGGGTCGCGTGCGCCCTTTTGATCCGCCCGGCTCGATTTGGCGGAGCCCATATGCCAGTGCTAGACTGCGCGAATGGCTACCAAAAAGAAAACCAAAAAGCGGCCCACAAAGTCGAAGAAGAGCGTGAGCAAGAAGACAACGCCGAGGAAGAAACTGGCGAAGAAAAAAGCTGCTCCGAAAAAAGCTGCCAGCAAAAAGGCGACCGTCGCGAAAAAGGTTGTTGCAACCAGGAGGCGAACCCCAGCGAGGAGGCAGGCCGCATCTGCACCGGCTTTCTCTCGTGAGAGAGCAGGATCGCAGTCAGGAGAGCTATCGGGAGATTTGCAGGGATTGTCCAACCGCGAAGCTGCGGATTCAGAGAGTGTCGACGAGTTGCTAGAAGAAGGGAACGCGTTCGAGGCTGACGCGGTCAGCGGAGTGGAAAGCGCCGATGATGCTGACGAGCGGGAGGTGCACACCCATGAGGTGCCGGAGGATGACGTGCCTGCCGAGTATCTGGACGAAGAGTAGTGGGATTGGCTTCATCCCTCGCCAAAATCCCGATAGCGATTGAGCACATCGTGCTCCGAAACTACTCCTTCGAGCTTGCGGAGATCGGCCCGGTTTACGACCGGAACGAGCGGCCAACGATCCACGTAACGCAATGCTGTCTCGAGAGGATGATCGGGATGCAGATACGGAATGTGCGGTCCGGCCAGCAGGGAACTAAGGGTAAGGCCGCCCTTGCTCTCCTTCAGCATAGTTTGGAGCTCTTGTTTTGTGACACTGCTCCATCCCGTGGGATTCAGGCGAACCAGAAGCACGTCGGGTGAGTCTTCATCCAGGCTTTGAAAAGCTTGATCCAACGTTTTTTCGGCGTCCAACGCCGGGGTTGTTACCGGACGCATCGCGTCCTCCACCCGCAAGATTCCCTCTTCCCTTTGTTCTTCCATGGACGGCAAGTCCAAGCCGTCCTGGCGGGTGAGCACATCAAAAATTGTCGTGGGTTGCAGCCCGCGTGAAATCACGTACGCGAATGTGTTGGCGACTATGACTGGAACGATGATCGAATAGTTTCCGCTGACCTCGAGCACCATGAATACAGACGTCATGGGGGCGCGCAGGAATCCCGCAAAGAGAACGCCCATGCCCACCAGAGCATAAGTCCCCGGTGACCCGCTCAGGTGAGGGAGAAATACATGCTGAGCTCCGCCGACGGCTGCGCCCAGCATGGCTCCAATGAATAATGTTGGAGCAAACATGCCGCCGGGAGTTCCGCTGACGAACGAAAGCATCGTCGCAATAATCTTGAGTCCAGCGAGAATGGCTAGCATTTGCCAGGTGAACTGACCATGCATCGCCTGGTCGATGTACTCATAGCCCGCACCCATCACTTGCGGGGCGCCCAGTACTGCCATGATCCCGATGAGTAAGCCAGCAATGGCGGGCTGAAAATATTGCGTCCAGCGCGGCAAGGCCCTGCACCAGGGCCGTAGCGTCGCGATCCCGCTCGAGAATGCAACCGAGGCAAAGCCGCCCGCAACACCCAGGACAGAATACGCGATCAGTTCCGAGGGATGTTCGAGTTGTACGGCGGGAATGCGGAAAAGCGACTCGGAGCCCAGAAACCACCGGGTCACAACCACGCTCGATACCGCGGAAAGCACAACCGAGCCCAGAATACCGGCGGTCCAACGCCCAATGACCTCTTCGATCACAAAAAGCACGGCCGAGATCGGGGCATTAAAAGCGGCTGCCAATCCGGCAGCGGCGCCGACGGGAGCGATCAAACGCATGCGATCTCGAGATAGCCTCATGCGCCTCCCAAGTGCCGAGGCTAGGCTGGCACCGATTTGCAAAGATGGATCCTCGGGGCCCAGCGAGTGTCCTGATCCTATGGCAAGCGCAGCCGTGATGAACTTGCCGATGGCAGTACGAATTGGAATGTAGCCGTTGTAGATATACAACGCGGCTTTGGTCTGGTTGACCCCGCTCCCTCGCGCCTGCGGAAATACGTGAATGACAAGCACTGCGATGACCAGTCCGGCGAGGCTGGGCGCCAGCAGGAGGCGCAGTGGTGACAGCGTGTCCCCGGATCCCAACAGATAAATACGGCACCAGTCGATCGCGAAACGGAAACAGACTACCGCGAGGCCGGCGAAGATTCCGATGAACACCGACAAGACGAGGAAGAAACGGTCCTCCCGAAAAACCGATCGCAGCAGAGCTCCGCGAGGCCGCTGAGGAAGCCCGGTAACTGGCTCTGGCTCCGATAGCACCTCAGTCTGCGACTTGGGCGACATGTCCACGCTAATTTCCTTCGTGCAATCTCGAGATTAGCAGGAGCGCCATATCCGTTCCTGTCGGAGGCCCGCACAAGGTATTGGATTTGCGTTCGATTGCAGACACCAGGTCCATCGCTGCCTCCACCAGGTCCGGATTTTTTCGGAGGCCTCGCTCGGTGATCTGTGATTTCATCTTCGTCCAGATCTCGGCGAGAGTCTGCGGCGAGTCATGCTCTCTCGAAGCGCCTGCCGCGGCGCAGGACTTGAGACGCTCACCTGCCACTTCAAAAGCTTGCATGACAATCTGGTTGCGCTGGTCGACCGGTATTTGTCGTCGGAATGGATCCATCTGTACGACCAGTTCCACGGTTTTAAGCCGGTCGAGGCTTTGCGCATCCTTAGGATTCGCGGCGACAGCTTCCTCGAGGTAACGTTGAGCGAGAGGGTAGCGCCCCAACTCGAAGGCGGCCAATCCCGCCCCGGCCAACGCTGCCGCATTGCGATGGTCCGACTTCAGCGGCAGACGATACTCGGCGAGTGCACGCTCATAGTCCTGTGCCTGCAGAAACAGATCTCCGACGCGTTGGTGCAGGGATGGATCTTCATCTAAATTCGCTGCCAGCGCAATCAACTCAGACTGTGCTTGGGCTTGAGCCTTGATACCCAGCAAGTATTCGATGAGTTCCAACCGAACGTTGCGGCGTTCGAGTTCCTGATTACCGGGCCAGGCGGCATAGATCGCGTTGTGGTAATAACGAAGAGCCTGTTCGGTCTCTCCCTTTTGCGCAGCGATGCGCGCAAGTTCAAGGTTCACCAGCCCATTTTCTGGCTCCCGCTCCCAGAGGTTAATTAAATATGCATAAGCTTCGCCGGTCCGCTTCAGACCAATCAGCGCCTGGGCCAGGTTCAACTGGTAGGCGTAATTGTCCCGTGAGTAGCGCAGCGCCGCTCGGAATTCACCAGCTGCTTGCTGGTATCGTTGCTGCTTGAGATCCTCCACACCACGGGCAAACCAGCGATTCCCCAAAGAATCCCGCTGGGCATGGTAGACGCGGGACAGCCCGCCTACCCCCAGGAACAGAACGACCGCGATTGCAGAGAGCAGAGCCATGATCATCGGCTCTCGACTGAGATAGAACCGAAGACCGGGTTCCTTCTCGCCTGCGACCATCGTGTGCTCTGAAGATGCGGTCATGCTGACCTGGTTGATGATACTGCGAACACGAGCTACATAAGCTCCGCCCGCGAAAGGATGCCTGAGCAGGAGCGAAACACTACTCTGGGTAACGCGAAAACAGATCGGGTCTTAGAGCGAGAGCGGAAGAATCAGCAACGGAGGACAGCGTTGTAGCCGGACAAGCCAACCGACCGGAGCTCTGCCTTGGAAGTTGACGTCGAAGGCGTGTACACGAGCGACGAGACCAGGTGGTTGCTAACAGCACCTAAGGCGGCCTGCGCTATGGCCACCCGCAAGCGAACTGCCGCTCGCGCTGCCTGCAGTGCGGTCGCCGGTCCGTGCACGACAGAATAGGGGCCGTGGACGGCCGGGAAAAGAAAAACCATCAGAACGCACAGCACTGCCAGTACAACCAGATGACATCCCGTGCGGCCAGAAATCATTCGATCTATTATACCGCGGTACTCGAGTTGCCCGCTCAATCGGGAAACGTTGGCTGCCGCCGTACAAAATCTGAGCGTCTGTTTTACCCTGATCCTGCTCGTGCTCAGCTACCCTGTTTATCTCTCGCTTGGAATGAGAAACGAGCTTCCGGCAAATGTCAGCGATGCCATTCCGGTCCCGGGCAAGTGAACTCAGCGATTCAGAAAAAGCTGGTCTTGAATTCTTCGTGTCTTTGGCGCGCTTGGCTCATCAGGGTCTGGAATTCCGGTTGGTTGCGAATCTTTTGTAACACAGGGTCGCGCACGAAGTAGGGATAACAAAAGAACCCTCCTCCGATGCTATGTCGCAGCATGTGCAAGGCCGAAGCCTTGTCTCCCAAAACGGCATAGGCCTGAGCGATCTTGTAAATCCCCTCGGGATCGGTCACTCCCAGCTCTTCGATCCTGTCTTCGGTTTCGTGAAGAAGCCTAAGGCCATGCGCATTGTCATGTTTAATTGAATAACTAAGCGCTTTCCCTACGTTCGCGGGAAGCAAGGAAGGCTCCATTTCGAAGGCTCGATCAAAGTCCTTGGCCGCCTGCGCGTAGTTGTTTAGATAGTACTCAACAAAGCCGTGATAGAAGAGAATGTAAATCGAATCGTTGACTGGCAAGCTCTGCATGAACCTTTGATATTCGCCCAGGTACAAATAGCTGTTCAGGGCGGAGCTGTTGATCTTGACCTGCGGATTATTCTGGCGAGCTTTTTCGCACTCCGCCACAGATTCCTCCAGCATCCCTCCAAACCTGTAGGCATATCCAAGCTCCCAGTGCGCCTCGGCGTTATTGGGGCTGATCTGCAGAGCTGATCGCAGCAGTGGCACGGCCTGCTCCACTTTTCCGGTATCAGTCAATAGATTGGCCATATAGATTCGCGGTTCAACCAGTGAGGCATTTAATGCAATCGCCCTCTCATAAGCAGCCTGCGCCTTCGCGTAGTCCTCACGCCCGCCGAACCGCAGTGACGCATTGGTCGTATACGCCCTGCCCAGATGCGCCCAGGTGAGCGCATACTTCGGTTCAATGGCAGCGGACTTTTCCAGCATCTGGATCGCAGTGGCAAACTCATTCAGCGAATAGAGGTCGACTCCGCGGAGGTAGTATTCGTACGCCAGGGGATTTATTGCGCCTTCGGGTTTGAGATTCGCCGCCTCGGCAGGCGACAGGTTCAACTCCAATCCCTTGATGATTTGTTGTGCCACGCGGTCTTGCACGGTCAACAGCTTGTCGTACTTCAGATCGATCGCATCCTGCCAGAGAATCTTATCCAGCTTTACATCGACCAACTGTGTAGTGATCCTCAGATCGTCGCCGTCCTTAATGAAGCTGCCGGTCAGCAGCGTGTCGACGTTCAAATCTGCCCCAACTTTCTTGGCATCGAGAATCTGATTGCGATATTTGTCGACCGAAGAAGAAGGACGCACCGTAAGAGCGTTGACGTAGCTGAGCTTGGTGATGACTGCATCCGCCAGCGAAAATCCCAGGAAGTCGATCTCGGGATCCTGCTTGAGATTTCGAAACGGCAGAATTGCCAGGCTGCGTGGCCCGGCCGAGGGGGGCGGCGTATTGGGTTTCCGAACAGCGAAGTAGCCGATGACCAGCACTGCGAGCAACAGCCCCGCGATAGCCAGCAACTTTCCACGTGGAGAAGTTAAATCGGAGTCGAGTGGCTGATCCACTACAGCGACTGACTGGCGACTACCTGAGGCTGCCTCGGCTGGCCCAAGCCGCCGCCCTCCGCGCGCGCCGCTGCTCCTGGCCGCAGGTGATCGGTCGCCAGGACGAGCGGACCGTCGGAGCTGCGCTTCGAACTCCGTCTCCTTCTTGAAATCCTGCAGGTCAATCAGCAAGTCTCTTACGGTTTGATACCGATTCTCGCGGTCCTTGCGCATGGCTTTACTGATAATGCGCTCGAGTTCGTGCGGCACCTCTGGAGCAAATTCGACTGGCGGCGGAGGTTCGCCTTTCAGAATTTCGGCGATGATGTCGCTGGCCGTATCTCCATCGAACGCCGATCTTCCGGTGACCAGTTCATAGATCACTGCTCCCCAGCTGAAGATATCGCTGCGCGCGTCAACCTCAACTCCCCGCGCCTGCTCCGGGGACATGTATTTCGCAGTACCCAGCACCATCCCAGGTTCGCTGGTCGAGGCTCCTACGGTTGTTGCCCGGCGGCGAATGGTCTCTCCGACCCGGCGCTCGCTCAGCTTGGCGATTCCAAAATCGAGAACCTTCACAATCCCGTCGCTCCGCACAATCACATTTTCCGGCTTGATATCGCGATGAACAATTCCGCAAGCATGCGCAGCCGCCAGCGCGCTGGCAATCTGGATGGCAATTTCAACGGCGGCGCTCAACTCGAGTCTGCCATTTACCAGACGCTGGCGAAGGGTCACGCCCTCGATGAATTCCGACGCAATAAAATGCAGCCCATCGGCCTGCCCGAATTCATGAATGGTAAGAATGTTTGGATGATTAAGCGCCGAAGCAGCGTGCGCTTCGTGCTCAAAACGACGTAATCCACGCTCATCGCGAGTGAGCTCTGGCGCAAGCATCTTGAGTGCGACCTTGCGTCTGAGGCGCTTGTCCTCGGCGAGGTAGACCTCACCCATTCCACCCGCACCAATCATGGAAATGATTTCGTAATGGGTCAACTGGGTGCCGGGGGCGATGCTCGTAGAGGAAGGGTCGCCAATCATCCGGTGCGCGGCTTCGAGCAGGGGCTTTTCCAGGAAATCCATGGGTTTCTCAGCCGAATCGAGCAGAGCCTCCACTTCTTTTCGCAACTCCGTGTCGCCATCGCAGCGGTTGTCGAGAAACTCCGCGCGAGATTCTGTCTTGAGCTCCAGAGCCTCATAAAACAAGGCTTCGAGCCGTCGCCAGCGATCCGAACCGGAAGAAGAAGCCATCACTACCCGCTCCTAGGACATACCTTGCGTAAGTTCGCGGTGCAGCCAGGCTTTCGCCATTTTCAGCTCGCGATGCACCGTGGCTGGAGATATCTTGAGAGCGGCGGCGGTTTCGTCATAGGTGAGCCCGCCGAAGAAAAGCAACTCGATCAGTTCGCTCTTGCGTTGGTCGTGAACCGCGAGACGCTGCAGCGCCTCGTCTAACTCCACGATTCCTCCCGTTGCTTGCGGGCCGACCAGTATGGCCTCATCCAACGAAAGCTTCTCCACCCCACCCCCCCGCTTGTCGCGGTTGTGCGCTTTTGCGTGGTCGACGAGGATGCGGCGCAAGAGGCGCGCAGAGACGGCAAAGAAATGAACCCGGTCCTGCCATGCCACATCGGCATCGACCAGTCGCAAGTAAGCCTCATTGACCAAAGCGGTTGCCCGCAGCGTGTGATCCGGACGCTCGGCGCGCAAACACCGTGATGCCAGCTTTCGAAGTTGCGCGTAGACAACCGGCATCAGATCGTTAAGGGCCGCTTTGTTCCCGCTCCCCCATTGTTGCAGAAGCTGCGTCACTAACTGCTGCTCGGAAGGCATCTGCTTAGTTCCTACAGATTTGGCTTGGGGCGCCATCTGGCTCTATGAAAGGGATAGGCGGTTCGAGGGCGTGCTCATCCCTTTCTTTCCAGGCGGGAAGAAGTCGGGCGACGTGGCGAGATGGAGCTGTGCCCATGGAGCTTGCTATCGTTCAAGGCGGGCTCTATTGCGCAACAGAGTAGCACAATTTTCCGGGGTGCTCCATACCCACTCGTGGTTCACCAAAGAATTTCGCAGCCCTGGGGCTCTCCTGCTTGCTATCATCGTGTCTGCGGTCTAGATCTGAGACAAAACCGGGTTAACCATGAACCATCCCTCAAACAGCAGCCGGGAACTGGCAACAATTCTGGACTACATTTCCGCGGACTGGAGTCTCCTAACTAGCTCCACCGCCACTTGCGAGGCGGCCTCCGATCCCAAACTAACCGACCCCGTTACGCTCTACTTGCCGGCTGATTTCACCATCTCCCCTGCGCTGCCCGCACTATTTCGCGACGGCAACGTTCGCATCGAACGTCTCTCCGAGGTCATCCGTGGTCCAGGGCAACAGACCAGCAACGGGGTCCATCCGCCCGGCCTGCTTTTTCTCGAGAATCCCTATGTCGTCCCGGGGGGACGCTTCAATGAAATGTATGGATGGGACAGCTACTTCATCATTCTCGGCCTCCTGCGCTCCAACCAGATCGACCTCGCGCGAGGAATGGTTGAAAATTTTTTCTTCGAAATCGAGCACTACGGCGGCGTCCTCAACGCAAATCGCGCCTACTACCTGACCCGCTCGCAGCCGCCTTTCCTGAGTTCCATGATCGTCGTATTCTATGAGGCGCAGCGTGCCGCCGGAAGAGCTGATCGAGACTGGCTCACCAAGGCTTACCACTATGCCAGTCGCGATTACGAAATGTGGACGCTCACTGACCATCTGGCGGGTTCCACCGGCCTCTCGCGCTTCAACGATTTTGGCGACGGACCGGTTATCGAGGGACTGCACGACGAAATCAGTTACTACCACGACGTGCTCTCGTACTTCTTGCAGCAAGACAAATCGAGCCCCCATCTGGTCGAATCGATCAGTCGCGAAGATCTTGCTCATCCCACGTATTCGCGCGAGCTTTATGAACCAGCCGAGCCATACGCGCCGGGTACCATGCCCGACGCAATCAAGTATGTAGGCTTGACCACGGAATTTTACAAAGGCGATCGCAGCATGCGGGAATCAGGCTTCGACATTTCTTTTCGTTTCGGACCGTACGGCGCCGAAACCCATCACTACGCCCCCGTCTGCCTCAACAGCCTCCTCTACAAAACCGAGACCGATCTTGAAACCATCGCAACGTTATTGGACGACGAGCAGGCCGCCGCACAATGGCGTGAGCGCTCCGAGACGAGACAAAATATCATCCAAACCCTGCTCTGGAACCAGCAACGCGGCCTTTTCTTTGACTACGATTTCACCACGAACACGCAGTCTTCGTATGAATACGCCGCCACGTTTTATCCGCTGTGGGCGGGCCTTGCGACCGCTGAGCAGGCGGGTTCCGTAGTCAAGAATTTGCCCCTGTTCGAGCACGCCGGAGGCCTCGCCATGAGCGCCAGGGAAACCGGCGTTCAGTGGGACTACCCTTTCGGCTGGGCTCCGATGCAGTTGCTCGCCGTCGAAGGTCTGCGGCGATACGGCTACAAAGCCGAAGCCGACCGCATCGCCTACAAGTTTCTTTCCATGGTGCTGATCAACTTCGTGCGCGATGGAAATATTCGCGAGAAATACGACGTGGTTTCAGACTCATCGAACTTCAAGCTCGCCGAAGGCTACCGCGACAACATCGTAGGCTTCGGCTGGACCAACGGTGTTTTTCTCGAACTCCTGCACACTCTGCCGGAGGAATATTTGAACCGCTTAATCGCGCAACCCGTCCCTCCCTCTCAACCCTGAGCACGAGCGATCCTTAAACGAAACCCAGTTTGCTTCGACGCTCACTACTGCTTAAACTTTGAGAACAACACAAAATGCCAAATATAAACACAAAAAAGGGAGTTATCGGAATCCTTACCGGAGGCGGCGACGTACCCGGCTTGAACCCCGCGATCCGCGCTGTCACCTTCCGGGCGATACGCGAGGGATGCCAGGTTATCGGCCTGCGCCGGGGATGGGCGGGCCTGGTCGACATGGTTCGCGAAAAGGACTACGACAACAGCGACAACTTTCAAACCTTAACCGAAGAGATCGTGAACCGCGCCGGCCGTACCGGAGGAACGTTCCTCCACAGTTCCCGCACCAACCCCGGCAAAGTGAAGAAATCCGCCGTTCCCGAACATCTGCAAGGAACCTACAACGCCGAGACCAACGATCTGACTCCCGAAGTGCTAAAGAATCTCGCTTGGCTCGGAATCGACTTTCTCATACCCATCGGCGGCGATGACACGTTGAGCTACGGTGTGCGCCTCTACCAGGAGGGGGTCAAGGTGGTCGCAATTCCCAAGACCATGGACAACGATGTTCCGGGAACCGATTACTGCGTCGGCTTCAGCACCGCAGTTACGCGCACCATCCAAATGACCAACGACCTGCGGACCTCCGCCGGTTCGCACGAACGCTTCTTGGTTCTCGAAGTCTTCGGCCGCTATGCCGGCTTTACCGCTATGCTTCCGACCATGGCGGGAGCCGCCAACCGATGTGTGATTCCAGAGCATCGCTTCAATATCGAGCAGTTGACAGAATTGTTGGTTGCGGATCGTCGCAAGAATCCAAGCCACTATTCCGTGGTTCTGGTCTCCGAAGGAGCCATGTTCGAAGGCGGAGATATGATTTTCGAGGACCACACCACAGACGCCTTCGGCCACAAAAAGCTGGGCGGCATCGGCGACCTGGTATCAGAAAAACTCAAGGAGCTATCGCCCAAGTACAACAATGGCAAGACGATCGAAGTAATCAATCAGAAGCTGGGATATCTCGTCCGCTGCGGCGATCCGGATGCCATTGATTCGATCGTTCCCATGGCCTACGGCAACCTCGCCCTCGACTTGCTGCTGAACAAGATTCACGGTCGGCTCGTGGTGCTGAAGAACGGCCGCTACGATAACATGCCGGTCGACACCGTAATCGCCTCGAAGAAAGTCGTAAATGTGAAGGAGAACTACAACACTGCGCGGCTCCGACCGCATTTCAGCAGCTTCGAAATGAAACCTCTATTCATCATGACCAGCGAAACCTGATAGGCAGGCGCAACGCAGATGCGTCGTACGCATCTATGGACTATGAGCACAGATTTGGTGCCATGCGATGAATCTTCCGGTTAGCAGATCAGTTTGGCTCTTATCCTGGATGGCGTCATCCAGAAGCCCTTCCACCGGCGGGAGCGACGGATCTGGCGCGTAATTTCAAACTGACCAGCAATCGACCACCCTCAAGAGGCAACCAAACGATGCAATCACAAAACGCACCCGAGCCCAAGCAAAATCCCGAACACACACCGGCCGTGGAGCATGTTTCACATGCCCATGAGCTGCTGAATGCCTTGCGAAAACGAATCGGAGAACATCCCGAACTCGCCGAAGCCATCACGAAACTGGAAACCGCATTGAGCCTCCTGACCGTGAAAACCGGAGGCATGCTGTGAATTCAAAAGGAGGATTTTATGGCACGAAAAGTTGCGGACGTCTTGTGGGAGATGCTCGCGAACGCAGGAGTCAAACGCTGCTATGGCATTGTTGGGGACGCACTCAATCCCGTGGTCGACGGGCTCCGCCGAAACGGCAAGATTGAGTTCATCCACGTCCGCCACGAAGAATACGGCGTCTTCGCTGCCGTGGCCGAGGCTTACCTGACCGGAAATCCAGCAGCAGTGTGTGGAACCGCCGGCCCGGGCGTCGTTCACCTGTTCAATGGGCTGATGGATGCCCGCAAGGAGGGAGCTCCGATTATCGCCATTGCGGGCGATGTCGAGACCAACGTCCTGGACACAGCCGCGCTCGAAGAGCTCAATCCTTACAAGTTCTTCGACGCCGCGTCTCTTTATACGGCGCGGGTCGTCAACCCTGAGCAGGCGCGTTCCGTCTTCAGTACTGCGATTCTCACGGCGATCCTGGAAAAGGGTCCCACAGTAATTTCGCTTCCGGGTGACGTCGCGTCGGCGGATGCACCCGATGAGGCCACGCGCTCGACCGAGATCACGATTCCGTGCACGCCCGTTTTGCGCCCTTCCGACGCCGACCTCAACCTCCTTGTGGAGATGGTCAATGCTGCGAAGACGGTAGCAATCTTCGGCGGCGATGGCTGCAGGGATGGCCGCGACGAGGTGCTCCAACTGGCGGACAGGCTGAAGGCTCCAGTCGGCTATGCGCTCCGTGGCAAACAGTGGCTGGAACACGACAATCCCAATGCGGTTGGCATGACTGGCTTGCTCGGTTACGGAGGGGCCTATAGCGCGATTCATGAGGCCGAACTCCTGCTGCTGCTGGGTACGGATTTTCCCTTCTCGGAATTTCTCCCGGGCGATCGGGTGAAGAAAGTCCAGATCGACAAAAACCCCAAACACATTGGCCGCCGGACCGCCGTTGATCTTGGACTGGTCGGCGATATCAAGGCGACCGTCACCGAGTTACTGAAGAGCGTCTCTGAAAAAACCGACCGCCGTTTTCTCGACAAACACCTCGCGGAGACGAACTCTTTCCACGATCTTCTGCAGCATTATGTCGACAAAGGACCTGACATCAAGCCCATACGTCCGGAATTCCTGGCCAAGACGCTAAGCGATGTCGCTTCCGACGATGCGATGTTTTTCGCCGATACTGGCACGGCATGCATATGGCTGGCAAGACATATCAGCGGCGGCAGAAATCGCAGGCTTTTCGGCTCGTTCTCATGGGCGTCGATGGCCAACGCCGCGCCCAACGCGTTCGGCGCGCAGTTGGCATACCCAGGCCAGCAAACCATCGCCCTGTGCGGCGACGGGGGCTTCACCATGCTCGCGCTCGGCGACCTATTGACCCAAGTGCAACGAAAAACTCCGGTGGTTCAGATCATCCTCAATAACGAATCCCTCGACTTCGTCAACATCGAGCAGCAAGAGGCGGGAATGATTCCGTTCGGCGTGGAATTCAAGAATCCCAATTTCGCCAAGGTCGCCGAAGCCATGGGTGTGAAGGGCATCCGCATCGAAGACCCCGGCGATGTTCGGGATGGGCTTGCTGAGGCCCTTGCGTACAAGGACGGACCTGTCGTCGTGGACGCGGTTGTGGATCCATTTGCCTTGTCGCTGCCATCGCACGTGCCCTTCCACGCGGCAAAGGGCTTC
>Ga0210396_10003013_pt1 | contig 16933 bp, 16 predicted proteins | sample IncBWH17OmetaG_FD_155466 | JGI IMG/M metagenome (GOLD analysis project Ga0210396, IMG submission 155466) | Forest soil microbial communities from Barre Woods Harvard Forest LTER site, Petersham, Massachusetts, United States - Inc-BW-H-17-O ... | reverse complement strand
AGATCCGGCGGCCGGAAATCATGGTGAGTTCGCCGGTGAAGCCGCCGGCACGATGGACGGTGATGGGGCGTTCGCCGTCGAGGCCCGGCTGCACAACTTCCATGCTGCCGGAAAGGATGACGAAGAAAGGGATGTTGGTGTCGCCGACATCGAAAAGAATTTCGCCGCGGTCGACGTGCCGGACGTGGCCCTGAGGGCGAATCCGATCGATTTGCGATGGAGTGAGAGTCGGGAAAATTTGCGTGCGCGCATCAAGCGCGCTGGGTATCGGAGGTGCAGCCATTCTTTGTTCCTTTAACCCTGCGTTGCGGACTGAACTCATTAGAGTACACAGCGGCCAAGAAAGTCGCACCGCGCCGGATGGTGAGCTGGAGAAACGGGTCTACAGTTACGTTCCCGGCGAGCCGAAGGTGCGACATCTCTCTACGCGGCTTACACAAAATCATAGCCCCGAACCAAGCTTTGTCGCGCCGAGTCTGTTGATCCCCTCACTGTCACCACGGTGGGGGATTTTGTGGATCGCATATACCTGTCTTATGCCAAGCAGCAAAAGCGTCCCAGCACGGCCCGTGGTTATCGCCAGATTTGGGAGAAGTACCTCAAGGACCGCTGTGAGGATGCATGGTTGCGAAGTGTCAAGACCCTTCACGTGCAGGCTTGGCTTGAAGTCGCCGTGGCTTGGCGTCGAACCTCAACCGTCTCGGTATTGACGATAGCGTGATTCAGGCAATTCTGCGGCATAGTGACATCGCGGTGACTCAGCGCTGTTATATCAAGACCGTAGCGGCCGGAAGCCGTGGCTGCAATGCGGCGGTTTTCCACCACACTAGCCCAGACTACAGCGCGAACAGATGGTTCGGCCGACTCAGAGAACAAAGGAACGACCCGCCCTCCCGCGCTTCAATGAGACAAAAATGGGGAGCTACGAGGGTCCACGGGACCATTGAATGTCTAACTCCTCCGTTCCGAACCAAATGCAACTACTTTGGACTTTGAATCTATAACTGGTTTAAAGTGCGATTTCGGAGGGTCGAGAAACATGGTGCAGCTCCTGGTCAACTGACTCTTAATCGGTAGGTTGAAGGTTCGAACCTTCCGCGCTCACCACTTTTCAATAACTTAGGCGGTGCCGCGTGCTGTTTGCGTGCTGCTAGCAAGGGCAAGGCGCGCGATCTTGGCCAGCGCTTCACTCTCGTGATTGGTGATCACGTCCCCGTAAACGTTCATCGTCGTTCTGATGATCGTCGTTCTGATGTCGGTGTGACGCATCAGCTTCAGCTGGACGGCAAGACGCGTTCCCACGCTATCCAACAGCGAGCGGTAGGTGTGTCGGACTGAGTGTGTTCCAAGTCTGCCGATCCCGGCTGCGGTCGCGGCCTTCTGATAAACGCGCCAGACCTGATCATAGGACCAAGGCAGACGACCGAGTTGAGAAGGCGAAGCGAACATCCAATCGCTTGCCGTTGAAAACTTGGTGTTTTGCTTGCAGGCTTTCAACACATCGAGGAGACCCGGATCAAGGGGCATGTTGCGTCGCGACTCAACGGTCTTTACATCCTCTACGTTCTGATTGACGATGCTGCGATCAATCTACGGGGCGGCCCTGGCCGAGAGAGTCACCACAGTATAGTGCTCGATTCGGCCCAGTGTGAACTCGGCGACGCTTCCGTGCAGCGACAGGTCAGCGAACTGACGCTGGGCGGCGTCCGGCGAGAGGACTTTCACGTCCCAGCGGCTCAGATCCTGGACTAGCCCGCTTAGGTCGAGCCGGACTTTCACGTTGTTTGCGGAGATCTGGTGATTGTAGTTGAGCAAGTGGAGAATCAATGTGCGGCCATCGGGCTTCCGAGTCAACTGGGCCAGCACGTAACCGCGCGGCTCGAGGCTGAGGCGAGGCCCTCCGGCCGCGGCCTCCGCGCGTGCCGCAATTCCCTCGTCCGGTTTTCCGGCCCTGATGATGACCCCTCCGCCGGCGGCGAATACCTCCAACCGAGCCTTTTGCTCGATGCTGAGCTCGGGCAGGTCAGCCGGCATGACCAGCACCTTGAACCCGTCCAGGGGAACTCCCTTGTCGAGATGGGTGAGTACTTTGGTTTCGAAGAAGACACTCTGTTTCAGGAATTCGTCAGCCAGCCGATTTAGCGGCTCCGCGGAGAGCAGCGCAATCCGCGCCGCCGGCGCAGTCTGCTGATACAGCTCCCTATGTTCGACGAGGAAATGGTTGTATTGACCGATGGCCGTCCATGCTTCGCGGGCCTCGGTCTCGTCCCTGATCAACGCGGAGAGGAATCGACCTTCCATATTGCGCGAGGTGGCCGCACCGAACGCATAGGCCTCGGCGATGGAAAGCTTCTGTTCGGCCGGGCTCGGGATGCAGCGCTCGCGGGGGCCGCAGTGGTAAAGGTCATTCTCATATTTCAGCGGCTGCCAAAGCTGCTTTTCTCCGCTCAAAAATTTGATCTCGCGTGCGTTGTCCACCTGCCAATGACCATTCCACACACCGGGAGTGTCCTTGCCGTCCTCCTCCCAGATCACTTCGTTGATGTCGTTCATGCCGAAGCGGTCGGGCGAAATGTGGATATTGGCAGAAACCATGACCTTAGGCCGGCCGCTGTCCCGCGCCTTGTGCTCTGCCATCCTCTGGGTATCCTCGAGCAACTGGGCCAGGCCGTCGTTGTAACCGATCATGTTGTCCCACATGATCGCGTCCACTCCTGCGTCCACCGCTAACTCCGCCTTCTTCAGCAGATAGGCGCGCCAGCCAGGTTTGCGCGTGTCGGCCAGCCGGCGGTCCCACGAGATTTGCAGATCGGTCTTGGTCGGGCCAGCGTAGAACATGGGGATACCATGCATCCATAGGCCGTATTTCTTTGTTTCCGGATCATCACGATAGGCGCTATTACGGAACATGTTGGAAGCCGAGAGGTAAGCCGAGACGTGGATGCCGTTCGCATGACAGCTCGCAATTACGTGTTTCAGGCTCTCCCGATTCTCCTCCTCATCCTTGAACGACCAGCCGCTGCTCCAGGTGACCCAAATCCAATTGAACTCCGCCTGCTTGAGCAAGCCGAGTATTTTTTCGAAATCACGGTCATAGATATGCGCCAGCACGTCTTTGTCTTCGGCGCTGAACTTTTTGCCCCACCATGTCCGCTCGGCCTTCCAACTTTCAATTCGTCCACCGTCCAGGCGGATAAAACGAAAGTTTCCCTGTTGCGCCCATGCCGGCACGTTCTCCGGCTTGGCACGGTACAGGTTCGCCGCTGGCTCAAAGGGCTCGCCAGAACTCAGCAGGAACACGCTGACCAACCCAATCAGTCCTATGCTTTTTGCGACTCGTACACGCTGCAGAGTTCTCTCCTTCCGGAACTACCAAGAACATCGCACTGGCCACATCATGGGACACGCAGCTCACGTCAGCATCGATTCCCTTTCTACGCGTGCAGTGGAATGCGCCGACAAGGTGGTCCGTTAAGAACTTCGGGCGGCGTGCCTGTGAACGTTGCTCTCAGGGTACATCCGGAAGCCTGAGATCCTGTTGAACAAAAAGCGACATTGCCGCCAAGCAGCAGCATTACGCTGACCACTGGCATCTTTCAAGCTCTTACCAGACGAGTTTTGCCTGTGATCGTGTGAGTACCCCATCCTGGCCAACAAGCGCAACGTGAAACCAAACATCAACCTCGAGCAATCGAACGAGTGGCTGCACGTATTCTCGAAGCGTAACCAGCGAATGAGGATTGCAAACGTGATCGCGGGTTCGAGTTACCGCATGGGCTTGGCGCGACGTCCCGCGACACGGAATTTTAAGCTTCTAGTTACGTGATTCGCCCATTCCCATTCTGCAAGCCAGTTTCTGCAGCATCTCCCCTCACATTGGAATTCCGACATTCTTCCGCCGCATTGTGGACAAACCAAATTGATGATGGACGAGATGATGCGCCCGTGTAACTCGCCCGGCAGTGTGTTAGCGATGCTCATAATCGCTCTCCTATCCAAAGGTCCGAAGTGAACGAGCGGCAGACACTGGCCAAACAACGGATGTCCCTCGCGGGTTTCTGCGCTCTGAAGCAAGCGCTCCGAACTGGTTGGCTGCGGAGTCCGTGTGGGTTCCAATGGCTGCCGCCTCGTTCAATCGACGAGAGTGCAAACCCATTGCCAATCCCCGACTGCGACGCAGGGCCGCCAACACGACTGTTCGAGAATGCGAGCGATGACCGACTGCAGACCTCTTGCCAAGCATTGGTCAGTGGTGACCGGATGTGGGCGGGACGTGAGCGTCCACTTGCGAATTGTGAGACCAATACCGTGCAAAGAAATGAAAAGCAAACTCGTTGAGGACTCTACTGGTGCCTCGGCCATTGGAATCTTGATTGCATTCGAATGCTTAGGTTAGGAAGCGGCTCCTGAGTTGGTTAGCCGGCTATTCGTGATCCGGAGTGCCGGAATAAGAGGAGCAGCAGGAGGAGTAAAGGATGCGGAAGCTAATCGGCGCAGTCACCCTGAGTTTGCTGACGTTGCCAGCTCTTTGCCAGTCCACGTCAAAGTATCAAGTAGCCAGTATCACTGAGGTTAAGGCCCATCAGGTCGCGGGAGATCCTGCATCTGATAGCACCAGCTATGATGTTTCCGTCAAAGTGGCCAACACGATTTACGTTGTCCTGTACACGCCAACATTGAGCGAACTCCCTCCCAAGTACGCAACAGGCCGCGAACTGCTTGTATTTGTGGGTAAGGACACAATTACTTACAACGACATGTTGGGCCAGTCGCACCAGGTGCCGATAGAAAGCCAACGACCCGCTATCGAGCCTAAGCGCTCGAGATAGCTCGTGCTGACTCCGGGAGAGTCACGCTCGACGATTTATTTGCACAAAACTAAATGTCGACCTAGCGATCAGAGGCGACTTGGAGGACGAATGTATCATTTGTTTGTTTTAAGGAACGACAACGGCGGCTGTGGCGCCGCACACGCAATGATTGGTCTCGGGGCGTTACTGTTGTGTTCCGGGATCGGCGCATTGGCCCAGAGCACCACGCCCCCATTGAACGCAAACACAGCGTTCAGCATTCGGGCTACCAATCTCCTGGGTTTGCCAAACACAAAGAACAATTGCAAAGGAACTCTATCCATCCAAGACAATTTGTTGCAATTTCAGCAAAGCGGCAAGCCCGTCGCACAGGTAGACATCGCTTCTGTGCGACATGTTTTCCTGGGGGAGGAAAGCATGCAGGTTGGAGGAGTGCCAATGAAGATAGGCAAGGCAGCCGCCCCCTATGGAGGTGGCCGAGTCGTTAGTCTTTTTGCTCATAAGAAATACGACACGCTGACCCTGGAATTTGTTGACAGTGATGGAGGAGTTCACGGTGCGATCTTGCAGGTGACTAAAGGACAAGGTGAACTCGTGAGGAATGAGCTCTTGGCCCGGGGCGCATCTTCCAGCCCTGGCGAAGTCCGGGCAACCAACCAAAACAGTCCTGGGGGCACGCATGAAGATAAATAAGCGGAGTGCATGGATCTTTTCTGTGGCGGCCAGCGTGACGATTGCCGTTGCGTTTTCCGGTCGGTTACATGGCCAAACTGCAGATGTGAAACCTTCCGATGCAAGCAGTGTTCGCGCCAAGGAATGGAGCGTGCAAGTAAAGCGGATTGATCCCGGGCAGATGGACCTCACGCCTTCCTTCCAAGTTGCGATCTACGAGAACCTCTTGCAAGAGTTGAATAAGACAAAGCGGTTTAAGCAGGTTCTCCGCGAGGGCGACAGTAAGGCTGGTGAACTTCCGAACTTGCTGGTCTTGAAGAGCACAGTGGTGAAGTATACGCGAGGGAGTGAAACGCAGCGTGCGGTGACCACTGTGAGCGGCGCGACAAAGTTGACGGTGCGGAGTCAACTCGTTACACGCGAGGGCAGAATGGTGCTGGAACGCACGGTGAGCGGGAATGTTCGCTTCTTCGGCAGCAACTTGCGAGCTACCCACAATTTGGCCCGCAATATTGCCAAAGTGATCAAGCAATCGGAATTGCGAGGATCCGAGCCCGCCAACGCCGTACTCACCGGTCAACTCTGTGACCGCACAGATGTCCAGGCCTTTGTTGGATGCAGAAGATGAGATATCCAGAAGAGTTGAGAAGCCGAGTTAAGGCGCAAATTGGCTACGGCGTGGCAAAGGTTACGCGAGGAGCGATGATGAAAACTCGACAGATCCTTCTTGCGACATTGATTCTTGCAACCGTGTTGCACACTGCCGCAGCCCAGCCGAAGAAAAAGAACATTCAGGCGGATGCGCCTCCGCCTGAGAGCATTCTGGCGAGTACAAGCATGCAGTCCAATCCCGTCCTCTCCGACTTGATTGCGCTCAAACCCGAAATGCCCTTGGGTCCAGAGGACGTTCTCAAGTCTTACGAAATCGCCATGAACATGGTGGCAGACAAGACATCGGCCGATTTCGTTGTAATCGTACAGGCCCAACAAACAAATCAGATTACCCGCCAACAAGCAGAATATCTTCTGCAGCAGAGCTACCAAATGGCAATGATGCAGTATCAGGTGCTTAGCGCGCTCCATGATGTTCTGAAACATGAAATCGACAAAGCCGCAGGGCAGCAGGCAGTGCAGTCGCTGAAAGCGACAAACTCCGATACGGTCTTAGTGGTTCCTTTTCCGGAGTCCGTCGCTGCATCCAGATGACATCGAAGTCCTGCTCGCCTATTCACGTGCTGTGGTGAGGACAGTGGAGCGCAAACATAGAATACGATACCCGGAGAAATTGATTGAGCGCGGTGACGACTGTCGCCCCGGCCTCGACGGAGCCTTCACCCGCGGAGATGCTCTCTGGTCTGTCGCATTGCCTACCGTCTCTCCATCGATACGCGTATAGATTTCTGGGAAACAAAGCTGATGCCGAGGATGCGGCGCAGGACGCGCTCTTGGCAGCTTATAAGCACCTGAACGAATTCAGAGGTGACGCCCAACTTTCGACGTGGCTGACCACTATTGTTGTCAATTGCGCAAGAATGCATTTGCGCAAGCAGTCACGCCACACCCATGTGTCCCTGGATTCGCGAATCGGAGAAAAGCAGGAGTATTCGCTGTCCGATATTTTGGTGGAGCATCGGCCCAATCCCGAGGAGGAGTGCCATAGGTCGATGCTGCGTCTGCGATTGATGAAGTCAGCAGCACGACTCTCACCGACTCTGCGGAAGACGTTTCAACTCCGGTTTGTATATCACCTTTCGGTATCCGAAACAGCTCGCCTTTTGGGCGTTCCAACCGGAACTGTAAAAGCGCAAATAGCCCGAGCGCGGGCTAAATTGATGAAGTCGCTCCAAGGATTGCATACGCGATTTCGTTCTTGTGGACGCCGCCGCTAGCAGAACCTCGACCCCCATACTTCGCTCAAACTACGTGCCAGCGATTTCGATTCGCCGGATGTCTCATCCGTAACTACAATTCGCGGAGGTACTACTCCGCCTACGCTGAGCGAAGAAGTCCAACCCTCCTGGAAACCTCCAACCACAGCCGGATGGAGGGGATGTGGTTTATTCCTGTACTCGAAGGCGCGCCTGAGCCGATGGCTGACCTAATGGAGTCAGGACTGCGCTGACCGCGTCTGCCCTTATTCGGGCACGCGTTTGCCCAGATACTGTCTACGCCGTGGGCACCAGTAGCGCGCCTGCCGGGACAAGTACTTGATGACTCTGGAATTGCCGCCCGTCGGTTAATGGCCATAGTCTTGCCAAGATCATTTCGTATCGCAATTCAATTGTTCGTGGTGGAACCTCTTGGACACCGTTCCCGGAGAGGAAACGATCCCATTGCTCGGTAACAAAACCACAGGTATCGATAAGCCGGAGATTGAAATCGTTAGCCGCGAAAATGGCGCTATGGCGCGCATTTGCGGCCGCATCGATATCGATTCTTCACCAGCTCTACGCGCGCAGCTTCTTACCGCACTGCAAGCTCCAGGTTGCAATGTAGTGAGTGTCGATGTATCTGCGGTTACGCATATCGACAGTTCCGGGGTGGCCACTCTGATCGAAGCTCTAAGAATCGCACGAAGCCACAACGCTGATCTCAGGCTAATAGGGTTACAAGGCCGATTACTAGGGCTGTTTCAATCGACAGGCATTCTGTCGCTCTTCAATGGAAACACGTGGGCAGACAGCGAGTCCGGGTCGAAGGCGGTCTGATGCCCAATCTACTTGAAATTGCCGGCAGAGAGACTCTCAACCAACTCGACTACATTGGCAGCCTAAACATACAACTGTGGGACACCTTGCGTGGCATGCGCGCGGCTTTGCCTCTAGTTGGGAATCGACATCGTTGGCACGCAGCCGTTCACCAGATGCTCGACATCGGGGTTGACGCGCTTCCAATGGTCGCACTGCTCGCGATGTGCAGCGGATTCATCCTGGCAATGCAAGGAGCATCTGAGTTGCGGCGGTTCGGGGCTTTGCACTTCGTGATCGATCTGGTCGCAGTCGGCTTTACACGCGAACTTGGACCATTGCTGACGGCCATCGCGGTCAGCGGACGCTCGGGGTCCGCATTTGCCGCCGAGATTGGCACCATGAAGGTGACCGAAGAGATCGATGCTCTTAAGGTCATGGCGTTCGAACCGGTGGAGTTTGTGCTGGCGCCGAAGTATCTGGCGGCACTGGTGGCGGTTCCGTGTCTCAGCATTGCTGCCAACTTCTTCGGCATTCTCGCCGGAGGATTCTTCATGTTCTTCAGCACGCACCTTGGTCTCTTACTTTATTTCCGATACGTGCTGAGCTCGATTGTGTTGAGGGATGTGCTTGCGGGTCTGCTTAAAAGCTTGGCATTTGCAACGATTATCGCTCACGTCGGCTGCCTGGAAGGACTTCGTGTGCGCGGCGGGCCCGACGCAGTGGGTCGCTCGACGACTTCGGCGGTCGTACGCTCAACGTTCATGGTGATCGTCGCGGATGCGGTTTTCACTACCATCTTTTACTTCATGGGGGGGACGTAAATGCCCATAATCTCGGTGCGCGATGTGGTAGTGGAATACGACGGCCGCCGTGTACTCGATGGCTTGAATCTTGACATCGAACCCGGCCAGATCACGGTTCTGCTCGGAGGCAGCGGTTCAGGAAAGAGTACGTTGTTGAGGCAAATTCTTGGCCTCGAGCGTCCGAAGTCCGGCAGCATCTCCATTCAAGGAACAGACATCACGCGCTGCTCACAGGCGGATTTGAAGAAAGTCCGGCGGTCGATTGGAGTGGCGTTTCAAAGCGCGGCGTTGTTCAATTCGCTGTCATTGCAAGACAATGTCGCACTTACGTTACGGGAGCACACCGCACTGGCTCCTTCCATCATCGATCTGATCGTTTGGATGAAGTTGGCGGTGGTCGGTCTGGCGGATTTTGGCAAACTCCACCCCCAGGAACTCTCGGGAGGCATGAAGAAGCGCGCGGCTGTTGCACGGGCTCTTGCAATGGATCCCGAAATCTTAGTCTTGGACGAGCCCTCCGCAGGTCTCGACCCCATCGTAGCGGCAGAACTGGATGAACTCATTTTATTTCTTAAGGAGACGTTTCAGATCACGGCGCTGGTTGTCACCCATGAACTCCAGAGCGCTTTCCGCATCGCCGACCGGATTGCAATGCTCTTCAATGGAAAGTTGCTCGCGGTCGGCTCTAAAGAAGAGATACGGGCCAACGAACATCCCCGCGTGCGGCAGTTTCTTAATCGTGTACCGGACAACCCGGTCCATACGCCGGCATTGGCCTCCTATCTGGGACGCTACGTGCAACTGCAGGAGGTAAACCATGACCACTGAAGCAAAGGTGGGCGCCTTTGTGCTCAGCTGTTTCGCGGTCCTCGCGTTCACCGTTATCTACTTGTTGAATGCGCAGTACAGCGGCGGCACTGTGCAATATCGCACTTACTTGCGATACGCGGGCGGGATTGCGCCCGGAGCTTCCGTGCTCTACGGAGGCATGAACGTTGGCAAAGTTACAGCCGTGCGACCCTGGACGGCGGATCCAACCCGAATCGAGATTCTGCTTGAAGTCAAAAAGGACACTCCACTGAATGAGAAATCAGTGGCCAAACTGGGCTTCGTCAGCGTCATGAACAGCGCGGCCTTGTCGATCACAACCGGCACTATCGATGCCAAGCGTCTTCCTCCAGACTCAACCATCGCCTCGCAAGAGGCGGCCAGCCTGGATGAGATTGCCGGAAAACTGGCAACCGTTGCGGACAGCGCGAATATGCTGATCACGCAGGCACAGGGAGAACTCAACGACATTAGCGGGAACGTGAACCATCTGCTCGCCAATCTGGACACGATGACCGGGCCGCGGAATCAGAAAAAGGTCCAAGCCATTCTGGACAATATTGACCGAGTGGTGGCCGATGCGAGACCAAAAATTGAGCGGCTTACAGACCAACTGACCAGGGTCACCGACCATGCTGACGAGACCATTCAGAACGTGAATGGCACGGTGACCGTTCTGCGTGATCCCATGCGAAAAGATTTGGCGGAATTACAGAGCACCCTGGAAGAGGCCAGGGGCTTGTTGCAGTCCATGCAGGTCGTCGTGAGAGCGAACGACTACAAGATCGACGACACGGTCGAGAACCTGCGCGAGGCGACCGATAACCTCAACCAGTTTACGAATTCGCTGAAGCAGCGTCCCTGGAGCCTCGTTCGCGTGAAACAACCCGAGGATCGCCAGGTTCCGAAGTAGGTCAGGAGGGGCATCACAGTGAAGAAACTTCTAAATGCGCTCGCATTGACGTTGGCGATTGTTACCATCCTGACCGGGTGCGGAGGGAAGATACGATATCCGGCCTATTACACTCTCAACTTGCCTGCCCCGCCAGACCCGCCAGCAAAAGAAAACGTCCGAACCTCAATTGCAGTACGAGAGTTCCAGGCGCCGAGTTACTTGCGGCAGGGGCCGATCGTGTACCGAAGCACACCCGAGGAAATTGGCTTCTACGAATACCATCGTTGGGCGGCAGATCCGCGAACACTCGTGACCGGAGCCGTTATCGATCATCTGCGCGCCAGTGGTCAGTATTCCACGGTGTCGATGTATAACGGGCGCCCCGATAATGACTTCATCTTCAGTGGAAAGCTGGAAAAGCTCGAGGAAGCGGATTACCAGTCCCAGATCAAAGTGGACGTTGCAATTTCTGCACAAATCATAAGCGTCAAAACCGGTGCAACGATCTGGAGCAATGCTGTTTCCGAAGTTGGAACGGTGTCTCAACGGACTGTACCCGGCGTAGTCTCCGAGATGAATCAGACTCTGGATTTAGCCATCAACAAACTCCTTTCTACCGTTCCGGCGCCGCTGCCGACGGCGAGATAGTGGAATGAGCTAGACGAGATTAGGATCTCTGGCGGAATGATCCGGACATTGTTGCAAACGGCAAATTGATTGGCAGATACTGTAGACGAAAAAATGGAGGAGCAGCCACGGGCACGCGTCTCAGCCTTCGCGAAAACCGCTATTCGCACGGCTTACAGACGTAGTGCTGGACCGTGAAGTTGGTTCATTAGATCCTCCAGCCAATCGATTGCAATCCCGACGAAGACCAGAGTTGTGAACGTCTGCAGACCGAGAATTCCGGAGAGCGCGCCGGCCATGACCATCACCGAAGATCGATATCGAATGCTGCTAGGTGCCTCCAGCGCTTTAGCGGAACAGCCCACAGTAAAAGCCGTCCTGCAAAGCCTGCGAGGTGTCCTGTCGAGCACGTCTAGATTGCACGGAGCCGAACTCTACGTTCTGAGCGATGACGGGGAGAGTTTGTACAGCTTCGAGTTTGATCGAGACGCGGACGCTCCCGCAATTGAAAAGGGAGCCAAGCTGTTACGCACTGGTCTGGTGGCGCAAGTGCTAGACGAACAGAAGCCGGTGTTTGTCCCCGACCTGTCGCTGGCAATGTTGGAACACCCTGACATGGCTCCTTTTGCCACCGAAGTTGCCGGACGAAGTGCCTATCTGTTCCCGGTATCGACCGCGCAAAAACGGTACGGAATTCTGTCGACGCCAAAGTTGCAGGACCAGCAATTTGCCTCCGAAGACGTCGAGATGCTCGGTGCCCTGGCCTCCCACGTTGCGGTCGCGCTTGAGTGTGCACTGGCTAGAGACACAGCGGAGCTTTACCATCGAGAGGTCGTGAAGCAGCGGGATCGGCTCAGCTTGTTGCTGGAAATCAACAATCATATTGTCAATAAGCTGGAAGCGGAGGAACTGTTTCAGGCTGTGGCAGGGTCGATGCGCAAGCACTTGGGCAACGATCTCACGTCACTGTGGCTCTTTAACAAGCAGTCGGGCGGTTTGGAACGTAGATTTCTCGATTTCCCGACTGGAAAGGGCTTTCTCGATAAGGTTGTTGCCGTCGAACCCACGAAGCTATGGAGCGAATGGTCGCACCTCCGGACGCCCCAGTATTACTCACCGTGTGGAGCAGATATACCTCCCGCCCTCCGCGAGGCGTCCCGAGCTGAATCCCTTCTCTCGGCCGTCCTGGTGCCACTGATGGGTACCGATGGCCCCCTGGGCCTGTTGACCATGTGCAGTCGCAGGGCTGATGGGTTTAGCGAGGCGGACCGCGACCTGCTGTCGCAGATCGGAACCCAGACATCACTGGTACTCGAGAATGCTCTGGCCTACGGGCGGCTCCGCGCGTCGCGCGACGATCTGGAAGAGCAGAGGCTTTACCTTGAATCAGAAATCGAATCTGAATTCAACTTCGAAGACATAGTCGGCAAGAGTGCCGCTATACGTAAAGTGCTGGAGCAGGTCACGATCGTTGCGCCAACCAGTTCCACCGTGTTACTGCACGGTGAGACCGGTACGGGCAAGGAGCTGGTGGCCCGAGCGCTTCATAATCTCAGCCCCCGTCTGGAGCGCACATTTGTCCGTCTGAACTGCGCGGCGATTCCTTCGGGTCTGGTGGAAAGTGAACTGTTCGGCCACGAAAAGGGTGCTTTCACCGGGGCGCTCATTCAGAAGCGAGGCCGGTTTGAACTGGCGGATCACGGCACTCTGTTTCTCGACGAGATTGGCGACATTACTATGGATTTGCAGCCAAAGCTTCTGCGCGCCCTGCAGGAACAGGAGTTCGAACGCCTCGGAAGCACCAAAACCATCCACGTTGATGTTCGTCTGATTGCAGCCACACATCGGGATCTTGAAAGCATGATCCGTAACAATCAGTTTCGCGAGGACCTTTTTTATAGGCTGAGAGTCTTTCCGATCGAAATCCCGCCACTGCGCGAGAGGCGCGAAGATATCCAACTCCTGGTCCACTTTTTTGTGGCGCGCCTCTCCCGGCGTATGCAAAAGCGCATCCGGTCTGTCCCCAGGCCCGCGATGGAAGCTCTGGTGAATGCCGATTGGCCAGGAAATATCCGCGAGCTAGAGAACTTCATTGAGCGCTGCGTGATACTCACGCAAGGGGACGAACTGAATGTGCCACGAGCAGAGCTGAACAGATCCGCTGGCCGCACCGTTGTTGCAGCAGCGTCCACCTTCGAGCAGGCAGAGCGGCAGGCAATCCTAGATGCTTTGAAAGGCACGTCCGGAAGAATAGCCGGCAAAGGTGGAGCGGCAGAGCGCCTCGGACTAAAGAGAACCACGCTGCAGAACAAGATGCGCAGGCTAAGTATCACTCGCGCTGATTATTCGGCCTGACAAGATGCGGTCGCCCGCCAGCATACGGGCAAGTCAAAGGCGCTGGTGCGCCATCCGGCTTAATCTCTAAACACTTCCAGGAAAATGGCTTAGAAGCTTAACTGCACTTCGGCAAGCAAGATGCCTTGTCCCTCGGTGGGCCACGCGCAAAGTGGGCCACCAAGGGGACTTAAGAATGAAGACGTTGATCGTAGGTGCAATTATTCTGATTCTTTTTGGAATATCCTCCTCGGCCCAGGAAATCAGACATGAGGTGACAGTTCAAGGTTCCGGTTTCTTCAAGAAGCAGACCACCGTCGGTGGGGTTACCGACGAAGCAACGAACTCTGGCGGCCTAATGGCGGGATACCGATTTAACCTCAAAAACTGGCTCGCGGTCGAAGGCGACTACGACTATTTCAGGAATGATCAGAAGTTCTCGGCACGCAGCGGCACCACATTTATACCGATGAATGTTCACGTCGCGACTGGCGCCGCTGTTGTGAAGCTTGCTTCCTTCAAGATGCCTGGCGTCAAGATCGTATGTCCATTCGTGCTCGCGGGAGGCGGAGCCATGTTCTTCGATCCACGTGGGGGATCTGTGAATAACGAACAAACCCGAGGTGCCTTGGTTTATGGCGGTGGGTTCGACGTGCCGATGGCCAAACATATCGCCTTGCGCGCACAGTATCGCGGATTCATCTATAAGATCCACGATTTCGAGATGACCAGCCTCAAGGTCGAAAAGTACACTCATTGCGCCGTGCCTTCCGCCGGACTGGTATTTACATTTTAGAAGTCACCCTTCTTTCCACCCTTCAACGCGGCTGCCTCAGCCGCCTTGCTTCTTAGCCCGCGCGGGGGCTGCCCTCATGCTGGCAGTGCCCGTTATGAAGCCCGGCATACCGCCCGAAAGAGCCTTTAGTCTCAATATGTTGCGGCAAAAATGCTTGGCAAAACGCATGCAAGCATGAGTATAGCCAACCATTTGAGGCTGCTAATGAATGTAGAGGGTCCATGATGCTACGTGTCGGAACGCAACAATTAGAACATGCTTTGATTTGCCGGCTCGAAGGACGATTCACCGGCGAGGAAGCCGAGGAAGTCCGCAGGCTCGTCACGCGCTGCGATAGCAAACTGGAATTGGTTGTCGATCTTACGGACGTGATGTTTATCGACGCCGTCGGGGAAGAGGTGCTTTTGTTTCTCAAAAGACTCGGAGCTCAGTTCGTTGCTGAGACTTCGTACTCCAGGGACGTTTGCGAACGGCTTGAGCTACCGGTGAGTTGGTAAAGGCAATTCGCAGGGAAATGTCGGGCACTTCTAACGGACGTGCTAATTAGGTGCCCCGATTCTTGCTGAGCTGCCGAAGTGCGCCTAAACAGGAACGCCCGATTCTCTGCCGGTGTATACCGCATTCAGGCTTGCTGACCACAATGATTGGCGCTCGTTGCGGGCCAACATCGGAATTAGGGCATTCTCGGAGTCAACCAGTTCCACTGCCTCGTCATGCTCGCGACGCTTTCATTCTCGGCACCAGGGCAATGCTGGTGAGCTTAAATGGAAGCGCTCGCGGGCATTCTGTTTTACTCATCTCCGCACCCGTCTTAGAAGGCCTGTTCAACGTGCAGCCCTAACCTTGGCGGGTCTCGATTGGTTTTGACCTTGGCTCATTTCTTCCATTGAGCTCCCAATCCAAAAACAACGCGCGAATATCTAAGTCCAACCGGCAATCGACGAATGCCTTGACCGCGAGTCGGATCTTATCTTCAGAGTGTCACCCGGAACAGGACCTCATCGTTCTCGGAGTATGTTGAAACGCTGGCCCATGCGGCCAGTGCCCGCATGAGGGCAGCGCTTATCGACCGGATACGGGCACTCTGCAGCATTCTTGGACGCCCGCACTTCTGATTCAAGAACTTGCAAGGAACTCTTGGTTGGCACGGCACCTGCAATCTTGGGTGCATACGAGCGACAACACGATTCGCTCAAGTTCAAAGTGCCGATAGGCCTCAGCCGAAGTTCCAGGTAGAAGAATCATGAAATCAAACCATTTCGCACTGCTTCTTGCAATTCTTGTATTTGCGTCACCGATCGGGTCGCTTGCTCAACAAGCTACGCAGGACGTTCCCCTTCTTACGCTTGACGACGCAGTCTCCATTGCACTCTCGAACAATCGAGTCGTGAAGAACTCGGTATTGGAAGCGCAAAAATATGACTTCCAGGTCAGCACGATTCGCAGCAGGCGGCTGCCACATTTCCAATTCTCTGTACTGGGTGGCGAACTACTGCAGCCATTTGACTTCACTTTTGCCAAGGGAGTCTTCGGAACGTATCCGGGGACCGGGCCCATTCCTTCAACAAATGCCAAGGTTCACACCCCAGCACAGTTAACCGCCTACATGACTGGCGGCATGGATGTGCCCTTGTCGCAGCAGTACAAAATCGGGCTGGGAATTCGCGCCACAGAACTTGGGCGCGAGATCGCTAAAGAAGACGTTCGCGCAGAACGCCAGAAGATCGCGGCCGAGGTGCGAAGTGCATACGTCGAGCTAGTCGCGACTCAAGCCGCTGTGGATGCGGCGGGGGAAGCAGTAAAGACGCTGCAAGAGGCGCACCGAGTTACGCTGCGTTACATCGGCGAGAAGACCGTACTTAAAGGAGACGCATTGGAGGTCGATGCACGGTTAACCAGGGCGCAGTACGACTTGTCAGTCTCCGAAAACGGACTTGCCACACAGCACGAGCACTTAAATCAGCTGTTGGCGCGGGATCTTGAAACTCCGTTTCGAGTTGATTTCATGCCTGAGGAGGACACGACGACTCTGACTTTGGAAGAGGCTCGACGACAAGCGTCACAGAGCCGGCCTGAGATCCGCCAGGCGCATTTGAAGGAAAAACAAGCCAACTACGACCGCCGCATCGCCAAAGCCGAGTACATACCCGATTTCGGTATCGCAGTCAGCTATATGGGAATTCAGAATGTGCAAGTCCTTCCGACCAACGTCGGTGTGGCTGGCTTTGCGTTGACTTGGGAGCCATTCGATTGGGGACGCCGCCACAATCGAGTACGCGAGAAATCGAACACACTGGCGCAGGCGCGTAACGGTGCACAAGAGGCAGAATCACAGATCGGGGTTGAAGTCGGGTTGAAGTACCGCAAGTGGAAAGAGGCTACGTTGCTGTTGAAGGCCACCCGCACCGGTCATGAAGCCGCAGCCGAGGAGCTTCGCGTCACCAGCAACAAGTACCAAGAACAAGCAGCACTCGTAA
>Ga0210396_10003011_pt1 | contig 16944 bp, 14 predicted proteins | sample IncBWH17OmetaG_FD_155466 | JGI IMG/M metagenome (GOLD analysis project Ga0210396, IMG submission 155466) | Forest soil microbial communities from Barre Woods Harvard Forest LTER site, Petersham, Massachusetts, United States - Inc-BW-H-17-O ... | reverse complement strand
TTCGACCACAGGCTTGCCAGCTTCGCGGGTAATGAGGGAGGCAACTTCCGATTTCTTTTCGTGAAGTAGCCGCTGAAACTCGCGCAGGATAGAAACGCGCTTCTGTACCCCGAGGGCATTCCAGGCAGGCTGCGACACTCGCGCGCGAGCGACAGCAGCGTGAACATCGGCGTCGGTCGCCGTCTCGAATGGGCGCAGGATTTCGCCGGTCGCGGGATTGACCGAAACAATCTTTCGCGCTACTTGGAGATCTGTGACCATGCTTTGCTTGAAAGTTTACGCGGACGGCGGCGCCGGTGTCACACGAGTACTCAGTAATCGACATTCACCAGATAAAGGCCGCTGGCTGGAGCTGTCGCGCCTGCAGCGGCGCGATTGCGTGCTTGCAGAATCTCGTTTATATTCTCTGGCTTCAATGTGGTTTTTCCGACCAGCACGAATGTCCCCACCAGATTCCGCACCATGTGGTGCAGAAACCCACTGCCTTGGACCGTGTAGATCAATTCTGCGCCTGCCCTTTTCCACGTTGAAACAAAAATCCGTCGCACGTTGGAAATTATTTCGTCATCGCGCCCACGCTCCGGATCGACTGCAGCGAACGAGGTGAAGTCGTGCTCCCCAATCACTAAATTTGCCGCTCGTTGCATGGAACTTTCGTCGAGCGGGAAAGGATAATGCCATACATAGCGCGCCAAAAAAGGCGGACAGATGGGATCCCGATACATTCGGTACCGGTAAGTTTTCGCATGCGCGGACTTGCGGGCATGAAATTCCGCCGCAGCTTCACACGCTTCGAACACCCGAATCGATGGAGGCAGAAGGTCGTTCAACGCTTTCACCAAATTCGCCGCTGGAATCGGTGATTCAGTAGGAAATGTGGCAACCTGACCGAGGGCATGAACCCCGGCGTCGGTTCGGCCCGAACCTTGCGGCAAAACCTTTTCGCCTGTGACTCGTCCAATAGCCGAGGCCAGAGTGGCCTGGATGGTCGGCGCGTCAGGCTGTACCTGCCATCCAGAAAACTCCGAGCCGTCATATGAAAGAAGGAGCCTGATATTACGCATGAGGATTGCCCGCAGCTTGCTCCTCAACTCTGAACGAAACAGTTTCCAAGAATTAGCAAAGTGGGTGCAGCCTGACGGTCCGCGCCTGAGTCGTGGATCGTGCGTCAGCTATACTATTTCATTCCACGCAGCGGTTTAGCACGAAATGCAACGCCTTGCCCACAAAACATAAAGGCAACACAAAAATGAAACCAGGGCAGAGTGTTTTGCGTAATAACAGTTGAATTAGAAAAGCCTTGTCGTCATTACGACCAGCTCTTATTCATGGAGATACGCGAATGTCTTTGTCGGCTTTGAAGTCCGCCCGCGGGTTGACTGCGGTAATGGTTCTCATCTGTGTGATAGCTGTTGGCGGTTGGGCGCAGGACTCAACCCAACCAGCCCCGCCTCCCTCGGTGTCCGGGGCTGAGCCCAGAGCGGTGCAGACCGCAGCACCGCAGCAGTTTGTAATGAAAGACTATTCCAAGCCGGTTTCCGCGTTCCCCAATATGATTCGGCCCTATACGCCCCAACAGGTTCCGCCGCCGAATCTAAGCAATACATCGCGCATTAATCAGCTTTTTCGTGACGGAAAGATCTTGCTTTCGATCGATGATGCGGTTGCGCTGGCGCTGGAGAATAATCTCGACATTGGTATTGCGCGCTACAACTTGAATATTGCCGACACAGATATTTTGCGTGCGAAATCCGGCGCCAACACTTTCCTTGGAGTCAATTTCGGAGTGGTGCAAAACACTCAGGGCGGCGGTGTCGGCGGACTTGGAGGAACCGTCGGGTCGGGCACGGGCGGTACCGCGCCGGCTCCCGGCGGGATCGGCGCTGGCACTAATGGATTGGTAAGCTCCACCCTTGGCCTGGGTACACTGATCACGAGTTTCGACCCCATAATCACCGGTACTTTTCAAGAGGACCACAACAGTATCATCTCCAGCAACGTGTTCACTGGGGCACCTACCGTGGCGCAGAATACAGGAACGTACAATGTCTCCTACGGACAAGGCTTCCAATGGGGCACCAACATGTCGGTAGGATTCACCAACTCACGGATCACGACCAACAACGTGTTCAATACTTATAGTCCACAGATTAGCCCCGCTTTCCAGTTCCGGCTCACGCAGCATCTGCTGCAAGGCTTCGGTTTTCTTCCGAACACCCGTTTGATCCGCTTGACCAAGAACAACCGTGAAATCTCTGACGTCGCCTTCCGGCTGCAGATTATTGCCACGGTCGATCAGATCGAGAACATGTATTGGGACCTGGTGTTCGCCTACGAGAACGTAAGAGTGCAGCAGGAGTCGCTGGCCTTCGCGCAGAAAACCCTATCCGACACGCAGAAGCAAGTGCAGATCGGCAGCCTGGCTCCGATTGAAGTGGTTCGCGCCGAGAGCACGGTTTCCTCCGACCAGCAGCAACTGATACAGGCTCAGAACAACCTCCAGTTACAACAACTGCTGATGAAGAACGCTCTCAGCCGGACGTTAGTGGATCCGGTACTCGCCGATGCCGACGTCATTCCAACCTCGACCATTGCCTTGCCGGAACAAGAACCGATTACGCCTGTCCAAGATTTGGTGAATGACGCCCTTGGTCATCGGCCCGAATTGGCCGAGTCAAGAATTGATTTGAGCAACCGTCAAATAAATAACAAAGCGATTCGCAATGCGATGCTGCCCACTCTCGATCTCTTTGCGTATTATGGCGGCTCCGGGCTGGCAGGTTCGCAAAACCCTGCCAACCTCTGCGCGAATCAACCCCCCGCAGAGCAGGCAGAAGGGTTCTGCTCGGGTTTCAATACCACCATCACCAACCCCCCTGGCGGTGCTACCGTGATTCCCCCTGTTTCGCCAGTTGGTTATACCAGCGCATTGAATCAATTGGTCAATTCCACCGCACCTGACAAGGGCGTCGGCCTGACACTGAACATTCCAATTCGCAACCGCAACGCCGACGCTTTGCAAGTTCGCGCACAGCTGGAATACCGTCAAGCGCAGATGCGTGAACAACAGATCGAAAATCAGATTCGCATCGAAGTTCGCAATGCACAGTTCACATTGCAGCAAAACCGCGCAGCCGTCGCGGCCGCGCAGGCTGCGGTGACGCTCGGCCGTCAGTCGCTGGACGCAGAACAGAAAAAGTTGAACCTTGGCGCCTCGACCAGCACGCTGGTCTTGCAGAACCAATCTGTCCTGGCAACCAATGAATCCAACCTGGTCTCGGCGATGGCGGCCTATGAGAAGTCGCGCGTCGAGCTGGATCGAGCTACTGGGTTGTTGTTGGACCACGCTGGAATTGTTATGTCCGACGCCGAGCGGGGTGAAGTCACACACATGCCGAATGTACCGTATGTCGCACCCCGTAAAGACGTGAACTCAATTATGCAGGCACCTCAGCAGCAGCCACAGCCTCAGCAGTAGATGTTGCTGCTGGGATCCGTTCATCATTGTTGTTGATCGCCGTCAAGACAAAAGGGCGCGCCACTCGCTATTTTCGCGACTTTATAATTCTTTACAATTACTGCCAACATATTTCGCGGTCGCGGAAGCTACTCTGGTGTGTCCGCTAAAATTCGGACGCATCAAATCTCGATATTGAGAAGCGCGCAATACTCATCGATAACTTTTCACGCCAGGAGAATGGAAATGCTTTTGCCTCGCTCAAGTCCTGCCATGTGGCGGATCATCATCATTGCATCCGCCGCGGTTTTATCGCTAAACGCATGGGCGCAAAACACGCCAACGGCGTTACCCCAAACGCCACAGCCGATGCCCGCGGCGGCGGTTCAACCGCAACATTACGTCACGGTGGACTATTCAAAACCACAGTCGCCGTTTCCTAATGTCATCGCTGCTTACAAACCGAGGTTTGTGCCGCCGCCGAACCTGAACAACACCGACCGTATTCAACAGTTGATGCATGACGGCAAAATCATGCTGTCGATGAATGACGCGGTTGCACTCGCGCTCGAAAACAATCTCGATCTCGTGCTCGCGCGTTACAACCTGAATATCGCAGACACGGACATCCTGCGCGCCGATGCGGGCGCTAACATTCTCGGCGTGAATACCGGGGTGGTGCAAAACACGCCCGGAGGCGGCGTCGGCGGGCTTAGCGGAAATGTCGGCTCCGGGACTGGCGGGACTAGTGTTGCTGCGGGCGGCATTGGTACCGGCACGAACGGTTTGGTCAGCTCGACGCTGGGCATTGGCTCACCTTTAACCAGTTTCGACCCGGTCGTCAGCGGCACACTTCAGATGGACCGGAACTTCGTCCAATCTACCAGCATCTTCGCCCCAATTCCCATCACCAATACCAACACCGGAACGGTCGATTTCAGCTACCTCCAGGGTTTTCATTGGGGCACAAACTTGGCGGTAGGATTTAATAACACGCATGTGACGACGAACCTCCCAACCAGTGAATACACTCCCAGCATTAATTCTGGTTTGCAATTCCGGCTCACGCAAAACTTGCTGCAGGGTTTTGGTTTTGTGGCTAACACGCGCTTCATCCGGATTGCCAAAAATAACCGCGAGATTTCCGATGTCGCGTTCCGCCTGCAAATCATCACGACGGTGGATCAGATCGAAAACTTGTATTGGGATCTGGTCTATGCCTACGAGAACGTTCGCGTCCAGCAGGAAGCGCTGACTTTCGCGCAGAGAACGCTCGCCGATAATAAACAGCAGGTACAATTCGGAACGTTGCCTCCGATCCAGGTCGTGAGCGCACAAGCCACCGTAGCCACTGATCAACAGGCCTTGATCCTCGCGCAAACCAACCTTGAGCTGCAGGAATTGCTGATGAAGAACGCGCTGAGTAAAACGCTTGAAGACCCCGCCCTGGGCGGAGCCGATGTGATCCCCACCTCCACCATGCAGTTGCCCCAGCAGGAACCTGTTGTACCGATGCAGGATCTGATCAATGACGCGCTCGGCCATCGCGCCGAATTGGCCGAGTCAAGAATCGACTTAAGCACCCGCGAACTCAACAACAAGGCTGTCCGTAATGCCATGCTTCCGACTCTCGCTCTGTTCGCGTATTACGGCGGTTCAGGTATTGGCGGAGATGTGAACCCGCTTGTACCCGCTTGCCCGCCTCCCCCGCAAACCAGTAATCTCTGCTTTTCGCCCGCGAAAGCTGCTCCGCCGTTCACCAATGGCGGCCCTGTCAGTACTGCCAGCACTCTAAGCCAGCTCTTCAATGGCGCCGCGCCTGATAAGGGGGTTGGTCTCACGCTCAATATTCCGATTCGAAATCGGCAGGGTCAGGCAGACCAGGTGCGCGCTGAGTTGGAATATCGACAAGCACAGGTCCGGTTGCAACAACTCTCGAATCAGGTTCGTATTGAGGTCCGCAATGCGCAGTTCGCACTGCAACAGAATCGAGCCAGTGTACAAGCTGCCCAAGCCGCGGTTGATTTTGCAAACGAAACGCTGCACGCTGAACAGCAGAAGCTCTCGGCGGGAGTTTCAAATCCCACAGCCGTGCTACAAGATGAGTCTGGTTTAACTACCGCGGAATCGAATCTGGTTTCGGCGAAGGCGGCTTACGAAAAAGCGCGGGTCGAATTGGATCGCGCTACCGGCCTTCTGCTCGATCATTCCGGAATCGTTATGGCCGATGCGGAACGAGGCGAAGTTACTCACATGCCCGATGTTCCCTACGTCGCGCCTCGTACGGAGGTTCAGCCAGGAGCGCCGTCCCAACCCCAGCCGCCGGGTTATTGATTAGCGCATTGTTCGACCCTGCTCGACTTGATTCCAACGCAGGGTCGAACAGTTGCTACTTTCGCGTTCCTTAAACTCCGATGTATTCTTCCACGCGTGACGCTGTCGGTAGTTTTGATTACGTACAACGAAGAGCGCAACCTGCCTCCCACCCTGGAAAGCGTGATGCCCCTGGTGCGCGATGGCAAAGGCGAAATCATCGTGGTGGACTCAGGCTCAACCGATCGCACAGTCGAGATCGCGCAATCTTACGGCGCGAAAGTTTTTGTCGAGACGTGGAAGGGTTTCGCTGCACAGAAGAATTCCGCGATGGACAGGGCTTCAATGGATTGGGTTCTGCAACTGGATGCGGATGAAACCCTGGAGCCGGGACTGGCTCCGGAGATAGAGGTTGCGCTGCAAACTGATTCGACGACTAGAGGCTTCTGGATTCCCCGCAAGAACTTTTTTCTTGGCCGCTGGATTCGGCACGGTGGCTTTTATCCTGACCCCAAACTGCGTCTAGTGCGTCGTGGGGCAGGCCAGTTTGAAGAATATGGCGCGCATCCCACGATGAAAGTGTCCGGCCCGACGAGTAGATTCTCCCATGCGCTTCTGCACCATGCCTATCCCACCCTCCGCGGCTACATTGATCACATGAACAGCTATTCATCAATGGGCGCCGAGGTTGCAGTAGCACAAGGCAGACGCAGTTTTAGCTTTACGGATATCGTAATTCGGCCTGCGCTGACTTTTATTTACAACTATTTTTTTCGGCTCGGTTTCCTTGACGGACGCGAGGGCTTGCTCCTCCATCTCTATCATTCCGGCTACGTCTCGTGGAAATATGCCAAAGCCTGGGAGTTGACGCGCAAAAAGTGATCTCATCACCGTCGGCACGCCTCGCAGCGTTTTGCTATCCTAAGGCATCGTGCGGATGATATGGTTATTTCTGATTCTGGCTTGCAGCGGGGGAGCCGTGCTGTGGGCGGGAATCGCAGCTTATCTGCGCGTGCGCCGTCATCTGAAAGCGTCGGCCGCGATGCGAAAAAGCGTGCATCACGAAGTGGACGGGCTCTAGCATAGTTTCTACCGCAAGAGATTGGAGAACCGCAGCGATGGCTAGACCAGCTACCCAAATTCTCGGTACCCAAGATCGCATTCTGGATGGCGCAGGCCGAATTGCCCTCGTAATCGGAGCGAGTTTGTTTGTTGCTCTATGCGCTCGCATAGTATTGCCTCTGCCGTTCACTCCGGTTCCGTTGACTCTGCAAAACTTCGGCGTACTGCTGGTGGGACTCGCTCTAGGCAGCCGTCGCGGCTTCGCGGCCTTGGCGCTTTATCTGGGTGAAGGCCTCGTTGGTTTACCCGTGTTCAGTCCGACTGGACCCGGCGGTTTGGCTCAATTGCTCGGTCCTACTGGCGGCTTCTTGCTGGCTTACCCGCTTGTAGCCGGCATTGCGGGGTGGATCTTCGAAACAAATTTCTTAGGTTCGAAACTGGGCGCGGCAAAAAAGAGTTTTGCCCGTGCCGCCGTAGCCTGCGTTCTGGCCGAGGTGTGTTTATTCGTGTGCGGTCTTTCCTGGCTGGCAATTCTTACCCATTCTTTCGCTGCGGCAATTCGCTTCGGCCTCTACTGGTTTGTGTTTGCTGAAATTCTGAAAATTATGTCGGCCGCGGCATTGGCCAGCGGCTGGCAGCGTTTCCATAAGGTTCAACCATGAATTTTCCCGCAGCCGCGTCCGAGCACTCACCGACGTCCATTCTCGAAGGCAAACGCGAAATCACAGTCGCTCATAGTCCTGATTCAGACGATGCTTTCATGTTTTATGGATTGGCCACCAACAAGGTTCGCGTGCCCGGACTGCGTTTTACTCACACTCTTTGTGACATTGAGACCCTGAACCGGAAAGCCATGGAAGGCGTCTACGACGTGACCGCCATTTCCTTTCACGCCTATCCCTACATTCAGGACCATTACGCGTTGTTGCCTAGCGGCGGCAGTGTGGGAGACGGCTACGGCCCCATGGTCGTGGCGCCGCGCGCGTATTCGGTCACGGACATCAAGCACAAACGAATTGCCGTGCCTGGAACACTGACTACTGCCTACTTAGTTTTGAAACTGTTCGCGCCTGGAATCGAGACGGACGTCGTTCCGTTTGATCAGATTATTCCGCAGGTGCTGGACGGCAGGCAGGAAGCCGGCCTCATCATTCACGAAGGCCAGTTGACGTATGACAAGTCCGGACTGCACCGCATTGTCGATCTCGGCAAATGGTGGCAAAAAGTCACCGGACTGCCGCTGCCCCTGGGAGGTAATGCTATTCGCCGCAGCCTGGGTCCGGAGTTGATGTCCAGCGTGGCAAACGCGCTGCGCGAGAGCATTCAATATGCGCTCGATCACCGCGACGAAGCGCTGGCTTATGCGATGCAGTTCGCGCGCGACCTCGACCCTCAACTCGCTGACAAGTTTGTCGGCATGTACGTCAACGAACGCACCCTTGATTATGGTGCTGATGGCCGCGAAGCCGTCCGCCGGCTCCTCGATATGGGGCACAAGGCAGGAATCATTCCGCAGGAATCCCGCGTGGATTTTGCAGCGTAGCCCGCGGTGCGGTACTGCGCTAAAGTAGGCGGGACGTCATGAACCTTCGCCCGGTCCACACACTCATCTTGTCAATCATTGCGCTGACGGTACCTCCTGTCGCGTTGCATTCACAGCTATCAGACGGGGCCGGCGAAACTCACTTTACGAGTGACCGCAAGGCGACTACTTTTGTTTTCGACTGGCGCAAAGGCATGATTTTTGTGCCTGTCCGCGTCGACGGATCGAGGCTGCTGTCCTTCGTCCTCGACAGCGGCTCAGCGAGAATGCTGATTGACCGTCGTCTCGCCGCAGATCTTGGCCTGAAGACAAGCGGCAAAGGTTCCTTACAAGGCGCCGGAGCCGGGCGCATTCCGGTCGAATTCATTCACGAAGTAAACCTCGCCCTGCCGGGCATCGAAAGCAAAGGATACGAATTCTCGACCGCCGACCTGCAACCGCTTGAAGCCAATCTCGGCGTGAAAGTAGATGGAATACTCGGATACGAACTCTTCAGCCGATTTGTGGTGACAGTGGATTACGACTCCCGAAGCCTGACATTAACGGCGCCGGACGCCTTTCGCCCCGCCAGCACCGCGCAGATGCTGCCTATCGAGATTCGTGACAAATGGCCGTTTGTGAAGGCAGAACTTGTGCTGCCCGGACCCGTCGCCGTACAGGATAGCTTCCTGATCGATAGCGGCTCCAGTGACGCGGTTGACCATCCGATCGTCATGAAACTTCAATCGCGCGTCTCCAGCGAAAGTGGCGTAGGTCTTGGGACGTCTGTGTCAGGAGCGACAGCGCAAGCCACATCGTTCCACCTGGGACGCTATACACTGGCTGCTCCCATCGTGAGTTGTTGCGGCGCGACCGAAGCGACAAGCAAGCTCATTGGCAGTGAGGTACTACGTCGCTTCACAGTCACCTTCGACTATCCGTCGTCACGGATATTTATTGCACCCAATTCATATTTTGACAAACCGTTTTCTCTCGACAGTAATTAGATGATGCATCTCTAAAATAGTCCTCTCACGAATCGGTCGCCTCCCCCGGACATACTGACGGCTTCTACCGCGCAGAAGCCGGGCGTTCCAACAGTTTCACCAGACTGTATAGGGTTTCATTGACGGGCGTGGGCACGACCAACTCAGCGCCTCTGCGCACCAGAAAGCCGTTCAGCGAATCAATCTCCGTGGGCTTTCCGCGCGCAATGTCTTGCGCGGTAGAAGAGACAGCCTCCGGCATCGCTTCCGCACCCAGCTTCAGAACCGCTGCGAACATTTTTTCCGCTGAGAGTTTGACTCCAGCCGCATTGCCCACGGCTGCAGCTTCATTGACCACGCGCTTCATCACTTCCACGGTGCCGGAGTCGCGCGCGATGCGTCCGTACTTCGAACGGGAGAGCGCCGAGAGTGCATTGTAGGCACAATTCATAATCAGTTTTTCCCACAATTCGGCCGTGATGTTTTCGGAAATACGACAGGGGACGTCGGCTCGCATGAAGGTCGTTGCGATTTTGGCGAGATCCGATTCACTTGCATCGTGGTTGGGCGACGGATCTCCGACTATGACGTCGCCGCGGCCTGAATGTTTGACTCGCCCCAATCCAACCATCTCGACGGCGATGTAGACCACCGCAGGAATGGCCTGGATTCCTGCAGCGAAATCGATTCGCTCGACATTGTCGACTCCGTTCTGAAGCGAGACTACGATGGTTTCCGGTGCGAGGTAGGGAGCAAGCAGTTTCGCGACGTTTTCCGTGTCTACCGTCTTCACTGAGAAAAGAACGAGTTGCGCATCACGAACCGCTGCCAGTTCGGTAGAGGCGGAAACCGAAACATTTTCCTTGAAATGAATGCTGTCGATAAAAAGGCCGTCGCGATTTATCGCTTCGACATGTGGCGCACGGCCGATAAGCGTGACCGGAGCGCCGGCCCGCGCCAACATTCCACCGAAGTAACTTCCCACGGCGCCCGCACCCACAACAGCAATGGGGGGCCAGTCGTTGTTTACCATTTCCTCTCCCAAAGCACCTTCTAGCTGCTAGGTTCTGGCTTCAAGCTTGACACTCTCACGGAAAAAACAATTCCTCGCGAGGCCGCCGTTCTCAGCAGGTGGCTATTAGCTTGTAGCGTGTCGCTAGAAGCGATACTTAAAAGAAAAAACCGGAGCAATATCCACAGGCACACTGGCAGCCGACTTCAAGGAGGCTTGCAGCTCAGCCGGCATTACATTGTATTTCTTGAACCAGTTTTCGGCCCGAGCGCGGTCCCCGGTCGCTTCTATTTCCAATAACTCTTTCGCCAGATCGCTGATCGCAGGTGGCATGCGACCATAATCGATTTCATACCGCCCCGAGGACGTTCGCTTGATTGCGCCTCGCTCGGAGAGATAATTGAACTCCATCATTTCCGCTTGACTGTGCGCCTCGGCGATGCCAAAGCGCACGGTACGAAAAATTCCAGCCACGTACGACGCGTAGTACTCTTCGAGCTTATTTTTTGGAAGAACATCATGGTCGACCAGCCACTTCATGCCAAACATTCCGACCACGTCAGCTTTAGCTTCCTCCAAACCACTGAACGTCGGCCCGATCGATTCACGAATATCAACTTTTCCCGCGGGCGTTCGGGCAAACGCCGGACCCAGACCGTGGGCCATTTCATGCAGAATCGTTCCCAACAAATAGCCTTCGCCGGATGCCTTGGCCGCCTGCGCGGGCGACATCACATGCTGTGCCACGGGCAAGATCACAAAATTCACCCGGGCATCCATGAAATTCTTAAAGAAAAGTTTCTTGCTGCCCTTTTTTTCATGCACGCGGGGATCGTTAGGAAGGTTGTCTGCAACTGCTTGGTATCCGTGATTCAGATCGCCCGCCCGGAATGGAGTATCCATAACTTCCATCGGAGTCTCCAGGCCACGCTTGGAAGGCCGATCCTCGGGCGCGAGTGGAAGCGCATCCTGAATGTCGCCGACATATTTCTGAAACATCTCCAGCCTGCGGCTCTCTTCCGCATTGCGAATCATCACAGCCGCGCCGTAAGTCGCCTTAACGCCTAAGAGACCGTCGTCATAAGTTTCGTCAGGCGCGAAAATCACGTCGACTTTAGGATTTTTCAAGTCGAGCCAAGCCATGTTGCTCTCGAAGTATTCGTCGGTAAGAAGTGCGTCGGCCCGCAGACGCAGAAAATTCGCAAATGCAGGATCATCACTTAGCCTGGCAGCCTCGCGTAGATCTTTCGCCGCCGGATCGAGAAAGGAACGGTAGGCAATATGGTATGGAAGCCCTTCAAGCTGATCGTTGTGCCAGCGCACCAGAGTGAAAGGATTGTAAATTTCATCTTTCTTTTCCGGATGCGCTTTCAGGTACTCATCTATCTGCTCCCGAGTCAAATTCTGCGGATAAAAACCTCGTCCTGGAGGAATCGGAGTTGTTCCAACGAAGGGTTTGTTATCGTCGAGAAGATCAAATCGTGAAGCATTGATCCACAGGTAACGCCGCAACATTTCGTCCTGTGGGTTCTGGCTGCTGACTAGCGATTCGTACAAAGTCAGCCCGTCGGGATCCATCTGCCGCCAGTAGATTTCTTCCAGATAACGCGACGCGTCAACCAATTTATTGACCATCTTCACTTCGCGAGCAGTCAAACTCGCAGCGTGGAAGGGCATTTCCACTCGGCGAAACTTGGCGAGCCGCTGGTCGAGGTCAGGAACAACGTGCATTCCAGCCGACTCCGCCCCTTTGGCAGCAGATCCAGTCATTGGCTTATGTTCTTTCTGTGCTGAAATGTTAGATGGAAGAAAAAAGAAAACAAGCAGAAGTAAAACCGAGGGTCCCAGTGTCATGAATGTTGTATTCTAACAGAGCATTCTGCATTCAATCGTTTTACTTCCCGCGAATCAACACTGACATTATTACGATGTTGCGTTATGACCCAGAGTTCTGATTCCAATCATCGGCAGACGTTGCTCATCGATGCCGATGACACGCTCTGGGAAAATAACATCTACTTCGAGAGGGCGATTGCGAATTTCATTTCGTTCCTGAACCATCACGAATATTCGCCCGAGCAAGTGCGGGAAGTTTTAAATGATGTCGAGCGCGAGTGCATCGTAAGCCACGGTTACGGATTGCACAGCTTCAGTCACGCGCTGGTTCAAACTTTCGAGCGCCTGGCAGTCGAGCCCCTCACCCCCGCGCTGCATGAAACCATAAGCGGATTCGCTCACACCATCGCCGAACATCCAGTTGAAATCCTGCAGGGCGTTCCCGAAACGCTGCAATATTTATCCGAACGTCATCATCTGATGCTGCTGACTAAAGGAGCGATTACCGAACAGTCGGGCAAAGTCGAGCGCTCTGGGCTGAAGGATTATTTTTCTGTGGTAGAGATCGTCGCGGAGAAAGATGTCGGCACGTATCGAACGATAGTTTCGAAGTACGCTCTCTCCAGCGATACCACCTGGATGGTAGGAAACAGCCCGAAGTCCGACGTCAATCCCGCGCTGGCAGCTGGCCTCAACGCGGTCTTCGTTCCCCACGGCAGTACCTGGATTCTCGAGCACGAAGAGGTAGCAGAGGCCAATCCGCCATCCCGTTTACTGGTTGTAGAAACCTTCGCCGGGCTAAAAAAACATTTTTAAAGAATTTTCACAGCGAGCAAAGGGTTCATTCAGCGAGTCATTTTCCCGCGGGAACCGCACAGAGCTTATCAAAGGTCTTCTTTAGTTCCGCTGCAATATCGGCCGCTTCCCGATGTTCAATGTCACTGCGCTGCATCATGTAGATCAGCTTGCCGTCCCGCAGCAACGCGATCGACGGCGACGAAGGCGGATATCCAGTGAAGTAACTGCGAGCGCGTTCGGTCGCCTCCGTATCCTGCCCGGCAAACACGCTGAACATTTTCTCTGGGCGCACTGAATTCTGCACGGCAACCCGAATCGCGGGGCGCATGCGACCAGCCGCACATCCGCAAATGGAATTCACAATCACCATAGTCATTCCCGGTTGATTGACGATGGCACGATCGACATCCTGGGCAGTGCGAAGTTCTTGAACTCCAATGCGGGTAAGTTCTTCACGCATCGGGATCACCATGATTTCTGGATACATTTCTTCTCCTTAAGAGGTTTCTAATAGCCTAACAGAACTTTCGATCCGCAATAAATATCGAGTTCAAAATCGCTGCTGACCAAGGTAATGCGAGCCATCCAGAAGACGTTTTTTCTTCATATATAGTGGAAGTACCCAACGATGGTGATTACAGAAAACGTCCCGCTGGCTCCGCTCACAACCCTTAACGTCGGCGGCCCCGCTCGCTTTTTCGTCGAAGCAAATACCATTGCTGAAGTGACCGAGGCGGTAGCTTTCTCGCAATCTAAGAATCTCCCGTTGTTTGTCCTCGGCGGCGGTAGCAACGTTGTAATCTCTGACGCAGGCTGGCCCGGCTTGGTGTTAAAGATTGGCGTTACTGGAATCAATCACCGGCATGGGCATGATGAAGTTATCTTCGAAGCGGGGGCGGGCGAAGACTGGGACAAATTCGTAGCTTTCGTGGTCGCCCACAATTGTGCCGGCATCGAATGCCTGAGCGGGATTCCGGGAAGCGTTGGAGGGACTCCGGTGCAGAATGTCGGCGCTTACGGGCAAGAGGTTTCGCGGACCATTGAGGGCGTGCTTGCGCTTGACCTCAGGGATGGGCAACTGCACGAACTATGCAAGGAAGCTTGCGGCTTCGGCTATCGCACCAGCATCTTCAATACCACCGAGCGCGGGCGCTACATCATTCTGCAAGTCAATTACGTTTTGCACCACGGGCGCGACGCCTACATAGCCTATGCAGATCTGAAAAAATATTTCGCGGGATGGAGTGTGAAGCCGACATTGGCAGACGTGCGCGATGCAGTGCGAAAAATCAGGAGTGGCAAAGGTATGCTGCTCACTCCTGGCGATGATGATTGCCGCAGTGCCGGATCTTTCTTCAAGAATCCAATTCTTTCGCCGGAGCAATATGAAGCGCTAAAGGCTCGAGCCGCAGCCAAGAATTTGCAGCTTCCCAGCTACCCGGCCCTTGAGGCGCAAAAGAAAGTCTCAGCCGCCTGGCTGGTCGAACGCTCCGGTTTCAGCCGGGGATACGGCCACGGACCGGTCGGGATTTCACGCAAGCATGCGCTCGCAATCGTGAATCGCGGAAACGCGACCGCATCAGAAATTGTGGCGTTTAAAGACGACATTCAGCAGCGCGTAGAGGACATCTGGGGTGTGGCCCTGGAACCTGAGCCAGTCTTCGTGGGAGTGTAAGCGGAGAGTCCTCGCGTATGCGAGCGCCGTCGCTCGTGCTCAGGATGAGCATATCGGCGACTGCCGCCCCAGATTGCAACCCGCTTTTTGGTATTTCCCCTGAGTTGGGGTGGGTACGCGTTCCGGCCCCGGCGGCAGCCGCCTCTATTTACTCATCGGCAATTCTTGCCGCCTCTTTAAAAATTGCGACAAACATGGGGCGTGTCAGCTTGCCCGTTTGAGTGTTCTGGTTAGAAGGATGATAGGAGGCCAATAACGTCTTTCCGTCCGCCAATTTGTACTTAGCCCCATGCTGGAAAACGTATGTCTTGCGGCTGCCAAGCTGACCGCGCCGTTTGAGGTAATTGAGATAGGCATCAAAGCCGATCCGTCCCAGGGCGACCACCGCCTTCACATTATTGAGACCATCCAGCTCACGGTCCAGATAAGAAGCACAGTTCGTCAACTCCTGCGGCAGCGGCTTATTGTCGGGCGGAGCGCAGCGAACCGCTGCCGTGATGTAGATGTCGTTGAGCTTGAGCCCGTCCAGACGATCGGTCGCGTTTGGCTGATTGGCAAAACCAGTCTCGTACAACACTGGAAACATGAATTTGCCGGATGCGTCCCCGGTAAACGGGCGGCCAGTGCGGTTAGAGCCATGTGCGCCGGGAGCGAGCCCCAGAATTAGGACCCGGGCTTTCGGATCCCCGAATCCTGGCACAGGTTTTCCCCAATACTCACAATCGCGATAAGCCCGGCGTTTCTCGCGCGCAATTTTTTCGCGATACTCCACCAGTCGCGGACAGCGGGTACAGCCCACGAGCTCCGTGTGAAGCCGGACCAGCCAACTGCTATTTTCAGAATCAACAGCCATGTCTCAACTTTACAGGCTGGGCTTGACACATGCATAGGAGTCCATCTGAAGTTTGCGGCAAAATTCCCGGTGGCAGCGTCCAATAGTTGATAGCATCAAAAAAGCCGATCATTATGCCCAGAGATACTGGCCAACCAATGGGGGAAACGTCCGCGAGCATGGAGTCGGTGCTGGCCGATATTTACATAAAGAGCAAATGCGAACTCTGTGGGCTCAGTCGTGCTCAATTCGACAACATCCTGGCGGAAATTGGCCGGAAGTACTTGCCTGCCGACTCGACGCAAAATGAAGTTTGCGATTTCTATGCAAGCCTTCGCGTGGAAGAACTCGCGCTGGCCCGGGCCTGCGCCACAGGAAATGAGCATGCTTGGGAAGTTTTCCTCACTCGCTATCGCGAGAAGCTGTACGAAATTGCCGGTTACATTACGAAAGAAAGTTCGACGGCGCGCGAATTGGCCGATTCCATTTACGCCGATCTTTATGGCACGGTAAGACGCGATGGGGAGCGAGCTTCGAAGCTGGCTTCCTATACCGGACGCGGCTCCCTGGAAGGTTGGCTACGCACAGTCATGGCGCAGGAGCATGTGAACCGCTACCGGCGGCAAAGGCGACTGGTCAGCCTCGACGAGGAAGCCAAAGAAGGCGCACAATTTGCCACGGCTGAACCGGAAACCGCCATTGTGGCTGATCCCAGAGTAGAGGGTGCTGTCGACGAGGTTTTAGCCGCGCTGGGCCCGGAAGAGCGATTTGTGCTGGCCTCCTATTTTCTGGATGAGCGAACCTTGGCCGATATCGCACGTAGCTTGGGGGTACACGAATCTACCATCAGCCGGAAGTTGGATAAACTCGCTAAGTCATTGCGAAAGCAAATCTTGGCGTCATTGGGACGGCGAGGGATGAGCCGCCGCCAGGCTCAAGAGGCGCTCGAAGTCGATGTGCGCGACCTGCGCGTCAATATTCGCAGCCGGCTGGCGCAAGAAACCGGCAGACCGGCGTTCTCTAAAAAGAAGGCGGAAACCCCGGCAGGCGATGGGTCTTAGGTGACCCGTAACAACAAATGGCAGAAATACCCAAAATCGTAAAGCAGCGTCTGCAGGCGAATGCGAAGCTTGCAGACCATCCTGAACCGAATCTACTCAGCGCCTTCCTGGAAAGGTCATTAGGCCAACGCGAGCAGTCTGAGGTCCTGCGGCATCTGTCGCTGTGCATGAATTGCCGGGAAATCGTGTCGCTGTCAGGAGCTCAGCCTAACGTCGCTGGTGTTGTCTCGCTAACTCCTTCTCGTGCAGCCTGGCTCTTGTGGCCGGCCCTGCGATGGGGAGCAGCCATGGCTTGTATCATCGTGGTTGGCGCCGCAATCACAGTTCATCAGAGACATGAGTCTGTACAACATCCAGCCACGCGGGCTTCCCTGTCGAGCCCTTCCAAGT
>Ga0210396_10003009_pt1 | contig 16948 bp, 11 predicted proteins | sample IncBWH17OmetaG_FD_155466 | JGI IMG/M metagenome (GOLD analysis project Ga0210396, IMG submission 155466) | Forest soil microbial communities from Barre Woods Harvard Forest LTER site, Petersham, Massachusetts, United States - Inc-BW-H-17-O ... | reverse complement strand
CCTCACAGATTATGGCCATGATTCGGAGCGGCAAGATGATTAATATCGGAGGTAGACCTGTGATCGTTCCTGAGGCGCGAAAACCCGCGACTGCGCACGACAGGAGTCACGCCATCAAGCTGGCGCTGGCCTTTGTGGCGATCTACGTCATATGGGGATCGACGTACCTTGCGATCCGGTATGCGGTGGAAACGATTCCTCCGCTGGTTGCGGCGGGGATCCGGCACTCGATTGCCGGTGGCATCATGCTGGCTTGGGCCTGGTGGCGCGGGTTTCGCCCCACCCGGCAGCAGTGGGTTGCGGGACTTGCGCTGGGCGCGCTCTTCTTCTTAATAGGACATGGCACGCTGCACTGGGCGGAGCAGTACGTGGAATCGGGGCTGGCAGCGTTGCTGATTGCTACTGAGCCGATGTTTATTCTGGTGCTGGGCTGGATGATGGGGCAGCAGAAGATCGGCCTGCTTAGCGCGCTGGGCTTGGGTTTGGGCGTGGTGGGCGTGGCTGTGTTGACGGGCGCGGAACTTACAGTGAAAGGGTCGAGCTTGTGGGGATTGCTGGCCGTGCTGCTGGGTTCTTTGTCGTGGTCATTAGGAGTTGTGGTTTCACCGCGGCTTAAGTTGCCTTCGGATGCTTTGGGGCGGACGGCGTTGCCGACGCTTTGCGGCGCGGCGCTGCTGCTGATCGCGGCAGGGGTTACAGGTGAATTCCGCGAGACGCACTGGTCGAGCATCACATTGCGGTCTCTTTTTGGATTGGGCTACCTGATCACGTTCGGGTCGGTGATTGCGTTTACGGCTTACACGTGGCTGCTGCAGCGGGTTCCGCCGACGCTGGTGGCGACGCACACGTATGCGAATCCGGTGGTGGCGGTGATTTTGGGCTGGCTGTTGGCGCGGGAGCCTTTGACTTTGCGTGTGGTGCTGGCCTCGGTGGCGATTCTAGGAGCGATTGTGCTGATCCGGCGTGGTGAACGAGCCGTAGCAGTAAAACGTCCAGAGGTACCTCTGGCGGCTGCTGAAGTTGAGACGGCTGAGGAATGCGCTTAGGGCATGGCAATTCCCTACTACCACGTTGATGTGTTCACGGGTGAGCTTTTTGCAGGTAACCCGGCAGGAGTCTGCATCCTTTCCGCTTTTCTCGCGGACAGCACCATGCAGAAAATCGCGGTTGAGAACAGGCACAGCAACACCGCTTTTGTTGTTTCGCGCGCGGATGGCGATTTCGACCTGCGGTGGTTTACGCCCAAAATCGAGGACGATCTGTGCGGGCATGCGACCATGGCATCCGCTCATGTGCTGGCGTTGCGGAAGCACGACGTGTGGCCGGTTCGCTTCCACACCCGCAGCGGCATGTTGACTGTCGCGCGGAATGGTGACAGCTTTGAGATGGACTTTCCCGCCAGGCCGTCTCAACCCTGTGAAACGCCAGTTGGTCTCTTATCAGCCTTGGGTTTGAAAACGGCGTTAGTGACGAAATCGCGCGATTACCTCGTGGTGATCGATCAGGCTGAGCAAGTGCGAGCGCTTTCTCCCGACATTGCCACCCTTGGCAAACTAGACATCGGGATCAGCGGAGCCATCGTTACTGCTCCAGGCGAAGGTGACATGGATTACGTGTGCCGATTCTTTGCACCATCGGTCGGTATCGATGAAGACCCCGCCACCGGCTCGATACACTGCACCCTGGCTCCGTATTGGGCGACGCGGCTTGGTAAGGACACGTTGCGTGCGCAACAACTCAGTGCCCGCGGCGGACAGATGCAGTGCACAATCGTCGGCGATCGCGTGAAGATCGCCGGCAGGGCACGCTTGTACCTTCACGGCACGGTCGAGGTCTAAAGGGTTGGGGATTGACGTGAGCAGGATCGGCTTGGCAGAAGCTGCTCAGAGCGGCGACAAGCCTTGGAGCGAGCCTTTCGGGCTCACACCTTTTCCCTGCGGATGGGCGGAAGATTGCGACCCGATGTTAGTGCCCTCGCATCTTGGAATTGCGGCGTCTTTGCTCGATATCGCGGAGACTTCTACGAGTGGCCCAAGCGATTGCGCCGAACAGTGGGCCGCAGAAGAGCAGGAGGGCCAAGAGAAGCGACCACATAGCGCCCGCTTTGTAGCTCGCGACCAGGATAGTGGCGCCGAGGCCAAAAACAAAAATCGCTAAGACGGCCAAGCCGAGCTTGGTTGTGGTGTTGGAAGGTCCCGTTCCGAGGTTGCGCCAGAATCGGGTCTCGTTCTCTACCGTGTTCGGGAACACGATATTGCGCTGGCGTGCATCAATGTCCTGAAGCCATTGGTCGCGCTTCTGCTGCTTGGTCATGCCCACATCCAAAGGTACGCTTTGAATCCTACTACTGTTGTGAGTTAAGCGTGCTTAATCATACAAATTAACGGGGCAGAAATGCCCTGTGAGGCTGGGGCGGTGCAGCAGGTAGGGATCCTTCGACTGCGGTTGTGCTTCGCTTTCGCGAAGCACAACCTTCGCTCAGGATGACATAGACATCTCCTTTATTTGGAATACTCGTCCCGCAGGTGGACTTGCCGGTCGGTCATTGGGACTTCACGTCCAGCGATAAATACCTGCTTCACATCCGTTTTTATGTCCAGCGGATCGCCGTTTGCGACCACTACGTTGGCGGTCTTGCCGACATCGAGCGAGCCGAGTTGGTCGGCGACACCCCAGATTTCAGCTGCGTTCAGAGTGATTGCCTTGAGCGCTTCGTCGTAGGGCAGACCGAAGGCGGTTGCGAATCCCGCCTGGTCGGGCAGGTTGCGGACGTTGTGGGCGGAGTAAGAGGCGAAGGCGATCTTCACGCCACGTTTGTAGAGCTGAGCCGGGAGGCTGTAGACCGTATCGTAGCGCTCGTCCTCTTTCGGCGCCTCGTAGATAGGACCGACGATCACGGGCACTTTCAAGCTGGCCACGTAGTCGAGCACTGGCTGGGAGTGGCTGATGTGGTTGAGCACAAACTTCAGCTTGAACTCGTTGGCCAGACTGACAGCGGTTTGAAGATCGCTGGGGCTTTCGGCGGCGAGCACGATTGTTTTCTTGCCCTCGAGGTAGGGAAGCAGAGCTTCGAGCTTGAGGTCGCGTTTGGGAGGCGTGGGCTCGGACTTCTTGTCTTTGGCGACTTTGTCTTTACTGTCTTTTGTGTCTTTGCTTTGTGCGGCGTCGGCTTTCTTGCGTTCGTAGTCCTTCCACTTTGATTGGTAGTCTTGCGCATCGAGGAAAGCCTGACGCAGTTGCGCGGCCAGACCCATGCGGGTGGAGGGGAACTTGCTCTTCTCGAAACCACCTTTGTTGCGGCGCTGCTCACCGGTGAAATTAAGCGGCATGGCGTTGTCGCGGATCAGGAGCATCTCGGTCGCGTTGGCTCCGGCAAGTTGAATGAAAGAATCCTGGCCGGGCAAGGTGTCTCCGCTGTCGGGGGCGACCACGGCATTGGTGATGCCGTTCATGCGCGCTACCGGAATCAGGACCGACTCCGCGTGGAACGCCTCGGCAGTGTGCATGTGGGGCATGATCTCGTCGCTCATCTCGACCAAGTCATTGGTCATCTCTTCGGCGGAGATCTCCGTAAGGCCGAGTTGCGTTTCGGAATCGATGAGGCCGGGATAGATGGTCATGCCCGTGGCGTCGATGACCTGTGCGTCGGTCGGGATATTGACGGAACTTGCGGAGCCGACGGCAGCGATCTTTCCGCCTTGCATTACGATCGCGCCGTTTTCAATTGCGCCGTGGCTTACGGTCAGGACCTTGCCGCCTTTTAGGACGATAGGCTTGTCCTGGGTGAGGGCTTGGGTGGAAAAAGTCAAAGTCAAAATCAAAGTCAAAGTCAAGAGCAGCGGGCGGGGGCGCTCGCTCCACACGGGCTTGGTTGGCTGCGTCATTCGCCCTCCTTGTAATGCGTGGTTCCTAAACCCGGCTGGGCGCGGTCGAAGTAGACGTCGCCGTCGATCAGGACCTTTTCGGGCACGCCCGTGGTCGAGAGTGGATAGCCGTCCCAGATCACAAGGTCTGCGTCTTTTCCGACATCAATCGAACCGACGCGATCATCCACGCCGATGATCCAAGCTGGATTCAGCGTGATCATCTTCAAGGCTTCTTCTTCGGTCGCTCCGCCGTAGCGGATGGTCTTGGCGGCTTCCTGATTGAGGCGGCGGGTGTAATCCTCGGAGTCGCTCTTGATGGCCACACGCACACCTTTGCGCATGCACATGACGGCATTCCACGGGATCGCGTCCCAAGCCTCCTGCTTGTAGCCCCACCAATCGGCAAAAGTCGCAATCGCGATGTCGTTGCCAGCGACCTGGTCGGCGACTTTATAAGCTTCGAGGGCATGATGGAAGGCTCGAATCTTGTAGCCGAACTCCTTGGCTATCGCGATTTCGGTGAGCATCTCGTCGGCCCGGTAGATGTGGATCTGCACCATGATCTTGCCGCGCAGCACGTCAGCGAGGGCTTCGAGCTTCAGGTCACGTTTGGGCGGAGTGGCATCTTTATCGCCGCGTTTGACCTTGTCGTTATAGCCATCCCACTCGCGCATGTACTCCTGCGCTTCAATGAGAGCTTGTCGTTGGACGGCGAAATTACCCATACGGGTGGAGGGAAGCTGATCGCGGCTGCCATAGACGCGTTTGGGATTCTCGCCACTGGCGAACTTGATCGACCGGGGCGCATTGGGGAAGAGCATGGCATCACGCGAGTCGCCGTACTTGTGCTTGATGACGACCGCCTGTCCGCCGATCATGTTGGCCGATCCGTGCAGCAACAGCGACGTGGTGACGCCGCCCGCCAGCGCGCGGTAGATGGCCTTGTCCTGGTAGTCGAAGGCATCTTTCATCATCATGTGGGGCGTGATGGGGCTGGTGGCTTCGTTGACGTCGTCATCGAGAGCTATGTGAGAGTGCGAATCGACGATCCCCGGGGTCAGGTACTTGCCTCCGGCATCGATGACGGTGGTGCCGGCGGGAGCGTTTACGGTTTCGCCGACCGCCGCGATCTTGCCGTCCTTGATATAGATCGAGCCATTGGTGATATTGCCGTGGGTCACGGTCATCACAGTGGCGTTCTTGATTACGACGTCATGATGGGATGCGCCCTCAGACTGCGCAGACACAGCCGCCGATGCCAGCAGCAGCGTCAGTAAGGCGCAGTCGAGCGCAAATGTTCTAGCCGATATCCAGCTCATGCATTGGACCCCGGAAAAGGAAGTTCATGTCGAGACACGGATTGTAAAAGCGTCCGGGAAAAGGGTCAATGCGGGAGCGAGGCTTCTTATGGAGAATTGGCGACGTCGCGGGCGAGGGCGCCCGCTCCACACAGGCATGACTTAGTGGTGGTCGCGGCGGCGGAGATAGTCGATGAACATTTGTTCCACGGGCTTGTCGTAGGCCATGAGGACGTGGCGGACGGTGTGGCCGCTGACGAAGTGGCAAACTTCTTCGGCCAAGTTCTTGGCATGATCGCCGGCGCGTTCGAGGGACTGGGTCATGAAGATGACCTGGAGGCTGGCCTGGCGGGCGATGTTTTCGGGATTCTCGATGTGGCGGAGGAAGATCAGGTTGCGGAGGCGGTCCATTTCGGCGTCGGCGCGGAGAACGTCGACAGCTTTGCCGACGTCGCGGGCGGAAAAGGAGTTGCCTACATCGGTCAACATCTTCTCGAGGATCGTGGCCATGTGGGTGAGGTCGCGGGTGTCTTCGGAATCGATGCGGCCGGAAGCGGCCTGAGCACTGTTGGCGAAGCTGAGCAGGAGATCGCCGATACGCTCGAGGCTGATCATGAACTTCATGCAGGCGAGGAGTTCGCGGGCTTCTGTGGGCTCGACTTCGGTGATGACCGAAGTGACGGCGCTGTCGATTTCCATGTCGAGGGTGTCGAGTTCGCGCTCGCGCTGGCGCAGAGAGTTGAGCAGCGGACCGGAACCCGTGGCGATGCCTTCGGCGGCAGCGGCGGCGGCTTCTTTGGCCAGACGACAGGCTTCGATGGTGCGGCGGACGATGTGATGATGGGCTGGTTCGGGGGTGAGGCCTTCGACGCTGGCAGTGCTCATGAGGGTATCCCTTGGGCGCGGAGTGGAACGACGCGCGCCGCCTGACTGGCTGAGCCTATTGTTGCGCTCATAAGAATGGAAGGTCAATGACCTCAGGATAGGCTTACTTTACCGGGAGTGGGTTACGGGGAGGTAAATTTTCAGAGGTTATCGGCGACTAGTTAGTGATGACGTTGCTGGCGCCTGGCTGCCTTGCGTTGCGCCTTCTGGTATCTCTTCATTTGTTTCTGTTGTCTCTTGGCTGCTTTCCTTCCCGCTTTTTGGTATTGCTTGGCCGCCCTCTTGGCCTCGCGGCTATTTTCTCCGATGCTTCGGTTTTCGGGTTGAGCATGGGCTGGTACTGACCAGGCAACGGTCGCGGCGGCCAGAATAAGAAACGCGGCTATTTGCTTCATAACGACTCCGAAGGGAAATCCTGCGACGATTCTAACACCGGGGTGTGCCGGGCCGATGAAACGAGGGTAACTCTTTCGGGCCGGGCTTCCCAGCGAGACAGTGCAGGCTCGCGGGGCGGCCGTTGCCACATGAGTTGAGCGATCTAAGCGGTGGGGAGAGTGAAGAGGAACTTTGAGCCGTGGGCTAGTTCGCTTTCAGCGCGGATGGAGCCGCCGTGGGCGAGCATGATGTGCTTGGCGATGGCGAGACCGAGGCCGGTGCCTCCGGACTCGCGGGAGCGGGCTTTGTCGACGCGATAGAAGCGTTCGAACAGGCGGGGAAGATGCTCGGAGGCGATACCGGCACCGAAATCCTGGACGAAGAATTCGACGGCGTGGGGAACGGGGCGGGCACCGAGGACGATCCGTCCGGCGGATGCTGCAGAGTTCGAACCGTACTTCAGGGAATTGTCGATCAGGTTAGAAAAGACCTGATGAATGGCTTCGCGGTCAGCGAGAACGGAGCGCAGATTCTGAACCGGCGACTGATCGGTCTGCGAGAAGTCCTGGATTTGCAAGTCAATGCCGTGGGCGCGGGCGATTTCGCGGAAGCTTTCTTCGGCGTCGTGGAGAAGCTCGGCGGGAGGAACGGGCTCCATTTCGAAACGGGTTTCGCCGGATTCGACGCGGGCCAGGGTCAGCAGATCTTCGGTAAGGCGGGACATACGAGCGGAATTCTTGCGGATGATTTCCAGAAACTCGCGCACGGGAGCGGTGTTTTCCGGAGTGCTGTCGAGCAAAGTTTCCGCATAGCCTTGAATTGACGTGAGGGGCGTGCGCAGTTCGTGGGAGACATTGGCGATGAAATCACGGCGGGTTTTTTCGACCCGTTCGGTTTCAGTGAGATCGCGGAGGACGGCGACTGCGCCTCCGTCGGGCAAAGGGGCAGCGGTTACGTCGAAGGCGCGGCCGGGGACGATGGACGTGGCGCGTGCAGTTTTTACTTCGCGCGCGGTGGTGGCTTCCTTGACTGTGGCGAGGAAGTCGGGGTCGCGGATGGTTTCCTCGACCGGTTGCTGCAGGCGGGCACCTTGTGGAACGAGGCGATCCATGGGTTGATTGGCCCACTGGACGTGACCGTCGGCGCTGACGGCGATGACGGCATCCTGCATGCTGTTGAGCAGGGTTTCGAGCTGGCGCTGGCTGGAGCGGACGGCGGCGAAACTTTCTTCGACGCGGCGGGCGGTAACATCGATGGCAGCGGCAACGCGGCCCACTTCATCCTGAGAAGTCTCCTGGATGCGGGCCTGCAGATCGCCTTCGGCAATGCGGGCGGCGACGTTGACGATACGTTCAAGGCGGCGAGCGCTCCAATGGGCCGCGACCGCAGCCACCAGCAGGGCGAGAAAAAATACCAGTGCGGAAGCAAGTGCCAGCCTGCGGCGAACCAGCGCAGAAACCGCTTCGACATCGGAGAGCGGATAGGCCAGGCGGACGGCACCTCCGGAGATGGGCACGGCGATATAAAGGAAAGGGATTCCAATGGCGGCGCTGCGGCGTTCATCGCTGCCGATTCTGCCGGAGAGAGCTGCGGCGAATTCCGGGCGCGTGGCGTGGTTCTCCATGCCAGCGGGAGTCGACTCTGAATCGGCCAAGACCTTGCCGGTGGGATCGATGATGGTAACGCGCGCGCCGGCGGATTGTCCTTCCTGCGCGGCGATGTCGGCGAGGGAATGGCCGCTGCGGTCGGTTTCGACGCGGTGAGCGAGGAGCTGGGTTTTTTGGGTGAGGCTGCGCTCAATTTCGGCGCGCAGCGAGGCTTGCCAGGCGCCGCCGACCATAACGTCGAAGGTCACGGCGGCGGCGAGAATCACAACCAGAAAAGCTGCCAGCAGCTTGAAGAAAATCCGGTTTCTCACTTCTTACTCACTTTGAAGCTGCTCACTTTGAAGCTTCTCCCTTTGGAGCCTCGAAGCGGTAGCCCGCACCGCGGACGGTTTTGAGGTAGCGCGGGTTTTCGGGGTCTGGTTCGATTTTTTCGCGGATGCGGCGGACGTAGACGTCGACCGAGCGCGGGGTCACGTAGGACGTGTCACGCCAGACGGAGTCGAGAAGATGATCGCGGGAAAAGACGCGGCCGAGATGGCGGGCGAAGTAATCGAGCAGGCGAAACTCGGTGGCGGTGGTGGGGACGGTTTGTCCGCGAACGGTGAGGATCATGGCGGCGGGGTCGATGGCAATGTCTCCGACCTTGAGCGGGCTGGGAGGGAGCGGGCGCTCAAAGCGGCGGAGCACAGCCTTGACACGGGCGACGAGTTCGCGCGGGCTGAAAGGCTTGGCGATATAGTCGTCAGCTCCGATCTCGAGGCCGAGGACGCGGTCGGCTTCGCTGCTCTTGGCGGTGAGGAAGATCACCGGTACCGAAGCCAGGCCCAGGGTTTGGCGGACAGTGCGGCAGAGTTCCAGACCATCTTTGCCGGGGACCATGATGTCGAGCACAAAGAGAGCAGGACGCTGGCGTTCGGCGTCGGCGATCACGTTGGAACCGCTGGGATAGACGCGCACGGCGAAACCGTCGTTCTCCAGGTGATGGCGAACGAGGCGAGAAATATCGGGATCGTCTTCGACTACAAAGATGCTGGGTTTCACGGCCTTATTGTAGCGAAGCGAGTACTTAGTACCTAGTGCGGAGTGGCTGGTTTCGAGTTGCGTGCCGTATTTTTATCGGATTGTAACAATCAGGTTGGCGGCGGGGTCGAGGTGGAAGCGTTTGTTGGGTGGAATCACTGTCGTCGCGCTGTATTCGGTAACGATGGCTGGGCCGTGGTATGTCTTGCCGAGCTTTAACGTGTCGCGGGAGTAAATTGCGGTCGCGAGTCTCTTGCCGTCGAATAGGACTGGGGCGTTGGGCGCGGAAGGCGAGCCGAGCCTTGCTCGGCCTGGACGAGCGAATGCGCCCGTCCCCACATGGTTCATATTTCCCACATAATTCATCTTTCCTACATGCGTTGGAGGGAATTTCAGTATTGCGCGGAGGCGGAGGGTTACCAGCTCTACGTCGCGGGTACGGTGGGCATAGCCATAGCAGCGTTCGTGTTCGTCGTGGAAATCCTTCAGGAGATTCCTGGTGAAGGGCAGGTTCAGTTCGTAGCCCTGACCGCGATAGCGCAGATCGACACTGCGCTGATAGTTCACTTTTCCTTGCCAGGCTTCTTGTTGAAAGTCTTTTGCAGCTTGTCTCTGCAACGTCGCAAACTCCTGCTCGATTCGAGAGTGTGGAACTTTGCCGGTGATGCTCCACAGCACGGTGCGGGAGTAATCCTTTACCACGTCGCTGACCAGGATACCTAGAGCAGAGAGCGCGCCGGGGAGCGCGGGGACGATTACGTGGGGGATATTGAGAGCCTCGGCTAAGGCGCAGGCGTGGAGGCCTCCGGCGCCGCCAAAGGCTACAAGGGCGAAGTCGCGGGTATCGCGGCCGCGCTCGATCGACACCACGCGGATGGCTTTTTCCATAGTGGAGTTGACCACGCGGACTACGCCGGCGGCGAACTTCTCGATGGTCAGCGGACTTGCTTGATGCTTGAGCCATTCTTTTTTCAGCCACTCGGCCGTCACGCGGCGGGTGCGATCGAGATCGAGAGCAAAGTCGCCGCCGAGAAAGCGTGTGGGTTGGAGGCGGCCTAATAGTAGGTTGGCATCGGTGACGGTGGGCTGGGTGCCGCGGCCATAGCAGATGGGGCCGGGATCTGCGCCGGCGGATTCGGGGCCGACGCGGAGAACGCCTGCGGCGTCGAAGCGGGCTAGCGAGCCTCCGCCTGCGCCTACGGTGTGGATGTCGAGCATGGGGACGCCGATGGGAAGTCCGGCAACTTCGGCGTGGCTGGCGGTAGTGATGGCGCCTTCTACCAGGGAGACGTCCGTGGAGGTGCCTCCCATGTCGAAGGCGATGATGCGCTCGAAACCGCTGGCGCGGGCGCTGGCAGCGGCGCCAACTACGCCTCCGGCAGGGCCCGAGAGAACGGTGCGGACGGGTTCGCGCGCGGCGGAGGCGAGGGCGGTGATGCCGCCGGTCGATTGCATCACAAAGATTCTGGGATGGGCGGCGGCAGAGACGTTGCAAGCAACGTCTCTACGGAAACGGGCTTCCAGATTTTTCAGGTAGCGCTGCATTACTGGTTGGAGGTAGGCGTTGATGACTACCGTTGAGGTGCGCTCGTATTCGCGGAATTCGGGGAGGACTTGATGGGAGATGGAGAGCGGGATTCCTAAGGGCTCTAGTGCTTCCGCGAGCGCTTGCTCGTTTTTTGGATTGGCGAAGCAGAAGAGTAGAGAGATGGCGATGGACTCGGGTTGCTTCGCTGCTAGCTGGTCCGCTAGCGACTTCAAGTCCGCGAGCGAGGGTTTGGTCAGGATTTCTCCGTCGCTGGCGGTGCGTTCTTCGATGCCGAAGCGGAGATCGGCGGGCACCAGGGGCTCGATGCGATCGAAGAAGAAATCGTAGAGCTTGGGGCGGGCCTGGCGGCCGATTTCGATGGCGTCTTCAAAACCGGCGGTGGTGACTAAAGCAGTGCGCGCGCCTTTGCGTTCCAGCAGAGTGTTGGTTCCGACAGTGGTACCGTGCAGGATTACTAACTCGCCCTGGTGATTGATCTTGCGGATGACTTCAACGATGGCTTGGGAGGGATCGGCGGGAGTGGAAAAGACTTTCAACATGCGCAGACATTTGGTGGCGTCGATCCAGACACAGTCGGTGAAGGTGCCGCCGGTGTCGATGGCTACGCGGAGAGGTTGGGGGCGGGTCATGTGGCTCGTTGTCGGTTGCGAGGGGACACGTCTCGCAAAAGCGGCGAGACGTGGAGCACCCACAAGCAATTCGGAGAATTAGGGTAACATTTGCGGCTATGAGATACGCATTTCTGGTCGAGACCTACGCCACCGAGCGGGTGAAGGTGGTCAGCGTGTGGAGCGAGTTCCGGGATGAGGATCTTGGGGTGCGGCCGCGGGAGGGTGATCCGCGGGGGCGCAGCGTGCGTGAGCAGATGGTGCACCAGTGCGTGAGCGAAGACTTGTGGTTCCGCAACATGCTGGGAATTGATGTGGGTGCGCCTCCGCTGCCGAAGCTGGAGATACGGTTGGAGTTCATGAAGCGGTATGCAGAGGACAGCGGGAAGCGGCTGGCGGTTTTGAAGGAAAAAGATGAGGAGTGGTGGGAAGAAGGTGCGAAGTTTTTCGATGTGCAACGATCGCGGGCCTGGGTGATGACGCGGCGGATGACGCATACTTCGCATCATCGGGGACAGTTGATGGCGATGTTGCGAATGCTGGGGCGGGATGTGCACAGCAATTACGGGCCGACCGCGGATACGGGTGGGTTGATGGTGAATCATGCGCCGACCATTTATGCGTATCCGAGTTTGGAGGCACTGCTTGCGGGTGAAGCTGCTGGAGGGGCGAAGGTGAAGTTGCCGGGATCTGGGGGGAAAGCAGTCACGGAGAGACCAGCTTATCTCTAGTTGAGGAGGTAGGGATGTTTGCTCGAAGGCGCGTAACTGACCGAAGGACGGGAATCGGGCTTTGCTGCTTTGTTGCCCTTACACTCTGGGCAGCGGCGCCTCCGGACGGCCGCGATCAATTGTCCCGGATTGAACACAATGAATTCATTTCTCCAGCCAATCCCGCGACTCGAGTCAAAGTGGACAGGAAATTGTCGTATGTCGGGAGCGTGCCGTTCACGATTGACGATCAAGCAGGAGGAAATCGCTATGTGTTTGTTCACGCGACTCGCGACAAACGCATTCAGCAGATGTTCATCATTCAACAGGAAGGATTCTTCGCTTCTTCGAATGAGATCTACCGTTACAAAATCACGAGCCCGGCAAAGCTGGGGAGTTTCGATTATCAGCATTCGGTGATCATCTATGACGACGAGGCGAACATCCGGGAAGAACGGGGCAAGGAGGCAGACCTGACGCGGCGATTCCTGGCGATGCGTGGGTATGTGCTGGAGCCGGAGCTGGTAATGTCCCGGTTCGCCCGACCGGCAGATTCTGAACGCAAGCACGAGATCATTTTCTTCTGCTATGAAAACCTTTCTTCCTATGGACACAGGCTCAAGGATTTTACGGAGGGATCGGAGAATCCCGAGAAACGAGAGATTAAGCGGAAAGTCGACGAGAACTGTGGCGCGACTTTCCAAGTGAACGACTAGTGCTTTCGAAGTGCTGAAAGTGCTGCGTCATCCTCGCTCGCTCGACAGCCGAGGTGGCTGTCTCCACGCGAGTCGCGGCGATCCTGCGCTTCTATCCCTTTGTGGTGAAGGCCAGCGTCAGCAGTGTCTTTTGTTCTACCTCGTGGGCCTTGCTGCTTCCCGTTGCGGGGCTGGCGCTGGAACTGCGTTTTACGGAGAGTACGTGGCGGTTGCCGGCTATGCGCTGGAGGCGGGGGAGCATGTTGAATAGGGCTCCCATGTTGGCGGGTTCTTCTTGTACCCACACTATGTCTCCTGATTCGCCGTGGCGGGCGAATTCGTCGATCAATTCTTTTTCCGGGAACGGGTAAAGCTGTTCCAGAAAAACGATTGCCGTCGAGTTGTCTTTTCGCTTCTTACGTTCCGCCTGGAGTTCGTGGCCGATTTTGCCGGTGCAGACGAGGATTCGGTCGGCTTCTCCTACTTCGGTGTCGGGGAGCACGTTCTGGAAATTCGCGCGCGTGAAGTCTGCGATGGACGAGGACGCATCGGGGTGACGCAGCATGCTCTTGGGCGTGAAGACTATCAGGGGCTTGCGCCAGTGGCGCAGGGCCTGGCGGCGGAGAAGATGAAAATATTGCGCGGCATTGGATGGCTGCGTGATCTGGATATTGTGCTTGGCCGCTAGCTGGAGGAAGCGCTCGATGCGGGCGCTGGAGTGTTCCGGTCCCTGGCCTTCGTAGCCGTGGGGTAGAAGCAGGACCAGGCCGGACAGCAGGTTCCACTTGGCTTCGCCGGCGGAGATGAACTGGTCGATGATGGCCTGGGCTACGTTCACGAAGTCGCCGAACTGGGCTTCCCAGAGGACGAGCGCTTCGGGATAGTCGCGGCTGTAGCCGTATTCGAAGCCGAGCACACCAGGTTCGGAAAGAGTGGAGTTGTGGATTTCGCAACGGGCCTGGCCGGGGGCGACATTTTCGAGCGGGACGTATTCGTTTTCGTTCTCGATATCGATCAGAACCGAGTGACGCTGGTTGAAGGTGCCGCGGCGGGAGTCCTGCCCGCTGAGACGAACCGGGATTCCGGCTTTTGCCAAGCTCGCGAAGGCGAGAGCCTCCGCCATGCCGTAGTCCACGGGGCGTTTGCCTGTGCCCATCTCGGCGCGCTGTTCCAGGAGCTTCTTTACCTTGGGATGGATGTTGAAGCCTGCGGGATATGTGGTGAGGTGATTGGTGAGATCGGTTAATTCTTCGGTCGAGAGTCCGGTTTGTACTTCGAATTCCTGCTTGTGAAGGCCACCGTAGTATTGGTCCCAATACTTGGGCAGATCGCGCATCAGCGGTTTTTTCGTTCGCTTGCCGGCACCTTTTTGTGCGGACTCGAATTCTGTTTTGATAGCGGCTGCCTGCGCTGGGGCGTCGGTCGATCCGATGTCGTCGGCGTAGATTTCCCACAGCGGAGGATGCTCTTTGATCTTTTTGTAGAGCAGCGGCTGGGTGATGGTGGGATCGTCGACTTCGCTGTGACCGTGGCGGCGGTAGCCGATGAGGTCGATCACCACGTCGGTGCCGAACTGATAGCGGTATTCGGTGGCGAGGCGAGCTATGCGGACGACGGCGTCCACATCCTCGCCGTTGACGTGGAAGATGGGGATAGACTGGCGACGCGCGATGCAAGCGGCGAAGCGGGTGGAATGCTCTTCGAGATAGCGGGTAGTGAATCCGAGGAGATTGTTCACGATTACGTGAATGGTGCCGCCGACGGTGTAGCCGGGGAGATCGGCGTAGTTCATGGTTTCGGCGAGGATGCCTTGTCCGGCAAAAGCGGCGTCGCCGTGAACGAGGAGCGGGAGATATTTTTCGCGTCCGCCTTCGCCAGTGCGGTCCTGTTTGGCGCGCGTGCGGCCGACCGTTACGGGATCGACGGCTTCAAGATGACTCGGGTTGGAAACCAGGTGGATGTGAACCTTGTTGCCGCTGCGCGTGGTGTATTCGCCGGTGGCGCCCATGTGGTATTTCACGTCGCCGGAGCCCAGGACGCTGCGTGGGTCGACGTCTTCGAAGCCGGCAAAGATTTCGTCCGGCGGGCGCTTGGCGACGTGGGCGATGACGTTGAGGCGGCCGCGGTGACTCATTCCCATCACAAGTTCGGTCGCGCCTAAGCGGGAACCGGTCTCAAGGATTTCATCGACCAGCGGGATCAGGGCGGTGACGCCTTCGAGCGAGAAACGCTTGCTGCCGAGATAACGCTGCTGCATGACCTGTTCGAAAATGTCGGCACGGAGAAGAAGATCAAGAATGCGCTTCTGGTCTTGTTCTGTAACCTCATAACCCTGAGACGGAGACTCCATCTGCTCGTAGATCCAGCGGCGGCGTTCGGGATTGTAGATGTGGTTGATTTCTACGCCGATGGTCGAGGAATAGATGGCGCGGGCCTCGCGGGCGTACTCGCCGACCAGTTGTAGTTCGGGAGTGACGCGCGGGCGAAGAAAGCCGAGGGGATCGAGGTCGCCTTCGAGGTAGCCCCACTGGCGGAAGGCGTTGAATATGCGTTCGCGCTCGGGGTTTGATGACGCTTCGATGAGGGCAGTACCTGTGCCGCCGTTGGAAGACTTGGATTTCTGGGTAGCCATATTTGGTTCGCTACTAGAATAACGGATGCTGAGCGGGATGCGGGGGATTCTGGGGTTGGAAAAACCTAAACCTTAAACACAGGGGACACAGAGGAACACAGGGTAAAGCGTCTTGACACTGCGGGGAGTGTCTGGGGATTCAGAGTCCCTCGACTCCGCTCAGGATGACGATCATTTCAGGATGCAATTGTTTTCAGGCGACGATTTTGTAGGGGCGCATCATTTCGTTGTCTTCATGTTCGAGAACGTGGCAATGCCAGACATAGCGGAATTCGTCGCCTGGGTTCACCTGGGTTCCGGCGGGGAGATCGAAACGGGCGATTACACGCGTGATGTATCCGGAATAGGTTTTGATCGTGTCTTTCCAGGCGGGGCGTTCGTTTGATTCCGGGGGCATGGGGATGCCGGTGAAGACGACCTTGCCGGTCTGCGTGTATGTTTTCGCATCAAACGTCTGGCGATTCAACACCTGAAACTGTACCAAGTGCATGTGGATGGGATGAACATCGCCGGTAGCGTTGGCGAAGGACCAGATTTCCGTGGAACCAGCCTTGGGGTCTTCGGTGATGGGATCATCCCAGTGCTTTTGACCCAAGAGGCCGATCATGGTGTAGCCGTCGGAGGGGCGATCCATCTCGGTTAGGGCGAGGGTTCGTTCACGGACCGCGTGAGCGGGATCGAGCGGAGTCCAGGGCGCGAGTGTATCGGGCAGCGAACTGGAATCCTTTTCGGCGAGCGGCTTCGTGACCTTGAAGAGCATTACATCGGTCGGCACGATTTCGCCGCCGCGCGCGTAAGGAGCAGGTGCGTCGTTGACGAGAGCCAGGTTCATTCCTTTGTGTTCGGAGAAGTCGATGACGAGGTCGAAGCGTTCTCCGGGAGAGAAAATCAGGCGACGCAGGCTTAACGGGGCTGGCAGCAGGCCGCCATCGGTTCCAATCTGACGGAAGGGGGGAGCGTCGACGGGCTTGCCATTGGGTTTGCCGGCGGCATCGGCGGGAACCAGTGTCAGGTGGTAGAAGCGGGAGTTCGAACCGTTCACGAGGCGGAAACGGTATTTGCGCGGCTCCACATCCAGAAATGGGGCGGCCTTACCGTTGACGCAGATGGTGTCGCCGAAGAATTCCTGCATCCACATGGGGTGGGTGCCGTTCTTGGGCGGAGGATACAGCAACGAGCCATCGACGCCGAATTTGCGGTCCTGGATCATCAGCGGGATTTCGTAGGGGCCGCTCGGAAGATTGAAAGCTTCTTCTTCGTCGTCGCGAATGAGGTAGAAGCCGGCTAATCCGGCGTAAACGTTAAGGCGAGTGATGCCGAGGGCATGATCGTGATACCAGAGCGTGGTGGCGGACTGGTCGTTGGGGTAGTGGGTGGGATTGGCGGCGGGAACGGATCCGATTTTGCCGTCGGAGGTGAACCAGGAGTCGGGATAGCCGTCGCTCTCGGGCAAGGTCTGAGCGCCGTGAACGTGAGTTACGGTGCGGACTTCGGGGATATTCTCTTCGGAGCCGTGGATGGTGTTGTCAATGGGGAGAAAATGCCTCGTGGGCAGGTGGTTCGACCATTTCACGGAAAGTGGTTGACCTTTGCTGACTTCGAAGGTTGGTCCGGGCCACATGCCGTTGTAACCCCAGATCGTGGCGGGTGGAAGGTCACGATGTGACTTATGGCGGAACGGAAACATGAGAAAGGGGAAGGTT
>Ga0210396_10003007_pt1 | contig 16951 bp, 17 predicted proteins | sample IncBWH17OmetaG_FD_155466 | JGI IMG/M metagenome (GOLD analysis project Ga0210396, IMG submission 155466) | Forest soil microbial communities from Barre Woods Harvard Forest LTER site, Petersham, Massachusetts, United States - Inc-BW-H-17-O ... | reverse complement strand
ACCACCGTTCCAAACGCCAAAGCCATTCAACTAATAAAGGCTGGATCATCGGCTTGGATTGACCAGACTTTTCGACAACTGGACAACTTTAGCCACTGGCAGGCCACGGATCGGGAATAGTACCAACCGGGTTGTATCCAGCATTATTGATCACTACCGAGCCAGTGCCACTGAGTGATACATCGGCATTCTCTTCGAGATAGTTCTGGGTGATCTGCCAATTGTCAGACGTGCCAGCCATCGTGATGGCTGCGTTCGGGGCGGTCCCGCTGATGTTGTTTCCGGTGATAAGAATGTTCTCGGCATCCACCAATTGAATGGCTGCTCCGGAGACGACAGAGTTCGTGTTCTTGATGATGTTGCCACTAATGACGATGTCGCTGTTTTGTTTATCATTGGCAATGGCAGATCCGTCGCAATTCTTGATCACGTTCCCTGTAATCGTGTGGTTGGAAGTTGCCGTTGCCGGGCCGCCGGAAGCGTCTGGCCCGTCGAAGTAGATCCCCGTGCCGGCGGTGCCTTCTATAGCTTGCACGTTTGCGATCATGTTGCCGACGATCAAAGCCCCGCTCGAAACCGGACCGAACAGCATGATGCCTTTCCCTCTGGCCTGCAACACCGAGCATCCAATGATGGAACAATTGATGCCCCGCATCTGAAAGCCGTAGACTTCGGGTTTGGGGATTACGCCCCCAACGGGCAAAGTGGACGGTACGCCCCCAATGGCCATACAGCCGGTGAACGTCACATTTTCAGCCGGTTGGTGCGTATCGAAGTGAGCGGTATCCGCGAGCATCGATGTGCAATTGGCAACGACGATGTTGCGCTGCACCCCGTTCGCAAATTCCCCGCTGCTGCCTCCTGTGGTCACTGCATGTCGCGTATGAGAAAATCGGCAGCCGGTGATGCTGATATTTTGGGACGCCGAGCCGGTCTCGATCCCGTACCTGACATTACTAGCCGGGGTTACATCGCTGATGTGGTGAATGAAGCAATCAGAAATATTCGCGTTGCGCACCGACTCTAAGTGTATGCCGGCATAGAAAGCGTCATGCACTTCGATCCGTTCAATCTGCAAGTTCTCGATAAACCGGAAATGGGTGAAACCGACATTCAACGTAGAGGACAAAGCCGTGGTGGTGATCGAGAAATCCGATAGCGTGATATTCTGCAGCATCGTGATGCTGACCACCTGACCAGAGTCTGCCAGCGTATAGGTATCAAAAATTTGGTCATCGACTGGAATAACCCCGGTCGTTGGATCGAACGGTGGCAGCGGGATTTGCTTAACCTCGCCCGCGTGCTTATCGGTATCTTCGGTATCGACCACCTTATCCGAGTACAACAGGACATATTCTCCACTGGTGAACGACGCAGCATCCGCCGGAGAGGTTGTGATCGTGGTATCTCCCAGGAGAGTGGAATTGACTAGGTTCCGTGGAGTCCCAACAACCTGATTGTAAGCTTCCATTGCCGGGGTATTCCCCGTCATGTCTCCTATGAACACGGTTATGCCCATTCCTTCACCCTGAATTTGAACATTGCTCGTCGCAATTTTAATCGTGCTCGTAATCGGATAGACTCCGGCCTTTACGAAGATCTTTCCTCCGGCAGTCGGTAAATTGTCAATCGCAGTCTGCAAATCAGTATAATCCCCTTTTCCGCTGATATCGACCACCAGGGTAGAGTAAAGGTCAATGGCCATAATTCATGTTCCTCTGGAAGATTTGATCTTCCAGATGTTTAGTTCTTGATTCTTGTATACTGGTTCAGCATGAATGTCCGATTTCAGCGTGGGACGTAAGCTACTTTTCGGATCCGCTTTCAGGTTTAAGTTTACCGCTCCGGCGGGCTGATGCGAGCTTTTTTCCGGGCGTCTGGCGAGCTAGTGCATCGTCTCATATGTAGCTGGCATATGGCCGCAGGTCAGCTCGCTGTTTTTCAAGGCGCGAGCGAAGCGCCGCTATCTGGATCATAACGGTCGAGCGAGCAACGCGGAAAACAGCCAACTGGCCGCGGCCCGTTGGCTTCAAGAAGCTATCTTGTTTCGGGCCAGGGCTGAGATAGGACGGCGTTCTTTTTTGTACTCAGGGGTTGGGGAAGGCCGAGTTTCAGAAAGTTGAAACAAATTTAGGTGAGTTCTAAAGGTCGGCGCTTCCCTCCATGAACTGGATCGCCCGCCTTGCCTAACCGGCTACGCGGAAGGTTTAGTTTTCAATCTGGGTCGAAGCTGATAGCGTAGCGTTGCTCGGGGTTGACGCTTGAATCCGGACCAAACTTGGCTCGGGGAGAACCGATACCGATTTCGGACGACTCGGTGGGGCGTGGTGCCGCTCTCGGCCCAGAGCCAGGCACCCGGTTCGAGATGCACGAACTTTGGGAAGCTTTGATGGTCGCCGAAGGGTGGATCCTGCCATGAAAACAAACTCCCGAAATAGCCACCATAAATCCGGCAAAAAAGCGGGCTTAGCGGCTCGGGAGATACGAACTTGCACCGTTTGCCGGGCCAAATTCTCCGCACTAGCTGACGGCGAATCCTGTCCCATGTGCATGCTGCGCCAGGCTTTGGCTAGAGGGGTTGAATCTAGCGAGTCTTGTTCTGAGGATACGGCCAAGCCGCTACCGGAACAGTCGCCGCGACGCTTTGACCATTACCAAGTCGTTCTCCATACCGATGGCACGCCTGTAGAATTGGGTCGAGGCGCGATGGGCATCACCTTCAAGGCCGTCGACACGGTCTTGGGAAATGAAGTGGCTCTCAAAGTCATCGACGCCCGTATCGCGGCCCACCCTGAAGCGCGGGAACGTTTCCTGCGCGAAGCACGCGCGGCCGCGCGGCTGCGACATCCGAACGTTGCCTCGGTCTTTTACTACGGGACACGCCAGAGTGATGGTCAATGCTTTTACGCGATGGAACTGGTAGAGGGCGAAACGTTGGAAGCGCGCCTGCGACGTGGCGGTCCGCTGCCGCCGGCTTTGGCTTTAGAAGTGCTTACGCAAGTCGCCAGAGCACTGATGGCCATCGAAGTGCACGGGTTAGTGCACCGCGATCTTAAACCGGCTAATCTGATGCTGGTCCAGGGGTCGGAGCTCACCAGCAAAGTGATTGACTTTGGGTTGGCTAAGGCGGTGGCAAACGTTGGAAATGAGACCCACATTACTAATGGTGGTTTCGTCGGCACGCCCTCTTTTGCCAGCCCGGAGCAATTTAATGACGCCAGCGTGGACGTCCGTTCAGACTTATATTCGTTGGGTATCACGCTGTGGGAGATGCTGACCGGCCAAACACCGTTTCGCGGCACCGCCGTTGAGGTGATGTATCAGCATCAGCACGCACCGTTACCGTTCGATCTGCTGGAAGCTGTTCCGCAGCCGGTCGTCGTTCTCCTTGATGTGCTCCTCGAGAAAGACCCCGGACAGCGCTTCCAGAACCCAGCCGAACTTCTGAAGGCGATTCCGGTGATCATTGGCGCTCTCGACGCTAAGCGTAGAATCACTCGTCAGAGCCTGCAGAAGACGCTCCTTACCGAGTCGTGGGTCGGAACTGGCAAGCCGTCGGTCGGACTGTGGCCGGAGAGAATTTCCGTCGCGAGATTGCCCGTGACAGGAAGCGATCTTTTTGGGCGAGAGGAAGACATCGCTTTCCTGGATAATGCATGGGCCAACCAGCAGGTAAATGTCGTAACCATCCTTGCCTGGGCTGGGGTCGGAAAGTCCACCCTCGTCAACCATTGGCTCCGACGAATGGCTGCTGAACAGTATCGCTCTGCAGAGCTAGTCTTTGGTTGGTCTTTCTACAGGCAGGGGACAAGTGGTTCTCCGTCCGCAGATGAATTCCTTGACGCGGCTCTCACTTGGTTTGGGGATCCAGATCCACGGCTCGGAACGGCCTGGGAAAAGGGTGAAAGGTTGGCGAAGCTCATCGCGCAGCGTCGAACCTTATTGGTTCTGGATGGTCTGGAGCCGCTCCAGAATCCACCTGGTCCAGAAGAAGGGCGGGTCCGTGAGCCTGCGCTTCAGGCGCTTCTACGAGAACTCGCTGCCTTCAATAGCGGGCTTGGTGTGATTACCACGCGAATACCGGTTGCCGATCTTGCCGGTTTCGAGCGCTCCTCGGCCCAGCGCCGTGAGCTCGAACAACTCTCCGGCCAGGCCGGGGCCGAGCTGCTCCGAGCGGTGGGTGTGAAAGGAGACGAAGAGAAACTACGGAGCGCCAGCGAAGAGTTCAGTGGCCACTGTCTGGCTCTGACCCTTTTGGGCAGCTATCTTTCCGATGCTTACCATGGCGATATTCGCTTTAGCAAAGAAGTATCAGAATGTCTTGCTCACGACGTACGACAGGGAGTCCACGCCAGAAAGGTGATGGAATCTTACCAAAGCTGGTTTGGGGAGGGTCCTGAGCTGTCCGTGCTCCGCATGTTAGGCCTGTTTGATCGACCCGCTGATGAAAAGGCGCTTGGAGTCCTGTTGAAACCACCTGCGATTAGGGGCCTTACAGAGTCTCTCACAAATTTAAGCCAGATCGAATGGCGAACGATTGTGTCCAAGTTAAGAAGGGCGCGACTTGTCGCTGGGGAGGATCCGCTTGATCCGGGGCAGGTAGATACGCACCCTCTCGTGCGCGAATACTTTGGCGAACAGCTTCGGAATCAACAAACGGATGCTTGGAAGGAATGTCATAGGCGGCTCTATCATTATTATCGAGCGCTCGCGCCGGAGCTGCCGAATAGTTTCAGGGAAATGGAACCACTTTTCCCAGCCGTCATCTGCGGCTGTAATGCCGGTTTATTTCGGGAAGCGCTGCATGAAGTTTATATTCCGCGCATTCAACGAGGGAACGCCTCCTTCGCGGCACATGTCCTGGGAGCCAGAGGAGCGTTGCTCCTGGTTTTAGCTCATTACTTCGAACCCGGACGTTGGGGTTCACCCGTTGAAACGGCTGTCGAGGAGCAAAGTCTCACTGCGGAAGATCAGCTCTTCGTCCTTATGCAGGCGGGGCAACATTTGACGGTCATTCGAGGTCCGGCAACACCCGAGGTGGAACTTTGTTACGAGCGCGCGGAGTCCTTGGCTGATTCCCTTAATTGTCCCCTGTCTCTCTTATCTGCACTCGTAGGTCAATGGCGCCATTCCCTCATGACGGACAGGCTGACTGCAACGCTGCAGATTGCCAAACGCCTTTACGCCCTGGGGCAGCAGCTGAATGACTCCTCGCTCTTGATCGGAGCCTCCACCCCTTTGGCATGTACACTCTACTTTTTGGGCGATTTCGAGACTTCGGGACAATATTTGATGCGCGCCGTTCGGCTTTGGCGCTCGCTAGGTGCAAAGGCTTCCATCGAAGCAGTCGATTCCGGAGGCGTTACTATTCTGTGCTTCAAGGCTCTATTCGAATGGAATATGGGAGAGATCGCCTCTTGCCGCGCAACCATCGCGGAAGCTATCTCATTAGCGAAGGAGTTGAATGATATGCACGGCCTGGCCTCGGCGCTAGGTTGGGCCGCGAATTTCGGCTACGTCGAACGTAATCCTGCTGAAGTGGACCGCTTTGCCTCGGAATTGGTCGAACTGTCAACACGTCACCATCTTTCGTATTGGCTAGCGCAGGGAGCCACTTACCGCGGTTGGGTGCGCAGTGCTTCTGGCGACACCGCGGAAGGTATTCCGCGGATCGAGCAGGGAATAAGAGACCTCCGGGCAACCGGTGCGGCGCTGGGCTTGCCACATAACCTGACGCTCAAGGCCGAAGCATTATATCTCGCGGATCGTACCTCCGAAGCTCTTGAGGCAATAGACGAGGCGGAAGCACTGGCAGAAAGAATTGAGCTGCGCGGCATGTTTTCGCGACTGCACCGGCTTCGCGGTGTGTTTCTAGCGACTGTGGGTGCTGAGGAGACCGAAATTGAGGCTTCGTTTTGCGAAGCCATCAGAATCGCGCGGGAGCAGAAGTCGGTTTCGCTGCTGAAACGCGCCGAAGGAGCCTACGCAGAGTACCGGAGCCAGAAAAGGAATGCATCAGGAGGCCGTGGGTGCCGACTGCCCCTTTGCTAACGGCTTGCAGCATCTCCCTGGCTTTCGTTTCCTTTCGACGGAGGCAGACCGGGTCCGCTGCCTGAAACGGGACGGAGGAGTGGAGTTTGTGGCTCTGGATAGGCAAGACGCTGAGGACCGCTACAAGTTGGAACCGGTCGATGCGCTAACGCCGGAAAAGGTCTTTGCCGCTTGCTGGGCCATGGCATTGCTGGGCGAGGCGATGAACCGCTTATGCCAGGAATACGCCAGCGGTCACACCCCGGCCACGTTTGAGACGCTAAAAGCCTTTTTAGACGTTGGAAACGGCAAAGAACCGCCCACCTACGAACAAGCAGCGGCTACTCTACAAATCAGTCCGGGGGCGGTAAAGACGCTCATCCATCGCTTGCGCAAACAGTACACCGCATCGGTGCGCGAGGAGATTGGCCGCACGGTCGCAAGCCCTGCCGAGATCGACGCCGAGATTCACGAACTTTGCGAAGCTTTGATGGTGCCGAAGGATGGATCCTCCCATGAAAACAAACTCCCGAAATAGCCATCATAAATCCGGTAAAAAAGGGACTTAGCGGCCCGGGAAATACGTGCTTGCACCGTGTGCGGTGACGGCAGGGAACTACCTCATCTGCACCGGACCGCAAACCAGTAAATCCAGCCGATCAAAAACGCCTGCAAAGGAATGCGCACGAAAAGGTAGACAGGTCCGGCGGAGTGACCGCCAAAATCTACTCGTTTGAAAGCAGCATAAATATTGGATGGAACGATCAATAGCAGGAAAACGCACAGCGCCAAGCCAGCGAACCGGGAGATCGGCGCGACAAGAATTGCGCCGGCAGCCAGCAGCTCGAAAACGCCGGTCACGTAGATCATCAGGACCCGAAAGGGAACCCAACTTGGAAGCATCTGTGTCATCGCTGAGGTCTTCATGAAATGGCCGAAGCCCGTGAACGCGAAGAGGAGCGTTATTCCTATTTGCCCGCCTAGTACGCCTGGGACATGAGCAAGCACTAATAGCCAGTAGGGCACCAGGAGCAGCGCGAGTAGAATGGCGATATTTCGCATGCACTAACTCGAATTCACAGCATTGACCATTTTCATCGAAGCTGACGGAAGAACTCGCGAATATCACGAACCAAAAATCGGAATTTCCCGTTCTATCCCAGTATGTCCCGCTTATCGGCCGTAAGTAAGGCGTCACGCCTTACCTTCCCGGGTTAAAACCTTGGGGCTGAGTTCTCTAACCCCTTCGGCTTCGGGGCAGTTGATCGTCCCAAAGAGAGGCAAAGTTAGGCCAACTTCCGCAAGCACGACATGGCCGAGAAAAAACTTCACAACTCGGGCTCATTTGCCGCGCGACCAATGTATCGATTTAGGGTGAGCCCAGGAACTAAAATGGTTGCTTTAGATCGAGCTTGCGTCGTCTTAATTTGCTGAATGCCAAAACCCCGACCAAAAATCACAAGATCGCGACCGACTAAAGAAGTATCGGTCATGGCTTGGATCGAAGACGCGGAACAAAAGGTGCTATTGGTGCGGCAGGCTGTGGGATTAAGGCTTTGGACTCTCCCGGGAGGCAAGGTGAAGCGAGGTGAATCCCTCGTGAAAGCCTTGAGGCGCGAACTGTACGAAGAAACTGGACTGCGCGCGCAAATTGGTTCGTTGCTCGGGGTGCTGGATCGGCGTGATAAAGATGCGATCACGCTCCTCTTTGTTGCGGTGCCAAACAAAAATTCAATTAAGGTCAAGCAGAACAACAAGGAGATAAAAAGCGCGGACTTTCAGGCATCCTTACCGAAGAAAGCTTCGCCATCCGCCAAATACTTCTGGTCGGCCAGGAGAGGCCCAGTAAAGAAGGCTCGAAAAATTCGCGCTTCAACTCATCAGTTCCCACCGATCGTGTGAAGAGACCGGCCTTTACCAGCAGTCCTTCACGGCCTCTGGTCCTTTCCAAGTCTGTCAGCTCTAGCAAAAGTCGTCGCGGCGACCAATCCGAAAATGAAGCCTCCCACATGGACCAGGTAAGCCACTCCACCCAATGTCGAGCGCCCATATTGCTCATTGATGGCATTTAACAATTCAGAAAGAAACCAAAGGGGGGCGAACATCCAGACCCTTAGAAAAATGGGAAGACCGGGCAACCACACAATCCCATTTGGGTTGCACAAAAGAGATGCGGCCAGAACACCCGCGACCGCACCGCTCGCACCCAATACGGGTTGGTGGGAACTGAGATGAAAGGCGGCATAGACCATGTTTCCGGCGATTCCTGAGGCCAGGTAAAATACTAAAAACTTCAGGGACCCGATTCCTTCCTCGACCTTTTTTCCAAGGAACAGGAGCACGACCATGTTGGACAGCAAATGCATCCAACCGGCATGGAGAAACTGGCTGGTGACCATTGGAGAAATCTTCTGAAAAAGATCGGCCGGCGCCCTGAGCATCATTGACGAGCTCGTGAATCCCAGCCTGGAAGGGATGAACGCGTACTTCCAGACAAATTGGCGGAGGGCCGCAGATCCAAGGTTCGATTCGTGCAAAAATACCAAGGCATTCACGATAACGAGAAGAACAAACATAACGCTGACGAGTCCTAGTCTGCAAAAGCACACGCTGGAAGAAGCGACAAGCTCATTGCGGGCGGAAAGTCCAAACACGGCTCGCCTTACTCTTTCCATGACCGCGATCAAGGTTCCAGGGGGTCAGCCGTGAAAAACCGGTTCGCCCGCGGCAGTAAGTAAGGCGTCCCGCCTTACCCTCTTTCGCAAGCTAAGCGCAGGCCGTTGTTGAACCCGATGAATTGACCAACGAGAATCAATCATTTAGGTAGATCGGCGACCCGCTATGAGTTCAGCCCAACTTTCTGCAGTGTTTTTCCTTCAGATATTCTTCATCTTGGCTGTCTGTCGATGTGTAGGCATCCTGGCTCGACGCGTCGGCCAGCCCCAGGTTGTGGGTGAGATGATTGCTGGGGTTATCATGGGACCGTCGTTGTTCGGTCTACTTTTTCCCAGTTGGCAGCAGGTGATATTCCCGAAGGACTCCCTTAAGATCTTGTACGTGCTGGCGCAGTTTGGCGTGGGTCTTTACATGTTTCTGGTCGGCACCGAATTCAAAATAGATCTATTCCAATCCAGAGTGCGCAGCGCGGCTTCGGTTTCTGTCGCAGGCATGGTTGCACCTTTTATTTTGGGCGGTCTTTTGGCGTTCTGGATCAGAAGGGTTCCGGGCCTTTTCTCCGAGAAAGCGACCGATTTTGAAGCCGTTTTGTTCCTGGGCGCGGCGATGTCCATTACGGCGTTTCCCATGCTGGCGCGCATCATTTATGAACGCGGAATAACAGGTACACCTCTTGGGACCCTGGCATTGGCTGCTGGCGCCATCGACGATGCGACGGCGTGGTGTGTTCTCGCCATCGTCCTCGCAAGTTTTGGTGGCGGCCCCATCGTCGCGATTCAGGCGATTGCCGGCGGATTGCTTTACGGGCTGTTCACTTTGACTGTTGGTCGAAAACTCCTCCGCGGATTGGGTGTTATCGCGGAACGGAATGGTGAGATCAGCCCAGCGCTCCTTGGCGTCACCTTGATGTTGTTGATGCTCGGTTCCTGGACGACCGATGCAATCGGAATTCATTCTGTCTTTGGCGGATTTATTCTTGGTGTGGCGATGCCTCGCGGTTTTTATACGGAGGAATTGCGGAAACAGCTTGAACCTGTTGCGGTGGTATTTCTACTGCCGATTTTTTTCACATTCTCCGGCCTTAATACCCGGTTCGACACGGTGAACAATTTCCAATTCCTGTTGATTGCGACCGTGGTGCTATGTGCGGCTATAGTGGGAAAGGGGGCGGCTTGCTGGTTAGCCGCCCGGTTAAACGGCGAAAGCAATCGAACGGCTCTTGCAGTTGGCACTCTGATGAACGCCCGGGGATTGATGGAGTTGATCATTCTCAACATCGGTTTGCAGAAGGGCATTATCCAGCCAGCGTTATTTTCGATCATGGTTATAATGGCAATCGTGACCACGCTAATGGCCTCACCGGTATTTGAACTTGTGTACCGGAAAAAGCCGAGCACTGTGACGGATCCGGATGCGGCTCCAGCCAATGCCTAGAGTGCCATGAACCGCATCAACGGGCGATAAAAGCGCTCAGTTCGCTGGATGTCTGTCACGGTCAGCCGAAGATGGTTGATTGAACCGATGCGGCCGTTGCCCTCATTCCGCAACTCATTCTGTTTCCATTCTTGTGCCATGTTTAACTTCTCGAGGTTGCGTTGTCGAAGTGGCCGGCGATTTCCGGATAAGCATGTAGCGCAACGCTGCCGCCGGTGTGCCAGAAGAGCAAGTTCCTCACGTCTGCGCTAAAGTAATTTTCGCGAACGAGCGTTAGGAGTCCGGCCATCGCTTTGCCGGTGTAAACGGGATCGAGAAGCAGGCCTTCCTTGCGTGCGAGGAGTTCGATTGCTCGAACGCATTCTGGAGTGGGGATCCCGTAGTCCTCTCCCACGAATCGGTCATCAAAAACAATTGGTGTTTGACCGATGACCTTGCTGGGCATCCCTAGTATCTCTGCAGCCGCGAGCTGAGGTGTGCGGACTCGTCGAATCGCCCGCTCGGCTTTATCGCCGGCACTGATGCCGATAATCCTAAGTACGCATCGCAAACAGAAGCGCGCACTCGCAGCAGCCACTTGTCGGGCGTGGTTTGATTGGATGGCACCGACAGTGACCACTGTGTCGGCACCCTTTGCCAGCGCGTCCGCCATGAGAAACTCGATTTTTCTCGTTTTGTTTCCGCCCGTCCCCAGTCCCGTGCAGTCGTCCCTTTTCACCCAGACGCGAGGACCACCGAGCAGGGCAGAAAGTCGATCGAGGGGTTCAACCGGCGTCGGGAGGTGCGCCAAGCTCACGCGCTTTAGCCCGCGCAAGACGTCGATCGCGTTTGCGTCTCCCGTCCAGGGCATTTGCATCTACTGTAGCGAGAATCGGAAATGCGGTCCAGAGCCGACTGAAGAGGGAATAGAGAAAACGATCGAAGCGCTTGGGGTTGAGGTTATGCCGGGCAAGATATTGTTGATCAATACTTTTTCCAGTAAACCAAGCGTAACCGGGAGCAGCAAGACCGCGTCATAGCGGAACGGGGGGCGGTAATGATTTGCCGAATCACGCCAAGCAAAGACATGGGAGAACCAGTCACGCGAATGGGGAACGGCGAACAACTGGAGAATTGGATAGTTTTGGGGCAGAACGGCCATGGCAGAGCAATCGAAGCATATCAGAAGCAGCTTTGACGCTGCGCTCTACGGTATAAAGAACGACGTTCTAATGATGTCGAGTCTCACCGATCGAATGTTTCAGGCTGCGGTTGAGGGGTTGCTCGATCGTGACAGTGATCTCTGTAACCAGGTCGTTGCGGATGATGACGAGATCGACGTTCTCGAAAAGAAGGTCGACCTGGATGGCATCAATTTGTTGGTACGCTTTCAGCCGGTCGCATCGGATATGAGGCAGGTGATCTCGGCGATGAAGATCAGCACAAGTTTGGAGCGCATCGCGGACCAATCCGTCACCATTGCGCGGAGAGCTAAGCGCCTGAATGCGAGACCAGCGATGCGTGAGCTTGCCTTATTGGAGCCGAATTATCACTTGGCGCTCTTGATTTTTCGTGACAGCATACGCGCTTTTGCGGACGGCGATTGTGAACATGCACGGACGCTCAAGCTGAAGGATAGGGAACTCGACGCTTTGACCGATAAGCTCACTGACAGCCTCTCCGAAGTTGTGGCCCACGATTCAGTATGGGTGCCTGGTTACCTGGACCTTATCTTCGTTGCGCGCGCTTTTGAGCGGATCGGCGATAATTCTGCAAACATTGCCGAAGATTCTTTCTGGCGTGATCAAGCCGAAGATATTCGCCATACGTATGGCCCAAAAACGGAACAGTGAGGTGACTCTTATTCTCGGTCACGCTAAGGTCGTATTAAACCTCATCAGGACCGGACCATGAGCAAAGCTCGCACGATCAACGATTACTACGCCACCGTCTTTCTTCACCGATACCACAAGGACAAGCCGTCCAAGACCGGCGAGCGCATCGAGATCGTTGTTCGCATCCCCGAAGAGGCAGCAAAAATCTTGTTTGGCTCCGGACGACGTCCAGCAATGATTTCACACAAAATCTGTCGACGAGCCGCTCGCATAGCCCGTCAGACCGTAGGAATGCCTCAAGCGCCGTGGGCGATCGAAGGAATTTCCGTCGTGGAATCAAAAATGCCCTCCGATCTCCCCGAAACGTCAGGGTTTCAAGATACGGATGGATCGGAAGGTTGGATCTATTCGGTGAAGCCTGGTGTCCCGAGGCCACCACCCCCCTTGATCGTGGAATCGGGGACAGTGTAGAGCGCATTACTTCAGCGGGCAAATCGGGACGGTTAGCTTGCAAAAAGAGGGTAAGGCGAGACGCCTTACTTACTTCTGCGGACGAACCGGCCGTTTGATTACCTCTTCTATCCCAGTATGTCCCGCCTATCTGATGTAAGTAAGGCGTCCCGCCTTACCTTCCCAGGTTGAAAAACCTTGCGCTGAGTTCTCCAATCCCTCTGGGGCAGTTGATCGTCCCAGAGAATCCTTAACCTAGTGCCATTCTGTCCCGATGTTGAACCGTGAGCTGAGGGAGCGGCTCTGGCCATTCTTGGGCGGAATTGCCAAACAAGACGGTATCACGCCCAGATGCATCGGCGGGGTTGCAGACCACGTTCATCTGCTGCTGTCATTGCCAACCACAGTTCCCATCGCCAAAGCCATTCAATGAATAAAGGCTGGATCATCGACCTGGATTGACCAGACTTTTCGACAACTGGACAACTTTAGCTGGCAACAGGGTGATGGCGCTTTCAGTGTGAGCGTCTCGCAGTGGCCAGAAACCATTCATCTCCCGTTGGCTAAAATAATGCGTACCAGCACAAAGTTGAGCGATTGCGGGCCCTCTATAGGTATGCTCTTGGCGTCTGTTTGTTATACGTCTGATCTGGCGCCCTTTCAGCTAGAATTCCAGGATGGCATCCAAACCAATCGTCCACTGATGGGCGCTGGTGTTCTGATCGAACGGCGCGGTGCCGTTCAGTGAGGTGTCATAGCGAACTTCCGGGCGGATCAATAACCCAGCGAACGGTTTCGGCATAGGAGGTTTAATTGTCACACCTCCCGTTACTTCGAGATAGGTGGTATCCCCGCCGCCGAGGTTGCTGGGATCGAAAGGAACAGCCCTACCCTGTAAGGCAATGTGGAGAAAATCGTTATTGGCCCGATACTGGGCGACATAGAATCCGCTTGAATCCCGAAAAATCTCGCCACGAAACCCAACTTGCAGCCAATCGTTAATGGCATAGGTGAAGTACTGCGCAACACCCCCGGCCCATTTTCCCCCGTCGACGGCGTTAACGGCCAGGTTTAAGTCGGTGATGGAAGTGAAAGTCTTCGTGACTTTCCAGGTCGTCGTGATGTCGTTCAGATAACTGTAATCGTGATTGTTGCCCGGGTTCTCCGGGCCGATGCTGGTCAGGGCCACCGTGGTCAGATTTCCGCCCAGTAAATTCAAGCCGATGCCGCCTTCGAAAGCGACCGAAGAGTTATTGTCGGCCAGGCTGGTATTGACGCCGCGGTTAATCCCGGCATACACGTCGACGTATGGATTCACATGCAAGGTCGTCAGGACCCCCGTTTCGTTTCCCGGGACGCCAAAGTTGGCGATGTAACTGTGGGTGTAGAAGACGTTCGTTCGCGGATCAAGGGTCTCCGCCGTCATCGGATCCTGGTATTTCCCGCCTTTCAGATCGAGGCCGTTCGTGCCCGGAATCGGTAGGTGTGCGCTGACGTACAACTCAGGAAAATCGGGCTGGGTGATATAGTCGGTCGTGGTATCCAGAAGACCCAACGATTTGCTGTACCGCGTGTCGCTCCCGTACATGAACCAGCCCTTGAATCCCCAATCGAATCCGGTGGCATTCGGATCCAAGGCCCGTTCCGCGACGATGGAGATCTGATTCAAGACCGGTTGGTTGGCACGATCGGTCAGAAGATGGCCGAAGTTGTGGTTATCAACCGGTGCGTCCGTGTTTCCAGTCAGGCCGCCCTCGATCCAGCCGTAGAGTTTGAATCGTGGTTCTGGCGGTTTCTCCTGCTCCACTACTTTCTTGGCTTCCTGGTTCTCTTTGCCGTCGGAAGCCTTCACCACCGTCGGAACTGGGGTGGGGGAGGTCTGCTGCGCTTCGCAAAAGGCTGCAGTCAGAGCATAAGCGGCAATCAAGATAGGCGAAGCAAATCGTCTCGAGATCTTTCCCTGGTCCACGGTCCCTACTACTTTAGTGGGATATAAAAAGTCAATCCTTTTAAGCGTCAGGAAATTGTCAGTGTCAATTGCCAGTTGCCGGCGGGGACCGGGGGAACGTATCGGCGTGTCGGCTTCTTGTCTGGCATTCGGCGTTGTCGGCGAAGCATCCCCGCTTTGCCCTCTTTAGGTGATTGCGCGACAATGGCCACGTAGATGTGAGAGTATTTGACCTAATCTTCCTAACAAAAATCTCCTATGGACGCAGCATCCTTGGACAAACGGGTCGAAGTCCCAAACCTGCCCGCTTTTCATGTCATGACCAAGCCGGTTGGGGCGATCTGCAATCTCGACTGCAAATACTGTTACTATCTGGAAAAGGAAAGGCTCTTCCCGGCGAATGAACGTTTTGTGATGCCGGATCGCATTCTGGAAGAATACATTTACCAGCATATCGAAGCTCAGTCCTCGGCAGAGATCAGCTTTGCCTGGCAGGGAGGGGAGCCAACACTCCTTGGAGTGAATTTTTTCCGCAAGGTAGTAGCATTCCAGGCAAAATACGCTCACGGAAAAACGATTCGCAATGCGCTGCAGACGAACGGCACGTTGTTAAATGATGAGTGGGGTGAGTTTCTGCAGATGCACCGGTTTCTGGTCGGTTTAAGTATCGACGGCCCCGCCGACTTGCACGACACCTACCGCGTCGATAAGAAACAAAATCCGACGTTTGATAGGGTGATGGCCGGTCTGGCGGTTCTCAAAAAGCACCGGATTGACTTCAATACGCTGACCGTTGTCAATCGTGCAAATTCAAAGCGGCCGCTTGAAGTGTACCGCTTCCTCAAGGAAATCGGTTCCTGTTACATTCAGTTCATTCCGTTAGCGGAGCGTATGGCTGACCAGGCGGGCCACGCAGGCGAACGAGGTCTGGCTCTGCCACCGGCGTCTGGGGAAGACGTCGCCTTCAGACCTGTTACAGCGTGGAGCGTGGATGCCCGCCAATACGGGAATTTCCTCGTCGAGATTTTTGAGGAATGGGTCCGCCATGATGTGGGACGTATTTTTGTCCAGTTATTCGACGTAGCCCTTGGGAACTGGATGGGTCTGGGTTCCAGCCTCTGCATCTTTGCCGAAAAATGCGGTGCGGCGCTGGCGCTCGAACACAACGGTGACGTCTATTCCTGCGACCACTACGTTTATCCGCACTACCAGCTTGGAAATATTTTAAACAAGAGCTTGGGCGAGATGGCAAATTCGCCCGAGCAACGGCATTTTGGAGTCAGAAATTTGCCACGCTGCCAAATTATTGCCGGAAATGCGATGTTCGTTTCGCCTGCCATGGTGAATGCCCGAAGAATCGTTTCATCGACACGCCGGACGGTGAGCCGGGATTGAACTATCTTTGCCCGGCTTACAAACATTTTTTCAAATCCATCGACCCTTACATGAAGACGATGGTCGAATTGCTCAACGCGCATCGAGCGCCCGCAGAGATCATGGGCTTGCTGCTGGAGCGAGACCGGGAAATAGGTCAGCGAACCATTCGTCGCAACGATCCGTGTCCTTGCGGCAGCGGACGCAAGTTCAAACACTGCCATTTATCTTTGAGGAAAGTCTGAATCTATTTCTTCACCCAGCCTTCGACCACGGAAACCCAGGACTGGGGAATCTCGCTCTCAAAACTCATTTCTATTACGCCATCTACCGCCAGCTTCCCGACGTGCTGGATCAGCTCCTGGTCTGGCTTTCCCTCTCGTATGGGAAAGAATTCCACCGGCTTTCTGGGGTGCTCCGTCACCTCGGTATAGTGCTTTCGCAATTCCTCCCACGCCCGGTGAACGTTAGACCAGTGGGGCAGGAGCAGCAGCAGCCTCCCGCCATCCTTCAAACATCGGCGCGCTTCGGCAATTGAACGCACGACCAATTCAGACCCATCAACACCGCCGTGGGTGGCCACTCTCATGCCCGGAGAAAGTCCCCAATCCGCTCCGTCAGGATACGGCACGGCGGGCGGATGGACAGTAATCGCATCAAATTCTTCGTCGGCGAACTGTTGATAAAGATTGGAAGGAACCAGCTTGACGACCACGCCATTCCTGTCTGCGTTTCTCTTCGCCGACAAGAGCGCCGCGTCATTAATATCCGAGAGAGTTACGGAGGCGTTTCTCACGAACTTACCGACCGCAATACCAACGATACCGCTCCCGGTGCATATATCCAGGACCTGCTCGCCGGGGTGTATTAGCTTCGTAGCAACATCCGCAAAAAAAATGCTCGCGGGTTTGGGCGAATAGACATCCGCATCGTCCGTTTCGAACTCAAGACCATTCCATTGCACGGTTTCTTGGATCATAGTTAAGATTCCTTTGTCGGGGGCTTCAGAGATATGTTAGACATCGCTCGACGCTCCGGAAAGCAATGTAGGATAGGCTTCCAGCCTGTCTCCGTGATGCGTTGAATGTATCTGTCGGCTTCGATTTTGCTGACCAGCCTGTTTTTCATGCGCGATCATCCGCCGGTTGGTCGGGGAGGAGGTATGTAGGGGTCACGTGTGCCTTCAGGGATCGCCGGATATATTTTCAGACTCTGATAAAACTCG
>Ga0210396_10003005_pt1 | contig 16954 bp, 16 predicted proteins | sample IncBWH17OmetaG_FD_155466 | JGI IMG/M metagenome (GOLD analysis project Ga0210396, IMG submission 155466) | Forest soil microbial communities from Barre Woods Harvard Forest LTER site, Petersham, Massachusetts, United States - Inc-BW-H-17-O ... | reverse complement strand
AGCGTGACCGCTTTTGCTTCCGCCCCCGCGAAAGCGGGGGAGGGGCGAAGGCGGCCGCTGGCCGCCGTACTTTAGTAGACGCCGACGCGAAGCCTCGGCTACGGCTCTTGCGCGGTGGAGGGGGCGTCTGGCTCGTCGCTTCGCTTTCGTGGAAAGAGTGTCGTTGAGTCCGACGCCCCTTCCACCACCCTTCGGGTGGTCCCCCTTCCCCGCTATCGCGGGGCAGGAGAAGATGGGAAAGCGCGTTAACGACGCAGGCACGCCGCGTGGCGGGCGCGGGCGGAAACCGCTATAGTTACAGGAAGCGAGGTAAAAACGTGGCCATCCTGCCGAAAAGCTTTGGCGATCCGCGGCGGCGGCGGTTCCGCCGCATTCCGGTGCGGACGCTGGCGCCCAATGTGGTGACGCTGCTCGCGCTATGCGCGGGGCTGACCGCGATCCGCATGGCGTTCGAGAACCGTTATGTGCTCGCGGTCGCGGCCATTGTCTTTGCGGCGATCTTGGACGGTCTCGACGGCCGCCTGGCGCGCTTCCTCAAGGGCACCTCGCGTTTCGGCGCCGAGCTCGACAGCCTGTCCGACTTCGTCAATTTCGGCGTCGCGCCGGCGCTGATCCTCTATTTCTGGGACCTGCACGATCTCAAATCCGCCGGCTGGATCGCCGCCATGGTGTTCGCCATTTGCGGCAGCCTCCGCCTCGCGCGCTTCAATGTCATGAGTGAGGATCCGGACCGGCCGGTCTGGGCGGCGAATTTCTTCGTCGGCATTCCGGCGCCGGCCGGCGCCATCACCGTGCTGTTGCCGATCTATCTGGTTTTCCTCGGCGTGCCGCGGTCCGGTTTCTTGACCTGGCTGACGCTGCTCTACACGCTCGCGATTGCGCTGTTGATGGTGTCGCGTCTGCCGGTGTTTTCCGGCAAACGCGTCGGCACCCGCGTGCCGCCGGAGATGGTCGGGCCGCTGATCTTGCTCGTGGTGCTCAGCTTCGCGCTTTTGATCGCCTATCCGTGGATCATGCTTACGGCCGGTACGCTGGCCTATCTCGGCTGCCTGCCGCTCGGCTATCTGTCCTATCGCAATTACGAGCGGCGCTCGGCCGAGGCGCATGCCGAAGCGACGGCGGCGCAGACGCCCGGCGTCGTGGTCAATATGGTCCGCACAGGCAACAACGACCATCGCGACGATCACGATCGTCCGTCGCGCCGCAACTGATCTGCGCCGGCGCAAGACGCTTGGCGGCGCGACCGGCTGTAACAGGGCCGCGAGGCGCAAGGGCGACAAGGAAGACAAGGAAAAAGGGCGGCGAGGAATGTGATGCGAATTGCCCGGCGCACTTTCCTTGCTTCCGCAGCGGCAATGCTCGCAGCTCCCGCCGTCCTGCGTTTGGCGCGCGCCGATGCGCCGCAGGCGGTGCTGAAGCTGCATCATTTCATGTCCTCGGTGTCGAGCGCGCACGACAAATTCATCGTGCCCTGGGCGCGCAAGGTGCAGGCGGATTCCGGCGGCCGCATCCGCATCGACATCTTCCCCTCGATGCAGCTCGGCGGCGCGCCGCCGCGTCTGTTCGATCAGGCGCGCGACGGCGATGCCGACATCGTCTGGACCGCACCGAGCCTGACGCCCGGGCGTTTCCCCAAGATCGAAATGTTCGACCTGCCGTTCGTGCCGTCGCGCCGGGCGCTGGTCAGTTCCAAGGCGCTGCAGGATTTCGCCGCGCTTAATCTCAAAGACGAATTCCACGAAGTCCGTCCGCTCTGCTTCTCCTGCACCGATCGCGGCGTCATCCACGCCAACCAGCCGATCCGCACCGTCGAGGACATCAAGGATCTGAAAATCCACGTGCCGACGCAGCGCGCCGGCGAAGCCTTGCATCTGCTTGGCGCGGAACCGGTGCCGATGCCGACCGGGCAGCTTGTGCTCGCGGTCAATCAGAACGTCATCGAAGGCTGTCTCGACCCCTGGCACATCATGCCGGCGCTGCGGCTCAACGATCTTCTCAAGACGCATACCGAATTTTCGGAGACGTCGCCGAGCAGCACGACCTTTGTCCTCGCCATGAACAGCGCCGCCTATGACCGCCTGCCGCGCGATCTCAAGGCGGTGATCGACAGCAATTCCGGGCAGGTCGCCGCCGGCATGGCGGGCGCGATGTGGGACATCGAGGCGGCAAGCGTCGCCGACGGCGTGGCGCGCGGCGGCGATGCCATCGTCACGCTGTTGCCGGAAGCGGTTGCGCATTGGCGCAAGCTCACCGAGCCGGTCGTCGAGAAGTGGGTCAAGGAGATGAAGGAGCAAAAGGTTGACGGCGGCAAGCTCCTCGCCAGCGCCCACACCTTCATGACGAAATATGCCAGCGAGCCGGAGCCGCAGCCGCCGCAACCGCCGCCGCAGCAGGACATGGCACAACAGAATTCGGCGCAACAGAATTCGGCGCAACAGAATTCGGCGCAACAGAATTCGGCACAACAGAATTCGGCGCAGCAGCAAGCCGTGGCGCAGCCGCCGCAACAGGCACTCTCGCCGCAACCGCAGGCGATCCCACAACAGCCGCCGCAAGCCTCGCTGCACGCCTCGCCGCAACCGGCGCCTAACGTGGCGGCTAAGATGACGCCCCACACTAATCCGCCGCCACCGGCAACGGCCGCGCCTTCGACGACGGCATCGACGCCGTCCGCGGCCGCGCCGACGGCCAAGCCCGTCCCGCCGCAACCGCCACAGCCACCGACGCCGGCGCCCCGGATCGCGGCGCCGTCATCTGTGCCGACTCGGGTCCCGGGCGCAGTCGCCAAGCCAGTCCCGCCTTCAGCACTGCCGCCTAAAGTCGCGACACCCGCGCCGGCCTTCGCACCGGCGCCGCCTGCGACAGCGTCGGTCGCAAAGCCCGCCGCCGCGCCGGCATTTGCGCCAGCCCCGCCGGCCGCCGCACCGGCGCCTTCGGTGGCGACAATTGCGCCGGCGACAAAGCCCGCTGCCGCCCCAGTGCTTGTGCCGGCGCCTGCGCCAGTGCCTACACTGGCGCCGAAGCCGATGCCGAAGTCACTCGATATTCCGCTGTAGCCGCGAAACTACAAGTTCGGCGGATAGCCCGGCATCAGATCATAGGGATGCGCCCATCCGGGCAGCGCCTTCATGCGCGCAAGCCACGCGCCGATATTCTTGTGTTCGCTGGCGATGTCGAAACCGAACTCCTCGGCCGGGTAGTAGAGATAGGCGCAATACGAAACGTCGGCGATGGTCGGCCGCTCGCCGAGCAGGAACGGCGCTTTACCAAGCCGCTTGTCGAGAATGGCAAGACTGCCGTCGATGCGGCCCTTGAGGAAGGCCATGACCGCGGGATCGCCGGGAGGCCGTGCGAAATTTTTCAGGAAGCGATAGGGCCCGAGAAAGCCGTTGACCTTCTGGTTGTCGAAGATGATCCAGCGCAGCGCTTCAAGGCGCTCGTCTTCACCTTCGGGTTTGAATTTGCCGGTGTGGTCGGACAAATAGGTCAGCATCACGGCGGATTGGGTGAGCTTCTTTTTGCCGTGAACCAGCACCGGCGCTTCGCCCATCTCGTTGACTTCCTCGCGGTATTTCGGCGTGCGCGTCTCGCCGCCTTTGAAGAAATCGACATAGATCGGTTTCCAATCGGCGCCGATGAGATTGAGCATCAGCGCCGCACGATAGGCATTGCCCGATTGGGCGAAGCAATAGAGTTCATATTCCGGCATGTCGAAATCCCCGTTCGAACAGGTTCCGAGCGATTACGTGCTAGCGCGTCAGCGACACCGCTCCGTTGCTGCCTTGGCCTTCGAAATGGCCGCCGGCGAAAGACAGTTCCACCAGCACTTCGCCCTTGTGATTGCGAATGACGAGCCTGTCGTGCTCGTAGCTCCACTTGCGGCTGGTGAAGAAGCTGCCGGGACAGCCGCCGGCGGGCGCGATCGAGCCATCGGACGCGCCGGTCGAGCCGCCAAAGGTCATGACGCAAGCGCTGCTGCCGGCGACGGAAAGCTTCCACTTGCCGGCGACATCGACCGGCGGCGGCGAAGGTTGCGCTGGCGGCGGGGGAGCGGGCGGAGGCATGGTCGTTTGATCGGGGCCGCCGCCGAGCCGCTCGCTGCTCGTGCAGCCGCTCAGCCCCGCGAGAACGGGGATGAGAACGAGGAATATGGCGGCGGCTTTTATTCCGCCCGCGCTATGCAGGATACGCTTCATGCCGTTCGTTCAGTGACCGGCCGCCGCAATGCGCAGGCCGGAGCCTAACCGGCTACAGGAAATGACAATTGCCGCGGCGCCGCAAGCCATCTTTCCCATCGCATTCGGCCGGAGCGCCCCACTTGCGCCAATATTGCTGCGCGGAATCGGCGTTAGAGGGACCTGTGTCGTGGGAGGCACATCAACATGAAATCGTCATATCAAGCTCGCGCCGCGCGCGCGCCGTATATCGCCGCCGCGATCGCCGCCGCCATTTTCGCGCTGTCTGGTCTTGTTTCAAGTCTTGCCCTTTCAAGTCTTGCCCGCGCCGATGACGCCGCAAGCGCCGGCGGCAATGCGCCGGACGGCAAAATCATCGCCAATGCGCCGGCTTCGCCGGTCGATCAATTCTCCCAACAGCTCGAGGACTTTCAGAAAAGCGTCCCCGATCTGACCAAGAAGATTCAGGACGGCGCCAGCGTCATCGACAGCGAAACCGACATCGACAAAGCGCGCGCCGAGATCGACAGCCTGCGTCAGGACGTCAGCACGCTTCTGGCCGCGGTGTCCGACAACGGCCCGATCGCCCAGCTCGGCGCCAAGGCGCTCAGCCACATCCGCGACAAGCTTCGCGTGTTGGCGCAGGACGGCCGCTTCAAGCCAGAAGAGCGGCAATATTTGATCGACCAATGGCAGCGGCTGCAAACGCAGACCGAAAGCGCGACCAAGGAGCTGCAGGACGCCCGCGGGCAATTCGCCGGCCTGTTGCAGACCTTACAGTCGAACGAGGATTTCATCGGCGAGCTGGTCGAAATCAGGCAGGCCGAGAAGGCGCTCGATGTCGTCCGCGGCCTGACCCAGGACATTCGCAATGCCTCGTCGCAGCTCAACAAGCTGATCGGCGGCATCAAGCCGCCGGGCGCGTGAGCCGTGCATAAGTTGCGCCTGAGCCGGTAATGGTCTTGGCCGGGGCCCCGAGGTGAAAAAGGGCGCGCTCGTCGGACGGATCGCCGGCGTTCTGGCAAGTGCCGCCATCGTCGGCTTGGCGATTTTTGCCTGGAGGCCGTCGAGCGACATCGGCTATGTGCAGATCAACACCGTCCCGATCACGGCGCTGGTGCCGGCGCAGCTCTATTTCGACACGATCAAGCTCGCGCCGGTGAAGAACGGCAGCGCGCTGTTGCGCCAGAGCACCGGCACGCTGACGCTGCGCGCGGACGGCTATGGCAACACGCTGGTGCCGCTGTGCCAGATCGAAGTGAAGAAGGACCGCATCACCACGGTCACCATCTCGATCCTGGAACGGCCGCCGCGCTGCCAGTGCCGCTTCAATTCAGGCGGCGATACGACGAACCATATGTGCGTCAGCTGATCGTGTGGCAAACGCTTAGGCCTGCCACACGATGAGCCGCGGTTTTTGTAGCGGCGATCTTCAAGCCGGGGCCGCAACCGGATGCAGCCCGTAAGAGTCAACCAATTGCAGGCCCAGCCGGATCTGCTCGATCGGTCCGGCGCAACGCGCGGCGACGTCTTTTGAATAGGTCTTGAAGCTCGGTAGTCCGGTCACGGCCTCGGAATCGTCGGAGCGGAGATTGACGAAGAGGTGGACAAAATCCGCCTCCTTCTTGAACAGCGCGTAAGTCACGTCTTTCGGCGTGGTGCCGCGCAGCTCCGCGAATACAGCGCGCGACAGGGCTTCATTTTCTGCGATCCGGTCCGGCTTGACGGTGTAACGGACGAAGGTGAGGCGTTGCATGGCGTTGCTCCTTGCCTGTGGTGGCGCCGTCGTGCGGCGATAAAGGACGGACGCCGCGGCCGCCTGAAAAGATGCGCTGCCGAAAAATTTTTGCGACGGCGAATCCTTTGCCGGCCGCAAAACGTCTATCGTTTCGGATCGGCTGCAACGGAGTGAGCTCTTGAATCACGACGACTTTGCCCGGCTGGCGGCGAATCTGCGCCCGCGCCTGCATCGCTATTGCGCTCGCATGGTCGGGTCCGCCTTCGAGGGCGAAGATGTTGTCCAAGACGCTTTGGCGCATGCCATGGAGGCATTGCCGATGGCGGGAAAGATCGAGAATCCGGAAGGTTGGCTGTTGCGCATCGCCCACAATGCGGCGCTCGATCTGCTGCGCCGCCGCAAGCGGCGTGGAACCGCAGATAGCGAAGATGCGCTGGCGAACATAGCGGATCAAGCGAGCGAAACCGATGCGCGTGTCGCGGCAACCGCGAGTCTCAGCGCGTTTGTGCATCTGCCGACGCTGCAACGATCGTGTGTGCTGCTTTCGGACGTTCTCGGCTATTCGCTGGCGGAGATCGCGGATTTGCTGGATATCAGCCTCGCCGCGGTGAAGGCGGCGCTGCATCGCGGCCGCGCGAAGTTTCGCGAACTCGTCGAAAGCCTTGAGGAAACGATGCCGCGCCTTCTCGAGGCGGATCGCGCGCGGCTGCGGGCCTATGCCGACCGGTTCAATGCGCGCGATTTCGATGCCTTGCGCGATCTCCTGTCCGAGGAGGTCCGTCTCGACCTGGTCAACCGCACGCGCCTGAAAGGACGAAAGGACGTCTCGGTCTATTTCACGCGCTATCGCGAAAATCCCAATTGGCAGGCCATGCCCGGCTGGGCTGACGGCCGCGCCGTGCTTCTCGTCAGGGATCCGACCGTCGCAGCGAATGGCGTGGCCTATGTCATCGTCCTCGACTGGGTCGGCGACGAGATCGCCGCTATTCGCGACTTTCGCTACGCGCCCTATGTCATCGAGGGCTTAACTATCGAGCGATTCTAAAGCGCTATGTCGGGCCGTCACCGCATCGTCGGAATGACGAACTCGGAACCTTCCTTGGTGCCCGAGGGCCAGCGCGCGGTCACGGTCTTGGTCTTGGTGTAGAAGCGGATCGAATCCGGCCCGTGCTGATTGAGGTCGCCGAAGCCCGAGCGCTTCCAGCCGCCGAACGTGTAATAGGACAGCGGCACCGGTATCGCGAAATTGACGCCGACCATGCCGACCTGAACGCGATTGGTGAAGTCGCGCGCGGTGTCGCCGTCGCGAGTGAAGATGGCGACGCCGTTGCCGTATTCGTGTTCGGACGGCAGCCGCACCGCTTCTTCGTAGTCCTTGGCGCGCACCACGGCGAGCACCGGGCCGAAGATCTCTTCCTTGTAGATTTTCATGTCGGGCGTGACGTCATCGAACAAACAGCCGCCGATGAAATTGCCGTTCTCGTAGCCTTGCAGCTTGAAGCCGCGGCCGTCGACCATGAGCTTGGCGCCTTCCTTGACGCCGGTATCGACATAGCCGCGCACCTTGTTGAGCAGTTCTCGCGTCACCATCGGTCCGTAATCGGCCTGCGTGTCGGTCGACGGTCCGATCTTGAGGCCTTCGACGCGCGGAATGAGTTTTTGAATGAGCGCGTCGGCCGTCTTCTTGCCGACCGGGACCGCGACCGAGACCGCCATGCAGCGCTCGCCGGCCGAACCGTAGCCGGCGCCGATCAGCGCATCGACCGCCTGGTCCATGTCGGCATCGGGCATCACGACCATGTGGTTCTTGGCGCCGCCGAAGCACTGCACGCGTTTGCCGTGCGCGGTGCCGGTCGCGTAGATATATTCCGCGATCGAAGACGAACCGACGAATCCGATCGCTTTGACGCGCGCGTCGCTGAGCAGCGTATCGACCGCTTCCTTGTCGCCATTGACGACATTGAGCACGCCCGGCGGCAGGCCCGCCTTGATGAACAATTCGGCGATGCGCATCGGCACCGACGGATCGCGCTCCGACGGCTTCAAGATGAAGGCGTTGCCGCAAGCGATGGCAGGCGCGCATTTCCACAGCGGGATCATCGCCGGAAAATTGAACGGCGTGATGCCGGCGACGACACCGAGCGGCTGGTGCATCGAATAAAGATCGATGCCGGGTCCGGCGCTTTCGCTATATTCACCCTTCAGCAGATGCGGGATGCCGCAGGCGAACTCGGCCACTTCAAGACCGCGCTGAATGTCGCCTTTGGAGTCGGCGAAGGTCTTGCCGTGTTCGGACGACAACAGCCGCGCCAGATCGTCATATTCGCTCTGGATCAGTTCCAGGAATTTGAACATGACGCGGGCGCGCCGCTGCGGATTGGTGGCGGCCCAGGCAGGGAAGGCTGACTGCGCATTGGCGATCGCCTGTTCGACTTCGGATTTCGCCGCCAGCGCGACCTTGGCCTGGACTTCGCCGGTATTGGGATTGAAGACGTCGCCGAAGCGCCCGGACGCCCCCTTCACCGCCTTGCCGCCGATAAAATGGCCGATCTCGCGCATCATGGTCTCCCTTATCGTCCCGGCATTCGCGCACCGGTTTTCTCGCCAGAAATTGTCGCTTTGATCGGGCTATCTAGCTGGTTTTTCGCCTGCGGGTCATCCCCCTTTGCGAGCCATTTACCCTGGCAAAGCACAAGCCAATCCGCGGCTTTCCGACGCCGCAAAAGGTTCCAGCGGTAACCGTCCCTTAAGCGCAATGACCTTACGTATAGGGCCATAGCATGGGTGTTGGCTCGGCTCCTTAGCTTGGCTCCTCGGGGCTCCTCCAGAATGGGGGCCCGCCGTCGCGGGTTGGGTGCGTTTCATGGACATAGCAACGGGCCTCGGCCTGCTCGCCGGCGCGACCGTGGTCATCACCCTCATGCTCATGGGCGGCGGCCTGGGCATGTTCGTGTCCGACCACGCCATCATCATCATTTTCGGCGGCTCGTTTGCGGCGACCCTGATCCGCTTCCCGCTGTCCTCGATCTTTCACGGCCTGCCGCTTGGCATGAAATTCGTCTTCACCATGCGTCGCATCTCGCAGCGTGAACTGGTGGACGAGATCGCCGGCCTTGCCGAGATCGCCCGCAAGCAGGGACCGATCGGTCTGGAAAAGGTCGAAGTCGAAGATGCCTATCTGGCCAAAGGCATTCGCTTCGTCGCCGACGGCTATGACGCCGAATTCATCCGCGACAATCTCGAGCGCGATCGCGACAACTTCCTGAGCCATCTCGACGAGGGCCAGAAAATCTATCGCGCGGTCGGCGACTGCGCGCCGGCCTTCGGCATGATCGGCACGCTGATCGGCATGGTGCAGATGTTCGCCAACATGACCGATCCGTCGAAGCTCGGCCCGTTCATGGCGACCGCGCTCTTGGCGACGCTCTACGGCGCGGTGGTCGCCAACATCATCTGTCTGCCGATCGCCGACAAGCTGCACCTCAAGCTCGCCGATGAGGAAATCAATCGCACGCTTATCATCGACGGCGTGCTGATGATCCGCGAGTCGAAGAGCCCGACGCTGGTGCGCGAAATGCTCATCGCCTATCTGCCGGAGAAGCACCGCGGCGAGCCCGAGCCTGAACCTGTCCCGGCCTAGCGATGGCAAGGCGCGAAAAGGCACATGCGGGCGGTCACGGCTGGTTCGTCACCTTCGCCGACCTGATGGGACTGCTGGTCAGCTTCTTCGTCATGCTGGTGGCGTTCTCCAATCAGGATCAGCAAAAGCTGCAGATCGTCGCCGGCTCGATGCGCGATGCCTTCGGCGTGCAGACCAATGTGCGCTATTCCGGCATCATCGAAGTCGACGGCTTGCCGACCCGGCCGAAGCTCAAGAACGCCGCGCATATTCAGCCGGAAGACGCCTCCGCGACGCCGACGCCGGACGCGAACGACCGCAATCAGCGTTACGGTGCGAAGTTTCAACAGGACGAAGCGTTCGCGCTCGCGGCGGCTTCGCTGCGCCAGGCTTTGCAGGACATGCCGGAACTAGCCGAGGCCTCCAAACACATCATGTTCGAGGAGACCAAGGACGGCCTCGATATCAACATCGTCGACCAGGAAGGCCGCTCGATGTTTCCGGAAGGCTCCAAGGATCCTTACGAGCGCACCCGCCGCATCATCGAGAAGATCGCCGGCCCGTTGAAGGCGCTGCCCTATCGGATTTCGATCACCGGGCACACTTCGGCCTCGCAAACTCCGGCCGCGGCCGATTACGGGCCGTGGAACCTGTCGGCCGATCGGGCGAACGCGGTACGCCAGATTTTGGAAGAGCAGGGGCTGCCGTCGAACAATATTTATGAGGTCGCCGGCAAGGCCGACACCGACCCGATGTTCCCGGACGACCCCTATATCGCCGCCAACCGCCGCGTGACCATTACCCTGATGCACGAACCTCCGCCGGTGCCGCCAGGACTGACGCCGTAAAAGATGCCGTAGAGGCTGCCCCGTAAAAGATATTTCCGGGGAATGGCCGCTTGGGGTGAATGCCGCAGCCCGGTTCCGGAGCGCCCCTGATGGCCGCCGGGCCGATCGATTCGCCGGGGTTCGTCCCTAAATGCTTGATCCAGTATAACTAAATCAGATCGGCTGGGACCCAGACCGAACTCGGCGGCGCTACGCGTCCACCGTCATCGTACCGGCTGCACCCGCGTCGGCGGCGCGGAAGCCCGCCGGCGCGCCCATGACTCCGCAGCGTGAACGGTGTATAGGCGCGGCCCTGCATCCCCTCCGGGACACCAGGAGCAGGGCAAGGTCCTGTTTCAGCATTCATGACAGACAGCGCGAGCGCTCCCGTCGGGAGCGAAGTGCCGGCAAACGGCAGCGGCGAAGTGCGTTCTCACGCCGGCTTCTGGGCGCTAACTCTGGGCAGTATCGGTGTCGTCTATGGCGACATCGGCACAAGTCCGCTTTACGCGCTGCGCGAAGCCATGCTCGCGGCCTCGAACCAAGGCCACAGCACGATCGACCGTGCGACCGTGCTCGGCGTCGTCTCGCTCATCCTGTGGGCGCTGTTCGTCATCGTCACCTTGAAATACGTCGTCATCCTGTTGCGTGCCGACAATAACGGCGAAGGTGGCACGCTCACCTTGATGGCGCTCGCCTCGCGCGCCGTCGGCCGCATCTCGCGGGCGGCGACGCTTGTCACGCTGCTCGGTATCGTCAGCGCGGCATTGTTCTATGGCGACGCGGTGATCACGCCGGCTTTGTCGGTGCTGTCCGCGGTGGAGGGTCTCGACGTCGCAACGCCGGCGTTCCATGAATATGTCGTGCCGCTGACCGTCGTCATTCTGCTCGTGCTGTTTGCCATGCAGTCGGTCGGCACCGCCAAAGTGGCGGCATTGTTCGGCCCGATCATGGTGGTTTGGTTCGTGGCGATCGCGCTGCCCGGCCTCGGTTGGATCGCGCGCGATCCGGGAATCCTGTGGGCGCTCAATCCGTTCTACGGCGTTTTCTTCCTCACCCATCACGGTATTATCGGTCTTTACACGCTCGGCGCCGTTTTCCTGGCCGTGACCGGCGCCGAGGCGCTGTACGCCGATCTCGGCCATTTCGGCCGCGGTCCGATCCAGATCGCGTGGATTGTGCTCGTCTTGCCGTCGCTCGCACTCAATTATCTGGGGCAGGGCGCTTTGGTCTTTGCCGAGCCGAAGACACTCGAAAATCCATTCTTTCTGCTTTATCCCGAGTGGGCGCGGATCTCGATGGTGGTGCTGGCGACGATCGCCACGGTGATCGCAAGCCAGGCGGTGATCACCGGCGCCTATTCGCTGACCAGCCAGGCGATCCAGCTCGGCCTCCTGCCGCGGTTCGAAGTGCGCCATACCTCGGCGCAGACCGCCGGCCAGATTTTCATGCCGCGCGTCAATTCGCTGCTGCTGGTCGGCGTGCTGCTTCTGGTGGCGCTGTTCCGCTCGTCGAGCGCGCTGGCGTCCGCTTACGGTATTGCCGTCACCGGCACCATGGTCGTCACCTGCATGATGGCCTTCATCGTGATCTGGCGGATGTGGCGCTGGTCGCCGCTCGCGGCCGCGGCCTTGATCGTGCCGTTCCTGTTGATCGATCTCACCTTCCTGTCGGCCAATATGCTCAAAGTCATTCAGGGCGGCTGGGTGCCGCTGGCGCTCGGCGGGCTGGTGATGCTGGTCATGTATACGTGGCGGCGCGGCACGCGCATCCTCTTCGCCAAGACGCGGCGGCTCGAAACCCCGCTCGACGACCTGGTCCGCATCCTCGAGAAGAAGCCGCCGCAACGGGTGCCCGGCACCGCGGTGTTCCTGACCAGCGATCCGAAAAGCGCGCCGACGGCGCTGATGCACAGTCTCAAGCATTACAAAGTGCTGCACGAAAAGAATGTCATCCTCTCGGTCGAGACCACCCATACGCCGCGCGTCGACGCCGACAAGCGCGTGCGCATCGAGCCGGTTGGCTCGACCTTCATGCGGGTCTTGCTGCGCTTCGGCTATATGGAGACGCCGAACATCCCGAAGGCGCTTGCCATCGCGCGCAAGCTCGGCTGGCACTTCGACATCATGTCGACGTCGTTCTTCCTGTCGCGGCGCACGCTGCGGCCGGCGCCGCGGCCGGGCATGCCGCTGTGGCAGGACCGGCTGTTCATCACCCTAGCGCGCTCGGCCAACGACGCCACCGACTATTTCCAGATTCCGACCGACCGCGTGGTCGAGGTCGGCACGCAAGTGACAATCTAGCAAGTGACGATCTAGCCTCTTCACGTCGGCGCCGGCCGCGCGATATAAGCAGAGTTCATTACTCGCGAGGAGCCGTGTGATGTCGGATCAAAATCTCAGCGTCCGCGATCTGACGCCGGAGGAGGTCGCGGCCGGGTTGCGCGAAGGCCGCATGGTGCTCGTCGATGTCCGCGAGCCGAACGAGACCGCGGTGGAGCGCTTTCCGGACGCGGTGATCGTGCCGCTGTCGGACTTCGACGCCGGCGCCATTCCCGATCCGCAGGGCCGGGAAGTGGTATTCGCCTGCCGTTCCGGCCGGCGTTCGGTCACTGCCTCGCTCGCCGCGCAGCAGCACGGCTATCCTTATGCGTCACATCTTGCCGGCGGCATTTTGGCGTGGAAGGCGGCGGGCCTGCCCACCGAGACCTGATGGCTTTGCGCCGCTTCCCGCTCATCGTCACGCTCGCCGGCGCGATCGGCGCGCTGCTGGCGCTGCCGGCAGTCCCCAAAGAGCGCGTCGTCAATTACTACAATTGGTCGGACTATCAGGACCCGACCATCCTCGACACATTCACCAAAGAAACCGGCATCAAGGTCCGTTTCGACACTTTCGATTCCAATGACACGCTCGAAGCAAAGCTGCTCGCCGGGGCATCGGGCTATGACGTCGTGGTGCCCAGCGCCTATTTTCTCGCCCGCCAGATCAGCGCCGGCATTTTTCAGAAGCTCGACAAGTCGAAGCTCCCCAATCTGCCGGCAGTGTGGCCGGAGATCGCAAACCGTCTCGCCCTCTACGATCCGGGCAATCAATACGCCATCGACTATATGTGGGGCACGACCGGCATCGGCTACAACGTCAAGAAGGTGAAGGCGATCCTCGGGCCCGACGCCGTCATCGATTCCTGGGACGACGTCTTCAATCCGCAAAAGATTGCGAAGTTCAAGGATTGCGGCATTCATCTCCTCGATTCATCCGACGACATCATGTCGGCGGGTCTGCACTATCTGGGGCTCGATCCCAACACCGGCAATCCGGACGATCTGCAAAAGGTCACCGACCTGTTGCTCAAGATCAGGCCCCATGTGCGAAAATTCCATTCCTCGGAATATCTCAACGCGCTGGCCACCGGCGAAATCTGTTTTGTGGTCGGCTTTTCCGGCGATGTGAAACAGGCGCAGACGCGTGCGGCGCAAGCCAAAAGCGGCATCGAGATCGGCTATTCGATCCCCAAAGAAGGCGCGCAATTGTGGTTCGATACGCTCGCCATCCCGAAAGACGCGCCCGATCTGCAGGAGGCGCAAGAGCTGATCAATTTTCTGATCCGGCCCGACATTGCGGCGAAGAACACCAATTACGTGTCTTATGCCAATGGCGACACGCCGACGCCATTGATCGACAAGGTGATCCTCGACGACAAGACCGTTTATCCCGACGCCGACACCATGGCGAAGCTCTATACGATCATCGCTCATGACGCGAAGACGCAACGGCTGATCAACCGGCTCTGGACCAAGATCAAGACCGGCGAGTGAGACGCCAGACCACGGTCTGGGGCGCGTACTCATAAACGCGCCGACATGGTCTTGCGGCCCGAATTTTTATACCCGATTTTTTTTACCGGAGTCGCTTAAGTCGACAAGTTGCTCCAGTTTTGCTAATCTTCAACCGTGTAACTTGCGCGAGTGGGGATGCACATGACTGAGAACGGCAAGGCGGTTGAAAACGCTTATCGCGACATCGACCGGTATGTTTCCGAAACCTCGCAGTCTGCCTCGAACGGCGCTCAGTTGCTGAGTCCCAGCCAAAGACTGCGCGTCCTGGGCACGCAACACGCAGGTTCATCCAAGATTCCATCTGCCGCAGAGGAAATATCCACTCCACTATCAGCGAACGAATTTCGATCCATGTGAGCGTGCGCGGCAAAATCGCTGCCTTTGATTTCATATCCTGAGAACATCCACTGCCCGCTCGAATAGGATGCGTTTTGCTGGGGTGCCATCGGTCGCGATTGGCCCCTGGCGGACATGCTGAGCCTTGCGACAATAAGGCGCTTCACGCCGGTGATTGCCTCTTGCAAGGGAGGCCATCGCTGGGCAGCATCCGGCGCGATAAAAAGTCTTCGGAGAGGTAGGGGAAGGATATGTCCCAATCGCCGACAAGAGCGGCGCCGTCGCGGCGCGGCTTCATCAAGGCTGTAGCGGTAGCCGGCATCGCCGCGCCTGCCGTGCTGCGCAGCCGCGGAGCCTATGCCGCCTATCCCGATCGTCCGATCAAATTCGTGGTCGCCAATACGCCGGGCGGGCCATCCGACATTGTCGGCCGCCTGCTCGCGGCGGCGCTGCAGCAGTCGACCGGCAAGACCTTCATCATCGAGAACCGCGGCGGCGCCGGCGGCAATCTCGGCATGGAATATGTCGCCCATTCCGATCCGGACGGGTACACGCTGCTGCTCGGCACCACCGCTTTCTCGGTCAATTACAGCCTTTATAATTCGCTGCCGTTCGACCCGATGAAGGATTTCGTCGCGGTCAGCGATGTCGGCGGCTCGCCCAACATCTATCTGGTCAAGCCGGATCTGCCGGCGAAGACGATGAAGGATTTCGTCGCGATCGCCCGTTCGAGCCCCGAAAAATTCAACGCCTCGGTGCCGCCGATCGGCACCACGCCGCAGCTACAAATGGCGCTGCTGAAGGTGAAGGAGAAACTGCCGAACCTTGAAGAGGTGGTGTTCAAGGGCGGCGGCGATGCCGTCGAAGCGCTGCTCGCCGGCACCGTTCAGATCTGTTCAGGCTCGGTGGCGCCCTCGGTGGGACACATCAAGGGCGGCTCGCTGCGCGGGCTCGCGGTCTGCTCCGAACAGCGCTGGCCCGATCTGCCCGACGTGCCGACCATGATCGAGTCGGGCTATCCGGATTTCGTCTTTGCCACCGATGCCATGCTGCTGGCGCCGGGCAAGTCGCCGCCCGAGAACGTCAAGTGGCTGGAAACCGAGACGCTCGAAGTCCTCAATTCGCAAGAGATGAAGGACAAGATGTTTCAGAACGGCTTCCTGGTGCGCGCCCAAGGCGGGCAGGAGTGCTGGGCGCGGCTCACCAAGGAGATGGACACGTTCAAGCAGATCATCGATCAGGCCGGAATCAAGAAGCTCTGAGAGCTCCTTGAGCCAGCGCATGGTCGGGAAAATGCGAACGCGAGCGGGCCTTGATCCGATGCAGTTGAACAGGATCAAGGCCCGGACTCGCGAGTGACCGACGACGAATGTCGTCGACGGCTACGAACCGTTGATCGGCGCGTAATAGTGACGGTGGATGTGCCGATGCAGCACCACCGGCGCCGGCGGGAGCGGCGGAGGCGGCGGCTCGAAACCACGCTGCCACACCGTGCCGCTGTCGAAAGCGATGGTCATGCCATCCGGCGAATAGGTTGCGCCTTCCTGCCAGTTGTCGGCCCAGATATGGCCGGGCCGATCGACCCAGGCCCGCGTCGGCTGGCCGATCTCATTGACGAGATTCATGGTCCAGCCGTTCTGCGCCACGTAAACCGGCCCGGGCGAATTGCCGAGGCAGCCCTGCACGCAGGTGAATTCGCCGGATAGATCAGCGAGGTATTGCGCCGACGCGCCGGTCGCCGCAAAGCCGGTACTTGCACAGGCGAGCAGTGTCGCCGCGATCAGTTTGAACTTCATCGAACGCCTCCTGGCACATTTCGACCTATTCGCAGCCTTTTCGGCCGCAATTATAGGTCCGCAATTATGGCAGCGCCCCGTTTCGGCCGCTCGCCTTATCGGAGCGTTGGTTGATCCAAGGTAAGTCTGCCCCCTTAGTCGCGCGAAATAATGACAAGGTTCTGGTTAGCAACGCGCGTGTGGGGGTTTCCGTTGCAATGCGTCATTCGGGCTTCAGGCCTGCGAATTTCACCACTTTCGCCCATTTCGTGGTTTCGGCTGCGATGTAGTCTGCAAATTGGCCGGGCGAGCCGGCAAATTCCTCGCCGCCGAGCTCGTTGAGCCGCGCTTTGTTATTCGCCTCGGCGAGGCAGGCATTTATCGCGGCGTTAAGCTTGTCGACAACGTCCGCGGGCGTGTCTTTCGGCGCGCCAATGCCGAACCACGCCGTCGCCTCATAACCCGGCACGAATTCGGCCACGGTCGGCACGTCGGGCAACACGGCCTGACGGGTCGCCGATGTCACGGCGAGTGCGCGCACCTTGCCGGATTTGATGAAGCCGAGCGACGCCGGCATCGGGTTGAAAGTCACCTGTGTCTGCCCGCTGAACAGATCGGCAAACCAAGCGTCGCGATACGGGACGTGAA
>Ga0210396_10003004_pt1 | contig 16966 bp, 6 predicted proteins | sample IncBWH17OmetaG_FD_155466 | JGI IMG/M metagenome (GOLD analysis project Ga0210396, IMG submission 155466) | Forest soil microbial communities from Barre Woods Harvard Forest LTER site, Petersham, Massachusetts, United States - Inc-BW-H-17-O ... | reverse complement strand
TACCAATCGAGCGTCCGCTCTCGATTAGTGCATGGGCCCGTTTAATATCTTCATAATTTCTTTGAGTATGCGGCTACCGTTTGTATCTCTGGCGATCCGACTAGATCTAATCAATCCAAATCTAACGGGCGCAGACCTACCAAACACGCCGCCAAAAGCTCTCGTCTCTCAGATTGGCAGCGTAAACTGAAAGATTGCCCCTGGAGGCGTATTCGCCTTCGCCCACAGCTTGCCTCCGTGAGCTTCAATGATCGAACGGCTGATCGTCAAGCCGATGCCCAACCCCTGAGGCTTTGTCGTATAAAAGGCTTCAAAAAGTCGATTAACCAGCTGCGTGTCCAGACCCGGACCTGAATCCTGCACGGTAATCAACACGTGGCTCCATTCGACGTTAGCCAAGCTGCCTTGCTCCTGGCTTTCCGGTTTGTACCCGCTGTGCTTGGCAGACACCTTTTCTGAACTAACCTGCATCTCGCGCGGCCCTTCGGTCGTTCCACTCATAGCCTGGATAGCGTTTAGTACGAGATTCAGAATCACTTGTTGGAATTGGATTCTATCCCCCATCACCAACGGCAGATCATCAGCAAGTCGGGTCCGCAGTGAGATGCGATTACTTTTTATTTCCCCCTGAGAAAGACTTAAGACTTCCTGGATTAGCTCGTTTATATCGAGCTGCTCTTTTGTGGTGGGGGCCTTTTTAAAGAGCGCGTGCATCCGCCCAACCACTGCACTGGCTCGCTGTCCATCACGAATGATGCGCCGGATTGCCTGGTTCGCTTCCTCCAAATCCGGCGAGTCGGCAGCTAGCCAGCGTATGCCGGCATTCGCGTTAGTAACGATCGCGCTCAGCGGTTGATTCATTTCATGAGCAATGGACGCGCTGAGCTGCCCTACCGTCATTACTCGCGACATGTGCGCTAGCTCCGTCTGCGCTTTCTGTAACGCCTCTTCCGCGTGTTTGCGCTCGGTGATGTCTGTGACTGCACCCACAAATTCAAAGTTACCCGATTCGTCTTCCTTGGAGAGACGACCAACAACTCGAAGGTATTTGACCGCGCCGTCAGGCATCAACAAACGATGTTCCACGTCAAATTCCTTCTTATCTTCTAAAACGCGATCGATCACTGCCTGGACCGGCGCTCTGTCTTCCGGATGGGTTCGGTCCACTACTCGTTCCAAGGTGGGTTCAGTTAGTGAGTCGTATCCAAAGATACGGAAGGTTTCCTGCGACCAGTAAATTTTCCCGCTGGAAAGATTCCAGCCGAAGCTTCCGGTACTGCTCAGTTTCTGCGCTTCTGCCAAATACGCTTCGCTCCGCCTTAAGGCTTCTTCGGCGCGCTTCAGTTCGCTCAAATCGAGCACGAAGGCGACACCCTCGTTTTCGCTTCCTTGATAGAACGTACTACCTTTTAACACCGGCACCCGAACGCCGTCTTTCCGAAAAAATTCCTTCTCGTATGGCTGAATGTTGCCGGTTGCTTCCAACTCTGCAATGGCCCGCTCGTCGCGATCACGCCAGTCTGCTGGCGTCAGATCCGTCCAGCGCAAGCGACCCGAGATTAAATCTTCCCGGTTGTATCCAACTATCCGTAGAAAGGCTTCATTGGCTTCAATAATCTCACCCCGGAGTTTCCAAATAAAAATGCCGATAATGTTGGCGTCGACTAAGCGCCGGATCTTTGCCTCGCGTTCTTCGAGATCGTGATAAAGACGGGTGTTCTCCAGGCAAATCGCGGCCTGCGACGCCAGCAATTTCAAAACCGCGATGCGGGTTGGTGTGAAGACGTGCGGCGTCAGCTTGTTCTCCAGATATAGCACTCCGGTCAGTTTCGTCTGTTTAATCAACGGCAGGCAAAGGACTGACCGGGGCTTCTGTTGGCGGATGTATTCGTCGGTGGAGAACTGATTCTGGGTTAAAGCGTCGTCGAGGATTACGCTTTCCTGAGTACGCACGACATAATGGACGATCGACTCGGGCACTTTGACTTGTGCCGTGAATGCATCTCGTAAACGCACACTGATAGTGTCGCCACCGGTCACGGCTTCGGCCTCGATCCGCTGCTCAGCGCCGCGTGCAAGAATTAACATGCCCCGCTCGGCACCGGCATGTTCAATGGCCGTACGCATTAGCGTATCGATTAGTTTCTCCAAGACAATCTCGCCCGAGACGGTTTGAGAGACCTTAATAACAGTAGCCAGATCCAGCTGCTCGACCGATGCGCCAATGGTCCCCCCGGGGAGGATGTCTGGCTCTTCCTCTCCAAGTTGCGGGTATAACTCGTCGAGTTGCCGGACCTTACCGGAAGCCTCCCAACGGAGATAGCAGTACCGGGCCTCGCGCAAGTAGGTATACGCGATCCTATCGAAGCCACGCGCGAGATAAAAACGGGCCGCGACTTCGTTAGCGACACCCTCAATCTGGATAAAGTCATTTTCTCGGGCGCAGCGGATGGCCTGTTCGTAGAAACGCATCGCATCAAGGTCGCGGCCTTCGATCCGCGCGATCTCGGCGCCCACCAGCGCCACCCGAGTTTCAAAGTTCTCAGGACAATTTGCGGCCAGCACCTCGAGCTGTCTATAGTTAGCAGTCACCATCCTAAGGTGATGCTGTCCTTCCTCCAACGCCGAGGCATCCCAGACCGCTGCGTGCGACAACGCGGAATAAAACTCGTACTCCGCCCCTTCGAAAAGAGTGAACCGTGATGTCCAAAGCAGCCTCTGGGCCTTTGCTGAGGCCTCAATGGCGGAAGCATAGTCTGCCGACAAAAAACGAGCCTGCAGTTTGCGAATCCAGTATCGGCACTCAGCAAACGCCAGACCCGGATCGTCGGCCAGATGACGTTCGAACCGGCTCTCAACAAATTGAGCATCATTGAAGCAGCCGAACTTGGCTGTCAGACCTCGAAGCGTCCGAATCAGGTAGAGTTGAGCGGTTATAGTGTCGATGACGAGACCAAACCGAGTCCTTTGCGCAAACTCGAAGCTATTCTCGGCTTCGCGATGTGCCTCGACCAGCGGGTCTCCTGTGGCGAGCAGATTGGCGTTCAAACTGAATCGGCTATAAGCAGCAAAGGTGAGGTCGCCGATCCGGTCGGCAGTATCAAAGGTGCGAAGTATCAAGTCTCGGGCGGTTCGGACATGCTTGGTCCAAGGAATCACCAGATCGGCGAGCGACAGATAGGTACGGGCTTGGAAGCGTCGCAAGCCACGCTTCTCGACCAGGTCATAGCCGAGCTGGCCAAAGCGGACCCCCAATTCATAATCGCCAAAGCGCTCGCCGGCTATCATGCCAAGGTAAACATAGGCGAAGCAAGATCCGTCGCTGTTGCCATGCTCGAGACTTAGGTTGACCATTCGGCATATGACGAGCAAAAGCAGATTTTCGTCAGTGAACTCTGCCGGCGTCACGATCTCAGTCAGAACCTCGAGCTCAGCAAGCGCGCGCCGATCGGTCATCAAGGGCAGGTCTAAGATGGACTCAATCGAGCGGTCGCCGAGTTTTAGCCAGATCCTGTCATATTCGCACTGCGCTTGATCTGGTGTCGGGTGAGGCGGCCAATCCGTGCCGCCTCGTCGGAGATATTCAAGGCACATCTCAACACCCCGGTCCGTCTGGTCCAACGTCGTATAGAGGGTAAGGCGCAGACGCGCAACTGCAGCGATATCCTCCACCCGTTTGGTCCGCCCTGCCAGGCTGGAGAGACGCTCTTCCGCCGCCGCCAAGTTCGCGGTCAGCAATTCGCATTCGGCCAACTGAAATTCAATCCCAAATATAAGTTCGTAATTGTCCTTCCAGGCCTCCTCGGTCAGCAATGCCTTACCGGCTGTGAGGTACTCGATCGCCGAAGCGTAAGCCGTTGAAAGTCTTGCCCGCCTGCCGGCGATGAGGTTCAGTCGGGCGACCTGCATACGTTCGTCAGGCGAAGTGATCAATTGAGAGCCGCGGTTTAGCTGGTTTACGATCTCAAAGACCCGACTTTCAATTTCCGCGGGTTCAGTCCGCGATGCGAGTAGCCTGCCGATTTGCAAGTGGGCGCGAGAACGCGCGATTTCGGGTATCTGTGAATATGCTGCCTCTTGGACGCGATCGTGGAGAAACTGATAGGCACCCTCCGATCGGAAAACCAGTCCGGCTTCGACCGCTTCCCAAAGATCGTCGTGCAAATCTTTGCCGAGCCCCTCGTAAGCGGTTTCGAGCAGAACGCCCTCCGCGCTGTTGCCGATGCAAGCGAACAACTGCAAGGCCTTTTGGGTTTTAGCGGGCAGCCGGTTCAACTTATCAACCATCAGGTCAACCACGTTATCGGTGTAACCCTTGGCGTGAATGCGACCTAGATCCCAGGACCATTGTCTGACCCTATGATCGAAAGTGAGCAGTTCTTCTTCAGCCAGTGCAGAGATGAACTGAATGGCGAAAAAAGGATTGCCTCCTGTCTTTTCGTGAACCAGTTGGGCTAATGAGGCGGTTGGTTCTGATTCGCAATGAAGAGAATCAGAAATCAACTGTCTCAGGTCTCCTTCCGTTAGAGGTCCGAGGATTATCTCGCGCACAACCGCTCCAGAAGCGCGAATCGTTTCGAGTTTGCGCATCAACGGATGTGCCGAACTAACTTCATTGTCCCGATAGGCGCCGATCAACATCAAGTGCCGGACATCTGGCCGCACAGTCCGACGTAGCTTTTCCTGTGCGGGATCCGAGCTCGACGGTTCAGCGAAGTCGGAAATCAACAAATCCTCGAGTAAATCGAGCGTTGCCGGATCTAACCATTGCAAATCATCGAGGAAAAGAACCAACGGGTGTTCCGGCCGTGCAAATACGGCTATAAATCGCCGGAACACCAGTTGGAAGCGGCCTTGAGCATCCTGCGGCGGAAGGTCCGGAAGCGGCGGCTGCTCTCCTATGATGAGCTTAAGTTCGGGAACTAAATCGATAATCAACTGTCCGTTCGGACCTAAAGCCTCGTGAAAGGCATCGCGCCAGTTGCGCAGCTCGGCTTCATTCTTACCGAGAAGCGGCCGGACAAGGCTCTGAAGTGCCTGGGCTAACGTGGCATAGGGAATATCCCGCTTGTACTGGTCGAACTTTCCTGAGGCAAAAAGGCCGCGTGGATGAACCATTACCCTGTGGAGCTCATTGACGACTGAGGACTTCCCGATCCCAGGATATCCGGAAACCAGTACTAATTCCGGCTTGCCGCGTGCTACGACGCGGTCGAAGGAGGCAACTAAGGTGTCGATCTCGTGGTTTCGTCCGTGCAGTTTCTCCGGAATCAATAGCCGATCCGGAGTGTCGTACTGGCCAAGAGGGAACTCACGGATATCACCAAACACTTCGTTCTCGTACTCGTCGTCGTCCTCATCCTCGATTCCGGTCGAGCGGAGTGTTGGAGTATCGGAGTGTTGGAGTACTGGAGAAGCTCCCTCCCCGAATTGCATTCCGCCACTGCCATGCCGGCGCGCCCACAATTCCAGGCACCTCCTGAGATCACTTTCGACACCGGCCGCTGTCTGGTACCGCTCCTCCGCGGTTTTGGCCAGCAGCTTCATGATGATGGCAGATACAGGCGCCGGGACGTGACTCAATCGCTCTTCGGGTGGCATCGGCTGCTTGGCGATGTGGCAGTGCACCCACTCCATCGGATTGGAAGCAGTGAAAGGAAGACTCCCAGTTACCATTTCGTAAAGCGTTACGCCAAACGAATAGAGGTCGCTCCTGGAATCAATGGAGCGGTTCATGCGTCCGGTCTGCTCAGGCGCCATGTAAGCCAGCGTGCCTTCGATAAATTCGGGCGGTTCGGGAGCTTGGCGCTCACGTTTCAGCCGCGAAGCGACACCGAACCCCCTTAGCCAACATTGGCGAGTATCGCAGTCCACCAGAATGTGGGCCGGCTTGATGTCCTTGTGAACGATGCCTCGCTGGTGCAAATGACCGATCCCATTCGACAGGCTAATGGCCAGACTCAACGAAAGCTCGATGTCCAACGGTTGTCCGAGCAACTGATCCAGAGGGACTCCGCCGGGATCCTCCATCACGAGCACCGTACGGTTCCAGTGGCGCGCAATTCCAATTGGCCGGGCAGCCCACGCTCGGTCCAGCACTTCTCTAAAAGAATATGCATGCTCCAGCAGTTTCAGACTTTCCGGCCTGGGATACTCTAACACCGGCGCAGCCAGAAGAATCCGCCTAAGCCCCGCAAAAGCGGGATCGTTGCGAAACGGAGGAACGGCCTCCCGACCTAAGTCAGAAGACGCAGCGTAGCCCAAGTCCGCTCCGGTGGTAGCCTGAGATGTATCGTCCCGGCTTCGCCCGCGATAAAGGATAAACTCTTCATCCTTCCGCAGCGCTTGGAGGACATATCTGGATAGCTCGATCACGGGGGGATTCCCAGTTGCGCACCATATCCATTTTTTCGTCGATGCACAGTCCTGCGAATGAGAGACTTACCCTGCAGCGGCCACGAAATGGTCTAACAAAACAGCCCAGGCCCGCCAGCTGCCCATGCCCGTCGACTTATGGTCCAACTGTTTTCGTCCCGTAGGGACTGACCGATCGTAGCCTGGCAGTTTACTGCCTGGGAAAGGCAACAAAAATGAGTCCGTCTCTTAGAGACGGTGTGATCTCATTGGTTCTGATGCGGCTTCTTTGGTCTATCAAGACCCGCGAAGCCGAATCATACCGTCCGGACGGGAGGCGTTTTCTAACTTTTTCCAGGCAGCAAACGGCCAGGCTACGATCGATCAATCCCTCCGGGACGAAACACCTGTCTACAAAATCGACTCCACACCCTCGTTCCGGGCAAGTGTGAGATATTCAGGCTGTCTCCTTCAGCCCCGTGATCATCGAGACGATCTCGTTCTTGTCGGTTTGATTCGTTTGACGTACGCCGATCTGCTTGCCGCGCCTGAGTACGCAGATGTGATCTGAAAGCCGGAATACCTGATCGAGACTGTGGCTAACGATAAGGATAGCCAGATTGCGCGCTTTCAGCCCAGTGATGACGTCCTCCACTTTTGACGTTTCTGTAATACCAAGAGCTGCAGTCGGCTCGTCCATCAGAACCAGGTTCGTAGCCCAATGGGTCGCGCGGGCGATCGCAATGGCCTGTCGTTGACCCCCCGACAATTTACGAACGGTCGACTTCGCCGATGGAACGCGCACCTCAAGTTCGCGCATCAATACTTCGGTCTCCGCGATCATTCCAGCTCGGTCGAGCTTACCGAACCATCCTTTGGTTTTCTCCCGGCCCAGAAACAGGTTCATGTAGACCGGCTGGCTTTCCGCAAGAGCAAGATCCTGATAGACCACCTGTACCCCTTTGGCCTGTGACTGGCTTGGATCAATGAAATGGACCAATTCACCCGCGAGGCGAATCTCGCCGGAATTCGGTTGGTGCATGCCGGCAATGATTTTGACTATGGTTGACTTGCCGGCGCCGTTGTCGCCGACCAGGGCAACGATTTCACCTCGATTAACTTCGAGACTGAGGTCCTCGACCGCAACGATACCGCCAAAGGATTTGTGGATGTTGCGAAGACTTAACGCCGGTGTTGTGTTCATGAAGATCGGCGTGGTTCGCGCAACGTCAGGACGATGGCGACCAGTATAATGAAGCCGCGAACAATCATCTGTTCCGAAACGGCCAAGCCCATTAAAATCAGCCCGTTGTTTAACATTCCCATTAACAGCGAACCAACCAACGCGCCGAGAACCGTGCCCGTGCCACCGTCGAGGCGTGTGCCGCCCACGACCGCAGCAGCAATGACCGTAAGAAGATCTGTTTCGCCAAGGGTGTAGCGCGCACCTTGGATTCGCCCGAGATAAAGCAAGCCGGCAACAGCCGCGCACGTCGAACCGAGAATCAAAACGGTGAGCCGCAACCTGTCTACCTCAATACCCGCCGCACGCGCCGCATGCGGGCTGTCGCCAGTTGCGAGCACGCGCGCGCCAAACGGCGTCTCACGATAAACATAGTGGCCAAGGAAGATTGCCAGAGCGGTCCAAATGACGAGTGATGGGATCCCGAACAGCGAGCCGGAGCCGAATAGGGCAGTGAAGGTGGCATCGGTGACCGGTACCGATTGCAGGTTGGTCATCCAACGAGCGACGCCTGCGAGAAGGCCCATTGTCGCCAGAGTCACCAAAAAAGATGGAAGCCGCGCGTAGGCGACAAGAGCCCCGTTAATTAGACCGGCCATGACACCTGCACCCAGCCCGGCAGCAACTCCGAGCGCCCAGCTGTGGGCGCGCATCACTAGAGCCGCCACCAGCGCTGCGATCGCCACCACAGAACCAATCGAAAGGTCGATCTCGCCGGCCGACAAAACAAAGACCATACCAATGGCCATGATCGTAACGGGGGTCGTTTCCTGTACGATATTCAACAGGTTTGAAGCAGACAGGAAACCCTCGTCCCTTAACAGGATCGCGAATGCGGCAAAGATTAAGAGGAAACCAACGTAAACAACGTAAGTGCTAGGCTCGAGTTGGCCGACGGCCGGAATGCGACGAAACAGGGAACGCAGCGCCATCAGTGCGCTCCTTTAGACGGCGGTTCACTTGCTTGCAGGGCACCGAGAATGGACGATGGCGCCTCCCGATTGAGCGATTCTCGATAGCCCTCGACGAGATTTTCTCTGGTGATGGTTAGAGCAGGAGCCACCGCGAAAGCAGGTGCCTTTTTACCCAGCAAACCGTAGCCCGCCGCCGCGGCCATAGCCCGGCCGAGTTCGAAAGCTTTGTCGGCCACAATGGCGGTTACATTGCCTCCGCGTGCCATGTCGAGAGCGATTGGCTCAGAAAGGTCGAGGGTGACAATTTTTATCTTGGTATTCCCCGCCGTTCGCAACGCCGCCAGAACACCCTCGGCTGGTTCTGCCCAAGTGACGTATATCCCGTCCAGATCGGGATGCTTCGTCAATAGCGCGTGCGCGACCTCCTCGGCACGCGCCGGATCAGCGATCCCCTGGCTGGCTACAATCGACATGTTCTTATAATCGTTTTCGATTGTCCTCTTGAAAGCGTTGTCGCGCTGATTCGTGACGTAGTATTGGGCGTCATGAAAGATCCATGCGACCTTTCCCTCGTAGAGCAGCGATTTTGCGAGCGCGTCAGCCGCTTGTTTCCCCATCTGAAACAGGTCATCAGTAACAATCGACACATAATCCACTCCCGGTTTGTACCCCGCGGGAACATTAGAGAGGAAAACGAGCTGGACCCCCTTCTCTCTTGCAACCTGGAAAGCCTTCGCTGAACCAATCGGGTCAAGAGGCAAGGCGAGGATCACACTCGGCGACTTCGCCATGACCGTCTCGACATCGCTGAGCTGTCGTGCCGAATCGAACCCCGCATCTGTGGTTGCCACGACTTTGATCCCAGCCCGATCGAACTCATGGGTGGCGCCTGCCGTGACCGCGGAGATGAAATCCGATGAGGTGTGCCAAACAAGTGCAGCAGCGTATTTTCCTTCCTTTAGCTTTGTCACCTCTGCATCGGTTAATGTGAGTGCGCTGGACGGGGTCGCGGTCTCACCATTGGGACCGACGGTCTGTGCGGCGGCCTGGCTCGAACTGCGCAACAGAACGATGCCGCTGAGGATCGCGGTCAACAAGTAGCGCTTGGATAGCATCAATTTCTCCCGTCTAAGTTTGGGACAGGACGCTAGGTGCAGGATTGATAGGCTCGCTCCCGTCAAAGGCTGCAATAAAAGCGGCGAAGGCAATTATGCCATCGAGGTAATCTTTAACGAGCACGCGTTCTTCCAGGGTGTGGCAATTGCTGATATCGCCAGGAGCCCAATAGACAGCGGGGACTCCGAGTCGATTGATCAGAAACGGTGCTTCGGACCAATAAGGGGCTCCCTCGATTAGCCCACGGTCGACCCGCACCGCCCGCACCGCCTGCCCAAGCAGACGGACAGCACCCAAGTCCGGAGAGACCTCGGCTGCGGTACCACCAAATCGGTGGTCCCTGCCAGCAGGATAGACAAAAGAAACGACGATTCCGTCACCAACAGGAGCTTTCCTGACCGCGGCCTCAAGGTCTTGTACTGCCTCCTCCAGGCTTTCTCCGGGTAGCAGCTTCAAGATCAGATTGATACGGCTCTCTCCGGGTACGGCAATATAACCACCACTCTGCAGTGCTGTCGCGAGAACAAACGGCCGCCCAACCAGCGAATGAGATGAGCGACTTTCCAGGATAGCCGAATGCGCCCAGACAGCTGACAATACAGCGTGTGCCGCCTTCAGTGCATCCGAACCAAGCTCGGGCACACCAAAATACGCAGAACGACCAATGACCCTGATTTCGCAGATCACGAATCCCATCTGCGCGGCATAAATGTTCAGCCGAGTCGGTTCGACATAGATGGCGAAATCGGGTTTGGGTACCTTCCCCGCGTGGATTTCCTCGACAAACGACTTGATTCCAGCACTGACGCCGGTGCCCGGCTCGCCGCTTTCCTCATCACCGACAAACCCGAAAAGCAAATCGGCGGGTGGCTTTAGACCCGCTGCAGTTAGCAGTTTTGCCGCTGCGAGCGTAGTGGCGATTCCGGCTTTGAGGTCCCCTGCCCCGCGTCCCCAGACGGCGCCGTCTACAATCGCGGCCGAGAAAGGATCTTCGCGTTCTGTTGCGGCCCAATGCTCGGCCCAACCTCGTACGTGTACAGTGTCGGTATGACCGGTGATTAAGAGGCACGACCTGGCACCCGTTCGTTGCCCATGGAATAGAGCACGCACATTTTGCCGCCCCGGCGCAAAGTCCACCAGCGTCACCTCATCGGCACCCAACGACCTGAGTTCGTCCGCAAGGAGCTGCGCGAAGGCGGCCTCACTACCAGTGACACTCGGGGTACCAATGAAGCGGCGCAACAACCTGACGGCTGCATCCTCGTTGAGAGACGACCGAAGGTGGGAGACGAGTTTCGGGTCGATTTGCATTCTGATAGCCGCCCGACCGTATTTAGAACGACGAGGCGACCCCGTAGCAATTTTAATCGGGTGCTGGATGACCCAGAACTAATATCTTTGGAAATTCAGGACAGCGGGTCGGCGCCGTGGAGCGCTGCCTCGCTTCGTCCGTGGAGACGGCTGGTCCGGGATCCAGAATCTGACCTTACGGAGATGGCTAGTGTGCTCGAGAACAATTGTAACTAACAATGCCGCCAGAAGATCGACTAACATGTCCACAAAACCTGAGATTTGGAATGTGAAACCGAGACCTTTTCGGCTGATGAAAACTGGTTAAACCGTAAACTTAAGTTTCCAAAATCGCTCCGGACAAGCAACATATTTGCGTGCAACTCCTTGGACAGGGATTACATTCGGGCTCACGAACATAGGCGTTATTTGAGGCATCGGGAAATGGCCTTGGATCTGCTACAAAACATCGTTCTGGTTCTATGGCAGTCGAGCGTTCAGGATCTGTCTACGAGACCTTGCGAGTCGATGAAGAGTTCAGCCTTTGCCGAGTTCGTCAGGACGGAGAGCCTTCGACTGTTCTAGTAGTAGCTCCAGTTTCGGAATATCCATCGTCTGGAAGCTTGGCCCGGCTGGAGCATGTCTACTCTTTACGGGACGAGCTTGACTCGGACTGGGCGGTCCGACCGGTGGCGCTGACTCGTCAAGGGAGACAGATAGAGCTAGTGCTTGAGGATCCCGGACCCGCAGCTGCGGGGCTTGATCGGTTGCTTGGCAAGCCGATCGAAATACGCCGATTCTTACGCTTGGCTATGAATCTGGCCGGTACACTGGGGAAGCTCCATCAGCGGGGCCTGATTCACAAAGATATTAAACCGGTCAACATTCTGGTAGACGCTCTGACCGATCGGGTCTGGTTCACCGGCTTCGGATTTGCTTCTCAGCTGCGGCGCGAACAACACGCAGCGGAGCCTCCCGAGGTGATAGCCGGCACGCTCGCCTACATGGCGCCCGAACAGACGGGTCGTATGAATCGCTCCATTGATTCTCGTAGCGATCTTTATTCACTAGGTGTCACCCTCTATCAGATGCTCACGGGTGCGCTTCCGTTCGAAGCCGCCGATGCCATGGGGTGGGTTCATTGCCACATTGCCAGGCAGCCGCCGAAGCCGAGTGAGCGGTTGGCCACAGTACCGGAGCCTATTTCGGCAATCGTCTTGAAGCTGCTAGCTAAGACTGCGGAGGACCGTTATCAGACGGCGGCCGGCCTCGAGACCGATCTAAAGAAATGCTGGTTACAATGGGAGCGGGCCGGCCGGGTCAACGAGTTTCCTTTGGGCCTCGAGGACGTGCCAGACCGGCTCCTGATTCCGGAAAGACTCTACGGGCGTCAGCAAGAATGCCAAATACTTCTGGATGCCTTTGATCGGGTAGCTGCTTCCGGCAAACCGGAATTGATCCTCGTGACCGGCTATTCCGGGATCGGTAAGTCCTCACTCGTGCACGAGCTGCAGAAACTGATTGTCTTACCGCGCGGCACCTTTACTTCTGGAAAATTCGATCAGACTAAAAGGGATATTCCGTATGCAGCGTTGGCCCAAGCGTTCCGGCCTCTGGTGAATCAAATCCTGGTTAAGAGCGAGGGGGAGGTCGAGCTTTGGAAGAATATCATCGTCAATGCGCTGGGTTCAAACGGCCAGCTGATAGTCAACCTGATCCCAGAATTGGAGCTAGTTATCGGCAAGCAACCAAGTTTGCCAAGTCTTCCCCGACAGCAGAGCCAAAATCGATTCGAGGCGGTTCTGCGCGCGTTCATCGGGATATTCGCCCGCAAAGAAAACCCTTTGGTGCTATTCCTCGACGACCTCCAATCGCTGGACTCGGCTACGCTCAAGTTGCTCGAACACCTGCTGACAGAGTCAAGCCTCCAGCATCTGCTCTTAATCGGTGCTTACCGAGATAACGAGCTAATCGACCAAGCTGAAGAACATCAGCTAAAGTTCCATACAGGCTCGGCAGCGACCTCTCGTTGGTTACAGCACACCGAACGTAGCCGTGCGCTGGGCTTCACCGACAACGTCGTGGTGACAACCCGTCATCCACTCCTGCTGACACTCGCCTCAATCCGCAAGGGCGAGGTAGTCGTTCATGAGATCGTCCTCAATCCGCTTTCTCTTGCCGACGTGAACCGGTTGCTTGCCGACGCCCTGCGTTGCGAGTCCAATCGGGCGAAACCGTTGGCGGAGCTCGTACACGAGAAGACCCGAGGGAACCCTTTCTTCACCCTTCAGTTTCTCAGCAATCTGCCTGAGGAGCATCTGCTTGAGTTCGACGCGGGAGCGGCGCTTTGGCGATGGGATATAGAACGTATCCGGGCCAAGGGTTTTACCGACAACGTAGTCCACTTAATGGTCGGGAAGCTAAACCGCCTGTCTGGAGAGACGCAGGAAACCCTGAAGCAGCTGGCCTATCTGGAAGGTGGAGCCGAGGCAGTCACGCTGGCTTTGGTCCAGGGGGTACCGGAGCGGCAGCTCGATGCCGCGCTCTGGGAGGCCGTTCGAGAGGGGCTGGTCTTACGGGAAGATAGCGCCTATTCGTTCCTCAACGACCGGGTGCAGCAGGCAGCCTATGCTCTCACTCTTGAGAGCGAAAGAGCAGCTGTACACCTTCGAATCGGCCGATTGTTGATATCCCGCATGACGCCTGAGGAAGTGGAACAGGACATCTTCAAGGTCGTCAATCAATTCAATCGGGGTGCCGCATTAATCGACTGCCCACAGGAGCGAGAGCAAGTCGCCAAATTCAATCTCATTGCTGGCCGGCGGGCCAAGAATTCGACGGCGTATACCCTGGCACTCACCTACTTTGTCACCGGCCGCCAACTGCTGGCCTCGGACAGTTGGGAACGCCAATACCCGCTTACCTTCGCCCTCGAATTCCACCGGGCGGAGTGTGAGTTTTTGACCGGTAATTTCACTGATGCGGAAGAACGGCTTTCGGTGCTCTCGCGTCACGCCAGGGATCTACCAGACAGTGCCGCCGTTGCCCGTTTGCAAACGGAAATCTATGGGGCAATGGACCGAAGCGATTGCGCGGTTGCCGCGGCGTTTGACTGCCTTCAACGCGCCGGGATCAGCTGGCCGCTGCATCCCACCATTGACAAACTGCGACAGGAATATGAGCAGGTTTTGCGACAGCTGGGAAATCGATCAATCGAGTCGTTGATCGATTTACCGGCAATGACCGATCCAGCTTGCCGGGCTACTGTGGATCTTCTGACGGCACTGGAAGCGCATTCCTTTTTCGTCGACCAGAACTTGCGGCGCCTCGTCGTCGCTCGGACCGTGAACCTTAGCCTCAAATACGGTAACAGCGACGGATCCTGCCTGGCGTACGTTCAATTTGGATGGTTGGTTGCCCCATCCTTCGGCGACTACCAGACTGCATTCCGTTTCGGCCAGCTCGGACTCGATCTAGTTGAAAAGCGAGGACTGGAAGGGTTCAGAACTCGCGTCTCTCAAAACTTCGGCTACTTTATTAGTCCGTGGTCCCGGCCGTTGCGCAGCAGCATTGAACTGGTGCGACGCTCCTTCTTCACAGCTCTGGAGACCGGCGATTTGAAGTACGCCGTCTTTGCTTGCGACCGCTTGGTTACCATGCTCCTCGCTGCTGGCGACCCGCTAAGCGAAGTGCAGACAGAAGCCGAGACCGGGCTCGAGTTCGCACGAAAGGCCAAGTTTAGCTTCGTGGCTGATATCATCATCGGACACCTTAAGTTCATCCGGGCTCTGCGGGGTCTGACTGCCAGCCTGTCGTCGTTTGACGACGCGGAGTTTGATGAGAGTCGCTTCGAGCAAAGCTTGAGAAACAGTCCGAACTTTGTTTTCGCTCGATGCTGGTATTGGATCCGAAAGCTACAAGCGCTCTTTCACGCGCACGATTACGAGGCGGCGCTTGAAGCGGCTTCCATGGCTGAGCCGCTGCTACAAGCCGGGCCAGGACATCTCGAGTGGGCAGAGTACATTTTCTATAGCGCGCTCGCCCAGGCAGCCCACTACGACTCGGCATCACCCGAACAAAAGGTACAATTTCAAGAGACACTCGCCTCCCGTCACCAAGAGATCGCCGTATTGGCGGAGAGTTGCCCCGAGAATTTCGGGAACCGCGCGGCATTGGTCAACGCCGAGATTGCGCGGATCGAAGGCCGGCTCCCGGATGCTGAAAGCCTTTACGAAAAGGCCATCCAATCAGCTCGGGAACATGGCTTCATCCAGAACGAGGCCATCGCCCACGAAGTAGCTGCTCGATTCTACTCGGCTCGCGGCTTCGAGACGATCGCTAACGCCTATCTGCGAAACGCCCGTTACTGCTATCTTCGTTGGGGAGCAGCTGGTAAGGTTGAACAGCTCGATCAGCGCTACCAGCTAGTTGCCGAAGAGACATCGCTGCGCTCCACCGCCCATATCGCGGAACCGGTTACGCAAGTGGATTTAGAGACGGTGATGAAAGCGTCACAGGCGATCTCCAGCGAGATCGTCCTCGAAAAGCTGATCGAGACACTCCTGACTATTGCGCTTCAGCATGGTGCTGCCGAGCGGGCTATCCTGATCTTGCAGCGAGGCGATAATCAACAAATTGCAGCAGAGGCAAGAAGTTCTCGAGACAGGATTGCGGTCTATTTTCGTGAATCAGCCCTAACGTCTTCTGAGCTGCCAGAGTCGCTGATCCGTTACGTCATCCGAACTCAGGAGCGAGTCATTCTGAGTGACGCTTCCATCGACAATATCTTCTTGGAAGACGAATATGTCCGCCAGAAACGGCCTAGATCCGTGCTCTGCCTTCCCTTAATCAAGCGGCGCAGATTGATTGGCACGCTCTACCTTGAGAATAACTTAGCACCCAACGTTTTCGCGCCGAATCGGCAGGCGGCCTTGGAGCTGATTGCATCCCAGGCTGCGATCTCGTTGGAACAAGCTCGGTTATACGCTGAACTAACTCGCGCCAACGAGGAGCTGACTGCCGAGATCGCTGAGCGCCGGCGAGCCGAAGAAGCCTTGCGCAAAAAGGAAACTTCACTACGTGAAGCGCAAACCGAACTGGCTCACGTCAGCCGGTTAACCACGATGGGAGAAATGGCGGCTTCCATTGCCCACGAGCTTAATCAGCCGCTGGCGGGCATGGTAACTAACGCGAATGCCAGCCTGCGCTGGATGGCTGGGGAATCGCCTGACCTGGCCGAGGCCCGCGAAGCAATTGTTCGCATTGTTCGCGATGGAACCAGGGCCGGTGATGTCATCGCCCGGTTGCGAGCCCTTTTTAAGAAGACTGACCCGGCGAAGGACCCGGTCGACATAAACCAAGCCATTGAAGAAGTTGTGACCCTGGCGAAGACCGAAATCAAAAGAAACAAGATTACTTTGCGGATGGAGTTGGCCAGGAACCTGGCCCCGATTATGGGTGACCGCGTACAACTACAGCAGGTAACCCTGAACCTCGTCCTCAATGCCATTGAGTCAATGAGCACCGTAGACGACCGCGAGCGTAACCTCGTTATTGCGACCCAACCAGGCGAGCATAATGAAATACGGGTCGTGGTACGAGATTCAGGAATCGGCTTTGACGCGCTCGATTCCGAACGAATGTTTAATGCATTCCACACCACAAAAGCAGGCGGTCTGGGCCTGGGGCTAACGATCAGTCGTTCCATCGTTGATTGGCATGGAGGCCGGCTCTGGGCGGTCTCCAACGACGGTTCAGGCGCAACTTTTCAATTCACACTTCGAGGGTCCCCAAAATGACCGGAAGCAAACCGACTAACTAACACTCCCAAGAGATCCATGTCGCCGGATGATTTTCGTAAATTGGTTTTGCGGCTTCCCGAAGTGGTCGAGCAACAGCATCAGGAGCACCCGGATTTCAGAATCGGCAAGAAGGTATTCGCCACGCTGGGCTGGCCGGACAGCGCATGGGCAATGATCAAGCTCCCGCTTGAGGAACAACAGAAGTACACGGCGGCTCAACCATCCGTATTCGAACCGGTACCCGGCGC
>Ga0210396_10003003_pt1 | contig 16971 bp, 15 predicted proteins | sample IncBWH17OmetaG_FD_155466 | JGI IMG/M metagenome (GOLD analysis project Ga0210396, IMG submission 155466) | Forest soil microbial communities from Barre Woods Harvard Forest LTER site, Petersham, Massachusetts, United States - Inc-BW-H-17-O ... | reverse complement strand
CGCGCTGGTCGGCAATGCCCGCGGCTACCGCACCGTCATCGTCATGCCCGAGACGCAGAGCCAGGAAAAGAAGGACATGCTCCTGTTGTGCGGCGTCGATCTGCGCCTCGTGCCGGCGGTGCCGTACGCCAACCCGATGAACTATGTCCGCTATTCCGGGCGTCTCGCCGAGGAAATCGCCGCTCAGGAGCCGAACGGCGCGATCTGGGCCAACCAGTTCGACAATCTCGCCAACCGGCGCGGCCATCACGAGACGACCGGCCCGGAGATCTGGGAGGAGACTGACGGCAAGGTCGACGGTTTCACTTGCTCGGTAGGCACCGGCGGCACGCTTTCGGGGGTCGGGATGGCGCTCAAGGAGCGTAATCCCGACGTCAAGATCTATCTGTCCGACTGCATGGGCTCGGGCATCTACAGCTGGTACGCGCGCGGCGAGTTCAAGCCCGAGGGCAACTCGATCACCGAAGGCATCGGCAACAACCGCGAAACCAAAAACCTCGAGGGGTTTACGCCCGATGGGCAATACCAGATCAGCGACGCGGAGATGCTGCCGATCCTCTTCAGCCTCGTTCAGGACGAAGGGCTGGTTCTCGGCGGCTCCACCGGGATCAATGTGTGCGGCGCCATGCGTCTCGCGCGCGAACTCGGCCCCGGCCACACGATCGTGACGATCCTCGCTGATTCCGGCACCCGCTACCAATCCAAGCTCTTCAACCCAGAATTCCTGAGGGCGCGCGAGCTCCCCACCCCACCGTGGCTGGAAAAGGGCCAGCGATGACCTCTGTTTCCGTCATTCCCGCGAAAGCGGGAATCCAGAAGTCGAGCACTCGAACGGTTGCCCTGGACCCCCGCTTTCGCGAGGGGGGCGAGCGGGCGCAAGGGGCGGTTCGGCAATGACCGAGCTGCTATTTCGGGACGACGGGTACCTTCGATCTTGCACGGCGCGGCTGATTGCGGCCGACGAGCGCGGCATTCGGCTCAACCGTACGGTGTTTTATCCGATGGGCGGCGGGCAGCCGGGCGATACCGGCGTGCTGCGGCTCTCTTCGGGTCAGACAATTGCGATTGTCGACACAATCAAGGGCGACGGTCCAGACGAAGTGATCCACATCCCGGCGCCGGGCTCGACGCTTCCCGCTCCAGGCACCGAACTCGTTGCCGAGATCGACTGGGAGCGGCGATACCGGCTGATGCGCATGCACACCTGTCTGCATCTGTTGTGCAGCATCGTCCCGGGGGCGGTGACCGGCGGTCAGGTTTCCGACGGCAGAGGACGGCTCGATTTCGATGTGCCCGGTTCGAGCCTCGACAAGGAGATGCTCTCGGGCCGGCTCAACGCGCTGATTGCAGAGGCGTACCCGGTCGGGCCGCGGTGGATCACCGATGCGGAGCTCGCTGCCCAGCCCGAGCTCGTCCGCACGATGTCGGTCAAGCCGCCAAGCGGGATGGGCCAGGTGCGCCTGATTGAAATCTCGGGTATCGATCTGCAACCCTGCGGCGGCACGCATATCCGCAGCACCAGCGAGATCGGCCCGGTCGCGGTGACCAAGATCGAGAATAAGGGAAAGCAGAACCGCCGCGTGATCCTTGCTTTTGCGGAGTAAGGGAGGAGAGGAGCCCATGCCTTACGGCCATCCCGAAGCGCTCGTCGGCACAGAGTGGCTCGCCGCGCAGCTCGACGACCCGCATGTCCGGGTCGTCGACTCGTCCTTCAAATTGCCGGGGATTACGCCGACGGCGCGGGAGGATTACGACCGCGGCCACATCCCGGGTGCGGTGTTCTTCGACATCGACGACATCGCGGAGCCGGGCACGAGCCTGCCGCATATGATCCCGTCGCCCGAGCTGTTCGCGAGCAAGATGGAGGGGCTCGGCATCGGCGACGACGACCGGGTTATCGTTTATGACAGCGCCGGCTTGTCTTCGGCCGGTCGGGCCTGGTGGATGCTGCGCTTGTTTGGGCATCAGGATGTCGCGCTCCTCGACGGAGGTCTGCCGAAATGGAAGGCGGAGGGGCGCCCGCTCGAAACCGCCGTGCCGAACCGGCGGCACCACCGTTTTACAGCTGGGTTCGATTCGGCGCTGGTCCGTGACAAGCAAGCCTTGCTCGACAATCTGTCGACGCGGAGCGAGCAGGTTGTCGATGCCCGCGCCGCGGGCCGGTTCGACGGCTCTGCGGAAGAAACCAGGCCCGGCCTGCGACGAGGCCATATTCCCGGCAGCCGCAACCTGCCCTACGACCGGGTCACCGACCCGCAAACCCGCCAGCTGCGCGATGCCGACGAGCTCTCGGAGCTGTTCCGTGACGCGGGCGTTGCGCTCGACCGCCCGATCGTCACGAGCTGCGGGTCCGGCGTCACCGCCTGTGCGCTCGCTTTTGCGCTGCACCTGATCGGGCATCCGGGCGCGGCCGTCTATGACGGGTCGTGGTCGGAATGGGGTCTGCCAGGCGACACGCCGGTCGAAACCGGTCCCGCGCCCGCCAAGACGCCGTGACCGCACTCGAAGACGTCATCACCTATCTCGAAATGCTCGACCGGCCCACCGGGAAGCGGGTCTCGGCGCCGCTCGATAAACTCGCGCTAATGCGTGCCGAGGACTGTACCGTCTCGTTCTATCGCTATCTGTACAATACCGTCGGTGAGGCATGGCTGTGGTTTGAGCGGCGGCTCACTGACGACGCGACGCTGGCAGGCCTCATCGCGAAGCCTACGATCGAGATATTCGTGCTGTACGTGCGCGGGGTCCCCGCCGGCTTCTTCGAGCTCGACACGGCGGCATCGCGCGAGACGAAGCTGTGCTACTTCGGGCTCATCCCCGACTTTATCGGGCGTCGGCTCGGCCCCTACCTGCTCCAGGCGGCAATCGATCAGGCCTGGTCGAGACCACTCGACCGCTTTTGGCTCCATACCTCGACCTTCGATCATCCAAAGGCGCTGGCCACGTATCAGCGGGCCGGCTTTGTCGTCTATGCACGCCGCCGGGTTTCGTTCGACGACCCGCGCGACCTCGGGATTTTGCCGAAGACGGAACCGAGCTAACCCTCTCTCTCATTGCGGCTTGGTGCCAACGGCGCAATGCAGCGGATGGGCCATGAAGAGAAGCCCATTCTGTGCCGCCCGGTCACGCGCGGCTTCCCAGATCGGCAATTCCTGCGCCGACAGCTGGGACAGAACGTGGTCTTCGCGGTTGCGCCAGATCGGCCCGCCCGGGCGGTCGAGCGTCACCATTGCCGGAAAGCAGACGAGGTCGACCAGACCGGCTTCGCGCATCCTCCGGTAGAGGCTGCGGTCGGCGACGCCGCGTGGAGCGACCGAATGCGGCGGCACTGTCACTTTGCGCAGGATCGCCTCAGGCAAGCCGAGGTTCCACCATTGCGGCATGTCGAGCGCGCGCACGACGAGACCGATCCGCCCGCCCTGGCGGACGACGCGCATCGCCTCGGCGATCGCCAGATCCGCGTCGCATTCTTCGAACACGGTCACCGAGTAGGCGCAATCGAACGAATGGTCCTCGAAGGGGAGTGCCTCGGCATTGCCCTCGGTGAATCGGATCAGCTCCCCGAGCCCCTCCGCCTCGGCCAACTGAGCGGCCTCGCGCAGCAGAAACGGGTTGACATCGGCCGCGGTGATGGGGCTGGCACCGCCGAGTCGTTCGGCCAGCAGCCGAACGAGGGAACCGGCGCCGCAGCCGATTTCGAGGATCGCCTCGCTGGGCCGCGGCCCGATCTGGTCGATCAACGTTCGGAACATCGCCTGATAGGTCGGCATGCGGGCGCGGTCCTCGAGCGACGCGACGCCGCCCAAATGGGGACCGCCGAGGGTCACCACCGTGAAGTGCCGGGCCAGGCGCGGGATTGCCGGCCCCCATTGCGAGGGCGCCAGAAAAAACGGCAGCAGCATCAGCGCCGGACCGGAGCCCTCGATGCGGTAGGAAATGCCGGCATGACTTCCTTCCGCTGTGGTTGAATTCGGCGCGTCCGGCCGCTTCCCATTCGCGGCCGGACGGTCGAGAAAAATGATCATCCCGTCAGCAATCTCGTCGGTGCGGTCCGCGACGGCATCGCTCCAGCTGCCAGGAGCGTCATAGCCCGCGAGGACCGAGCGCCGCGCGGCCGGCAAGCGATCGATTGCCCGGGCTGTGGATTCCGCCGCCGGCCCACGTTCGCCGGCGATCATCAGAACCCGTTCGGCGATGCCGGAGAACGGGGCCGGGTCGAGACGGCTCGGCACGCACAGCACGATCCCGGCCAGCCGATCGGGATGCGCTGTCGCCAGCCCCGAGATGTCCCGCGGGATCGCGGTGCCGAAATACGCCGAGCCGAGCCCCAGATGATCCATCAGCGCGACCAACATTTCGGTCGCCGACATATTGGTTTCCTGCAACGGCGTACCCTTCTTGTCCGCTGACCTCACCGCATCGAGCCGATCGCGAATATACTCGAGGGGATGGGAGATCAGAACTGCACTCGCTGGGTCAGCGCGCCGTCGACGATCAGGTTGGTGCCTGTGATGAAGCTCGCGCGCGGGCTCGCGAGGAACGCCACGGCATTCGCCACCTCGGCCGGTGTCCCCATGCGGCCCATTGGGTTGCGCCCGACCATCGTGCGAAATAGGTCCGGATTGTTCTCTTCGACGACATTCCAAACGCCGCCCTTGAAATAGACGTTCCCCGGCGAAACCATGTTGGCGCGGATGTTTTTGGCGGCGAGATTGCGGGCGAGCGCTTTGACGTATGGCACCAGCGCCGCTTTTGCCGAGGCATAGGGGCGCGGCGGACCGGCGATCTCGATGGCGCCGGTCGTGCCGACAACGACGATCGCGCCGGCCGTCGATTGCTCGAGGAAGGGGATGGCCGCCTCGACCCCGGCGACGGTCCCCATGATGTCGATCTCCAGGCTGCGCCGCCAGGAATCGTCGTCCATGCTCTGCGCCAGCGCGCTGACATTGGCGACGAATATCTCCAGGCCGCCGAGTGCCGCCGCAGCCTCGGCGACCCAGGCGCGCAGCGCTTTGGTGTCCGCGACATCGGCGACACCGCCCCAGCTCTTCACCCCTTTGCCGGCGAGCGCCATCACAGTTTCGTCCACCGCCGCCTTGTGCCGCGCGCAGAGCGCCACGTTGCAGCCTTCGTCCGTCAACACCTCGGCAATGGCGCGGCCGATGCCGCGCGTGCCGCCGGTGACGACCGCGTTCTTGCCTTTGAGGTCGAGATCCACACTCCACTCCTTTTGCCTGATGTGCCGGTACTATAATGCTTGATGACCACTGCACAGGAGAGTTCGCCGATGGCTCTCGCAAACGAGCGCGTCGCCTGGTTCAACGGCAGGATCGTCCGCGAAAGCGAAGTGCTGATCCCGTTCCGCGACCAGGGTTTTCTGCGCGGCGATGCAGTCTTCGACATGACCCGCAGCTTCAACGGCAAGGCATTCCGGCTCGCCGAGCACATCGCGCGACTTTACCGGTCCCTTAGATATCTCGAGATCGACCCCGGTCTGTCACCCTCCGAGATGGCCGCCATCAGCGAGGATGTGCTGGCGCGCAATCGCCACCTCCTCGGCCCGGGAGAGGATTACTGGCTCGCCCAGCGCATCAGCCGCGGCATCAATGGCGTGCCGGGCGACAACTGGGACCATTACGGGCCGAATGTGATCGTCGAATGCGTTCCGCTGCCATTGCGCGAGCGCGCCAAACATTTTCGCGACGGCATTGAAGTCGTCACACCTTCGCTAAGGCGCACGCCGCCAGACTCGCTGTCGCCGCGGGCCAAGATGCACCAGTACCTGAACCTGGTGTTGGCCGACCGCGAGGTGAAGGCGCAGAAACCCGACGCCTGGGCGGTATTGCTCGACGTCAACGGCAATCTTTCGGAGGGTCAGGGGAGCAACATCTTCCTGGTGTGCGACGGCCGGCTGTTAACGCCGAAGGAGCGATATGTGCTACCCGGCGTCAGCCGTCAGGCGGTGATCGACCTCGCCCACAGCCTCGAAATCCCTTTCGAAGAGCAGGACATCGACCTTTACGATGCCTACACCGCGGACGAGTGTTTCCTGACCTCGACCAGCCTGTGCATCTGCGGCGTGCGAAGCCTCAACGGCCGCACCTTTGCGGTCGGGGACATTCCGGGGCCGGTCACCCAGCGATTGATCGGCGCCTATAAAGAGCTGGTCGGCTGCGATTTCGTCGCGCAATACCTGCAGCGCCTCGACGGCTGAATGGTCCTTCCGACATGGCGGTCGGCCCTCGTATTACTGGCTTTGCTGGTGCTGCCTGCCCCGGTGCGCGGGCAAACGACGACGCCGATCGCGCATCTAATCGTGGTTGTCGGAGAAAACCTCAGCTTTGACAATCTCTTTGGCGTCTACGAGCCGCGATCAAACGCCAAAGTCCTTAACCTCCTGTCGCAGGGCATTGTCAACCGCAATGGCGACCCGGGACCGGAATTCACCAAGGCGGCTCAGCGCCGCGCCGAGGTGCGGGACACGTACCAGGTAACGCCGCGCATTGTCGGCACCTATGGCGAGCTACCGCAGCCCGGGACGACTTATGCGGCCGGGCTGCCGCGGTTTGCGCCGGACGCGCGGTTTCCGGCAGTGTTGCCGAACGGGCCATTCCAGATCACGAGATATGTCGATTACACGGCAGTGGTCGGCGACCCGGTGCACCGTTTCTTTCAGATGTGGCAGCAGGTCGACGGCGGCAGGGACGATCTCTTCGTCTGGGTGGACGAGACCTCGGGCGAAGGCTCGCAGAACCGCGCAGACCCCGACTCCGGCACCAACCAGGGCGCTGTCGCGATGGGCTTTTACAACATGGCCGCAGGCGACGCACCCTATTTCCGTCAGCTCGCCGACAGTTATGCGCTCAGCGACAACCACCACCAGCCGGTAATGGGGGGCACGGGTGCGAACTTCCAGGCGCTCGCGACCGGGCACGCGATCGCCTACTGGAGGGACGGTGCTCTGGCAGAGCCGCCGCCCAACCAGATCGAAAACCCCAACCCCAAGCCTGGAACCAACAATTGGTACATGCATTCCGGCTACCGAAGCGGCTCCTACACCAAATGCGCGGACCCGAGCCAGCCCGGTGTCACGTCGATCCGGGCCTATCTCGGCAGCTTGCCTTACCGAAGCTTCAACGACGGGAACTGTGAGAAGGGCGCCTATTATCTGGTTAACAACTACAATGCCGGCTTTTTGGCGACCGGCGAACCGACGTCGCTGGAGCCGACGGTTTACCGGGTTCCGCCCCAGGCACAGACAACCATTGCCGAGGCGCTCTCAGCCAAAGGGGTGACTTGGAAATGGTATTCCGGCGGGCGAGACGGCGCAGCATTGACCAAGGAATATAGCGGCGTCGCCGATCCATTGACTTATTCCAGCGTAATTATGGCCAGTGCGCTAAGGTCAAATCTGCAGGACCATGCAGCGCTGTTCCGCGATATCGAAGACGCCGACAATATGCCTGCGGTCGCTTTCGTGATCCCGCCCAATTCCGAATCCGGCCACCCGGCGTCATCGACAGTATCGCGTTATGAGGACTTCATTCGCAAGCTGATCGGCAAGGTGCAGTCGAACCCGGCATTGTGGGCCAACTCAGCGATCCTGGTGACCGTCGACGAAGGCGGCGGTTATTGGGATAGCAGCTACATCCAGATCCTCGATGCCTTTGGCGACGGGACCCGCATTCCGCTGATCGCCGTCTCGCCCTTCGCCCGAAAGGGCTTCGTCGACCACACCTATACCGACCACGTCTCGATCCTGAAATTTATCGAGGCGAATTGGGGCATACCAACTTTGTCGGCGCGCAGCCGCGACCGGCTCCCTAACCCGATCGAAGGCGGCGCCGATCCCTACGTCCCGTCCAATCGGCCGGCAATCGGCGACCTCAGGAGCCTCTTTCAGTTTTAAGCCGGGCCCCGGCTCTGCTGACTATCGTCGACAACAAAGCCTGACCCAGTGCCCACAATTGGCCCGATCGCCGAGGTTCGGGTAGACTGGCAGCTGTGGCCGGCGCAAGCCGCTGCGGACCACAACCAGAACCCAGCACTTAACATACGGAGGTCGACTATGCCGTTCTATATGTACCAGGCAGCTTACACCCCGGAGTCATGGGCCGCCCAACTGAAGAACCCGCAGAACCGCGTTGAGGCCGTGGGCCGTGCAGCGTGCGAGGCGGTCGGGGGCAAGCTCGTTGGCGGCTGGTATTGCTTTGGTGAATATGATCTCGTCATTATCGCCGATGTCCCGGACAATGAAAGTATGTCGGCAATCGCGTTGGCGATAGGGGCAGGCGGCGCCATCAAGGCAGCGAAAACAACCGTCTTGATGACGGGGACGGAAGGCGTGGGAGGCATGAAGAAGGCGGAGGCCGTCGCCAAGATTTATAAGCCCGCCCGGTAGTCATTGCGACGCGAGACGGATCGAGGCTCCCGGCGCCAACCAGAACCGAAAGAATTCGAGACGGACATTTTCGTTGGGCTCTAAGGCCGTTCGCCTTCGCGAGCGGCGAGCGGATCCTGGGTCGGTATTGAGATTGCACCGCCGCGATCGGACCTGACGATCGGGGACGGGGCCTTGCGCCCGAAGGCCTCGACGCGCGGGATGTCGGCGTCGAGGACTGGCGCCATGCGCGGTTTGCGCGCCAACGCCGCCTCGATAAAAGGCGCCAGCTCGCGCTGTTTTCGCACGGCCCGAGCCTGCTCGCGTTCCTTGAACTCAGGCATCACTTGGCCGGCGAAAATTTCGAGCGACTCGCAGATGTGCTCGTGGCGATTGGCACCGCTCTGCTGGACGAACATGACCTGGTCGATCCCGGCCTTCTCATAGCGGCTCAAATGCTCGCGCAATTGCGCTGGGGTGCCGATCCCACCACGCCCCGCATTCTCCGGCAGCTGGTCCTTGACCTGCAGAAAGCGTTCCCACAGATCGGCCCGCCCCGGCCGTGCTCGCCGAAGACCGCATAATAGCCGAGCGAATAACCGAAGAAGCGGAAGCCGTCGAGGCCGCGGCGGACCGCTTCGGCCTCATCCGGGTGACACGACATGCCGGTGACGATCGCGAGGTTCGGATTGACGCTGTGGCAAATTGGAACGCACTCCGCCGATTTGATGATGCTGTAATATTCCTCGACCCACTTGGCGGCCTGCTCGGGTTCGAGAAAAGCGAAGGCCAGCGCCCCCAGCCCGGCCCTGGCGGCGCGGTGGATCGTTTCGCGCCGTGAGCACGCAACCCACATCGGCGGGTGCGGCTTCTGCACCGGTTTCGGCACGACGTTGCGGCACGGCATATCGAACCAGCGTCCCTGAAAACCCGGATAGGGTCGCATCGCCAGCATGTTGGCGGCCTGCTCGGTCGCCTCCTGCCACATCGCCTCCTTTTCCTGCGGATCGACCCCGAAGCCGCCCATTTCGACCGCCGTCGCCGACTCGCCGGTACCCCACTCGACGCGGCCGTTCGAGACCAGATCGAGGGTGGCAATGCGTTCGGCGACCCTGGCGGGATGGTTGTAGTTTGGCGGCATCAAGGTGATGCCGTGGCCCAGCCGGATCCGCTTGGTGCGCTGCGAGCAGGCGGCGAGGAACACCTCGGGCGCCGACGAGTGCGAATACTCTTCGAGGAAATGGTGCTCGACCTCCCAGACATAGTCGATGCCGAGCCGGTCGGCGAGCTCGACCTGATCGAGCGCCTGCTGATAGAGCCGCAACTCCGAATCCTCGCTCCAGGGCTGCGGCAGCTGATGCTCGTAGAAAAGTCCGAATTTCATTGCTCTTACCCCATCCTTCCCGCAGCGTCCGTACCCTCACCCGCCTCGCTATGCTCGGCACCCTCTCCCGCATTGCGGGAGAGGGGCTAGCGCGCACTCAACTTAGCTTCCTCTCCCGCACCGCGGGAGAAGGGGACCAGCCCGCAAGGGCTGGTGGGTGAGGGTTCTCAGGTCGTCCAGCGCAGGATCGCCGCGGCGACTTCGTCGGGTTTGTCCAGCTCGGCGAGATGCCCGGCACCGGGAATCGTGGTGATTTCGGTGCGCCCGGCGATCGCGGCGGCGAAGCGGTCGGCGTAGCCGCGCGGCATGATGCGGTCCTCTTCGCCCCAGATGAGCAGGGTCGGCGCCTCGATCAGCGGCAGGCGCTTTTCGATCCGGGTATTGCCGAGCGGCCAGAAGGCGCGCGCCGCGGCTTCGTTCGCGCGGGTCTGCTCGATCGGCCATTCCGGCGAATTTGCCCCTTCAGGTTCCGCTTTGAGCTGGTTCCAGCGCTCGGGGTCGGCGCAGAGCAGCCCCGGCACGTCGGGCGCCCGCTGCGCCCAAGGGTCGGTCATCGGGTCCTTCTCGTCGAAGAGACCCCAGGGGGCGATCAGCGCCAATCGGCGGACCGCAGCGGGCCAAACCGCCGCCACTTCGGCGACAAACGAGCCGCCGACCGAGCTGCCGGCCAGATCGGCGCCGTCGAGCCCGACCTTGAGCAGCAGCTGGCGGACCGCCAGCACCCAGTCGAGATGGCTGTCGAGCACCGTATGGCCGCGCTCGCCGCCCGGGAAACCCGGCAGCGACGGCACAATGACCGTGCGCTCGCGCGCCAGCGCGTCGAGAAACTGGATCCACCGTGGCAAGCCGCCAAAGCCGGCGAGAAAGCCGAGCTTGGGCCCCTCACCTTTCTTCCATACGCGGCATGAAAAGCCGCTGAGGTCGACGGAAAGCTCCTCCGGTTCGCTCACGGGCCGATTACTCCGCCGCCAGCGCCGGCTGGCGGAACGGCGTCAGCGGCGCCCGTGCGTCGGGGACCATCGGGCGCGGCCACCAGCGGTCCTCCCATTCCGAAAAGACGTCACTCAGCTGCGGCATGACCTTTTCCGCGAACAGCTTGGTGTTGTAGGTGGCGAGATCCTTGCCCATGTTGCCGAACTGCAGCAGCAGCATCAGATGGCCGACGTTAAGGTCCTTCGCCACTTGGCGCAAGCGGTCGGCGACCTCGTCGGGCGAGCCGATGATGACATAGCCTTTTTCGACGATGGCATCCATCTCGCGCGCCAGCATCTGGAGCCTCGATGCCGCCTGGGCGACCTGGCTGATCGCGCCAACGCGCATTGTCGCCTCGCTGGTGTAACCCGGCGGACCGGCAAAACGCGCATCGACATGCAGGCAGCGGCCGTAAAAATACTCGGCCGGTTCGCGGTAGAGCCGGTAGGCTTCCTCGTGCGTCTCGGCGACGCCGACAAATTGCAGGAACCCGGCATGATAGGGGTTTGGCTCCTTGCCGAGCTTCTTCATCTCGTTCCAGAAACCGGTCATCGTCGCTTGGCCGGCCTTGTAGCCGAAATAGGACAGATAGGCGTACACATGATCGGTGGCGGCGCACCATTGCCAAGTCTCCACCGAGCCGCCACCCGGGATCCAGATCGGCGGGTGCGGCTTCTGCACCGGGCGCGGCCAGATGTTGACATAACGCTGCTGGTTGAAGCGGCCATTGAACGCAAAGGTGTCCTGTTCGGTCCACGCCCGCATGACGAGGTCGTGCGCCTCGTAATAGCGGTCGCGCAGCATGCTCGGGTTCTGGCCGTACGCAAAACAGGTGTCCATCGGCGTGCCGACCGGGAAGCCGGCGATGAGGCGCCCGCCCGAGATGCAGTCGATCATTGCAAATTCTTCGGCGACCCGGGTCGGCGGGTCGTAGAGCGCCAGCGAGTTGCCCATGACGCACAAGGCGGTATCGGTCGTGCGCCGCGACAGCGCCGAGGCGATCAGATTGGGCGACGGCATCAGCCCGTAGCCGTTGGAGTGATGCTCGTTGACGCAGACCGCGTCGAAGCCGCACTCGGCGGCGAATTCGAGCTCGTCCATGAAGTCGTTATACATGTGATGGGCGCGCCGCGGGTCGAACAACGAAGAATGGATGTCGACCCACACCGACGGGTGCTTCTCGCGGAAATCCTCGGGAAGTTCGGTATAGGGCATCAGGTGAAACCACATCAGCTTCATGGCCGCAGCTCCTCAATTCCTCCGTCGAGCATACCCCACGGCAAGGCGCGCCCAAAGCGCGCATGGCCCCCAATGTAGCTGACGTAAGATCTGTCCGGTTTTTGTAGCGCGTGATCTGTCCGGTTCTAGAACCGCTCGGCGCGTGAAGTCACTGAGGGGGGCTTTTGGTGCATATCCCTGATGCGTCGTTCGGAGTTGACAAGTCTGTGCATCGCGCGAGACGATTGCCGGGAAATTAAGAAGACCGCCTGTTCCCCTGTCTTTCCGGTTGAGAGGGGGAGGGGTGGCCCCGGTCGAGAGGCGCCGCGTTAATCGAAGTTGCGTTAATTGAAAGAGTAAGCCAACGAAGCCGAAATAACCGCCCTTAAGGAGAAACTCACCATGCCCATGCCGCAACGTGTCCAGTTTCCTGACGCCATCGAGCCGTTGGTCCAGTTTATCGAGGATACGCCCCCGTCCGAGATCCTGGATCGCGCGCTGGACAAGCTGCGTGCCGGGGTGCCGACGCAGACCATGCTGACCGCCTCTGCTCTCGCGGTGACCCGCTCCACCGAAATGCCGCCGGGTCATCACGGCGGCCCGCTGCACCCGTTGGCCGGCTTCTACGCGATCTCGAAGACGGTCGAGCGCCTGGAAGGCGAACAGCGCTTTGTCCCGGTGCTGCAACACGTGGCGCTCACCAACAAGCACATCCACCATCCGGCGATGGGGCCGTACAGCCTGCTCGAATTCGCGCCGGAGGATGCCGGCGGGGTCGAGGCGGCCAAGGCGGCCTTCCTGATGGCGGTCGGGCGCGGCGAGTGGAACAAGGCAGACCACGTTTTCCTGTGGCTGTGGGATCATGCGCCGCGGATCGAGGCCTTCGATCTGCTGCTGAGCGTGGCGATCCCGAAAAATTTCCACGACGACCATTACTTCATGTTCCCGGGCACGATGTGGCGCGCTTTCGAGACCGGCGTTCTCGACAAGGAGCTTCTGCCGGTGCTGATGCGGCCGGCGGTGCGCTTTGTGACTCGTTCCCCGGTCGCCCCGAACAATCCGATGCCCTCGCCGCTGCCGCAGATCGAGGCGCTTATCGAGGAGCATGGGTTGTTGCAGCGCATCTATCGCCAACGCAGCGGCGAGGATGAAACCGCGGTGATCGGCGAACTCGGAGAGGCGATATCGGCCGTCGACGTCTTCGCCGAAATTCCGGTGCTGATGGCGAAGGCATTGGCCAGCGGGATTTCCTTAGAGGGCGCCGGTGAGGCGCTGTCGATCGGCGCCGCCGGTCTGTTCATGCGCTCCCTCGGCGGCAACCCGATGGATGTCCACCTGCATACCAGCATCAATCTGCGGCGCTACCTGCTGCGGCTCGACGGGATCAGCCTCAAGAACAAGCTGATGATGTTGTTGACGTGGCAGTCGGGCCCGGAGATCCGCTCGACCGCGGGTCGCATGGAGCCATACCCGCAGCCCGACATGGAAGCAGTTGCTGCGTTGCCTCGGCGCAGCCAGGAGGAGCTGCTCGACGCGATCCAGCACAGCATCTACAACCAACCGCCGACCGATTGGTCGACGGTCACCAATCTTGGGATGATGCGGGCGGTGCCGGAGGTCAAGGAGGTGGTGAACCTGGCGACGCAGTACATGAAGAGCGGCTACGACCCGCAGGCCTTCATCGCGCGTCTCGCCGAGATCGTCTGCCACGACAACTTCACCGAGATGCACGCCTTCAAGCACCACCAATCGATCGTCGAGGAATACCGCGCGACCCGCGAGCCCTGGCGCTGGATGCACCTCGTCTGCGGCGCCCAGGCCGCCGCAATCTCCTTCGGCAAGAACATGGCGGTCTACGAGGAGTATCTCGAACTCCTCCACGCCGCGTAAGTTTGGGTAGGCAGACAGGGAGGTCGCGCCTCCCTGCTTGGTCCCAACCTATCGAATGGCATGTCAGAGCGCGCCGGGATAATCCAGACATCCTTTCGGGTGCCGCGCCATTCTCGACCCGGGGGTCGCATCACCCCCACGATATCGTGCTCGGCCGCCTCTGGGCGGCGACGGCTGCGCGGGGAATTCTGGTTGGTCCGAAACCGCAATCAGGCGGCGCGCGGGAATATCTTCTCTGAGCTTAGGATATCGCGCGCGTCGTAGGCGAGACACGCGATGACATCGTCGTGCGTAATGCCCGGATAATTCTCCAGGATATCGGCTTCGCTCCAGAGCGCAGGGTAACTGCCGTGCGGTCGCTCGGCATCGCCGCGCTTGCTTTGGCCGCCGTTTTGATCGGCTCGCCGGCGCAGGCGCGCGACGAGGCTGTGGTCGTGGCGTCGAAGATCGATACCGAAGGCGCCTTGCTCGGCAACATGATCCTGGCGCTGCTTCGGGCGCATGGCATTGCCGTGGAAAACAAGCTTCAGCTCGGACCCACCAACATCGTGCGCGCCGCCATTCTCGCAGGACAGGTCGACATCTATCCTGAATATACCGGGAACGGAGCGCTGTTCTTTCAGCAGGAGCAGGATCCGGCATGGAAGAATTGGCAGCGCGGTTATGCGCTGGTCGAGGCGCTGTGCCGGGAAAAGAACCATCTGATGTGGCTGACCCCGGCGCCGGCGAACAACACTTGGGTGATCGCCGTGCGCAGAGATCTGGCGGAGCGCCAACACTTCGCCACGATGGATGATTTCGCGAACTACGTAAAAGAGGGCGGCAGGATCAAGCTCGCCGCTTCGGCGGAGTTTGTCGAGAGCCCGTCGGCTTTGCCGGCATTCGAGGCGACCTATGGCTTCCGGATGTCGGACGAGCAGCTGCTGACCTTATCGGGCGGAAACACCGCCGCCACTCTGCGCGCCGCGGCCGAAGAGATGTCCGGCGTCAACGCGGCGATGGCCTATGGTACGGATGGCGCCCTGGCGGCGCTCGGGCTCGTCGCGCTCAGGGACGACAAGGGCGCGCAAATCGTCTACGCGCCGGCCCCGGTCGTTCGCGAGCAGGTGCTGCAGGAGCATCCCGAAATCCGCACGGTGCTAGATCCGGTCTTCGCCACACTGACGCTCGAGACCCTGCAAAAGCTCAATGCCGAGATTGCCGTCGATGGCGAGGAGGCCGGAGCGGTCGCGGTCTCCTACCTCCGGTCGAAGAATTTCCTGCCGTGACCCTCCAGCCCAGTCTGGCCGACCAGCGCCCTGCCCTCCTTTCGATCGGCATTCGCAACCAGGTGCGGTTTGTATTGGTGATCGTTGCAGTGGTTGCAGTCGCGCTGTCGGGCTTTGTCGGCGAGGCGCCGAACCGCCTCGTCTCGGGCAGGCCGGTCCCGTTATGGGTAGCAGCCGGTGCCGTGCCCACCGCCGGGATGGGAGTACTGGGTGCGGCATTGGCGGCGGCCTGCCTGATACGGCCGAGCAGCGCGTTGCATTGCGCCGTCGCCGCAATCGCCGCTGCACTGCTGCTGCTTGTCCTGGCCGCAGCGGGGCAGGCTGCCAGCCTCCTCGCGCAAAGCGCCAGCCCCGCCTCCCGCATTTCGCTGGGTCCGGCGTTCTGGGTCCTCGGCGCATGCGCCGCCCTCGCTCTAAGTGATGCGCTGCAGCGCCTCGGCGCCGGCATTATTGCGCAGCTGGTCGCGGTGGTCGGGATCGCTTCGGGTATGTTGCTGCTGGCGGCGAGCGGTATATTCGACGCGCTTTCGCTCGCCAAGGAATACGAAATCCACCGCCGGGTCTTTGCCGACGCGATGGCGCGTCACATGACATTGGTTGGAGCATCGGTCGGAGCCGCGGCGGCGATCGGCTTCCCTCTCGGCGTCGCCACTGCCAGGCGCTCGGGCTTGCAGCGCCCGGTATTCGCCGTCCTGAACATTCTGCAGACGATCCCGTCGATCGCGCTGTTCGGGTTGCTGATCGTTCCATTATCGGCGCTGGTTGCCGCGGTGCCGCGGCTCGCCGCCTACGGTATCGGCGGTATCGGGGTGACGCCGGCGATCATCGCGCTGGTGCTTTATGCGCTGCTGCCGGTCGTTCGCAGCACATCGGTCGGATTGACGGGTGTCGACAGTGCCGCGATCGAAGCCGGGCGGGGCATGGGGATGGGCCCCGCACAGATCTTTCGAGAGATCGAACTGCCGCTCGCCTTGCCGGTGTTGCTCGCCGGGCTGCGCATCGTTACCGTGCAGGCGATCGGCTTGGCGGTGGTTGCGGCGCTGATCGGCGCGGGCGGTCTCGGAACCTTTGTCTTTGAAGGTCTCGGCCAATATGCCGTCGATCTCGTGCTACTCGGCGCCCTACCGGCGATATTTCTCGCACTCGCCGCCGATTTTGTGCTGCAGATCCTGACGGCAATGCTGCGCCGGCAGTTTGCAGCATGATCGAGATTGAGGACGTCACAAAATATTACGGCGACCGTCGTGTCGTCGACCGGCTTTCGTTGACCGTCCCAGCGGGGGATTTCTGCGTGCTGCTGGGGTCGTCCGGTTGCGGCAAGTCGACGACATTGAAGATGATCAACCGGCTGCTCGCGGCAGATGCCGGACAAATCCGGGTCGCCGGCGAGGACATCGCGACCGTACCGGCCGAGCAGCTGCGGCGGCGTATCGGGTATGCAATCCAGTCGATCGGCCTCTTTCCGCATTGGACGGTCGAGGACAACATCGCCACTGTCCCGCGCCTCCTCAAATGGCCGCGGGCGCGCCGCGGCGACCGGGTCACCGAGCTGCTCGAGATGTTTCGGCTCGATCCGGAGACCTATCGCGGAAAATACCCGCACCAGCTTTCCGGAGGCGAACAGCAGCGCGTCGGGGTTGCCCGCGCGCTCGCCGCCGATCCTCAGCTGCTGCTGATGGATGAGCCGTTCGGCGCGGTCGATCCGCTGACCCGCGACGATTTGCAGGCAGAATTACTGCGCATCCACCGGACGACGAAGAAAACCATCGTGTTCGTGACCCACGACATCGAGGAGGCGCTGCGCCTCGCCATTCATATCGCGGTGATGCAAGAGGGCCGGATCGCCCAGCTCGGTTCGC
>Ga0210396_10002999_pt1 | contig 16977 bp, 12 predicted proteins | sample IncBWH17OmetaG_FD_155466 | JGI IMG/M metagenome (GOLD analysis project Ga0210396, IMG submission 155466) | Forest soil microbial communities from Barre Woods Harvard Forest LTER site, Petersham, Massachusetts, United States - Inc-BW-H-17-O ... | reverse complement strand
TGGCCAGGCCAATCCCCGTGCCGGGATACTCGGTCTTGGTGTGAAGCCGTTGGAAGATGATAAAGATGCGGTCGGCGTGCTCCTGCGAAATGCCGATGCCGTTGTCGCGAACCGAGAATTTCCATTCCTTTCCAATCCTCTCGGTTGATATTCGGATTCGAGGCACATCCTGGCCATGAAACTTGATGGCATTCGTGATCAAATTCTGAAAGAGCTGGCTAAGCTGCTGAGGATCCGCCATCACTACGGGCAGATGGTCCCCTACGATCACCGCCCCACTTTCTTCGATACTGATCTTGAGGCTATCCAAGACTCTCTTGAGCAATGCCTCGCTATTGGTGGGAACGAGAGGTTTCCCCTGCGTTCCGACCCTGGAATAATTGAGGAGATCTGAAATCAACGTCTGCATCCGCATGGCGCCATCGACGGCATAGTTGATGAAGTCGCGCGCGTCATCATCAAGTTTGTCCCCGTAACGTTTTGCAAGAAGTTGTGTAAAACTCGCCACCATGCGCAATGGTTCCTGCAAATCGTGCGAAGCCACATAGGCGAACTGCTGCAACTCACTGTTGGAGCGAGCCAGGTCTTTCGCCCGTTCATTCAGTTCAGCTGTCCGATCAGCCACGCGCCGCTCCAAATTCGTATTAAGAGTGCGGACTTCCATTTCGGCGCGCCTACGTTGCCCGATTTCTTGTCCGACTACGATCCCGGCAAGGCATAGGAACCCAATCGCCAGGAAATCACCGGTCACCAGCACGATCCTGGTGTTGCGCGAACTCTTCCCTGCTTCTTCTGTTCGCAACACCAACAAACGGTTCTCTTCCTGCCTCATTCCGGCGAGCTGCGCCCGGATTTTGTCCATATGCTGTTTGCCCGGTCCCTGGCGTACGATTTCCGCTCCTGGAACGAGTCCCTCTTCCTTGCGTACTTCGATGCGGTCGCCTAGCATCTGCAGCCGTTCCGCGATCAAAGGCTCCACCCGGTCCATGGTTTGCTGACGCGCGGAATTGTCGGTAGTCAATCTGCGTAGTTCCGCCACGTCTTGATTTACATGGGCCAGCGCGTTGTTGTAGGGATCGAGGAAGGACGGCTCGCCGGTAAGGATGAACCCCCGTTCGCCCGTTTCGGCATTTAGCAAGTCGGTCTCCACGGCGTCTACCTGTTCGAGCACCCGATGCGTGTGTGTCACCCATTGCCGATCCTCGTCGTTCTGCAGCATGCTCCGGTACGAAAGCATTCCGATGAGAATTAGAATCGCCAGCGCGGTTCCAAAGCCTGCAATGACTTTGCTTTTGAATGTCATCGAGTCCCGCCTTCACGGATCGGCCCAGGGGCGAAAAGGAAAGAGGCGCTGGCCAGATTTAGTAGAAGGGTATGACTATTCTTAAGCCGATTCATCGGCCCGTCAACTTGCTGGATGCATGAATGTCCATGGTTAGATAACCCCCAGACACAGAAACACCGGAGACCAGAGGGTTCAATCTGACCTTGCCGCTTCAGTATTCTGCGATTGAACTCCACAAGCTCATTTCGCCAATGGTGTAGAATAACTTCTTGTGCTTCAGGCCCTGTAGCCTGCCGCCCACAGAGGTCCTATGGCTCAAACGATCCAGACCATTGGCATTGCTAACGGGGGTGGAGATTGCCCCGGACTGAACGCCGTCATTCGCGGCGCGGTCCGCGGAGCGATTTTGGGGCACGGCTGGAAGGTCATCGGCATCAATGACGGCTTTGACGGGTTGATTTGGACCGAACGCACCATGCCTCTTACGGTGGAATCGATTGCGGGCATTTTGCCGCGCGGCGGGACGATCCTGGGCACAACGAATCGCGGAAACCCGTTTCACTACATGGTTGACGAAGGTGGCAAGAAAGTCGAGCACGACTATTCTCTGAAGTGTTGCGAGAACGTGCGAAAACTGGGCATTGACGCCGTGATCGCCATCGGCGGCGATGGCACGCTTACCATTGCGCGCGATCTGGGGCGGCTGGGAATTCCAATTGTGGGAGTGCCCAAGACGATCGACAACGATTTATCCGCCACCGAGGTCACTTTTGGCTTCGACACTGCGTTGCACGTCGCCACGGACGCGATCGACCGCCTGCACACCACGGCGGAATCGCACGGCCGCGTGATGGTCATCGAAGTCATGGGCCGGGATGCGGGATGGATCGCGCTGCACTCCGGACTTGCAGGCGGCGCGGACGTGATCCTGATCCCCGAAATTCCGTTCACCATCGAAACGGTATGCGACAAGTTGCGCGAACGCGCCGCCACAGGAAAGAAATTTTCGATGGTCGTTGTGGCTGAGGGAATAAAACTGCCGGCGACTGATAGCCATGGGAACCCCTTTCCCACACCGCGTCCCGGTCAAGTCGGTTTTGTTATCGGTGATACGATCCACACGATCCTGAAGAAGGATGTCCGCGTCACCGTGCTTGGCCATATTCAACGCGGCGGCTCGCCGAGTCCATTTGACCGCATCCTGGCCACGCGGTTTGGCGTCGAAGCCGTGGAGCTGGTAGCGCGTGGAGATTTCGGACGAATGGTTTGCCTGCGGGCGGGCGAAATTGAGTCGGTCACCCTCGATGAAGCGGTCGGTGAAACGCGGCTGGTGGATCCAAAGGGAAGCATGGTTCGCACAGCGCGAGCCGTGGGCATCACTTTCGGAGATCAATAAATGATCTGGCGGATTGTACGCAGCCGGGGATTTATTCCTATCCTCGTGATCCTGGCTGCCCTGCTCTACTGGAAATTGCATTCAGGCCCGCCGAAGGTCCTCTCGGTCGGGTACGTGGGCGACCGCGACGTCATCCTCTGGAATACGCTCGCGCAAGTGCGTGAAGAAGTCGCCGAAGTGCATTATGGCGACCGCGTGGAAGTCGTGCGCGTGGAGGGCACGGCGGTGCAGGTGCGCGCACCTTCGGGCACGATTGGGTGGATACGCGATTCCCGGCAAATGATGGATTCCGACCTGTGGGGAAAGAGCGCCTCCTTAATCGAGAAGGCGCGCGCGATGCCCGTCCAGGCCCGCGGCCGGACGAAAACCGTCAGCAACGTGCGCGTCGAACCCGGACGCGACGGCAAACGCATCTTTCAGTTCGGGCGAGGAACGCGCGTTTTGATTTTGCAGCGCGCCGTGGCGGACGCTTCCGCGGCACCCGAGGAAAATTCGGCCGAAGAGAAAATCTCCGCCCCGGAAGATCAAAAATCGAAGCAAGAAGATTGGCTGCTCGTTCTGCGCTCCATAGATTCGCCGGTAAACGGCGACACCGCAATCGCCTCGGGGGCTGTCTCGCCGCAAATAAAGCCTGCGACGAGCGACTCGGTGAGCAGCGGGCCTGGAATCATCCAATCCGTGCCTGGTGCCGTGGGCGCCCCGGGCGGGCTCGTCGCCGGTTGGGTGCTGGCGCGCTTCATTGAGCTCGACTTGCCCGGCCCCGTGAAAGATTATGCCAGTTCCGCCGATCTGCACGTGATTGCTTGGTTCGAACTGAATCGCGTGCCGAATGGCTCCGGCGGCGATGTGCCGCAATACCTCGTCGCTGGATCGCGCGGCGGGGAGGGGCAGGTTTGCGACTTCACCATGCTGCGCGTCTATACCTGGGGCATGGCGCGCAAGCGCTACGAAACTGCATTTGTGGAAAGCGACCTGTGCGGACGTCTGCCCGTTCGTGTCTCCACCGGCGCAAAGGGTCCGGAATTCCGTTTCCCTGATGTGGACGAAGGCGGCGCGGAAAGAACGTACACCATGATGCAGACGTCCGTCCGCCGTGTAAAGGAAGCTACCGCAAAGCCAGCACACCCTCGGAAATGAGAAGGACGGGCTTCAGCCTGTCTCTCTGCGCAAGGCTGGCATTTTAAAACCTGTCAGGCTGAAGCCCGACCTACTCGTCCACTCCCCCCACGCCGTTTAACTCCGGGTCAAAATTTTTTGAGCACTTTCGGATCAAGCAACCCGCCACTTCGAGAAGCGCGTGGTAATATCCTACTCGAAAAGTTTGCGCGATCTCTGAACGTACGTTTGCCGCATGACGAAGACAAATTCCGGTCCAATGCGATGGATATTTTCTCAAGCCGGCCTTGCCGGCTTTTTTCTCCTCGTTTCCTGCGGAAACCGCGCGAATCCGGCGCCGAAACCGCAACCTCCGCCGCCGTTCGAGTTCCTCAGCGCCTGGGGAGATAAAGGCCAAGGGCCCGGCCAACTTGACGCCCCCGTGGCATTCGCGGCAGATTCGCTCGGAAACATTTTCTTTGCCGACCCCGGCGCCGGTTTTGTCCACAAATTTGAATCGGGAGGCACTCCACTGCAATCCTTTGAAGACACGCGTGTGCGCCACGCATCGGGAATTGCAGTGGATTCCGGAGGCGCCATTTATGTCGCGGACGCGCAGCGAGGGAGCATCCATGTCTTTTTTCCGGATGGAACTTTCTTCCAGACCTGGCGGGCCACCGCACAGCGGCATTTTTCCGGCGCGATGGGTATCGGCACCGACGAAGAGGGCTCTCTCTATGTCCCCGATCCTGCGAACTCGCGCGTCCTGAAGTTCAATAATCGCGGGCGCCTCCTAAAATCCTGGCCCGCCCCACAAAAATCGATTTCCCCGGACGAGCGGCCTTCTTGGATTTCCGCGGAACCGGATAACTGGGTTTTCGTTGCGTACTTCAATACCGGGCGCATAGAGAAATTTTCTTCCGACGGCGCTCCGGCGTCCTCCTGGTCTGCTGCGAATACCCCTTCGGGAGAATCCGGTCCCATCAGCGGGTTTACCGTGGCGGGCGGGTTTGTATTTACGATGGCCGCATCCTCCACGGAGATCCGCGTTTGGACAACGGATGGACAGCCTAAGCTCGACGCAGACCTTGGCGCGAGCCTCGGCAAGATCGCCGCGCCTCAAATCGCCGTTACGCCTCATGCGGAACTGCTGGTGTTCGATCCTGACGCCCCGAAAGTCTTTCGGTTTCGCATGCACCTGGAAAATAAGGAGCCGCTGTGACGCTGCTCATTACGGAAGCCGAGGTTCGCTCCCTTTTGACCATGCCCGTAGCTCTGGAAATCGTGGAAGAGTCCTTGCGCCAGCAAGGCAATAACGAATTGATTTTGCACCCGCGCCGCAGAATCAAGCTTCCGGACAACGCGCTCCTCCACTACATGGCGGCAGCCGACACGGTCCGGGGATTTATCGGCATGAAAATTTATACGGTCGCCCGCGGCGTTGCGCGCTTCGTCGTGCCTCTTTTCCGGTCAGCCACGGGCGAGATGGCTGCGTTGATTGAAGCCGACGCGCTGGGCCAGCTTCGCACCGGCGCGGCCAGCGGCATCGCGACGAAATATCTCGCCAATGCAAATGCGCGCACGGCGTGCATTATCGGCACCGGCTACCAGGCGCGGGCGCAACTCGAAGCCGTCGCAGCGGTGCGGCGCTTGCAGTGTGTTCGAGCCTTTGGACGCGATCCCGAGCGCCGCGCGAAATTCTGCAGCGAGATGAGCGAGCGGATCGGCGTCGCTGTCGACGCAATGCGCTCCGGCGAGGAAGCGGTGAAGGGCGCGGAGGTTGTAATTACCGCGACCTCCGCAACGAAAGTCGTGCTGGAAGGCGCGTGGCTCGCGCCCGGCGTGCACATCAACGCCATGGGAGCGAACTGGCCGCAAAAACGCGAGCTCGACGCCGCCGCGGTAAACCGTGCGGGCAAAATTGTAGTGGACTCCATCGAGCAATCCAAAATGGAGGCAGGCGATCTCATTCAGGCATTCGGAGAAGACCCATCACGATGGGACGCTGTGCAGGAGCTATCGCAAATCGTCGCCGGCAAAGCCCCCGGCAGAAACAACGCCGATCAAATCACTTTGTTCAAATCGAATGGAATCGCAACCTGGGACCTGGCGGCCGCTGTGCGCGTTTACGAAATGGCCGTGGCGCAGGGGATGGGCCAGTCAATTCCCATCTGGCAACCAGAAAAACAGGGGTAGGGCTTTGTAGCGCAGGCTTCAGCCTGTGGGGGTTAGTCATTGCAAACACGAAACCCCACAGGCTGAAGCCTGCGCTACTCCATCATGTATGGAACGACTTTGATCGCAACCATTATCAGATTAGGGCAACTACCGAAAATCCGCGAAATCGTTAGCGCCCGCAACTCTGCTAGAATTGCGCGCGACAGGAGACGCACGGAATGCAATTTTTCGAAAAATTGAAGCCGTTGGGCCTGCTCGGGCTGCGCGTCGCGCTCGGCGCAAGCTTCCTGTTCCACGGATATCCGAAATTGAACGATCCTGCGCACGCGCTCAAATTATTTCAGGGATACGGCCTTCCGGGATATTTCGCTTACATTTCTGGAACTCTGGAAGTGTTCGGCGGGGGATTGCTGATCGCGGGATTATTCACGCGCGGCGCGGCTCTGCTGCTGGCCATCGAGACGGGGCTGGTGCTCGGCCGCTCCGTCCTTCCATCAGCGGGAATTTATTCGTTCGGGCGCTATGAAATGCCGCTGCTTTTAAGCGCCATGGCTCTGGCGCTCGTCACCACTGGCGCGGGCGCAATTTCCATCGACGCCCTTACATTTGAGTCCATCCGCAAACCTGCAAAAAGGTCCAAAGCCAAGGATTGAGAGAGCTGCACGGCGGCTGAGATTTTCCTACGGCCTGCGGAAAACAAGGGAGCTGGCTATGATGTCGTGCAAAGCCTGCTTTTTCTCGGTGAACCCCGCCATCAGGTAGCCAATAAAAAAAATACCCGAAATCTGCCGGGCTAAATTACGAATCAGCGCGCGCTGGAAAGTGATGCGTTGGCCGTTCAGGTCCGTAACGTAGATCTTCAAGATTCGCTTACCCGGCGTCGCCTGCCAACTCGAAGCCTCAAAAAAAGTGTAGTAGAGGCACCCAAGAGAAGCTAACAGCACGATCACAAGGGGTGCGGGTTGCGTCATGGCAGTCAGTGAAGGAGGAGTGGAAGGAAGCAACCTGTCAAAAGTAGAAGGGAAAAAAGATGCTCCCAAAAGGAAAATAGCGGCGATGAGAATCGTATCGATTAAACACGCCACCGCCCGCAACCAGAATCCAGCAAACACGGGCCGCACCGGCAACGCGGAAAGCTCGCGAATCGCGGGGATGGCCTCCGGCGCCTGGACACGCTGTGGAACGTGCACAGGCCCAATTTGCGCGACGCTTACGGGAGTGTCGCATTTCGGGCAAACGCTGGCTCCATCGGGAATCTCCGCCGCGCATTTTTCACAAGTTAGAATTGCAACCCTCCAAGACATACCCGAAGAAACCTACCAGCCGAAGATTCGCAAGGCAATGAGAAGCAAAAATTTGCGGGAATAAAGCGGCGCGCGTCAATAGGCAATCAATTCGCGAATCGCCGCGGCCAGATCGCCGCTTTGGGGAAGGATTGCATCCTCGAGATTCGGCGCGTAGGCGCAGAAGGTGTCCATTGCCGCAACGCGCCGCACGGGAGCGTCCAATTCATCAAAAAGCTGGTCCGCAATGCGCGCGGCAATTTCTGCGCCGTAACCCCACGAGAGCATGTCTTCATGGGCCACAATCACTCGATTGGTCTTGCGAACGCTCGCGGCGATCGCCTCCCAATCAAATGGCGAGAGCGAACGAAGATCGATTATTTCCACGGATACGCCTTCGCGCTCGAGCTGCGCCGCCGCGACTTCGGCGCGGTGAACGACGGCGCCGTAGGTGATGATGCTGACGTCGGCCCCTTCCCGCACGACTCGCGCCCGGCCGAATGGAATTGTGTAATCCGGTCCGGGATAAGGAGACCGATTGTAGGGCTGGCGGTACAGGTGCTTGTGTTCCAGAAACAGCACGGGATCGTCGCAGCGAATCGCCGTGCGCAACAGGCCGCAAAGATCGAGCGCCGTCGAAGGCATGATCACGCGAATCCCCGGTGTGTGCGTGAACAGCGCTTCCCCACTCTGGCTATGATAAATCGCTCCACCCGTCAGATATCCGCCGGTAGCCACGCGAATCACGGCGGGCGCCTTGAAGGCCCCGTTCGAGCGCCAGCGAAATAAAGATAATTCGTTGCGCAGTTGCATCATCGCCGGCCAGATGTAGTCGAAGAACTGTATCTCCGCGACAGGTTTCAATCCGCGAGCGGCCAGGCCCAGCGCGCTGCCCACGATGCAGGCCTCCGCAATGGGGGTATTGAACACGCGTACGTATCCGAACCGCCGCTGCAAGCCGACCGTGGCCTTGAAAACGCCGCCCTTCCCTTTTACACACTTCAAATCTTCTTCGTTGCTGCAATCGGCCACGTCCTCGCCGAGCACCACGATCCGTTCGTCGCGCGCCATCTCATCTGCCAGCGTGGCTGAAACCATTTCCACCATGGTGCGCGGTTCTCCGGAAAATTGAGGAGTGGATTGAAAGCGGGCCGACGTCGGATCAATGTCGTGAGAGTACTGATTGACCAGGATGGATTCCTTGGCGGGCGGCTCAGCAGCCAGGGCCTTGTCCGACGATTCGCGAATTTCCAGGTCGACCTCCGCTTCGATGGCCTCCAATTCTTTTTCGTCCACGATCCCCTCGCGCACCAAAAATAATCCGAACTTGGGAATGGGATCGCGCTGCGCTTCTTCCTCCCGCAAGGCGTCGGTTTTATAAAGCTTTTCGTCGTCTGAAAGGGAATGAGAATAGGGGCGGGTGACCTGTGCGTGCACCAGCGCCGGACCCTTCCGCATCCGGCAATATTCCGCGGCTCGCCCGAGAACCGCGTAGCTCGCAAGCGGATCGCTGCCGTCGCACTCCTCCAAAAAAAGGCCGGGATAATTCGCTACGAGCTTGGCAATGCTCCCGCCTGCCGTCTGGAATTGCACCGGGACTGAAATGGCCCAGCCGTTATCTTCGATCAAAAAGAGAATCGGAAGCTTTCGCAGACAGGCGGAGTTCAAACCCTCAAAAAATTCCCCTTCGCTGGTGGAACCGTCCCCGCCGGAGACGTATACAATTTCGTCCGCCTGGTGGCGCACCTGTTCACCGAGCGGCGCCTTCTGAGCCTGCTTCAGCGCGCGCGGAAATTTCTGGAAATATTGCGTGGCCTCCGCCATGCCCACGGCATGCGGGTATTGCATTCCTGTCGCCGAAGACCGCGGAAGAATGTTCAGCCGCGGAATGCCCCAGTGCGAAGGCATTTGCCGCCCGCCGGAGTTTGGATCGTCCTTGGCTCCCACCGCCTCGAGGAACATTTCCAGCGGCGTGACGCCCAGCATGAGGCACAGCGCCCGGTCACGATAGTAGGGATACACCCAATCATGGCCCGGCCGGAGTATCAGCCCCGCAGCGGCCAAAACGCCTTCATGCCCCGCACCGCTGATCTGGAAAAAAGTCTTATTCTGTCGTTTCAGTTGAATTTCGCGGTCATCGATCCGCCGCGAAAGATACATGGTGCGGTAAATACGAAGAAGATCCCCCCGAGACAGGCCTTGATATCGGCTGGAGTCGATTTTCGCCGTCTTTGGGCGCGCCTGAACGGGCATCCGAATCACCTTGAGCTGAGCTAGGGCAGCTAGTTTCGGAAGTACATCTCATTATATCCAAAGCGGCGCGGCAAGCGAATAAACCGGCGAACAATTTCTCCGAAAAGTAGCCAACCGGATAGCTCAACGCCTGCTGCGAGGAAACCCGTTTGAATCCACAGATGAAGACAGATAAACCAGATAAATACTGATGGGAAAAAAATCGGAACCAGGAAAAGGGAGCAACATTGATGCCTTGTCCGTTTTAATCAAACTATTTCTCGGTATTTTCCTTCTTCTATCTGTGCGTCTCTGTGTGCATCCGTGGTTTCATTTCCGTGTTCACCCCTACGGCAATCGCAAAAAAATCGCGGCGAGCGTTCCATCCCAGGGTGTGGTGCTGGAATGGAATCGCTTCGCCGCGTTGTATGACGGCGCAACCGGGGGGGATGAGCGCCGACATATTGCAAGCGCACGACATCGCGGCAGCGAAGGCGCGCTGGCAATCTCTTTAAATCCGCTGCGAACACCTCTTTCTTGCCAGGTGCAGCGTTTTACCAAACCTTGCAATGCGGCTACTGCTTCGCCGCCGGAGAAGATGGCATCGAATCGGCGGACGCGGACGATGCCGAGCCCATATCCAGCACAAACAGGCCTTCCGTAGCGGATGCCGCGACCAACTGGTTTCCCGCTTCCCGCGAGCGCAATGCAGAAAGTGTGCTGTCCGAAGTGGGACCGGTCATATTTCCCCAGGTCTTGCCGGCGTCGCGGGAAAGGAACAGTGTTCCCTTCGCCGTGGACACGACTACGGCGCTGCGCACCGAGGCCAAGTCGTCAATCGAGAGTTCCGAAAGGCTTGCCTGATGCCAGGATTCGCCGGTATCGCGCGAAACAAAGACACCGTGGTCGCTGGCCAGCACGACTGTGTTCTGATCGGTGGGATGAAGATGCAGCGATCCTCGCGGTTCAAACGGCAGCGTCCTCGAGATCCAGGTCTTCCCGCTGTCGCCAGAGACTTCCAATTGCCGCGACGTCAGCGCCCAAACGTATGCATCGCCGTTGCCCGTGCGCACGGCGCGAATCGAGTTTGTGCTAATCGTGGAAGCATTGGCGGCAGGCGGTTGTGCGTGTGCAAGGGATACCGTGCTCCAATTGAGGCCGCGGTCACGCGAAACCATCAAGCCATCTTCCGTTGCCGCATACCACGCGTCATGGCCAAATGCCATGTCGTTCACCTTGGCATGGAATGGAATTGTGGATTTTGTCGCTGTTGGAGCCGCAGAGTTCGCCGGCGCTTTTGAAGCGGAATTTTTCGCGCTTTGGGCCGACACCTTCTTCAGGGTAGCCGCACGGCGGGTCTGCCCTGGAGCGGCCTTTTCGGCAACCTGATTGACCGACACCCAGGAGCTCTTTGAAACATCGTAGCGCAGCAATCCTCCCGGGCCCGGAGCAGCGAACCAGCCGTCAGGAGAAGCAAAGATATGGCGTGGCGGACCGGATTTGAGGCCGGTGGCCAACGGAGTCCAGGTGCGCCCCGAGTCATTCGTTTCGAGCAACTGCTCAAAATTACTGGTCAGCACCACCAGCGCGCGTTCCGGGTGCTGAGGGTCAACGGCCGCGTCCACAATGCGCCGGTGCGAGAAACCCTGGTTCGAGGCGCGGTAGGTTTGTCCGCCGTTGTCGCTCACCTGAATGCCCAGGCGTTCCGTTCCGAGAATCAGCCGGTCTGTGTTTTCTGGATCTATGACCATCGAAAGGATGCTCCAGGAAATAGGCGTGATCAGGCGCCAGTTTGCGCCGTCGTCCGAAGTCTTCCAAAGGCCTTCCGTGGTGGCCGCATAAACTGTCATGGGGCGTTTCGGGTCCTGCAGGATGTGTACGGTTCGGCGAGAATCTTTAGGGATTCCCTTGAATTTGGTCCAGTTCGCTCCGCCGTCAGGACTGTGGTAAATGCCCGAGCATGCGCTGGCAAAGACATGCGAGGCATTGTTCTGGTCGATCGTTATGCTCATTACGTCGGAATCATCCACCATCCCCTGGTGGACCGGGGTCCAGTTCTTCCCGCCATCGACGGTTTTCCAAGGCAGGTGATAGGTGCCCGCGTAAATGGTATTGGGTTCATGCGGATCGATGGCAATCGAATCGAAATTGCGCAGGTCTTCGTGTTTTTCAGGGGAGATGCGGGCCCAGTGCTTTCCCGAGTCTTCCGAGCGATAGACTCCATCGGTCGCGCCGGCAACCAGAATATCTGGGTTGGAAGGCGCCTGGGCAATCGCGCGAACGACAAGCCCTTCAAGGCCAACGAGTTGCCAGTTATGGCCGGCATCAAGGCTGCGGTACACCCCTCCACCATGGGAGCTCAGCGTCCAGCTCGTGGCATAAAGGGTATTGGCCGAGCGCTGGTCAACCACCATGGACATGATCACGTCGTCGTGATGTTCCCCAATTCTTCCTAGCAGTTCCCAGTGTTCCCCTGAGTCACGGGAACCAAACACGTGCCCGTCGGAGGTGCCGAGAAATAGCGTCCGCGCGCTGCCGGGCACGGCTGCAAGGGATTGAACGTCTCCACCCTGGGGGCCAACTTGCCGCCAGGTTTGGGCGTTGACGGAAAATGAAAGAAGGAACGCGAACACTAACAGGAATCCAGGGCGATAAGGAGCCACACGCATGACCAGTCCTCCACTCGTTTGCCCCGCTGGGCGTCAACCGACAGGACTCCGTCAAGACCGCCTTGCAGGCGGCTGCGAGTCCATATAGAAGCCTATCGGCAAGAGCGCAAATAAGCCGCTGGTCAAAGGGACAGAATTGGGACGGGAAATTTAACCGTACGAACGGGCAAGTTGAAAATCGAGGAATTCGCGCGAAACTGAGGGTATAAGAAATTTCTAACGGTAGTCATTGTCCGCAGGGCGTACTGTAAGTTACAGTACACAGGGAAGATGTAAACAACTCCCTTGTCGTATAGAGTTTACCGGGCGATTCTATAATCGATCCCATAACGGGCTCGTCGGATAATTGCTATATATTGTAGTTTCTGTGACTTACAGAACAATTGCCGGAACATCCGTTTGGCTCTTGTTTTGCCATACCCCTTGCGGGTTCCGATTGAGCCCAGGGAGGCGAAGATGGGCATCCTCATCGTAGAAGTTCTGGTAATGTGGTCGTTAGTCGCCTTGGTGACTGGGTTGGCTTTGGGGGCCGCAATTCAAAGAGCCGAACGCGTCCGCAAGGATGAGTTTCTGTCGTGCGTGTTTGCCTCGCTGGAAAGTCTGCAGGGATACCACAGTTAAGAGTACCGCCTCGACCGCGCCGCGAGCTTTGTCAGTCCAACGAATCAAACAAATCTGATGTGGCATTGAACTCCGGCTCGCCGGCGCGGATAATTTGGGGATTTGCGGCCTTGAACGGCTCCTCCACAGGGATGCGCTCGATCCATCGCTGGTGAGAGAGCTTTTCATGATCGGAAAAATCAAGGCGTACGATCAATCGAATGTGGCCGGGGCCGTCCGTCTCCGGATTGGATTTCGAAGTGGCCTCGCCTGTAGTTTTTGATTTGGCGCCCGGCTTGGCTTTGCCTTTTGCGCCGGATTTTGCCGCCTTTGGTTGTGCGGCTGGAGCGTCAGCCGGCTTTCCTTCTGGCTGTTTGCGCTCAAATTTTAACTGGAGTTTCTTGTCGAGCCGGAATCCCTGCTTCCAGCCGTCAATTCGATGCCGCGCCTGCTGGGCGGCGTCTTCGTTACCGTCAAAATTAAAAATCAAAAATGTTTGCGCCATGTCCTGCATTTTGGTGGCCGACGCGCCGTGTGTCAAGACCGGAGGTAGGACTGCTATCCCCCAAGGCGGGTGATGGTCCTGCGAAACAATTGACCCGCCTGCCTGTCCTCACGGCTTGCATCGGGATATGTTTCGTCAGTATGATTGCCGATAGAGGCGGCTCCAAATTGCGGCAGGTCGTGGTCAAATTCGCAGCTATCGTTGCCCTTGTGGCGCTGTTGCTCCCGGGCATCTCGTCGCTGGCAGAGACGCTTTCCGCCTCTAGTTTGCCAGCGTGCTGCAACACAGCTTTTTGTCCGGTACATCATCGCCAAGCAAGCAATCTCCAAAGGGACAAGAGCAATTGCGCCACGATGGGTGTCCCGGGACAAGAAGATTGCTCGATGCGGGCGTGCGACGCCGCCACGATTCCGGCCGTTGGGAGCGTTGTGTTTGTCCTCGTGGCGCCGCTTTCGCTTCGCGGTCCTTTGGTTGCCGAAGCCGCTCCTGCCCCGGCGTCCCACTTCTTCCCTGCTGTTACCGCGATCCCTTTGACTCCCCCACCTCGCACCTTCCCGAGCTGACGCAACAATCCATTTTGAAATCGTGAGTTCCACCGGATTGCGTGCCGGCCAGAGTGTCGCTTACTGGCTTTCAACTCGAGTGAGGGTGAAAATGAAGCTCAAAAAGTTTTTAATTTGCGTCGGATTTGTATTGATTTTTCCCGTTGGTGTGCTGACACTTTTTCCCGCGCCCGCACGCGCGGAAATTTTCGGCACCGTGCATGGCATCGTGCACGATCCGCAGCACCGGCCGATTCAAGATGCGAATGTCGATCTAAAAGCCCAGCGATCGGATTGGGTGCAGCACCAGCAAACGAATGGCGACGGTGAATTCGAGTTCAGCGCCGTACCGCTCGGCGAATACACCGTCACCGTGACGATTGCGAATTTTCAGACTGCGGTGCAAAGCGTCGTGGTCACCTCTGGATCGGGCCCCGTTTTGCACATCCCCATGGAACTGGCCAGCCTCAACGAAAAAACTGTGGTTACCGGGGAACCCGTCAGCGCATCGGTGGAGTCAGCCACGCCCACGACACTTCTGAGCCGCCAGACCATTCAAGATACGCCCGGCGCCGACCGCACCAACAGCCTGGCTATCATCACGGAGTATGTCCCCGGCTCGTACGTTACTCACGATCAGCTTCATATCCGCGGCGGGCACCAAGTGAGCTGGCTGGTCGATGGAGTGCCGGTTCCCAACACAAATATCGCCAGCAACGTAGGGCCGCAGTTCGATCCCAAGGACATCGATTACATGGAAGTACAGCGCGGCAGTTATGACGCGGACTACGGAGATCGAACCTACGGTGTGTTCAACGTGGTGCCGCGAACCGGTTTTGAACGCGACAAAGAATGCGATCTGGTCGCAAGCTTTGGAAATTTCTATCAAACCAATGACCAGATCAGTTGTGGCGGGCACACCGAGCGGTTTGCCTACTACGGCAGCCTCAGCGGAAATCGAAGCAATCTTGGACTCCAGCCACCGACGCCCTCGGTTCTTCACGACGCGGAAAACGGTTTCGGCGGATTTGGTTCGCTGATCTACAATGTCGGTCCGAAAGACCAATTGCGCTTCGTCCTGTCTTCCCGCAGGGACTACTACCAGATTCCTGTTTCACCGGGCTTGATCACCGAAATTGCCGGCGTCCCCGGCGCAATTTCCATCACTCCCTGTTTTCCGCCATCCACCTGTGTCGACAGTAGCGGTAATCCCCAAGGTGGCATTTACCAGTATGATGGCCAGCATGAAGCGGACACTTTTCTAAATGTATCCTGGGTTCGGACCATCAGTCCGAACGCATTGCTTACGGTCTCTCCCTTTTTTCACTACAACAGCGCGGACTACGCAGGCAACCCGAACGACTTTCCCACCGATACGACCGACAACAGGGCTTCCATTTATGCCGGGGCCCAGGTCACTTTCAGCGCCACGGTGGCGCGAAATAGTATCAGCGCCGGGTACTATGGCTTCTACCAGCACGACAACCAACTCTTCGCGATTACCTATACCGATGGCAGCGCTCCGAATCTTTTGCCCGACCGGGAGATCATCGGCGGAAATTTGCAGGAATTCTGGTTGGAAGACAAGTTCAAGGCGGCCTCTTGGCTGACTCTTAGTGGGGGCTTGAGAGAGTCGTTTTTCTCGGGAGGCATAACCGAAAACGCAACGAGCCCGCGCGCTGGAATTTCACTTCGTGTTCCGAAAATGAATTGGGTATTCCATGGTTTTTACGGACTTTTCTACCAAGCCCCGCCGTTGCTCACTTTTTCGGGGCCTGCGCTCGTGAACGCCGCGAGCGGGCAAGGTTATAGCTTTGGATCCTTGCACGGCGAGCGGGATGAAGAATATCAATTCGGGGTGAGTATCCCTTACAAAGGATGGGGCCTTGATGCCGACACGTTCCGCACCCGCGCGAACAATTTTTTCGACCACAATAATTTAGGCGAATCCAACGTCTTCATTCCGGTCACTCTGACCGAGGCGTTGATTCGGGGCTGGGAAGTGACCTTGAAATCTCCCCGCCTTTGGAAAAGGGCTCAGCTGCATCTGGCCTATTCCAATCAGATTGGCGAATCCAGGGGCAGCATCACTGGCGGGCTCATCCCTGCGGACAACACTCCCTCGGCAAATTACCGTCAATTGGATCACGACCAGAGGAATACCCTGAATGTGGGAGCGCAAGCCACCCTTCCCTGGCAAACATTCGTTTCTGGAAGCGTTTACTACGGCTCAGGCTTCAGCAATGGCAACGGTCCGGCGGCGATGGGGATCGCCCCCTGCTGCTCCACGCTGGATTACTTGCCGGGGCATACGACGGTCGACCTTTCCGTGGGCAAGAATTTTGGCGAAAACTTCACAATTTCCGCGAGCGCATTGAATGTGGGAAACCGGCGAGTCATGCTGGACGACAGCCTGACCTTCGGCGGATTCCACTTCAACAATCCGCGCGAAATTTTTATCGAGCTGCGTTATCGCTTCCATTACTGAAAAGAAGGATTGGAACCACAGATAAACACAGATGAACACGGATAAAAACTAAGATATAGCTGGAAAAATGCAAGGTGTAATAGAGGTCTTTCTGCTTTCTGCGTTTTTTGCTTTTTGTTCTGCTCTCTCTCTGCTTTTATCTGTGTCTATCTGTGCTCATCTGCGGATACTTCAAAAAAAAGAGCCGCGAGGGGAATCGCGGCTCTTCCTTTTTTCCTGCTCTGAGATTACGGAACCAGCGCGCTCACTTCAGCGGAGTAAGCGCTCTCGAGATTGCTGGAATCGACCGAAGTAACGACGAAGTAGTAGGTTTGTCCGGCCTGGACGGCGGTATCTGTGTACGACGTCGCCGCAACCGGACCGCTGGTCAGCTTCGTATAAGGGCCACCCGATACTGTTGAGGAATAGGTGTTGTAGCCAATCACGGTGGATGTGCTCGGCGTCCAGGTCAATGCGACGGAGTGAGCCACGGCCGCGACACCCGTGCCCGAAAGTGAGATGGAATCTGGCGAATTGCTTGCATTGCTGGCGACGGTAACGCTACCCGTCACGCTGCCCGCCGCCGCTGGGGCGAATGTTGCCGTCAAGGCCGCCGTCTGCCCCGGACCCAGGATGAGTCCGGAGGAAACGCCGCTCGCATTGAAACCCGAGCCGGATACGCTGACGTTTGACATCGTGACGCTGGAATTTCCTGCGTTCGTAAG
>Ga0210396_10002996_pt1 | contig 16986 bp, 13 predicted proteins | sample IncBWH17OmetaG_FD_155466 | JGI IMG/M metagenome (GOLD analysis project Ga0210396, IMG submission 155466) | Forest soil microbial communities from Barre Woods Harvard Forest LTER site, Petersham, Massachusetts, United States - Inc-BW-H-17-O ... | reverse complement strand
CCGGCGCCGGTTCCACCGGAGATCAGCAAGTTGAGCCGGCCTTTCACCATGGCGGAAAGCAACTCCAGCATGGGCTCGGTCAGAGTTTTGTTTTCGATCATGTTGCGGGCGGTAACCGGATCGCGGCCGAAACGCCGGATGGAGAGACAGGGCCCGTCAATCGCGAGTGGGGGAATAATGGCGTTCACCCGGGAGCCATCCGGAAGACGTGCGTCCACCATCGGCGAGGACTCGTCCACGCGACGGCCTACCCGCGAGACAATCCGGTCGATGATTTGCATGAGATGCGAATCGTCCTTGAAGCTCAAGCCGGTGGGCTCAAGCTTGCCGGCCCTTTCCACGTAGACTCGATCAAAACGGTTCACCAGAATGTCGGAGACGGTTGGATCTTTGAGTAAAGGTTCCAACGGCCCCAGGCCGAAGATTTCGTCAAGAATCTCCCGCGACAGCCGTTCCCGCTCGGCGAAGCTCAGAGGTACGGCTTCGCTGTTTACCGTATTGCGAATTAAAAGAAGGACTTCATCCCGGGCGGCGGCGCTCGGGGTTCTGCCAAGTTTCTCCAGGTCAAGACGATCGAGAATCTTGCGGTGAAGGTCCGCCTTGACCTGCTGGTATTCGGTTCTCTCAAAGGTCTGCAAATTCGCCATGAAGTCTGTCTGATTCTCCTAAAGCCGTTTCAATCCTAAACTGTCTTGAATAAGGACCAGGCTTTGCGTTTTACTTCCAAGTCATTTTCTGTCAGACGCGCCGCCAGACCGGTAAAGGAACGTGCAATTTCCGTGTGGTTTTGTGCCAACACCGGCACTCCGCGGTCGATCGCGGTGGACACTGCGAAGTATTGGTTGGGGATCTTCCAAAGCAACTTTACCCCAGCCGCGGCTTCGGCATCGGACTCACTGAAGCCTGCGATCTTGCGGAACCGATTCAGCACCAGATTCACTTTTTCGCGGCCGCCGCCAGATTCTCCGAGATACTGTTGGACTCGGGCTGCGCTCCACAAGGAAGCAACATCGGCGTTGACCACCATCAAAACGGTCTGGGACAAGTTACAGACTAGTCGTGTAATCGGGTCGATGCGGGTTGACGCATCCACTACCACATAACGGAACTGCCCCATCAGCATATCGAACAATCGCGCGAACTCAGCAGTCGAAGGTTCCACTGCGACCGGAACGTTCGGGCCGGCCAGCAGTTGCAAGCCGTCGTGGTGCCGGGTCATGAAGCTTTCGAGCAAAGAGCTGTCAAGACGATGCAGGTTGCGGATTGCATCCGTCACGTTAAAGAGCGGCTTCAGGTTCATATGCAGCTGGGTATGTCCGAGCGGAGCCAAATCGACGAGCGCCGTGTTGCCATGGGCGGACTGCAAAGCCAGCGCGAGGTTCACTGCCACCGTAGTGGCGCCGCTGCCACCTTTAGCGTTCACCACAATAAAGACTTTGCCGCTGGTCCCTTCCCGGTTTACCTTTCGCTGGGCCGCCGTGAGACGGACAAATGCTTCCAGGAGGTCGGTGGTGGTCGTAGGTCGTTCGATGAACTCACGAGCCCCGGCACGCATGGCGCCAACGATCACCTGAGGTTGCGAAATGCTGCCGATGGCAAACAGCGCCATGCTCGGCAGTTCCTGATGCAACAGTTCGATCGCCCGTAAAGCCAGAATCGCGTTATCCGCGGGGATGTCCACCAGAACAACATCAGCCTTTGTCGCCTGGATCCGGCGCACGAGGGGGTCATTTGCGGCGATCGGAAAACTGGCATGAGTGTGCACTGCCCGCGCCACACTGGTACCGTCCACCAAAACCTGCAACACGGCGCGCTGCTCGTTGTCCGCCGCAACAATTACAACAGAAAGTTCGGGCATGACTCTGCCACTTCTCCTACATATTCCGTGCTACCAAACGGCCGCATTTCGCCGTGCGACGACTCCCGCCTTTTACTTGCTGCCATGGGGCTTCTTTCCATCAAACCTGCTGTCGTCGAGGAACGGCTGAGGGTAGGCCGGACCAGCCGGTTCCTGGTTGCTGGGCGCGATGCGGTGTACGGTGCACAACACCATCAATTCGGTCTTGCTCTTTTGTGCATTCTTGCTCTTGAACAGATTGCCCAGAATCGGAATCTCGCCCAGCCCCGGAATCTTGTCGCTAATCGTGGTTAGACGATTGTCGATTAGACCGGCGATCGCGAAACTCTGCCCGTCCTGAAGCTCAAATTCGGTGTCCGCCCGGCGCGTGCTCAGGGCCGGGATGTTGAAGCCGGAAATCGTAAGTCCATTGGTGAAATCCAATTGACTCACCTCGGGCACCACTCGCAGGTGAATGTTCCCGTTCGGCATGATCACCGGGGTGAACCTCAACCTGACGCCAAACTCCTTGAAGGAGATGCTGACTGCGGTGAAGCCTTGTCCCGGTTGGACGATGGGGAAAGGAAACTCTCCCCCAGCCAGGAAGCTGGCTTCCTTGCCGTTCACCGCGATCAGGTTCGGTTCCGCAAGGATCTGCAACAGGTTCTTCTGCTGCAACGCCTGCACCACGATCCCAAAGTTGATATCGCTGCGGAATAGGAAAAGGTTCAAAGGGTTGGTCAGGTTGATCGTGGGAGGTGTGGGTGCGGTGGAGGTCGTAGTTGCACTTCCGTTGGTTTGGGTCGTCGTAGAAGTAGTGGAGATCGTTGATCCCCCATACTGACCCGTGGTCAGGGTTCCGGTAGTATGACCCGAGTTAGGAAGGAAGTAGTTAATTCCCAACTGCAAGGCCGCGCTGCGATCCACCTCGGCGAACTTTACCTCCAGCAATACTTCTTGTGCGCCTACCGGACCGAAGGTGAGCACGTTGACGACATTTTTGGAGTAGGCCTCGGCAATCTTGCCCGCGCGAGCGGCGATATCCTCCGTGGTGACGTGACCGGAGAGCACGATGGCGGAACGAGAAGGTGTGACCGTGATCTGCTCATCGGGGAAGATACGTTTTTCTTCCTCCGAAGCCGCGCTGACATCCACATCGACACGCAAATCAAAGCTCCGCGAACGCTCCAGTTCGTCCCAGATCAGCAAGGAGACCTCGCCGGCGGCACGCCCATGCACCAGGATTTGCGTGGGAGTGATCACGATGGCGTCCGCCACACCGGGATCGGTGACCGAGACTCTCTTCAGCCGCTCCGTTGTATTGATGAGCAGCGACTTTCCCACCATCACACGTAAGGGAGCGGCGCCGTGCGACTCAGATTCCGAAGAAGTCTGTGCTGTAGCCGCTGGACCCTGCGGCGCTTGCTCCGATGGCGCGGCCTGCGATGGTGCAACCGGAGGCGCCGCCTGGGACGGCGCGCCCGGAGGCGCTGCCTGTTGTTGCTCAGCTTGCGGTGGTGTAGCTTGGGGCGGCGATTGTTCCTGAGTTTGTGTCACGGCAACAGCGCTGAGCAGCACCAGAATGCCGAACGTCATTCCCACCAGTTTGCCAACTTGGGTTTCACGGTCCTCCCACTTGCGGGAGCGGATCGACATGTTTTGTAACCTCTCAACCCTGACTTGTGCTTAGAACTTGTCCTCTTCCTTCTTGTCTCCCTTGTAAACCTCCACCGTGTAAGCGGTAGGCGTCGAGGGAGGGGCCTGAACCGTAACGTGCTTGGGCCGACTGTGCGGCTCGGCCGACGGCGTTGGCACGGGGCCACCCTTGTAGAGAGAGTTGGCTTTCACTGCGGCCACGTCTGTCTGTTGGGTGTCGAGCGGATTACGGAGCGCCAGTTGAATATGGCCTTGAGAGCTGGCCAACGTGACTCTCTCCGCGTCATCCGGAGACAGCAGGAGGGTGACTACAGGAGCACTCTGTGGTTCGCCGGCGGAGTTACGCTCTAGCCTCTGGCCGGTGGCGATGACGGCAACGTTTGCCAGGACGGTGGTTGTCTGCTGCTCGCTGGATCCCTGCGGATTTCCGGTCAGTAACACATCCACGCGGGTGCCGGGCAATACAAAACCGGAAACGGAAGTGGTATCGTTCACCCGGACAGAAACTGCCCGCATGCCCGGTGGGATCAATGACGGCAGACCAAAGCCGGCATTTTCGCCCGCCAGTTTGAGGGGTAGAACGAATTCCCCCTTGGCAATTGGCAGTACCACACCTCGGCCCACCACCTTCGTCTTCTGGTGAAAGACGCCTGCAGGCAGCTCGCCACTGGGGAAGTGGACCAAGTGGACATCCTTGTCTTCTATCTTCGTCCCTACCTGCAGATCGTCCGCCGCCACTACCACTTCTTCGCCCGGTGGGGCTTTGGATCCTGCCCTGGACTGCAGATTACGATAGACGACAAGGCTCACAAACGCGCCCAGTGCCAAGGCGACAAACCCGATTAACAAGAGCCGGTTGCGATTCATCACTGCTCCTCAAGAATCGAAATCTCGTGTTGACCGCCTCAGGCACGGTCCGGCGGCTAAAGCACAACCGGACAGACGCGCTGTGCCTCAGCCCTGAGAACTCGCGAACCATACACAGCGGTTCCGCAAGCACTATTGCGAGATTGAACTGGCGACGGAAGAGAAGACATTGTTTGCGTTAGCACCAATGAGACGGATTGTCCCCACAACGATGACCAAGATTACCGCCAGCATGACCGCATACTCCGCAATATCTTGTCCTTCATCCTCCGACCATAGCACCTGGAAAACGTTCTTCATTGTTATACCTCCACGCGCCAAGCCGAGGAGAAGACACTCCCTACCTGGTGCTGTGCAATTCTATGCGCACTTGCGTCCTGGTGCGCCAGAGACTGCTTTTTTCGAATCAAAGGTTTACGGGGAGGAAGGTAGCCGCCCTCATTTCCCCCTCCACATCATACCCGAGGCATCTCGTCAGAGCGACAATTTGTTGCATGCCTTGGCCTTCCCGAAGTGACCATAGTTTCTGGGGTATTGGCAGCTAGAGGACACGCGGATAAGGATTTTGGCTCCCGAAAGCACGCGTTTTGTAGGCCAAGCAACGCGGATTCGGGATCTTTCCCCGGTTTCTTCGGGTATCGTTGTCAGGCTCAAGGGGGAACCTAGATTAAAACCCCTCAAGGAGCTTTCCTAGCCAAAATCACAGCCTGAGAGTCCGCATAGATCGTCTTCCAATCAGGCAACGCTCGCAACGCTGTTACCAGAGGAGCATCCGGTGGCAGCACCACGGTTCGGATTCCCCATTTCTCAAACGGACTCCGCCACGAATCGCCTTTCAGGTAGTAGGTCGTGGCCAGGTCGTCCATGAAAGCATCGCCATAAAGGTCTGCGCGGCCATCGATGTAGACCCGATATTCGGGATAGAGTTTCCAGATGAAATATCCACCCCAATTGTAGTGGTTCAACATAGGAGCGGGAGGCCTCTTTAGGGCAATGAAGGAAGTGGCAGCTGCGGGAAGGTCTTTCGCCTCGGCCTCGGCCTGGCGATTTGCGACATAGCGCACTCTTGCAACCAGGAAAATCAGAAAACCCGTCAACAAAGCTGCGTTGAGCCAAGCCTTGGCCGGAGTGACGGGCGTCAGCTTCGACTTGAGTCCCTGCTCGACCCTGCGTTCCTGCAACCATGGCTGCACCATCGCGCTCAGAATCGGGATCGCGATCAGCGCATAAATCGGTATATGCCTTACCGAACGCAATGCCGCGTACGTCGTCACTGATAACAACAGAATCTCGCGCGGACGCAAACGGCGGGGTGAAAGCGCGGCCAGTGCCACGGTCGCGAGGATCATGACCAGCGTCGGCAAGTACCTGGGTTGGTGAAAGTCCGGTGAAAACCACTCGCCGATGTAGCTCTGCATGGCTCGCGACCGGAGCGTTTCCAACGGATATGAGTACATCGCCGGACCATACGGGTTTAGCGGGACGACTGCCGCGCAAGCCAGAATGGCTAAAGCCAGGGTTCGAAAGCGCGAGGTAGGGAGTGGCCCATCTTTAAACTCAAAGGCGACATCCAGTCCATCACCAACCAGGAATAATGCCATCAGTGCGATTCCCAGTGCGTATCCCGCATGAAGATTCACCCAAAGCAGCATCAGCGCCGGCGTCCACCACAAAAGTTTGGGCCGTTCATAAGAACGCTCCAGAACCAGCAAAAACACGCTGGCTAATAGCAAGGTAAGCATCTGCGGGCGAACGCCCCAGCTTGGAGCTGATGCGAACGCGCCCAACAACGTGATCACCCCGGCGACGTAAGGACGCCCCGGAGACCGCAAGAAAACCACAAAAAACGCAGCCGCAGTTACCGCGCCGAACCCCACGATCAGCCCACCCCAACCCGCCAGCCGATACACCCCAAAAATCAGAGTCTGGGATAACCATTCATGATCGACCCATGGCTGTCCAAAGCGCGTGAATGAGTAAGGATCAGTATGAAAGACCGCGCGCGTTTGGACGATAAGCTGGCCGGTGCGCAGATGCCACCACAGGTCAGGATCGGTCACATTGCGCGCCGCCATGGTGAAAAGACCCAACGCCAGGATGGCCACGAAAACACGACGCGTTTGGAAAAGCTGATTCACCCGTGTAAGGATACACTTGGTTCCCAATGCAACGGCTCACCTTGTCTCGCAAAAAGGATACCGTTCAGCAGTTCGAGCTAGATCCAAAGAGGTCGCTTATAATGTCTGCCCTGCCTTCTTCTATGCTAGCCGGTCCGAGGCGCAAGAAACTTACGATATATCTCACTGCAATGTTGTTTCTCCACGTCTTCCTCGCTTGGCATTCATGGCGAGGCGTCCGCATCGGCCTTCCGGATTTCAGTATTTTTTATACGGCTGGACAAATTTTGCACGAGGGACGAGGGTTCGAGTTGTACAACGACATAATTCAGGAAGATGTCCAGCGATCGTTTTCCCCGATCGGTCTGGAGAAGCGAGGTTCCATCCTCCCCTACAATCACCCCCCGTTTGAGGCTATCATCTTTGTTCCGTTTGTTCGCCTGTCGTACTTAGCCGCGTATCTTACGTGGCTCGCCGTCAATCTCGGATTAACGTTCGCTCTGTTGGTTCTGTTGCGTAACAATTTGGCTATTCTGGGAAAGGCGCCCCTCTATCTTTGGCTGCTGGCGGGGCTCGGTTTTTTCCCGATATTTATTGCATTGCTGCAAGGGCAGGACTCCATTCTTGTATTGTTCTGTTACGCCATGGGATTTGTCAGCTTTCGTGCGCACACCGAATCGCGCGCCGGAGCCTGGATCGGGTTGGGGCTTTGCAAATTCCATCTGGTGCTTCCCTTTGTTTTTCCGCTGGTGCTTCTGCGCCGCCAGAAGTTTCTGGCTGGCTTTTTCTCTGTTGCCGTTCTCCTAGTGCTGCTAGGGTTGTTCGCAATCGGCTGGAAAAGCTCGTTGAGCTATCCTCTTTACGTTTGGGCCGGAGAAAACAATCAGAGCTACCTGTGGAACTCGTCAGTCGGAAACGTCGCAAACGTGAGAGGGATCGTTGCAAGCTTGTGCCCGTCGACCGAACCCCGCTTAAGAATTGTCCTGATCTTGCTTTGTTCTGCAATCCTCCTCGCCGGTATTACCTACGCGTGGCGCAAGGCGCTCCTAACGGACGCAGTCTGTCCCGAGTTGGCATTCGCTTTAAGTCTGGTCGCAACCGTCCTGTTGAGCTATCACATCTATGTGCATGATCTGAGCGTATTGTTTCTCGCCGTTCTTATTGTGCTCGAAGTTTTGCTTTCTAGCCGGGTCATCCGTTCCTGGGCCAAAGGGATTCTGTACGGCTGCATAGGGGTTCTCTTTTGTAGCCCCATCTATTTGCTGCTCACCCTTCGGTACAAGCAATTCCAGATGATGGCTGGCGTCCTCCTGATTTTGTTTTTAGTTCTCTTCATGGAATTTCTTCGAATCCAGCCCAGGGCGGAGGCAGCTCAGACCCTTGGTCCCACGAACCACGCTACGACCGGTGCACTGTAACTTCGCCATCACGATTGCTGGAACCTTGTTAGGTAGGCTTGCACACCAGATGCACGACTCGCGCAGTTTAAGTTGCGAACAGCCCGTGGTGCAAGTCTGTCTGGATTCGTGAGCAGAAAGTTTTGCGGGATCCACAGGGTTTGTTCGTAGACTTCAGGTATGGCGATGGGCACGAGCAAGCAGCGGGGGAAGCAAGAAGATTTGTGGATCGCGCACACCGAGTTGGCAACCGCACCGGAGCATCCGTTTTACCAGAAGCTGAACGAGTTACTGCTAGGGAGGTGTTTTGGCGATTATTGCGCTTTCTACTGTGCCTGATGACGACCGTTTTGCCTGGCCGGCGACTTGCTGCCGCTGTTGGTCAGCCCTGCGTATCAGCTCTCCGTTCCCGCATGCCTCGTCACGGCTCGTGAAATCTCAGTTTTCTGCCACAGGCTGCTAAGAGAATTCCCTCCCGAAATCGCGATTCGGCTCGGTGCATGCGCTGATTGATTGCGCCGTTCGATCAATAATGTGCGATGGCCGGTCCGATTTCCACGTCGACCTTCCCAATAGTCTGGAACTAGAAGCCGTGGAACAGCAAACGGCGGGCTCTGGCTTCGAGGCTTGATTCGGCGAAGCCCACGAGGACTGTCGACCTATAAGCTCACGTCGCGGGGATTCTTCATTCTCGTCTTGCAACGGATCTGCTGATCTCTACGTGACTGAGCCAGAAGAGCATGAGGATTGGCAGACTTGCGTACGCGTATAAGTGTTCGCGCAGCAGAAAAAGGTCAAGAGGCGGCAAGAAAGCAATGGTCAGAGTTGTGATAAACGCTACTCGGATCCAGATTGGGACTTCGGTGGTCGTGGAAATGTAGTTGAAGATCAAAATTAGGGGCAAGAGCAGAATGGTCAGATCGTGTGGACTGAGATGGTAACTCACGAGGGTAGCGGCTATGATGACATTCGCGAAACTTAAATCGGAGCGGCGATCCGTGCATCTTTCTGTGTTGGTCCATGCGCGGGTCGCCATCGAAAGGATCAGAAGGGAACCGACCAGCGTCAAGCCGAGTTCAACCGGAGCTATGTGAGGGAAGAGTCGCACCATGAGTCCGTGCAGATTCGCCATCTGCTCAGGATGAATTCCCGCCAAAGGCAGGCTCCGTGACTGCCAGACGAACCAAGGATAGGCGTGGAGAACATTCCATCCGCAGATTGCTACAGAAAGCAGTAACAGTATGAAGGAAACCGAGGCGAAACCAGCCAGGAACTTTTTGCCTGCACTGGCCAGCAGCGCGAATAGGACGGGCAGGACCAGATGGGGTTTGAACAGCCCGCAGGCTAAGAGGCATCCACCCGCGAAGTTCTGCCCGTTTTTCAGGGCCACGAAGACCGAGGTGAGAAGGAACAGCAAGAGCGTCGAATCCTGTCCTTGGAGAAAATCCAACAGGAGCGGGATAAACATTAAGTAAAGCAATAGCAAAACACTCCATCGGAACCCCTTAAGCACATCCCCATGCAGCCGCCATGCCACTGCGAACAGGAGCCCCAAGCTGAATACAAACCACAACCAGTGGGCATATAGCGGGGGACAAAAAGCAAATGGCAAGTAGAGCAGTATTTCAAACGGGGGGTGGTTGAAGTAGGGTCCGACGCCGCCAAAGTAGCGGATCTGAAACTCCTCCTGTGTGCCTGCTTGGTAAAGTTCGTGGCCACGCCCGGCGCTGACAATCCTTGCCGCAGCGTAAAATTCAGGGAAGTCTTTCCCCTTCTGCATTTCCTGGGAGTGGCGTCCGATGTAAATCGGCAGCGTCGCTAGCGCCAGGAACAGCAGTAGACTCTTGGCCGCTTCACGAATTTCCGTGGCGGTCATTTCTTCTTAGTCCTGTTCTTCTTAGTCCTGTCTCTTGGCGATCCATTGTTGTGCGAGAGAATAACATTGCACGAGGATAGTTGTACAAGTAGTAGCATGGAGCGATTTCATCTCCGCCAGTCGATTGCGCAGAAATTCCAAACTCGGGTTAGCACTGGCCCTGCTTCTGACCGGAAGCATGTGGTTCTACGTACAGCACGTGCTGGTCGGCCACCAGCAGGCTGATGCCGCGCTGCATGGAATCCCGCGTGGAAATCTCTCTGACCTGTATCCTCGCTGGCTCGGTGCCAGAGAGTTGCTGCTGCATCATCGTGATCCTTACAGCCCCGAGGTTACTCGCGAAATTCAAATCGGCTATTGGGGTCGCCCCCTTGATCCTTCGCGCCCGCTTGATCCGAAAGACCAGGCGGGTTTTGCTTATCCGCTATTTGTTGTTTTTCTGCTTGCACCCACGATTGCATTGCCGTTCTCAGCCGTGCAGACTGGCTTTCGCTGGTTTTTACTCATTTTGACCGCTGCCACAGTTCCCCTGTGGTTGCGCGCTTTGCGCTGGCGTCCCTCGCGCACAACCAGCGCAATGCTGATCGTGTTGACGCTTGGCAGTTTTCAAGCCGTGCAAGGGATCAAGGTGCAACAGTTGGGCTTGCTGGTCGGCGGGTTGGTCGCGGGTAGTGCGGCACTGCTTGCCGAACGCCGGCCCGGCTTCGCCGGCGTCTTGCTGGCGTTCGCAACCATCAAACCGCAGCTAGTTTTGTTGCTGCTTGCTTGGCTTCTGCTGTGGGCGTTCAGCGACTGGCATCGGCGGCGGACTTTCGTATGGGGATTTGTCTCGACCATGGCGCTTCTGCTGGCCGCGGCCGAGTATGTGTTACCAGGTTGGGTCTGGCGCTTTCGTGATGCCGTTACCACTTACCGGCAATATAATGATGGCGCCGCATCGGTGCTCGATGTGCTGATCACGCCCGAGTGGGGGAGGCCACTAGCCGGACTGACCGTGCTGGCACTCGCGGTCCTGTGTTGGAGATTTCGCCGCGCAGCCATCGAGTCGTCCGCGTTCAACCTGATGCTCGCACTCGTGCTCGCGGTTACGGTCGTGATCGTCCCCAAGGCGGCTCCGTACAACCAGGTCCTTTTGCTGCCAGGATTTCTGCTGCCGGTACGGGGGTGGGGAACTCTTTGGCAGAAGAGTGCGCTTATGCGTCTCATCCTCATGATTTGCGGGTTGCTGATTTTCTGGCCCTGGTTGGCCGCAAGCGTGTTGACAATCGCCTGGCTTTTCTTGCCCGCGGCGGCAGTGCAAAACGCCTGGGCCGTACCACTGTGGACGATTCTGGCTATTCCGCCTACCGTGGTCGCGCTGTTGGCAAGCAGCATCGGCGAGTTCACGAAAGCAAGCCTTGCTCAACAGTCCGGCCCTGAATCCCGCCCGCCAGGCTCATGAACTTGCATTCCCGCGGCGCCCGGGTTAGGCTTCTCGGGCATCCGAGGTTTCCGGAGGATCGAATGACTCTGAAGATTGAGACACGGCAGGCCAATGGAGTCACGATCGTGTCCTGTCAGGGTCGCATCATGTTTGGGGAAGAAGCCACGGAACTCCGCGAAGGTCTCAAGCGCGTGTTGGCTTCCACCCGTCAGGTGGTGCTTAACCTTTCGGGTGTGACCTATATCGACAGCGGCGGCCTCGGAACCCTGGTAGGCGTTTACTCTTCCGCGCGTGCGGCTGGCGCCGAAATCAAGTTGACCGGACTGGGCCAGCGCCTGCGAGATGTCCTGCAAATTACCAAATTGGTGACTGTGTTCGAGGTTTACGACAGCGAGCAGGAGGCAATTGCTACGTTCCATCGCGGCGCCGCCTGAAATTGAATGGGCAGCGACCGCCGTTACGATCTGCTGGTGAAATCTTCTTATCCTCTTCCCACCGGCCTTCGTTGCTGTCATTATTCCTTTAGCGACTTTAAGGAGCTTTGCTGGTACTGCATGGATTTCCAAACCATTATTGGCCCATCTTCTGGAACCGGTTCGGGAGTATTCCCCACCCTTGTTTTTGTCCAGGGGAACGAACAGCGGGTTATCAATCTCGACCACAGTCCTTTCGGCGTGGGCCGAAAGGTCGATAAAGATCTGGTGATCGCGGACCCGCGTGTCTCCCGGGATCACGCCCAGATCGTCTCGGAAAACGGTGTGTTCAGCATCGTCGACCTGGGCAGCAAGCATGGGACATTCGTCAACGGCGAACGGGTGGACCGCAAGACTCTCGAGCGTAACGACCGTCTGGAGTTCGGAGTTCGTGAAGTCGCTTACGTGATTTTTAATCCGCAGCACGGCACCACCAACTCTGCCCGAGAGTTCCTGAGCCAGATCTCCGGGATGCACATCTCGGATGAGACCACGGACCTGGAAAAACTGATTCTATTTCTCGAAGCTGCCCGCAAGCTTAATACGATCGGCGTGCTCGACGAAATCCTGATGACCCTACTGGACGTAACTCTGAAGCTTACCCGGGCTGAGCGGGCTTACGTCTACATGAAGAATGCCCGAGGGGAACTGCGGCTGGCTGCGGGACGCAACTCGAAGGGTGAGCCCCTGCTGGATGACAAGACGATTTCACACTCGATTCTCGATGATGCGCTGAAGTCCAACTCCGAATTCGTCCTCACCGATACCAGCCGTTCCGCCGACCTTACCGGACGCAAGAGCATCGTGGCTTATGATCTCCGCACAGTAATCTGCGTTCCTTTGCGCAAGCCCCAGGTACAAGCCACCCGCGACGCCGACGCTCCCGCAGCTGCTCCTTCCGCCGAAGTTATGGGAGCGCTGTACGTCGACTCGCGCTTCGCCTCGCGTGACATCTCCGGGGTGAGCAATGACATTCTGCACGCCATCGCGACGGAAGCTGCTTCGCTGATAGAGAACGCCCGTCTGGTGCAGGCCGAAGAGGCCGGCCGGCGATATCAGCAGGAATTGTCAATCGCGGCTTCCATTCAGCAACGACTGATGGCAGTTACGATTCCCGAAGTTCCATTCGCCAAGCTGGCGGGAAGAAACCTTTCCTGTAAAGAGATTGGTGGTGACTTCTTCGACGCGGTCAACACCGACCAGGGCTTGACCATCGTGCTGGCCGACGTGAGCGGCAAGGGAGTTTCCGCAGCTCTGCTCGCGTCGACCTTGCAAGGAATGATTTATTCCCAGCTCACCGCCGGTATGCCCCTGACCGAGATTGTGACCGCGGTCAACCGCTTCTTCACCGACAAAAACATTGGGGAGAAGTATGCTACCGTGATCATCGCCCGCGTCCGGGACACTGGTGACTTGGAGTATGTGAATTGCGGGCACGTTCAGCCGCTGGTGGTTTCCAAAGGAGAAGTGTGGAGACCCGCGCACGGCAATCTTCCCGTGGGATTGCTGCCCGATGCCAAGTACGAAAGCGATCACTGTCAATTGAAGGCGGGTGATCGTCTGGTGCTGGTGACGGACGGCGTGACCGAAGCCGAAAATTCGCGGGGAGATTTCTTCGAAGACTCGCGCCTGGAACTCGCCGCGAAAACCGGATCGTTGGAACAAATCTTTACCGCGATCTCTACCTTCTGCGGCGGCACGCCCCTGAACGACGATTGCACGGTAGTGGAACTGGTTTACACTGGCAGCTGATCGCGACGCTAAGTGCGCGGATCTCGCAAAGGGATACTTCTGCGGCGCCTGCTATTTTTCCACAGTCATGGAGTAGTCCGCGCCTTCCCACCGTTGTTCTTGCAGCCAATAAAATGTGAAGACGATCTCACTTCCCGCGGACAATCGGTCCGTGGGGAGGTCCGCCACACAGGTGCCCAAGCTCGTGTCGCTGGTGTTGAGGTCCTGCGGGGTCTGCCAGTTGTCGAAGCTCCAGTGCACGATCGCTGGAGCGGTGAGTACGAACCGCAACTTCTTGCCCTGCGGCATGGTTCGGCATTTGTTGTTGAAACGCCACGCAAAGTAGGTTGATTTTCCCTTTCCCACGAGGTATCGCTGCACCGTCTGAGGCGGTTGATCGAAAACCATGCCTTCTTGCAAAGAACGCCGCAGCTTGATGTATTCTGAGTGCGCCCATACCAATGGACAGGCCGAGCCCGTGGGTTTTCCGGCGAACAATTCTCGCTCCGGTATATCGGAGGCGTCCCAGACCTGCTCCGGGATCAGGCGTCCTCCCTCCGTGGAGAACTCCACTACTCGCAATAACTCTTCGGCGACTTGCGGGCGTCCAGCGGCTATCTCGTAGTGCGCGCGTTCGCCTGCCAGCAATGGCCAAGGCCGGCCGATTCCCGTGCCGTCGTAAGGCGATCCGTCTTCATGTTCTCCGTAGCCGTCGCCGTTGTAGCGATACCAACAGGGGCCTTGCGGCAATTTCACTCGAAGCAGTGCGTCGATCACCTTGATGGTGTTCAGAATTCGAGGATCATCCGCTGCCCGTAAGCCGAATCGCACCAGCGCCAGCGCGTCCGGGCTGACCACATGAGTGGCTGTCTCCGAGCTCTTTCCCGGTGGCCGGTTCTTTATGGGTACAAATCCGCCAGTGAGAGACGGCGCGCACTCCGTCTCCGGCGGAGCGATTCGGACGTAATAGCCTTCCACGCCGATCTGCCGCGCGAGGTCCGTGCCGGTGGCGTAGGTCCAGCGCTCAACGTTGTCATTCCAATTGTCCGCCGTCTCGCGCAGGTACGCCGCGATGGCCTTCTCTCCAGCCAGGCTCGCTATATCCGCCGCCGCCAGCAATCCGGAGATCTCCACCGCCAGCGTGAACGGCGAATAGCCCGCGTCTTCTTCCCATCGATCCTGCTGCGTAACCGGGCCGTTGCGGACCAGGAACCCAGCCGCGCGACGAACCAGATTCCACCAGCGCTTCAGGTCGCCTAACGTAGACGGGCAGTTCCGCCGCAGGCAATCCACCAGCAGAATGGGAAACGCAGCCTCATCCATCTGCAGGCCCATCCAGTACGGACGCCCATCTAACCACATGTTCTGAGCCCAATGTCCGTCAGCCTCCTGCGTGGATTCAAGATATCGAAGCACGCGAACCGCGTCGGTCTCCGCGCCCGCAGCCAGGAATCCGAACGCGGTTTCCACCAGATCACGCGGCCAGACCAGATGGTATCCGCCAAGATCCTCATCGCCTTTATTAAAGCCCCACGGAATGGAGAGACTCGCAATCACACCTCCCAGCAGGTCTTTCGATTCATGGGTGCGCAACACCGCTACACTGGCGCGGTAAAGGTCACGCTCACGTGGGACAGAATCCAATTTCATCAGGCCTTCATGCCATGTCTCCCACTGTCCTACATAGCGTTTGTGAAGGTCGTCGTAGGAGTCGAGCAAGGTCGATCGCACCTGTTGTCCAGCCTCGGACCAGATACCGCCGAAACCCAGAGCGACGACGAACTCTCCTTCGCACGCGGTCAGGTCAATCTCCCCCGTCAGGGCAATGTTGCCGTTCTCGGCGCGAGTGTAGTCCCACGTGAGCTTGAAATTCTGCGAGAGATCCTGCCAGCCGTCGGAGTATCCGACGAAGCCCACGCTCATTTTCTTCCACGGAGTCGAACAGGCAAAGGCCAACGCGCAGTCATCGCGCTCCGCAAAGAGCATAGGCACGCTCTTGTAATCTCCCACCCACCCGGTGTTGCCGAGTCCCCAGTTGGCAAGATGCGGCGCCAGCACAGCATATAGATGGTAGTCACCGAGCGTTCCCCGGAACGGGATGAAGCGAATCTTCTGCAGCACGACGTTGCGATAGGGATCCGTCAGCACTTCCTTTTCGATCCTGTACCGTCCCTGCAGTTCCGTATTAATCAACTCGTAGGCGGGAACCCCGGGCGCGACCGGGATGTTCTCGAACTTGCAATGGCGTTTTTCTTCGGAGAAGTAGCTTGCGCCGTCGGTGACGATCAATCCCATGTCACGCGTGCAAGCCTGGTCCACGCGAGGGTAATAAACTTCGTTCAGGATGCCATGGCTGGTGGTGAACCAAACCCGGCTGTGCTGATTCAGGGCCGTGCCCACGCTACTCTTCGCGCTGGACGTCCACCGCGGCGGAATCCCCGGCCAACCCGGGGCATATCGTTCTGTATCACTCACTGGTCTATCCTCAAAAGTTTTCAAATGCATGGTACTAGAAACTGGTCTGACAAATGATTCTGGGGGAAGGGCAAGACTTCAGTCGTGCCGCTCCGAATTCGTAAACAGTGGGCTTCAGCCCCTGAGGATCGGCCATCGGAGCCTGGAAATCATTTATGAGACGACTACTAGAAACGTAATATAGAGTTGATTCGCGAGTTCACGTGAAGATTCGCGCTATTCTGAAAGCTACCGAACCATGGCGGCAGAGACCCAAATCGATTCTTTCTTCACGCAACGCCGGAGCATGGTCGAGTCGCAGTTGCGGGCTCGCGAAATCCGGGACGAGCGCGTGCTCGCGGCGATGTCTCACGTTCCCCGTCACGAATTTGTTTCCGAGGAACATCGCGACCAGGTCTACGAAGATCACCCAATTCCAATCGGAGAGGGCCAGACCATCTCGCAGCCCTACATCGTCGCCATTATGCTGGAAGCTTCGGCGCTCGATCCCTCGGATACAGTTCTGGAGGTAGGTACAGGCTCGGGCTATCAAACCGCTCTGCTTGCGGAACTCACTCGGCGGGTGTACTCGGTGGAGCGGCACGAGGCGCTCGCCCGCTCTGCACGAGACACCCTTGCCCGGCTTGGTTTCAACAACGTGGAAGTGCTCGTCGGCGACGGGAGCCACGGTCTGGCTGATCACGCACCCTTCGACGTCATTGTCGTCTCCGCAGCCGCACCGCAGATTCCTCCGCCGCTGTTTGAACAACTGCGCGAGGGCGGACGCATGGTGATCCCGGTGGGTCCAGCGCATGCGCAGGAATTACAGTTGGTACGGAAGCACCAGGGCCAGCCGGTAGTCACCAGTATGGAAGGATGCCGATTCGTCCCCCTGATTGGCAGCGAAGGCTACCGTTCAGGATGGTAGCAAGTCCTCTCTTTTTTCCGTTGTGAACCTTCGTGTCCTTTGGGGTTGATGCTCTTAACTGTCATAACGACAAAACACACGAAGGTTCACAAAGGAATGCAACGAGGGAAGGTACTCTGAAAGGGATCCAGGGTTACAATTTACTTGTGCCTGTTCTTCGCAACCTGCGCGTAACTCTCGAAATGATCAAATGGGAGCACTCCATCTTCGTGCTTCCGTTCGCGCTC